>OLQN01000516.1_pt1 | contig 33684 bp, 29 predicted proteins | sample 1673181 | NCBI WGS metagenome assembly OLQN01 (sample SAMEA3136763, study PRJEB25190) | human gut metagenome | biome: human gut; feature: human-associated habitat; material: faeces | place: Austria | collected 2013
ATTTTTTATTCTCCACGTGGGCATTTCGAAATATCCACGTGGAAATCACTTTTCCACGACACGATTCCGTTTCGATATATAGTCGGCTCTAAATTATTGTTGCGAGCCAACCTCCAGTCGGAGGCACCCGACTCAAGCAACTCTTATGCGACATCCAGGTAGGGAGTCGACCTTTTCTAATGCAAAAGCACCCGACAGCTTAACATCTTCACCGCGCCGTAACATTTTCGTCACAGGGGTATAACCCATTGGCCGTAATATTGCAAACGAAAAGGAAGGCCTACCCCGACACGATCGGAGAGAGCCTCCCATTAAGATCGACAACTAACTTACTAATAGAACTATGAATAAGAGTACACTCAAGGCTTTAGTCCTCATCGCCATCGCCCTTATGACTGCTAGCTGTGCCGGCAAAGGTGGTCGGGTGACCGAGCTAGATGCAGCCGGAGCAACCTTTCCACTACCCTTCTATACCGAGGCTTTCAAAGCTTATGAGGCGCAGTCGGGTATACATGTTAATTATGGAGCCGTAGGCAGCGGTGGTGGTATCCGTAGCCTCAAGGACGAAGTGGTGCACTTTGCCGCTACCGATGCTTTTCTATCTGATGCGGAGATGGCCGAGATGCCGCGTCCGGTGGTTCACATACCGACCTGCATGGGAGCTGTCGTCATCGCTTACAACTGTCCTGAGATCTCGCAGCTAAACCTCACGGGAGAGATCATCGCCAACATTTATCTAGGCAAGATAACGCGCTGGAACGATCCGGCTATCGCTGCGATCAACCCCGACCAGAAGCTCCCCGACAAGGAGATCTCACCCGTCTATCGCTCCGATGGTAGTGGCACGACGAATGTCTTCAGCGACTATCTGACGAAGGTGAGCACCGACTGGGCTACGCAGGTGGGTACGGGCAAGTCGCTCAAGTGGCCTACCGGTATGGCTGCCAAGGGCAATCCAGGCGTCGCTGGCGTGATCGCACAGACCGATGGCGCGCTCGGATATGTAGGTAGCGAGTACAGCTTCTCCCTAGACATACCGACAGCCATGGTACAGAATCAGGCTGGCAACTTCGTCCTCCCCTCGCTCGAGTCTATCTCTGCAGCGGCGGCTGGCGAGGTGGCACCCGACACCCGTCAGATGATCACCAACTCGTCACACCCAGACGCTTATCCTATCAGCTGTCTCACCTGGCTCATCGCCTACCAAGAGATGCAGTACGACAACCACTCAGAGGCAGAAGCTGTCGAGACGGCTCGTCTACTCAACTGGATGCTGAGCGATGAGGCGCAGGCGATCACTTCGCAGATCCACTTCGCACCGCTATCCGCTGAGATGGTCGCAGCAGCCAAGGCGCAGCTGGCTAAGCTGACCTATGGCGGTAAGCCAATAGACCTAACTAGCTCTCCTAAGGAGTAGCCCCCTTATTACACCTGAAAAACAAAAAAGGAGACTGCTACGGTCTCTGTAGCAATCTCCTCACACCAAAAAAAGAACGTCTCTCCTCCCCTCTCAACAGTAGTGCCGTCTGGATAGCTCCGATTAGTTAGTGAGTCGCATCCGACCTGTACCGCTCTCTATTCGGAGGAGAGATGTCTCTTTTACCCTCCCCACCTACTCCTCATAATATAAGCTCTGCCTATAATGTCTACCCTCGTCCGTAAAGCGTCACGCCCTATCGGCGACAAGATCTTCCGCAGTCTACTCACTAGCTCTGGGCTCCTCGTGCTACTGATCTGCCTAGCGATGCTGATCAGTCTGATTAGTAACAGCACGGAGGCCTTTAGTGAGTTTGGCTTCTTTCGCTTCATCTGCTCCTCCGAGTGGGACCCCACGGCTGGGCGGGAGCAGTATGGAGCGTTGCCCTTTATCGTAGGGACCGTGGTCACCTCGATACTAGCCTTGATCCTGTGCATCCCCTTCTCGCTACCGGTGGCGCTCTTCATCGGGGAGTACTTCAAGGGTAAGCGCATCGCCGGCGTCATACGTTCGCTGACAGACCTACTGGCAGGCATCCCCTCGATCGTGTATGGTCTGTGGGGCTTCTACACACTGCGTCCGCTCATTGACATGATCGATGGGCCACAGGGCAATGGCTACGGGATCCTCACTTCGGTGCTGATACTGACCGTCATGATCATCCCCTATGCCTCGTCGCTCACGGCAGAGTTTGTCATGCTCACCCCTAAGTCGCTCAAGGAGGCTGCCTACAGTCTTGGCGCCACCCGCACGGAGGTGATCGGATCGGTCATCCTGCCTAACGCACGGAGTGGTATCGTCGCAGCTTATATCCTCGCGCTGGGACGAGCTCTCGGTGAGACGATGGCGGTAACGATGCTGATCGGTAACACGGACAAGATACCCACATCGCTCTTTGACACGGGACAGAGTATGGCCTCGCTGATCGCTAACCAGTTCAACGAGGCGCACGGACTCAAGCTCAGTTCGCTCATAGCGATCGCTCTCGTCCTCTTCCTCATCACAGCCATCATCAACGGCATTGTGAAGATTATCCTAAACAAGCAACGAGCCTAACCTGAGACCATGGCATCACTCAAAGTAAGACAGGGCTGGGACCGCACGGTCTATCTAGTCAATATCGTACTCGCCTGCATTACCGTCATACCGCTCTTTCTCATCATCGGTAAGATCGTCCTAGAGGGGTACCAGCAGATCAACTGGGACTTCTTTACCAAGACGGCACCGACAGCTGTCGAGGCGATGATGGCCAAGCGCGCCAACGCGATCGAAGGCTCTCGCACGATACTCCCAGGCGGTATCGCTAATGGTATCGTCGGCACCCTCCTCATGACCCTCGTAGCCTCTATCATTGCTATCCCCATAGGGCTCCTAGGCGGTATCTATCTCTCGGAGAATAGATCCACACGCCTCGCCAATGTAGTGCGCTTCGTCACGGACCTGCTACAAGGCACCCCCTCGATCGTCATCGGTATCATCGTATACGCTTGGGTGGTACTGCCGATGCGAGGCTACTCGGCTCTAGCCGGTGCTGTGGCTCTGGCGATCATGATGCTACCGCTCATCATACGCTCTACCGAGGAGACGCTGGCGCGACTGCCTAAGTCTTTCAAAGAGTCGGCACTTGCTCTCGGATGCTCCTACCGCAAGATGGTGCTCAAGATCCTCCTTCCCTCTGCTATGGGTGGTCTGCTAACAGGCATCCTGCTAGCGGTGAGTCGTATCATCGGCGAGACGGCACCGCTCATCATGACCGCTCTAGGCAGTGCCCGCATATCGTGGACGCTCGACACCCCTTCGTCGGCCGTGCCGCTACTCATCTGGGAGTTTTACAGTGACCCCAACCTTCAGGAGATGATCTGGAGCTCTTCGCTCTTTCTCCTACTCCTAGTGCTCCTTCTAAACTTTATCGCCAAGCGTATCTCCGACCGGACACGCTACTAGTAACTTCTTTTTTTGTCCAAAGCATGACTCCAAACTCTATACAGACGACAACGCCCGAAGTGGTCCTCCAGCTAGACAACGTAAGCATCTGGTACACTCCTGAGAAGAGTGCCGTGACCAACGTATCTGCGGAGATCTACGACCACGAGATCACAGCCATCATGGGCCCCAGTGGTTGTGGCAAGAGTACCCTGCTACGTGCCATAAACCGTATGCACGAGCTTTACCCCGGCATACGTACCGACGGGCGCATCCTCCTACAGGGAGAGAATATCTTAGAGAAAGACCCGATGGTCGTCCGTCGTATGGCGGGGATGGTCTTCCAGCAGCCGAACCCCTTCCCGACGATGAGCATCGCCGACAATGTGATGGCGGGCTACAAGCTCAACGGCATCAAGGTCTCCAAGGCGCAGCGCGAAGAGATCCTTACCACCTCTCTGCAGTCGGTCGGACTCTGGGAGGAGGTCAAGGACAGACTAGACAAGCGTGGCTCCTTCCTCTCGGGGGGACAGCAGCAGCGTCTATGCATCGCTCGTGCCTTAGCACTGCGTCCTCGGCTACTTCTGATGGACGAGCCGACCTCCGCACTAGACCCGATAGCAACCAATCGCATCGAAGAACTGATCCTAGAGCTCAAAAAGGAGATAGCCATCCTCATCGTCACACACAATATGGGGCAGGCCGCTCGCATATCCGACCGCTCTATGTTTATGTATCTCGGTGAGCTGGTCGAGTATGACCGCACCGACAAGATGTTTACCAACCCCAGCGATCAGCGCACCGAGGACTACCTACAGGGCAACTTCGGATAAAACATCGTACCTTAGATCTGCCATACAGACAGACACTCACACTATCAAGTAAAAACGTAACTGTCACAGCCTATGTCACCCAATATGGATCACCACGTCGTCCTGATCAAGGAAGACTTCAACGTACTCAACAAAGTGATCGCTCGCCAAGTAGAGATCATACAGCAGCTCCTCAGCGGGATCGTCGAGCCTGACGCCTACGAGCACATCGAGATGAATGAGACGATCATAGATAGCCTAGAGGTCAAGATAAGGAGCGAGGTCATCAACGGGATCGTACTCTACACCCCTCGCGCCTCTGAGGCTAGACGTATGTTTGCCCTACACGATATGACCAGCTACCTAGAGCGCATAGGTGATCTGCTGCTCAATGTAGCCAACTTCACCCGTACGATCGACTCTAGCAATGGGCTCTACCTTCAGTACGCTGAAACGCTACAGGAAATGCTCTCGGAGACTTATCAGATGGTCACCGACGCGGTCACTTCGTTCTTTGCCGGAGACTCTGACCTCTCGCGACGAGTCATCCGTCGAGACACCCATGTAGACGATCTACACTATCAGATCAACGACTCGCTGCCCCAAGCACTCCTAGACGCAGAGCAGACTCCTGATATAGACTCCATACAGGCTTCACTGGCAATCAGTAGCATAGCCTACAATCTGGAGCGCATCGGCGACAATGCGACAAACATCGCCGAGGCGGCTATCTTCCATTCAGAAGGCAAGAACCTACTACATGCTAAGAATCAAAAAGTAGAGATCCCCACCGAACAAGAGCTAGATAACTATGGACAAAAAGAAGTTTAGACTACTCCTCGTCGATGATGAGGAGGACCTCCGAGAGATACTCACCTTCAACCTCGCTGGCGAGGGATACCAAGTCTCCACAGCCGCCAACGCTGAGGAGGCACTCAAGATGCCACTCGAGGAGTATCACCTACTCATCCTCGACGTGATGATGCCTGGCATGAGCGGCTTCAAGCTCGCTGAGGTCATACGACGAGACAAAAAGCTCACCACACCCATCATCTTCCTCACTGCCAAGGATACTGAAAACGATCTCCTCACGGGCTTTAACATCGGAGCCGACGACTATATGGCGAAGCCTTTCTCTATCAAAGAGCTACAGGCGCGTGTCCAAGCGGTTCTCATGCGCTCCCTGCAGGGCGGACTAGACTTCGAAGAGAGTCAGATAGAGATCGGCACACTCCTCATAGACCTAGAGACCAAGCAGGTCTTCGTCAATGGCGAGCCTATCGATCTAACCAAGAAGGAGCTCGAGATACTCATCTTACTGGCACGCGACCCCAGCAAGGTCTTCTCACGTGAGGAGATCCTCGACCGCGTGTGGCGAGAGGATGTATTCGTTATGGAGCGCACCATCGACGTACATATCACCCGCATACGCAAGAAGCTACGTGGTAGCGGAGTCAAGATCATCAACCGCTCAGGCTTCGGCTATTGCCTCGTCGAGGAGGAGGCGCAGTAGTTCCCATTTACCTAACACACCCCTATCGTTACCGTCCTAACTATGAGTCAGTACAACTATAAGTCCAAAGTCCTTATCTCCGCAGCCCTACTCTTTATCCTATTTGGCGGGATCATCTACTTCGTACAGCGCGCCTCCGAAAAGGAGATCAAGACCAAAGCACTCGTATCATACCTCGAGCAGGCCGCCGACTGTGTCGATAGTTACATAGCGGACTACGAAGCACACCCGCAGGTGCCAGGGCGTGACTCGCTCTCAGCCTTTAGCAACTGGCCTGATCAGAAGAATCTAGGGCACTTCTTATCCTACCTCCCGGACAATCTACGCTTTACGATCATCAACCTAAAGGGCGACGTCTACTTTGACAACGTCACCCAAGGGCCAATCCCTGAGAACCACCTCTCACGCGTAGAGCTACAACAGGCTAACCTCAATGGCACAGGCACCTCCAAGCGGTATAGCGAGACGCTCCGTGAGGACTTCTACTACTTTGCCAAGCAGTACAAAGATCAGGGGTACTACATCCGTGTAGCTATACCCTACCATATAGACTATGTCAATTACTTTCGCTCCAATCACTTCTTCCTCCTCCTCATCGTCGGCATCTTCAGCCTAGCACTGCTGGCGGTGGTCTTCTTTACCGACCAATTCTCTCGCTCGGTGCGTAAGCTTCACGACTTTGTAGCGAAGGCGCAGGCTGGTGAGGAGTACGAGTCTGTCACTTTTCCCAAGAGTGAGATCGGAGAGCTAGGAGAGCAGCTCAAGAAGATCTTTAAGATGCTCGAAGAGAGCAATACCCGCTACGAGATCGAGCGCGAGAAGCTCATACAGCACTTCGCTAGCTCCGACGCTGGCATCTCTTTCTTTAGTGCGGAGAGCAAGTTTATCTATGCCAATAGCCACTTCATACAGAATCTCAACACCCTCGTCGACACCCCTACCTTTATCATCGACGAGCGCATCCTCGACTACCCTGAGCTTTACCAGGTCAAGACGCTTCTAGCCGACCAAGAGGCTCGCCCAGGTGCCGCTCCTCGCTCCACACGATACATCATCGACAAGGATGGGTCGCACATAGAGGTGCGCGCCCAGTTCTTTCCGGACAATAGCTTTGAGATCGTCCTGACCAATGTGACTAAGAAGGAAAACGATCGTCGCCTCAAGCACGACATGACCAATAGCATCGCCCACGAGCTACGCACGCCGGTCACTTGCGCCCGTGGTTACCTCGAGACAATACTCAACCAGCCACTCCCTGAGGAGAAGCAGCGCTACTTCATCGAGCGGACGTACAATCAGATGATCCGTCTCTCACAGCTCATCAGCGACGTCTCTATGATCACCAAACTGGAGGAGGCGAGCGACCTCTACGCCCTGCAGGAGCTAACCCCGTACAGTGTCGTCGAGGAGGTCAAAGCAGCCCTAGAGATCAAGCTACAAGAGGCGCAGATGACCGTCTGCAATCGAATACCCGAGCAGACCACCGTACAGGCCAATCACTCGCTACTCTATGCTGTCTTTGCCAATCTGACGGAGAATAGCATCCGCTACGCTGGCTCTGGCACCACTATAGAGATCGATCAGACGATGGAGGACGAGCACTACTACTACTTCACCTTTGCCGACAACGGACCTGGCATCCCCGAGAGCGAGAGCCTGGCTAAGATCTTCGACCGCTTCTACCGCATCGATGAGGGTCGCAGTCGGGAGATGGGCGGATCAGGACTGGGACTCTCCATCGTACGCAATGCTATCCGCTTCCACGGTGGTGAGATCTCGGCGAAGAACAGACCCACGGGAGGTCTCGAGTTCTTCTTCTCGCTAGCCAAGAGCACCCCCGACAAGACAGCCCAAGCGCACTAGTTCAGGCCGATCGTTGCGGTCGGCTCTAAGCGACACTCCTCTAGACGAAGGATAGCTTTCCAACCTTGGAAGACAAAGTTTCCAGCGTTGGAAAGGAAAGTTTCCAACCTTGGAAAAAGAAGTTTCCTCCCTTGGAAAACTATTTTTCCAAGGGAGGAGACGTTTTGGAAACTTTACAAAACGATTCGACCCCTCCGCTTCTGACTCCTATCAGATAGCGGAGAGGTCGGAACAGCTTAGTGGGGACTGTTGCAAAAGTCAACAGTCTCACAATCTTGCTCGCAAGATTGTCTAGACTTTGCAGAAAGGATGAAGCGCAAGGCGCTAAGGGTGAGGTCTGAAGGGAGCATACCTCCGTATGTGACCGAGGCCGAATCCCGAAAGCAACACAGCGATTCGCCTTTATGCAACAGTCTCTAGTGGGAAGTGAGTCGCCCTCTAGAAGCGACAATGCTAGAGCAGGTGACGCTCAGCGTGGTAGGAGGAGCGCACCAGAGGTCCGCTCTCCACATGGCGGAAGCCTTTGTCTAGGGCTATATCCCGTAGCTCGGCAAAGCGGTCGGGATGCACATACTCCTGCACGGGATAGTGGCGACGGGTAGGCTGGAGGTATTGACCAAGCGTGAGGATGCTACACTCCACCTGACGCAGATCGTCCATCGTCTCGAGAATCTCCTCCTGCGTCTCTCCGAGACCGAGCATCAGCCCCGTCTTAGCGGGCAGCCCCGCCTCAGCAATCTGAGCCAAGACGGAGAGACTGCAGTCATAAGTAGCTCGGCTACGCACCACGGGGGTGAGCCGTCGCACGGTCTCCATATTGTGCGCCACCACCTCGGGGCGCTCCTCTAGGATCGGCGCAATGAGCTCTGCCTGCCCGTCGAAGTCGGGAATCAGCACCTCGATAGTAACGCCAGGGCACAGCTCACGTATCTGTCGTATCGTCTCGACCCAGTGGGCACTCCCCTTGTCGGGCAGATCGTCACGGTCCACACTGGTGACCACCGCATGCTTGAGTCCGAGGGCGCGGACACTCTCAGCGACGTGACGAGGCTCCGCTGGATCTAGCGGTAGCGGGCGACCCGTCTCTGTATTGCAAAACTTACAAGCTCGCGTACAGACTGCACCTCCGATCATAAAGGTGGCGGTGCCTCGTGACCAGCACTCGCCTTGATTAGGACAGCGACCGCTCGTGCAGATGGTATGCAGGCAATGCTTCTGCAGCACCGCACGCGTCTCGTCGTAGGTTACATCGCTACCAAGCTTGATCTTGAGCCACTCAGGCTTACGTATGTGGGGTTGCTTCATCAGCCTTTTTACTTCAGCTTACGATCGAGGAACTCAATGATGCGACTGTAGAGATGCTGCCTATTGTTGCCTCCATAGATGCTGTGATCCTTGTCGGTGTAGGTCGCCATCTCAAAGGGTATGTCCGCCTTGACCAGCTCGGTGGCTAGACGCATCGTGTTTTGCAGATGCACATTGTCATCAGCCGTGCCGTGGATGACAAGTAGATCGCCATGTAGATTGTGAGCGATAGACAGGACTGAGGAAGCCTCATAGCCCTTGTTGTTGACTTGTGGCGTCGCCATAAAACGCTCTGTGTAAACCGTGTCGTAAAAGCGCCAATCGGTCACAGGAGCTACAGCCACACCAGCACGAAAGACCTTGCCACGGCAGAGCGACATGAGCGTATTGTACCCACCGAAACTCCAGCCGAAGATAGCAATGCGACCTCCATCGATGTAGTTAAACTGCTTGGGTAGTGCCTCAGCAGCTGCGATCTGGTCGCTACTTTCGCGCAGACCTAGCTCACGATAGGTGCACTTGCGCCACTCGGTGCCACGGCCGCCTGTACCACGTCCGTCCACACAAACTACGACATAGCCAGCCTGCGCCAAGGCGTACTCCCAGCCGATGTAAAACTGATCCAGCACCTCCTGCGAGTCAGGACCACTGTACTGATGCATCACCATGGGGTAACGCTTGCTCGCGTCAAAGTGTGGCGGGCGGATCATCCAGCCATGGAGCGTACGTCCAGGAGCTACCTCAATGGTAAAGAACTCCTTGTCGTTGTAGTCATAGCCCTTGAGTTTAGCAACTAGCTGGGCGTTGTCTTCGAGCGTACGGATCACCTTGCCCTCCTTTGCCGTGCGGATTGTCGTGATGGTAGGCGTCTTAGCATTGCTATAGCTATTGATGAAGTAACTATAGTCTTGCGTAAAGCTGGCGCGATTGATGCCAGCCTCTCCCGCTAAGACGGTCGTCTTGCCCCGTGGAGTCGTCTTGAGGACTCGTCTCTGGGTAGGCGTCTCGTCGGCAGCCTGGTAGTAGACGTTGCCTTCGCTGTCGCAGCCGTAGAAGCTGATGATGTCCCAGTTGCCCTGCGTCAGGCGCTTCTGGAGTGCTCCATTCGTACCATACTTATAGAGCTGCGTAGAGCCATCGCGCTCGCTCAGCATGACTATGCCATCGGGTACGAAGCGCATGGAGTTGATAAACTCATTGTTGATGTATCGCGGATCTTGCTCACGAAGGGTCAGACGAGGCGTACGGCTCTTCGGATTGATGCGGTACACCTTGAGGTCGTTCTGCAGACGATTGAGCGTGACAGCGGCTAGATCGCTACCCCAGCCGGTGAAGACGATGCGAGGTATGTAGCCGTCCGCATCCAGCGGTAGCTCCACACGGTCGATGCGCTTGAGCTCGAGGTTGTAGAGATGTAGTGAGACGGTAGAGTTTTCCTCGCCCACCTTGGGGTACTTGTAGACATAGTCCGTGGGATAGAGATCGTCTCCGTAGATCGGCATCGAGTAAGCCTTGACGTGACTCTCATCACTGCGTACGAAGGCTAGGAAGTCGCTCTGGGGGCTCCACTCCATCAGGCGTGTCGTGCTAAACTCCTCTTCGTACACCCAGTCGGTCGATCCGTTGATCACTTCATTGCGCTTACCATCTGTGGTGACCTGCACCTCTGAGTTGAAGTCAAACTTCTTGATGTATATATTATTGTCTCTGACGAAAGCGACCATCCGCCCGTCAGGACTGAAGGTAGGGATCATGATATCTCCCTCAGTAAGCGGCTCACAAAGGTTGCGACGCACATCGTAGTGGGTAGCGCGCATCGTGTAGGAGCGTCGATAGATCGGCTTGATGTCGGTGTAGATCAGGATGTGATGTCCCGAAGGGGCTATGTCGTAGTCCCAAATCGCCTGGAGATCGCACTCACGAGCCTTGGCAATGTCAAAGAGCGTATCGACAGCCCGTCCCGTAGCGTACTCATACTTGACGATACGCTGGTAGTCATCGCTGATGAGCGTGTAGTGCTTGCCATCGGGTAGTGAGCGAAAGCCGTTGCCAGCACCACGAGCAGCAAATGCGCCCGAGGTAACCTCAGGAAGTGTTATCTCCCTCTGCTGCTGGGCAACGAGCGTGAGTGAACAGAGGAGTATGAGGGTGGTAAAGAGAGTGCGAGTACGCATGGATTAGAGATTAGAAGTTAGAGATTAGAGATTCGAGGCAAGACCATAGCGTAGACCCCGAGAGAGAGCCTACGCTATGGTGCTATGTAAGGGGGGGGATTACTTGCGCTTGAAGGTTAGGCTAGGCTGCCCCGAAGCGTCGTGTGTAGAGTAAAGCTTGAGCGTGTTCGCTCCATCCATACGAAAGGCTTTAGCCTCCTGTAGAGCTGCTAGGAAGATACGCTCGTACATCATATTGGAGCATGCCATGCGAGTAGCCATCATGTCTCCGACCTTGATGCGACCGTCAGAGTAGACAAAGCACTCACCACCATAGCTATTGCAAGCAGCTTGACCAGAGATACTTGCTCCGCTGATGCTGATAGTAGCTGTCTGAAGCGCATCCTTATTGATCTTGATGCCATCCATGTGCGTAAGCTCCCAAGAGCTACCGTCGAGTGAGGCCAGATTGATCTTGCTACCGTTCTTACTAGAGCCGCAGCTGACGCAGAGTAGCGTAGTCAACATGAGTAGTGCTACAAGATAGATTCTCTTCATAGTGATTCGTTTGCTATTGGTTATTCATTAGTATTGTGATAGAGACAGATGCTCTACCGATATGGGTGTGTCAAAGAATATGGATGCCGTACGGGAGAAGCGCTCCGTCTGCTCCGTCGTGTAGTAACGTGTCGTGCCACTATGCGTGAGCTGAGCGTAGACCCAGCGAGAGGATCTACGCTATGGCTATATGTCGTGACGGGCGTGGAGATTACTTGCGCTTGAAGGTTAGGCTAGGCTGCCCCGAAGCATCGTGCGTCGAGTAGAGCTTGAGTGTGTTCGCACCATCCATACGAAAGGCCTTAGCCTCCTGCAGAGCTGCTAGGAAGATACTTTCGTACATCATATTGTGACAATCCATCAGGGTAGACATCATATCTCCGATCTTGATGCGCCCGTCAGAGTGCATTATACACTCACCGCCATAGCTATTGCAAGCAGCTTGGCCAGAGATACTTGCTCCGCTGATGCTGATAGTAGCTGTCTGAAGCGCATCCTTATTGATCTTGATGCCATCCATGTGCGTAAGCTCCCAAGAGCTACCGTCGAGTGAGGCCAGATTGATCTTGCTACCGTTCTTACTAGAGCCGCAGCTGACGCAGAGTAGCGTAGTCAACATGAGTAGTGCTACAAGATAGATTCTCTTCATAGTGATTCGTTTGCTATTGGTTATTCATTAGTATTGTGATAGAGACAGATGCTCTACCGATATGGGTGTGTCAAAGAATATGGATGCCGTACGGGAGAAGCGCTCCGTCTGCTCCGTCGTGTAGTAACGTGTCGTGCCTCCACGCGTGAGCTGAGCCGCCATCTCGGGGTGACGTACGAGGTACTCCTCGAGAGACTTAGCGACCAGTTCGCCCTGGGCCACCACCTTGATCGATGGAGTCAGCAGACGCTGTATCTTAGGCATTAGTATCGGGTAGTGGGTACAGCCGAGGATGATCGTATCAATCTTCTCATCCTTTGCCAAGAGTCGCTCTAGATGCTTGCGCACGAAGAAGTCGGTCCCCGGGCTATCGCTCTCACCCGTCTCCACGATAGGCACCCACAGCGGGCAAGCCTCCTGCACGACCGTCACGTCGGGGTAGAGCTTGTGTATCTCAGCCACATAGCTCTCACTAGAGACGGTACCCTCAGTGGCGAGGATGCCCACATGCTTGGTACCCGTGAGCGTGTCGATGCACTCGACCGTCGGGCGGATGATCCCCAGCACACGACGACGCATCGAGCCTCCGTCGAGCTTGGGCAGATCCTCTTGCTGTATCTGTCGGAGTGCCTTCGCCGAGGCTGTATTGCAGGCCAAGATGACCAGCGGACAGCCTAGGTCAAAAAGCCGCTCGACCGCCTCTCGCGTAAACTGATAGACGACACGCATCGACCGCGAGCCATAAGGCGAGCGCGCATTATCGCCAAGATAAACGAAGTCGTACTGAGGCAATTGCTCCTGCAGTTTACGCAGGATCGTCAATCCTCCGTACCCTGAGTCAAAAACCCCGATCGGACCCTCTATCTGCTGCATCTATTGTACTATATATTATAGTGTCTAGCTCGAAAAACGGAAGTCGCTCTCACAACTCCCCTCCAAAGGTACGAAAAAGAAGTTAGAGGTTAGAAGTTAGAGATTAGTTCTCTAGTGGCACTAGTAGCTCTAGCTAACAGCCAACAGCTAACAGCTAATCACCAACCACGACTACCCGCCGGCTCCCCAGTACTGTGGTGAGGATGTATGTGCCACTAGGTAGATGAGCCAAGCTGAGCTGGAGCTGACCACTGGCGGGTGTGGCTGCTTGTAGCAGTCGCTCCCCCTGCAGCGTGTAGAGCGTCACGGGGCTTGCGGCAGGTAGCCCTACCACTGTGAGCTGATCACGTACGGGCATCGGATAGATCGTCCAGTCACTTTGCATGGCCTCCGCGGGCGTATCGATAGCCGTATAAGCATTCCCCTGCTGATCAGTGACCGTCCAGCCACGCTGTGATGCTAGCTTTACCTGCTCTGCTGTACAGACGTTGCCCTCTAGATCAGGTCTAGAGGTGTCGATGAGAGCTATGGTACCTCGAGTGGTAGCGGAGCGATCAGGGAGGGACTGAAGCATCTCGGTCATTGCCTGACCTCTGATCTTGCTGCGACAGAGCGACACGCGCTCTAGGTCGGGCGAGGCGTGTGAGAAGTCGGCCTCGATGATCTCTTTGGTCTCCATCTCGTCATCAAAGATCAGCGAAGTAAAAGCTCCGATGATGGCAGTACGCCCCTTATCGACAGCACCGAAGATATTGTAGACACCATCCTTGTGTGATATGGACGAAGGCTGCCACCCGTTGATGCGGATCATACCAGGAGTCGCGATCTGTGCAGAGAGGATGTACGGACTTTCAAACTCCTTCTCGAGGGAGACGTAATGCTCCTCGTCAATAGCTGGCGAGAGCTGGTCTACAGCAACTATGGGTAGGGTCAACTGGGCCTCTTGCTTTCCGCGGTAAAACTTACCACCACGCTCTATGACATCAGAGAGGCGGACTTGAAGAGAGTAGCCTTGTCCTTTGGACATTTGCATTGGCCCCCAAGAAGAGGGGTCTATACTATACTTATCCGACCCTTTAGCCTTTAGATCCTGAATAAAACCCCGACCTTTATGCTGCACATAGACCTCTCCATTCGCATGATGTAAGAGTTCCCAGTCCAGCACGAGATAACTTCTCGCCCGATCACCTGGATTGGTTACCTCAAAGTCTATAGCAGTCATCCCAGGGAGATACTCTATAGCCCCCATCATGGATCGCCTAGCGACACACTTGAGAGAGGATGCCTTGTAGACGGGGTCTTTGGCTGGGAGTACCTCTAGACGCTTCGGAGAGCGTAAAGAGTAGCCACTTTCAGAGCCGTCGACATTTAGATAGGTCCCCTTGAGGATGATATTGCCCTTAGTGCCAGCGGGAAGAGGCAACTTGGAGATCTCTAGTGGCAACTGCTGCCGCTCCTGCGGGTTCATCAGAGCTGAGAGGGAGCCGATAGGGGTAAGATCGCCCTTCATATCCTCAAAGTAGCAGGTCCATGTGGAGTAGTACTCCTCTTTGCTAAGGTTGTCGATAGCAAGCGCGAGAGAGCTCTTGCTATAGCCTCGCAAGTTAGGATCTATAACATCTGTCAAAGCAAGCTGTGGCTCCAAGTTTGGCAATGGATAGCTAGCCTTGCCCTCAGCATCAAAGGTGACGAGCACCTCGGAGATACCTCCGTTGCAGTGCCGTACAGGGATCATCTTGCCGTCATTGCCTGCGTAAGCAAGGGTCACGACGTAGCTCGCACTCCGTGTAGGGAGTCCCAGGTCAGGTAGGTTAACGGAGGGAATCTTGGATATATTCTTTTGAGAGTAGTCATAAGAGCCCTGAAACTCTAGCTCTTGCTCATCACTAGCAGCCCCGTAGTAAGTCTCTGCGCCCTCCTTTGCAGGCGTTATGGAGAGACAAAACTTCGTCTTGTACCTCACTGCTGAGGTTAGCTCGAGGACCACGTTTCGGAGCTCGATCGTTGCATTGTCCTCACACGACACCTCTAGGGAGATGGCCGATACATCCTCACTGACGGTGCGCTTAGAGGAGCCATCACGGTCTGGCTCTATACCGACCATGATCTCCTGATAGTCATTGTACCCATCGTAAGAAGATCCGCCACCAGTACCTAGCGCATCAGGATTGATCGCATAGAGGAGGAAGTAGTTATCGGCCATGCCGTTCCATCCGAGATTGATATGGAAGTAGCCGTCCTGCTTATAGCCATCGCAGACGAAGGCGTGACCGACCGTGCTACTGGCTCCAGCGTAGTAGACGGGGCGCCCCTCGTTGAGCTCCTTGGCGATGATGTCCATCCAGTCCGCAATCTTGTAATTCATACGACTGAGCAGCTGGATATTCTTCTTGTACTTAAAGTACTTCTGCAGACCCTCTTTGGGATACTGAGAGAAGGCACCACTCCCCTCAGGGCTATACTGCATCTCTGAGATGACTCCTACATGATAGCATAGCGTAGAGAGCGCATCGGTCACATCTTGTGGCTCATACCGCGGATTAGGACGTTTAGGCATTTTTGCCCAGTTGTAGGAAGTCTGTGAGAAGTCTACACGATGGTTGGTACCATCCCGCTCGGTATAGGAGCAGATGCCCTCGCCCTGATTAGGCCACTGGTGGTAGCGGATGATCTGTGCGAGTGCTGTCGCAACGCAACCCACCACAGAGCGGCCGTTCTTATCGGGACAAAGCGTATTGAAGGGGTAACCCTGCCCCCATTGAATATCGCCAAGTAGCGGAGGCACCCCCTCAGGGCGTAGCTGTGAGGTGCGTGGCATCACTACGGGCTTGCCACGCTCTACCAAGGCGTGCAGAGCTGCACGCACCTGGGCGAGAAACGATGCGATATGCTCTGGTTGCTCCTCGTCTGGAATAAAAGCGCCCTCGTCAGCATAAGCGATCACCTCAGGCAGTAGATCATCGCCCGAGATCATCACATAGCCTCGATCGCTACCTATATTATATACGTAATAGGCGGAGGCTAGCGTCTGCACGACTGGAGCCGTCATCTGGCGACGTGCAGACACACCGCCAGCGTCAGCGGCTGGAGCTGACACAAGAGTCAGCAAGGGCGTGGCTGCTGAGCGTAGTGCAGCTAGCTCTCTATGGCTCAGGTGCTGTGTGGTGTATTGCTCGGCTATGAGGCGAGCCTGCTGCTCTGTGCGGGGCTTAGCCCATAGTGTACTCACACTGAGTATTAGCGCTAAGGCTAGGAAGGAGAAAAAGCGTTGGGTCATATCATTGTGACGTTTTTATCTGGGGAGCAAAAGTAATACAATTTTGCTACGTAGAGAGTGTTGACTTTTGCAACAGTCTCACGTAGTAACGCTTTAGGTCTTATCTAGAGCCTCAGCACAACGCTCACGTACATCCTGTGACAAATAGCTCCAAGAGCTTTATCAGAGTAGCTTTTCAGCCCTTCACAGAGATGCCAATTGCCCAAGTTCGAGCCAGGAGCATTTGTTTTTGTCAAAATAATTGCGTTACTTTGCAGTCTGATTGCAGACCCACACCAGATGATGCTAATGGATGGGGCTGTGTCGATCTCAGAAACATCGTAGAAGTATAAAAGAAATACCACACCGTCATGTCTAAGATATGTCAGATCACCGGTAAGAAGGCTATGGTGGGCAACAATGTATCCCACTCAAAGCGTCGCACGAAGCGCACCTTTGACGTTAACCTCTTCCGCAAGAAGTTTTACTGGCCCGAGGAGGATCGCTGGATCTCCCTCAAGGTCTCAGCAGCTGGGCTCAGGCTCATCAACCGCGTAGGACTCAACGAGGCTCTACGCCGCGCTAGCGATGCGGGCTACCTAAGCATCAAGAGCAAGTAAACCACTCACTCCTTAATCACACTCATTTACTATGGCTAAGAAAGGTAAAGGCGATCGAGTACAGGTAATACTCGAGTGCACAGAGCACAAAGAGAGTGGCATGCCAGGCACCTCTCGCTACGTCACGACAAAGAATAGAAAGAATACCACACAGCGCCTAGAGCTCAAGAAGTACAATCCGATACTCAAGCGCTACACGCTACACCGTGAGATTAAGTAATCATCTCTCCCCTTCCAACTAACAAAATAAGAACTAAGTACAATGGCTAAGAAATCGGTCGCAACCTTTAGAACGGGCGATGGTCGCTCATACTCGAAGGTTATCAAGATGGTCAAGTCGCCTAAGACTGGTGCTTATACCTTCCAAGAGGAGATGGTACCAAATGACCACGTACAGGACTTCCTCAAGAAGTAACCTGAACAAGCTTATCATAGAGACGCTACCATAGAGGCGGGACTACACACGCACCCGCTCTACTCGGTGAGCGCACATCATACGGAGAGCATAGATACGAGATGTCGTATCTATGCTCTCTTGCTGTATAGATCGAAAGCTTGCGCCACTCGTACGGCCTCCCCCACCACCTAGACTCCGCTGATCGTTTTGTCGAGAAGAGCATCTAGGCAAACAGTGCGCCAGATCGCAACAACATTTTAGAACCGACTACACATCGAAACAGGGCTGTGTCGGGAAAAAGTGATTTCCACGTGGATGTTTCGAAATACCCACGTGGAAAAAGAAAATTCTCTACGTGGACGCGAAATAAAACTTCGGAAGAATGAAATGAAACTTCGGAGGAATCAAATGAAACTTCGGAGGAATTTTTTGACGCCCACGTGGAAAATAAAAAACATCCACGTGGATATTCGAGAAAGGAGGGTATCGGACGAATTTCCCTGTAAAGAGATGTAAATAGAAATTAGAGGTATCGGAGTGAATCGGAACAATCGGAGGGATCGGAGCGATACGACCGCAAGCGGTCGGACGAATCATAGCCCCCAGTCGGAGGGGCTACGCCCCGAACGACTGGGGGTAGGAGTGCCATGTGAAGTAAGCGACCTCCCCATTGTGGGAGGTCGGACTGGAGCTGTAACTATAAGCTGCGTCTAGTCCGACCCACAAGGGGTCGATAAGCTGCTATCGTCTTGTCCCCGTGGGTCGTTCGGGGCTTTGCCCCTCCGACCCACGGCTATGATTCGTCGGACCTCTTGCGAGGTCCTATCCATCAGGGCGGATCGGAGGGTAGATTAGAGATTAGAGGTTAGATGTTAAAGATCGGAGTCCCGATAGCTCTGATGACTCCGATAGCTCCGATCACTCCAGCTAACAGCCAACAGCCAATCCATGGCTGACACATTATTATATATAGTGAGCTCATCTCTGCCTCGCTTGTCGCTTATATCTAGCTTCTGACAGGACGATTACAATGCGTCTACCCTGAGAGGAGCACCCAAAGTCTAGGAGATGTGACGGAGTTTTTGTATTTTTGGAGAGTCATCATTTACTACAAACGAAATACAACTATGAGTACACAGAATCGCATCATACCTCCCAGCGAACTGATCGTCAATGACGATGGTTCGATCTTTCACCTTCATCTGAAACCTGAGCAACTGGCTGACAAGATCATCCTCTGTGGCGATCCGTCTCGTGTGGACTTGATCGCATCACACTTTGACTCGCACGAGTGCTCGGTGAGCAATCGTGAGTTTCACACCATCACAGGGACTTATCGTGGCAAGCGAATCACCGTGCAGAGCCACGGCATAGGCTGTGACAACATCGAGATCGTCATCAACGAGCTAGATGCGCTCGCCAATATCGACTTAGAGACTCGCCAAGTACGTCCTAACCACCGCAAGCTGACCATGGTACGTGTGGGTACCAGTGGCGGTCTGCAGCCTGAGACGCCAATAGGCACTTACGTCGCAGCACACAAGGCGATCGGCTTCGAGGGGTCGCTCTTTTTCTATGCCAATACGGAGGCGATACGCGACCTACCCTTTGAGGCTGCGCTCAAGGAGCAGCTACAGTGGCCAATCAAGGGACTCGACCCCTACGTAGTCAACTGTAGTGAGTCGCTCTACCAGCAGATCGTCGGCGACTACGGAGACATCGTGCGTGGCTGTACGATCGCTGCCAACGGATTTTACGCACCTCAGGGACGACAGCTACGCCTGCCACTTGCTGACCCGACGCTAAATCAGAAGATCGAGGCCTTTGAGTATCAAGGACAGCGCATCACCAACTTTGAGATGGAGTCGGCTGCCCTCAGTGGTATCGGTAGCCTCCTCGGACACGACACGCTGACTGTCTGCTACATCATCGCAGGGCGTCAGAACCTGAATATGAATACCAACTACAAGCAAGGCATTGACGGACTCATCGAGCTAGTCCTAGAGCGTATCTAACAACAAGTAGAAGTAGCGTTTAACTGAAAGTTAATCGGTCCTTCGGCTTGTCGTATGACTATTTTTTTGTACCTTTAGAGTGTCAAGGTGATTTCTTCCACTTTTACCCTTATATAGTAAATAGGAGTAAGGGAGTACATCGAGACACTCTCTAGATCGTCAGATGCGATCTAGAGAATGCATAAGCAAGGACAAATTATATTCACAAATCAAACAACAGAACAGATATGAATAACACAGGACGTATAGCATTAGGTATTGCCATAGGTGCTGCTATCGGTGCAGCCATCACTTACCTCTCAGATCGCGACAAGCGTGATCGTCTCTATGACGACCTCAGCACGACGGCCGATCGCACACGCGACTCGCTCGTAGAGGGATACTATGAGGCTAAGGATCGTTTTGAGACCTATCGCGACAAGCTACAAAAGCGTGGCGCGAAGTTTGCCGAGGAGGTTGAGGAGCAGTTCGATGAGACTGTGGACAAGGCTAAGGAGACAGCCAGCAAAGCTAAAGAGACTGTCGAGGAAGCTAAAAAGGCAGTCAAGTAAGCTCTCAAACTGAGACAATCTCCATTGAGCAATACAGACTCAAGAGAACTAAAAGGGTAGCACGCTCATTCGCACAAGGGGACCACGGGTCACCGACGACAGATGAGTACGCTACCCTTTTGTTTTTGCTTTCTATCCTCTGATCTCTAACATCTAACTTCTAACACCCTATGGAAGACTTCAAGATATCTCGCTTTATCCATCACACCAAGGAGTACCTCAAGGCGTACGCTCGCCGAGCAATCTACTCGAGCACCGACGCGGGCATGAAGCTCGCTGGTAATCTCCTCACGATACTTCTAGTATTGTCGCTCATGCCGTTTGTGATCATACTCCTACTCTTCGCTGGAGTAGCTGGGATCAACACTTGGCTGGAGCTGGGCTGGGGATGGAGCTTCCTCATAGGTGCTGGAGTCTTACTACTACTGGTAGTCATCACGCTATTACTGCGCAAAGTCATCGTACGCACCATCAGCACCAGCATCTATCGCAAGATATACGACTCGCTAAGCAAGCTCGACGACAAGCTACGTCCACAGCCTATGCCATCAGACGTGGAGGACTCGAGCTACACAGCTAATGAAGGCAAAGAAGCCATCACACCCACCGACGAAGGACCCACCACGCTAACCCGCTAACCTGACCATCTAACATGAAGAAAAGAGTATCATATCAAGACTTCCAGAGACGTCAGAAACTTGCCGAGGCTGATCTAGTGATCGCTGAGCGCACCTGGCAGAGAGAGCTGGGCTATATCAAAGGGCTGGGCATCAAAAAGACAATTATCAATGAGGTAAAAGAACAGATAGCTCCTCGAGGCTCTCTGCTCGGTCGTCTGCTCACGCCATCCACACGTAAGCAGCGACGCAAGGGGAGCTCACTACTCTCCAAGCTGACGGGTGGCCCTAAGCAATCGACCTACAGCTCTCTGACACAGGGCGAGCAAGAGGGAGCGACAACTCACGGAGCGACACGGCGAATCCTCGACACCGCTATGTCTCTCGCCAAGCCAATACTATGGACCGTAGGAATCGGTATGGCAAAAGGGTTTCTTCGCAGGAAGTTTAAGCCTCTTCGCTTCATCCTCCGCTAAGAAGCTCTCTAAACATCGTTATTCCCTTCATCTGACTTCCAGCTTCGCTCCTGTCAGCCTTAAACGTTTCTGACTGAGAGACGCCAGTGCCACGAGAGGCACCAATTGCTTATTTCATTATCTTTGCGGTGCGTAGCGAGAGGAGCGACATTCCACCGGGAGCGTGCAGTCGTCCCGCCTTGGGGTAGGCCTCTCTCAGCGCGGTATTTTTTCTGAAGCTTTATGCACTTCAACTGTAGATATCTCCTTATTCTCTTGCTGCTCTTCGCTTATCGTCCGCTCGTAGCGCAGGAGCGAGCCGAGCTAGAGCAGCTTTACCAGCCTATCCTCGAGCGCCCGCTAGGCGTAGCTCCCGCCATCAGCGACAGCGCATGGGAGCAACTCATACAGAAAGCACTAGACGCCCCCGATACCACCGTCACCCTACAGACCAAAGCACAGGAGTCTCTAAAGATGCGGATAGACAAGGCACATCTCTGCTGCACGATCTCCATATCGGGTCTACTCACCTACGAGCTACTACTCGCCCCTTGGCGCACGCAGGGCGAGCGACCCATACTACAGATCACGACCCTCGAGCAGCCCTATCGTGTGAGCCAGCTCACAGCCTTTCTACCCGAGCAAGAGAAGCAGTGGGTGCTAGATGCGACCATCCCATACACAGACTGGCTCATACATTCCGAGGGAAAAGAGTCCGATCCCTCCCCCTCTGAGGCTCTTTTGTCATCACTGACCGAGATGCCCATCGTACTAACCTTTGACACAGAGCAAGGTAGACGAAAGGTCCGGATCAGTGCCACTCCCTCTCTAGAGGGCTGGACAACAAAGGAGGAGGTCAAGCGCATCAAGCAACTCATCAGCATATCGCCCCAATCCTATCAATTGACACGGAGGGGCATCTTGAAAAGAATCAAGTAAGATCACCCCATGGCTAGACTAGATAATAAGCATATCAAGTATATCATCGCTGGAGCTGTCCTCGTGGTGCTCCTCGTCATCGTTGGAGCGTGGCTATATATAAGGAGTGAGCGACAGCAGATGCAAAGCGTGCAGAGCGAGCTGGTCGATATGGAGAAGCAACGCATGCAGCAAGAGCTGGACGAGCTGGCAGCGCAGTATCAGCTCCAGTACGAGAAGCTCGCCTCAGCATCGGGCGAGACAAGTCTCTCCTTTGACAATGACGAGCTACTCGCTCAGCTGGAGAGTGAGCAGGAGCGTGTCAAGCAGCTAAGCCAAGAGCTAGCCACCGTCAAGGCATCCAATGCCAAGCGCATCAGTGAGCTAACGGGCGAGATCAATACGCTCCGAGCCTTACTCCGCAGCTACATCGTACAGATCGACTCACTCCATGCAACCAATGAGCGACTCGTAGCCGAGAATCAGCAGGTCAAGGAGGACTACTCACGCATCAGCAGCGAGGCCTCACGACTCTCACAGGAGAAGGCTGCACTATCTGACCAAGTTGCCATAGCAGCCCGCCTAGACCTCTCTGGGCTCTCCGTCTCTCCGCTCAATAGCCGTGGCAAGCGCACCTCACGCATAGACAAAGTGGAGACGCTGGCGGTATCCTTTACGCTCAAAAAGAATGTCACCGCACCCGTCGGCAACAAAGCGATCTACGTTCGCATCCTCAACCCCAACGACATGCCGATGAGTGGCTCTGGCGGAGCCTTTAGCTTCGAGGGGCAGACCCTCCAGGCGACAGCCTCCAAGAGCATCGAGTACACAGGCGAGGATACTCCCGTCACCATCTACTATCAGATTACGCAGGCACTCCTCTCAGGGAGCTACCGAGCAGACGTTTTTGCCGATGGACATCGCATCGGACACACTACCTTTACCCTATGATGAGAGCTCTATCGACACCCCTACGAGGACTACTCGCACTCGTCCTCAGTTGCACACTCACTGGCTCCCTCTTTGCACAGGCGGAGCCACTCACGCTGTCGCTACACGACTGCATCCGCTACCACCGAGAGAGTCCCGCGCCATCGGCACAGCTAGAGGCACAGCGACAAGCAGCCCACGCCACACGGCTCAAAGCGCAGAGCAACTTCTTCCCGCAAGTATCGCTATCAGGCGGATGGCTCTACACACCAGCCAAGCTTAAGCCCTTCTCCGTCGACATCTCCTCCTGGCTTCCACCCATGCAGATGCCCAACCTACCAGGCGTGCCTTCTCTAGGCGAAGTGCAGTCTTGGCTCGATGACAAGATGAGCCTCGAGCTAGGACACATATTCTACGGCTCCCTCTCGCTACGTCAGCCCATCTTCGCCGGTGGACGCATCCACAACGGGGTACGCCTAGCGCAGATCGGCGAGCAAGCAGCCGAGTACCAGTGGACCATCCAGCAGCGTGGCGAGGAGGAGCAGATCGCCAAGACCTATTGGCAGGCAGTACAGCTACAGGAGCAGCTCAAGGCGATCACGCAGTTCAACGACATGCTAGACAAAACGCTCGCGGACGTCTCAGCCATGAAGGAGCAAGGAGTCGTAGCTGATCGTGAGGTGGTCTCCGTACGGGTCAACCGCAACAACGCCAAGCTCCAAGAGGGCAAGCTACGAGAGGGATTGCAGGCCCTGCTCATCTTACTCAAGCATCAGTGCCGTATCCCAGCGGAGCAAGCCATAGAGCTTACTCCCGACTTCACGCTCGCCAGCCAGCAACCGATCGATCCATGCCAACCCAAGCTATACAGCACAGTCAATCCGATGGAGCGTGTCGAACTCAAGGCAGCCAACCTCGCTGTCGAGGCGGAGCAGAGACGCGCTAAGATGGCTCTCGGCGAGATGCTCCCCGAGGTAGGCTTCACGGCACAGCTACTCACCATGTCGCCCAATCCTATGGATGGCTTTAAGAAGCAGTTTGGCACTACTTGGATGGTCGGTGTAGCCGTTCAGATCCCCATCACGGGCATTTACCAAGGTTGGCAGAGTCGCTCTGCCGCACTTGCCAGCCAACAGGTACGTCAGCTAGAGCTACAAGACGCTGAGCGTGCTATCCAAATGCAAAACGAGCAGGCCTCACGCCAGCTCACCGAGGCACTCGCCCGCTATGCCGAGACGGAGCAGATCCGCACCGATGCACAACTCAACCTCGACCTCTCGACCGAGGGACACAAGGAGGGCGTCGTCACACTCGAGATGCTCTCACTAGCGCAGCGCAACTGGCTCGAGTCGGAGATGCAGTACATCGAGACCTTCGTCGCTGTGCGCCTCGCACAGGTCGCTGTCAATGTCGCCACCGGCCAGCCCCTCGACCTCTAGACTCTAACCTCTCCCGCCCGCACATCAACTCCTCTACGAGCCGACACTCTATGAGTCTATTGACTATGCAATAGGCTTATCACAACTAAGCATCTTCTACAAAGGTCACGGATCGCGATCCGTGACCTTTTTTTGCGCTACGTGGAGAGACCGAGCATAGCGAAGGCGACACGACAGTCGACATGACACTCAAACGACTTTACGAGAGCCTTGCTATTTAGTTACAAATATGTATATTTGCAATAGGCATAACCACTAAAAGAATTAACGTATGAAAAAAGCAACGCTCTTACTCTCACTAATCTCCTTATTGTTCGTGACCACTAGTGGGCTGCACGCAGCAATACCTATCTACGACTTTGACGCAGATGGACTGTTTTACAAGATAACCAATCAGGAGCAGTCAGAAGTCTATGTCACATCAGAGAAGCCCCGTGGAGGCTACACGAATAAGCCCGAGGGCGCTCTCATAATTCCTGAGAAAGTAACCCATGAAAATGTCGAGTACACGGTAAAAGGGATCGCCAACCAAGCCTTCTATATGTGTGATAAAATCACTAGTATCACCCTACCTAGCACTATAGAGAGCATCGGCAAGAAAGCATTCCTCGGATGTCATGGCATCCAGACCATTACCTTACCTAAAGGGGTCACTAAGCTTGGTGCATTGGCCTTTACTTCGTGCGCCAGCCTAGAGGCTATCAACGTGGACAAGGAGAACCCCTCCTACTCAAGTATCGATGGCGTACTATACAACAAGGATGCCTCCATACTAATCCTGTGCCCTTCAGGCAAGAGTGGCGAGTACATCATTCCCAATTCTGTACACGAGATCACGGCTCGTGCCTTCTATGGTTGTATCAAGCTATCTACTATGACCATACCATCTAGTGTAGAGCGTATCGGTAATGATGGATTTTATGCCTGTAGCAAGCTTAGACAAATCTACTGTTATATCCCTGAGCCCTTGACTGGAGATGCTATCGGCACCTACGTATTCGAAAACGTCAGCACGGCAGCTATCGGAGGCTCCTGCATACTGTACGTACCAGCAGGTAGCGAAAAGGCATACGCTGAGGCACCACACTGGCGACTATTCGCACCAAATATCAAAGCGCTACCCGAGACTAGTATCTGCGAGACCTATCTCGACAACTTCCGCGTCATCGGCGGACGAGGCGAACTCACCATCTATGGGACCAACGCAGGTGATACCGTGGAACTCTATGACGTAAATGGCCAACTACTCACCACCCTTTACCTCCGTGGGGAGGAGCAACGCATATCAGTGCCGCAAGGGGTCTGTATAGTTAAGAGAGGGAGCGACTGCGTCCGCGTCCTCGTAGAGTAAATGATCTAAAAGAGTGCGTCGATCACCCGACCGCCTCATATAGCTAAGCATAGAAAGGTCACGGATCGCAGTCCGTGACCTTTTTTTGCGCTACGTGGAGAGACCGTGCATAACGAAGGTGGCACGACAATCTACCCAAGACCTCCCCCTAGTCTTTGAAGATGAGATAATCCCCACGTGGAGAATCTCAAATCGCCACTAAATATTTGAGATTCTCCTCCTGGATATCGCAGAATTGTCGTTTTTAACGCCAAAGCCTTCATAAGCTCGTAAGATTGGCGGGCGCAAATTTCTGAAACTATTGCACTTCAAAAAATTATTCTCTATATTTGCGGTACCGTTCTCCTCCTAAAGGTAGCCTCCTTAGACAGAGCTTTATACCCCTTAAAAAAGAACGATAACAACGAATCTACAAACACTAAATAATAACAACGCTATGGGTTTGAAAACTACTACTTGGCAATCATTAATCAAAGCTCGACGAATGCTCATCGGGAGCTTACTGACAGCGCTTGCGCTCATTCCATCTATGGGGGCTCTCAAGGCTCAAGAGCAGATCACGCTCGTCGCAGCCGCTGAACAAAATCAGTGGAAGATCACTGTGGAGGCCGACACCGAAGTGTGGGCCGACTGGAATGGCAACGGACAGAAGGACGACAACGAGCTACTCACCTCCGGACAGCTAGCTGAGCAGACGACCGCTGCGACCACACTCACTATTTACGGAGCGGTCAAGAAGCTCACTGCTCCGAACAACAACATTCAAGAGGTAAACCTCGAGCAGGCTACTTCGCTCATCGAGATTGACTTGTCGCACAACAACCTCGAGGAGATTGATGCGTCAAACTGCGAGAGCCTCTCTGTGGTCAACATGAGCTACAACCAGTGCGAGTGGCCCGACTTCTCGTCCAATGAAGGACTCACCAAGCTAGACTGTAGCTACAATGAAAGTCTGAGTGGCCTAGATATCCCTGATGGACTCAAGGAGCTCAAGTGCAACAACGGAGCCCTCACCTCCCTATCTCTCTCCTCACTCTCTCAGCTCACCCTCCTAGACTGCTCGGCAAACCCATTTCAGTCTATAGATCTGTCTCAAAACACAGCACTTCAGTACCTCTACCTACGGGGCCTCGACCAGATACCTCAATTCGCCAGCGGGCTACAAATATCTAACCTGACCAACCTCGTAGAGCTTGACTTCTCTGGATCTACGTTTACCTATGTAGAGCTTCCACCACAGTCTGAGAACATGAAGATCTTCAACTGTAGCAATACCAAGCTAGATATCTTCAATGTGGCTGGCTGCCCCAACCTTGAGGAGCTCTACGCTAGTGGCTCTATGATCGTGACGCTAGACATATCTGAAAACAACAACCTCAAGAAGCTCGTCTGCAACAAGACTCAGCTTAAGACGCTAAAAATGCCTAAAGCTTCGCAGCTAGAGTACATCGACATACACAACAACCACTTGCTCCTCGATGGTATCAAGAAGTTTGTCCAGGAGCTCAATGACCGCACGGGTCTAGCAGAGGGCACCCTCATCCTAATCGACAGCTACGAAAAGAGCGAGCTCAACCCCTATGACGACGAGACACTACACGCTGCCATGGACAAGAATTGGGCTCCCTACGACTACAAAGCCGGCGAGAAGGGTGGTCTCAATCCTCTCAGACCATCTGACATGCCACTCTCTCCATACGTCACAGACCAGCCTAAGATCGTCCTAACGAGTGACGCCACATCAGGCCAGTGGGATCTCCAGATCGAGATGAAAAACAATGACGACAAGAAGTCCGTTTGGATCGATCGAAATGAGAATGGAAAGTACGACGAAGGCGAGGAGGTGACGGTCTTCAACAAGAGCCTACACTTCCCGCACGAGGCGAAGGTAATCACAGTATATGGCAATGTGCTGAATTTCTTCTGCTATGCCAACAGCCTCACAGCTCTCGACATATCCCAGTGTCCAGATCTAGAGATACTAGACGCCTCTGACAATAAGCTTGCAACGATAGATCTAAGCAAAAACGGCAAGCTCAGAGCACTCACACTACATGGCAATATGCTTACAGCGGTGGATCTGTCATACACGCCACACCTTTTCCGATTCTACTGCAACAAGAACAAGCTGACCCAGCTAGACCTCTCCAAGACTCCTGATCTGGTACAACTCAGATGCGGTAGAAACGAGCTGACCCAGCTAGACGTCTCGATGCTTACGCAGCTCAAGTACTTCGACTGTACGGGCAATAAGCTCACAACGCTTGACGTGACGCACTCAGAGGACTTGACCAACCTCCTTTGTGCAGACAACCAGCTCACATCTCTAGACCTAAAGGCATGCGCCGACCTTGAGGAGCTCACCTGCTACAATAACAAGATCGCCTCTGCGATTGACTTCACCAACTGCAAAGTCATTAGAGAGGTAAGCCTCTTTGGTAATCAGATCCAGAGCAAGGAGATGCTACAGACCGTCAGCTCACTGCCACAGAATGAGAAGGCTGAGAAGAAGGCGTTCTATGGTATCGATACGACCCTCGAGCCTAAGGACGGCAACGTAGTCACCAAGAAGGCGGTAGCAACGCTTGCCGAGAAGGGCTGGATCTGCTACGACTTCCAAAATGGTGCCAACGCTGGTAAGAACGAGTACGCAGGCTCTGACGATGTAGCCATCGACACGCCAGTAGCTCACACTGAGCAGATCATTTACCTCAGCAACTCTCAGGAGCTACTGATCCCGACATGCTACACAAGCGTAGCTATATACGATGCCACGGGTACGCTCATCCGCTCTCTAGAGGGTGCTAGCCGTGTAGACCTCTCTGAGTTACCAGCTGGACTATATGTCGTAACGGGCATCGCTGCCGACAGCGCAAGCACCGCTATGACGCTTGTCAAGGAATAATACAACGCTGTCTACGACTAATATGAATATAGTACACAACTTCTGGGCTTTAGCCCTACTACTCTCTGTGGCTCTTCTGCCACAGAGAGCCTTCTCGCAAGACGTGCAGGGTCTCCCTAAGATGGAGCTACAGGTCATTCCTCAAAACGCCCTATCGATGGTCATCACGGTAGGCGACAAGGAAGCAACCATATATGTCGACGAGCACCGAGGCACTCTCGTTCCGCACAAAGTACCTGCGGGCGAGGACTACACCCTCTCAGTATCTTCAGCAACTAATGAGGCAACGATCTATGGAGAGCTTGTATCGGCCAAGATAATATCCCAAAAGGTTTTCCAGATAAAAGTCGATGGCATGAAGTCTCTAGAGGAGCTATCGGCTTTTTCATGTGGGCTTAACGATTTATCCCTCAAGGGTTGCGAGCGTCTTAAGTCTCTCTCCCTAATGCAAAACAATCTCTCCGAGCTATCTCTGGCTGAGACGCCAGCACTTCAAGAGCTCAATGTCGGGTACAACGTACTCCGTGAGCTAGACTGCTCGCCCTGTCCCAACCTACTCAAGCTCGTCTGTGGCAAAAACGACCTCACCAAGGTCAACATCTCTGGTTGCACTAAGCTTTACGAGATAAACGTACAGATGAATAAGAAGCTCACCGCACTCGATCTCTCCTCTTGCAAAGCACTGATGGGATTGACCTGCGCTAGTACTGGGATCACAGACATTGATGTCTCTGGATGCGAGAAGCTCACTTTCATAGACTCCTCCTTCTCTCCCGTACAGCGACTCAAGGCGCGTGGCTGTAAGAGTCTCAAGACGCTCAACTGCTATCAAAACGATCTCTACAACATAGATCTCAAGGGGTGTGTGCGTCTGGACAAGCTGACGCTACAGCACAACCCTAACCTCGGCTTACTAGACATCACCACGCTCTCAAGTCTCGTCACGCTACTCTGCTCTGACTGCGGACTAAAAGAGATCAAGATCGGTGATCTGCCTAGCCTCCAGGAGTTCTACAGTTTTGACAACAAGCTCGTTGCACTAGACTTCTCTGGAGCTCCCAACCTCCGTGAGCTACAGTGCGACAACAATCAGCTGCAGTCTCTACAGCTAGCCTCATCTATGCCCATGCTAGAGCTAGTCTCCGTTGTCAAGAACAAACTCTCAGCCTGCGCTATCGACAGTCTCTGCGTAGCTCTCCCTGAGAAGGAGCAAGGCGGACAACTCCGCATCGCAGCCAACCCAGGAGCTCCGACGAGTAAGTCTTACTTCGCTGCTGACAAGGGCTGGACGATAGACATCCTCGGCGATGGCTCTGGCTGTAGCATCAATGTCGGCATAGAGTCTGTAGGTAGCACCGAGAGCCTCTGCCTTGTTGACGAGACAGGCATCACCCTGCTCCCCGAGAGCGCACAGGCAGACGTAGCTCTGTATACTATAGAGGGCGAGACACTCTATCGCTTCGCAGCTCAGGAGTCACGTCCCACACACCTCACACTACCCTCTGGGCGTTACCTGCTTAGAGTCGGCGAGATGACACGTCTCGTCATCATACCCTAACCACCCAGTAAGTACACCAACAATGAAGACAATTACACACAAGGCACTACTCCTATGCCTGATCTTACCCCTCATAGCCACAACCAGCTATGGACAAGAGGAGTTTGACCCCAACCGCTACCTAGAGCTCACGACGACGCTCAACGCAGGGGATAAGGTAGAGATCTCAGTCAGTAAAGATGCTTGGATCGACCTCAACGCCAATGGTCAGCAAGACGAAGGCGAAGTGGTCAGATTAAAGTCCGTAGACGGTCAGCCTGATCAAGGTATACAGAACTTTACCGTAACCCTATCGGCACAGACCTTTAGGATCTATGGCAACTTTAACGAGATCATACTGCGTAGGTGGCGGCTCTCCAAGATCGACGTCAGTCGTATGACACAGCTCACCTACCTAGGCGTACCTTATAGTAAGCTGGATGAGATCGACCTATCGGCACTCACCAAGCTCAAGAGCTTCGAGGGACGCAACAATCGGTTTACAGAGTTAGACCTGTCGCACCAGCCTAACCTGGAGCTGGTAGAGGTCATCTCCAACGAGCTCACCCGTCTAGACCTCACCAAGAAGCCGCATCTCTACTACGTCGGTGTCGCACATAATGCGATACGAGACGAGGCGATGGACCTCATTGTTAATGCACTACCGATGCGTAGCGAAGGCGAGTTCAACGAAGGCCAACTATATGTCTACACGCTCAATGAGCCTACCGAAAAGAACTATATGACCGACCGTCAGGCTGCCATAGCTGACGGTAAGTATTGGAACGTGCAGGCCTGGGACAAGTCTCGTGGAGACTGGGTCAAGTACCTAGGAGAGCCCACGGCAATCACAGGCGTAGCACCCGCTCAGACGGAGCTTAGAGCCCTCTACTCAGGCTCGACACTCGTCCTCATAGGTACCACCCTCGATGAGCCGGTGCAGATCTACGACTATTCGGGAGCTCTTCTAGCCTCCTTCGCTGGGGATCAGGAGACCACCACATACCCCATTGCACTACCTGCAGGTAGCTACATCATCACCCACTGCGGAGCGACAGCCACACTGCAAGTACTATAAGTTTATCTCTCACAACAATCAAGCATATACTCAGCTATGAACAAACTAGCTACACGATTCATACCCCTCATACTACTCTTACTGCTACCACTCAGCACCCATCTGCGTGCTCAAGTGACGCCAGCACCTATCGATGGGCCTCGTATTACCTTGACGACCGACCTACCCGCCGGCTCTAGTCTAGGTATAGCTTTCGTGCCACACGATGAGACCGTCTGGGTAGATGTCAATGGCAATGGCATCTGCGACAGAGGCGAGGGCAGAGCCAAGGACAACGTCGGCAAGACAAACATCATGATCGTCGTCCTTGTCAAGCCGAACGTCACAATCTATGGTCCCATAGATGCGATCCGCTTTGGAGGACTAGATCTCACCGGGCTCGAGGTCACCAAGATGCCTAAGCTAAAAGAGATCCAGTGCTTCAATAATCGGATAGAGCGTCTAGACCTCTCTGGCAGCACAGGACTACAAACGCTCTTTTGCTTTCAAAATAAAATTTCCTCGCTAGATCTCTCTGCATGTAAGGAGATAAACGACATACGTTGCTTCTACAATCAAATCGGAGAGGGACCGATGAATGCGCTGATGCGTAGCCTCCCCGACCGTACTGCAAAGAAGAAAGGACTCGTCATAGCACTCGACACGACCATTCCTGATGAGAAAAACGTCTGCTCTGTAGATGCCGTCAAAGTCGCTCTAGATAAGAACTGGGAGGTCAACGATTTCCACGGGGACAAGCAGTCCTGGACAGGTGTGCCTTACAAAGGCTCTCCCTCTGCAATCCAAGAGTTGCTCCCAGACACCCCCATTGTCTACTATGACGGGGCTACTCATGCCCTAGTCTTGGCTGGCAATGCTGGTGCGCCTTACGCCCTATACTCAGAGACCGGCTTACTGCTAACATCAGGGGTACTAGACGCTAGCGGTCAGTACCAAATAGCGATGACCGCCTATCCCGATGGAGCCTATATACTCAACATCGGAGGCGAGAGCTTTAAGATCTACCACATCTAGGTCAGAGCTGTAATCCACGTGTGGCGTGTTTCCTAGAGGAGACACGCCACTCCATCCACTACACACTAAATACATCAACTATGTCTCGACATCATATCACATATTTCATCAGCCTCCTCTCGCTACTGGCACTCCCAGTCCTTGGGCAGGATCCCTTCAAGCCAGTCTCTACCGATGGTGACCGCATCGTCCTAACCACCGCCATAGAGCGTGCTGACGAAATCTCATTCGTCATACGTCCTATAGAGCATGGCGTCTGGGTCGATCAGAATGGCGATGGCCAGTTTCAAAGAGAAGAGATGGCCAGCAATCCTGAAGATGACCTTGATGAGCCAGGACAATTCCTAGTATCCTTTCAGGTCACATCACCTCAGATTACAATCTATGGCAAGATAGACCAACTCATCATCCAAGACCGCAAAATAACCAACGTAGACCTAACACACGCCACAGCACTCAAGACTCTAGAGGCGTACCGCAATGAGATATCCTCGATCATGATACCGGCAGGTCTACCACTAGAAGATCTCTGGCTAGCAGATAACAACTTGCAGGGGATAGACTTCTCCAATTGTAGCAAGTTGTGGTTCATAGAGCTCTACAACAATCAGATCTCAGAGCAGGCTATGACTAAGGCCTTTAGCACCTTGCAACACGCAGCACCCGTTGCTAATCCCGAGCTAGACATCCCCGAGCCGACCATTCAAGTGATCGACACGCATAGCGACCATGAGGGCAATGTATGCAACGTAGATGCTGTAGCTCATGCCAAGAGCCTCGGCTGGGCTGTCTACGATCTAGCAGGAGACACGAAAGACTGGATTGGAGAGCCTTACGAAGGTTCGCCCGTGGGCATCACGCCTATCTCGTCGCACATGCCGACCTGTAGCCGTCTACCTGAAGCGATCAGACTAGACTCGCTAGAGCCTCACAGCACCATCACACTCTACGATATGGAGGGACGCACGCTGCAAGAGTTCTCTACGTCCACCAGCACTGTTACGATCCCCCTAGTAGCCGAGCAGTCTGCTACGCCCTACCTCCTCACGATCCAGTCGCCTGAGGGGCAGCGCGTGAGCGTCAAGCTCTAACCCGCATAGCGATCCACGGGTCGCAAAGGCTGCACCCTTAAGTAGCACTTATAGATGATAGCCACGTAGGAAATTCGAAATCCCTACGTGGCTATTTTTCATTCCTTACGTAGGGATTGAAAAGTTCCTCCCTTGGAACTAAAAGTTCCAAGAGGGAAACTATTTTTGAAACTCGTATCTATCACACTTTCAACACAATAAAACAATATACACCAATAGCGGCTAACGAATTGAGGAAATCAGGGCTGACGCATTATAATCGCTCTGTCAGGGGCTACACATGAGCGACAAGCAAGGCATAGATGAGGTCACTATATATAATGTGTCAACCATGGATTGGCTGTTGGCTGTTAGCTATTGGCTGTTAGCTATCGGAACCATCGG
>OLQN01000521.1_pt1 | contig 33461 bp, 31 predicted proteins | sample 1673181 | NCBI WGS metagenome assembly OLQN01 (sample SAMEA3136763, study PRJEB25190) | human gut metagenome | biome: human gut; feature: human-associated habitat; material: faeces | place: Austria | collected 2013
CTCCAAAGTAACAGATTTTTATATTTAATCTGTCTACTTTAGAGGTATCATATCAGGTAAAGAATAGACGGCTATTTCTTAGCTAAACATATTTGCCAGAACGGAGAACCTTGACTTTCCTTACTGGCTTTCTTGATAAGTATACTATATGCCAGCTTCCGGGATTTGTCAATTTCCCATTCCGAGCCACCTATTCATTTTTCTTTTATACCGCTTCCAAATAAGCCAGATCTTTTACCGCTTCAAGACGTTTCCGGCAATCTTTGTATATCTCCTTGTAAGGTTTTCCTTTCACAATTCCAAGATTGACCTCATGCAGGATAATTTTTTCCATCAATTTATTAATTCCTCACGGCTTTCTCACTGCTTCGATCAAAATATTATCGACTGTTCAAGCACTTCCGGTTCTCGCCGCTTCCTCGCCGCTTTATTCCATTTTTCACGGATTCCTCACGGCTTCGGTGCGGCTTTCCAGCGGTTTCACCTATCTCATAACTTTCTAAAACGACGAAGCTACTCTAATACGTTTTTCGTCTGTCCCTCACCTGTTCAATTAAGCAGTAAACAATCTAATCCTTATGATGAATAATAAAATAGCACCCAATACCAATTAAGGCGTTGAGTGCTTTACTTATTTTGTGGCTTTCTGTACCCCACATTTTACCCCACAAAATTTAAAATTATAAATTTTCCATACTTCTATGTTTATATTTCAGGCACAGGAAAGCCAAGGTGTTCATAGGCAAGTGCAGAAGCCATCCTGCCTCTTGGAGTGCGGTTCAGGAACCCGTTTTTCAGAAGATATGGCTCATAAACGTCTTCCAATGTACCGGAATCTTCACCGATGGCAGCTGCCAGAGTATCAAGTCCCACCGGGCCTCCTTTGAAGTTTACGATCAATGTAGTCAGAATCTGACGATCCAGTTTATCCAGACCATACTGATCCACCTCCAGAAGATTCAGTGCAAAACAGGCCACGTCATAGGTAATTTTCCCATCGTATTTTACCTGGGCAAAATCACGTACACGCTTCAAAAGGCGATTGGCAAGACGAGGAGTTCCACGGGAGCGCATGGCAATCTCACCGGCACCCTTTACGTCGATTTCCACTCCAAGCACCTGAGCGGAACGCATGATAATAGTGGTCAATTCTTTCTTACTGTAAAATTCCAGATGATGGATCACGCCAAAACGGTCACGTAAAGGTGCGGAGAGAAGTCCTGCCCTTGTAGTTGCTCCCACCAGGGTAAACCTTGGCAGATCCAGTCGAATGGATCTGGCAGAAGCGCCTTTTCCAATCATAATATCTATGGCAAAATCCTCCATAGCGGGGTAAAGCACCTCTTCCACCTGACGGTTCAGACGGTGGATCTCATCTACAAAAAGAATATCTCCTTCCTGAAGATTGTTCAGAATTGCTGCCATTTCTCCCGGCTTCTCAATTGCCGGACCTGAAGTTACCTTCATATGTACTCCCATTTCATTGGCAATAATTCCTGACAAAGTAGTCTTTCCAAGGCCAGGAGGACCATAGAAGAGGACATGGTCCAGGGAATCGTGACGCTGTCTGGCAGCTTCAATATATATTTTTAAGGTATTTTTGGTTTTTTCCTGGCCAATATACTCGTCCAGGGTCTGTGGGCGAAGATTCCCTTCCAGAGAAAAATCCTCTTCCATAACATCAGTGGTTATGATACGATTGTCCATTTTTTACCTCTTGAAATTAGTGTTTGCATTTATATACCGGGATGCATTTCATTCACGATAGCACCCTTTGCGAAAAAATTTATGGAATCTAAAAATTCTTCAACGCAGCTTTCAGGATTCCTTCTACATCCGTCGGCTCCACATCTGTCACCTTGCGCACTGCGCGGAGGGCATCTGTACTGCTGTAGCCAAGTGCCACCAGTGCTTCTACTGCTTCCTGTCTGGCATCTGTCATTCCTGCTCCAGCTGCAGCTGTAGTAGCCTGAACCTGTTCATTGGCAAGCTTCTGCTCAAAGGCTTCTTCCAGACTGAGCTTATCCTTCAGCTCCAGGATCAGCTTCTGGGCTGTTTTTTTACCGATTCCAGGGGCTTTTGACAAAGTTTTCACATCATCGGAAAGAACAGCAAAGCGAAGCTCATCTGCAGTGATTCCTGCCAGAACTCCAAGAGCAGCTTTCGGTCCAACTCCGTTTACACCAAGAAGAAGTTTAAACACCTGTAAATCATCTTTATTGAAAAAGCCATAGAGAACCATTGCATCTTCTCTTACCTGAAAATAAGTATGAAGCTTCACTTCCTGTCCAATGTGTAGCTGTGCCAGTGCGTTTCCGGTCATATTTATTTCAAATCCGATGCAATTTGATTCTATGATTGCAGAATTCTCGGTAAGGTCTGCTACTGTTCCTCGGATGAATGAGATCATGGGGAGGACCTCCTGTTTTATCTATTGTAAAGAGTTATATTCGAAATTCTTTGTCATCATACCATATCTAATAAAAAAAAGCAAACATTCATTCGGGTAAAAATAAATTCAAACGGACGCGATGGAGCCAGTCATATTCCACGCGGACCGCCGCAACGTTCCACCAAGCTAATGGCCAACTACAACTAAGACGTTCAGGAGAGCCTTCACGTCTAAGTTTACGTAGGCCATGGATCTTGGCTTCACTAAAACCACGGCTTAAATGGTCTGCTTAGGAATAGGACTGGCCCCAACGCTGGTAGTCGGCTAAAACTAATCTTTTCCCGAACAGTCATAAAATACTTAACAGTCCTTTTTCACAATTTTTCCATGATAAAGAACCGTACAAATAAGAACCGTCAACGGCACTGAGAGCACAATGCCGAAACTTCCCGCCAGCCCCTGCATGATGGCGATTCCAATGTTATTGGAGTTGATAATCTGCTGGTAAGGAAGGTCGTAAGCGTAGTCCAGGAGGAGCATGCTTACACTGCTTCCGGCAAAAGCTAGGATCAGAGTGTTGCTGTCTGTACCCATCATGTCACGGGCTACATGCATTCCGGCTTTGAACAGGTCGGCGCGGCTCATTGCCAGGTTTTGATTATAGATTTCGTACATGGAACTGCAGACAGACATTGCCACATCCATCACGGCGCCCAGACAGGAAATAAGAAGGCCTGAGAAAAGGAGACCGCCTACCTGGATTCCATTTGTGTTCCATAAGGTCATCAGCGTCTCAATATCGGAAACATTGTAGCCTGTGATTCCAGATGCCATGCTGAAAAGCCAGGCGGAAATTCCGGCGATTACTACGCCGGCTACGGTTCCTGCCGTGGCTGCTATGGTTTTTCTAGTAGCTCCGCCGATCATGTACATTGTCACCAGCGTAGTAATAAAGCACATAAATACGGCCGCTCCAAAAGGAGACACATTCCGATAGATCAGTGGCAGATACACAAAGATCACGCAGAAAAAGGTAAACACAAGCCCGATACATCCTTTTATACCCTGGCGTCCGCCTATAGCGCACAGTGCCAGGAGATAAAGTGCTGCAAAAATGTAGATCACCCATTCCCTGTCCTGGGTGTACACACTGGCGATGGTGGTATCTCCAGCCACACTTTGCATCACGATTACTTTCATTCCAACTTTACATGCAGCGCCGAACAGGTAACCGGAGCTGCTGGTTATTTCAAGTTCCTCTCCTTTTCGGACACCGGTCAGCATACGCACACGAACCTTTTGCTCTCCCACACGGGTTCCGTTGTCCTCCAGATTATCCTGAAGAATTTCTGTCACTTCTGCTTTTTCAAAGGTCTGCCCTGTACGGACAACCAATTCTGTTTTGTCCACCTGGTTCAGTTGGTAAACAAAAACTCCAAATAATACAATTATTACTCCTAAGATACAGCGCCAGACTGCTTTTTGGGAAAAGCGAAGTCCGGCGTTGTTTTTATTTTGCATCTGATTCATTTTTATTACTCATTTCTGTCACTTATTTTCTTGGCTTCCAGCTCTTTTCACACTTTTTTCTGCGTTAAAAACGCTTACAGTAAGTGTTAAAAAGGGCTGTTTGCATATCTTTTACTGCAATTTATTTTGCAGTTTTCTCAATTGTAAAGGTATCATCAATTGCCTCTACACTTCCGTCATCTGTGATCTGATAAGTATCAATGGTAAATTTCTCTGCATCCATTGTGATAATGGAATAGCTTGGAAGCCAGTTCTGGCTGCGGGCTGCAATGTAATCCTGCTGTGTGGAAACAAGCTCATAGTATTTGGAACCGGAAGCAGAGTTTGCAGTCATGTAAAGAGTTCCCTGTGGATCTGTTACGGTATTGCCGTCTACATCTTCAATGGTGTAGCACTGGTTGTCCTCTTTGAATGCGTCAAGTGCAGCCTTCGCTTCCTCGTCGCCGTCCTCCGGATTTAAAGTGATCTGCTCGCCAGTCTCAACATTTGCAGCGTGATCCCAGTCATAATCAGTTCCATCTGCATTTAACTGGAACTCATAGCGCTGGTGAGTCTGTCCGTCACCATAAAGAAGTTTAGAACGGCTGTATGTATGGTCATGTCCCTGAAGTACTACATCAATGTCATTTGCATCAAATACAGGAGTCAGCTGTGTACGAAGGATCATACCGTCTGTATCAGAATGGTCAAGTCCAGAACCGTAGATATCCTGATGGATGGTTACGATACGCCATTTTGCATCCGGATAAGCCTTTACAGCCTCTTCGATAGTATTCTGATGCTCTGCTACATTGTAATTGTTGGTATTCAGAACAATGAAAAGTCCCTCGCCATAGCTGTAATAATAGTCTCCGCCAGCTGCTGTTTTTCCATTTTCTGTGTTGTTCGGGTTATTGAAATGATATGCGTAGTCTGGATTCAGGGAATCATGGTTTCCAATGGTAGTTGCTACCGGAAGGCTTGCAAGTGCATCTGCGCTAAGATAAGAAGCATACTCTTCCTCTTTTGCAGCACCGGTTTTGTTTACCTGGTCACCGGCAGAGATTACAAAGTTTACGTCCGGGTTTTCTGCAAGTGCAGTATTTAAGGTACGATTCCAGGAAAATCCGTCATTTCTGGCTGCTGTGTTTGCTGCCCCATCATCTGGAACCAGTTCAGCACCGTCCTGTGTCTGACCTTTGGAAGCGCCTACCTGCGGGTCACCAACATAGATCATTTTTACTGTGTCAGTGCTCTTTGTTGTATATTCAACAGGCTCGCTCTGCTCACCATTTTTCTCAACTGTGTAGTAATATGTGGTGTTTGGCTCAAGACCTGTAACGGTTACATGATTATATTCGTAAGCTTTATCGCCGGTAAGATCCTGGTCAACATCTCCAGCCTCTCCTTCGAAGGTATCCAGAGCCTCTTTGTCAGTTCCGAAATGAACAACCGGTGTTGCTGCTGTATCTGTTTTTTCACTGTACCATGCAAAGTTCAGTTCAGTGTCATCTTTTCCCGGGGTAAGAGAAACCTTCGTAAAATCCGTGGCAGTTGCATCCCAGTTTGCCACCCATTCGTCCCAGCCGCTCTCAGCTCCAACTGCACTGCTGTCGGTATAATGCTCAGTAGCACCAAAGGCTGTGGAACAAACAGTTGTCATTGCAAAAACAGTTAAAATTGCGGCGATATATTTTCTTTTCATAATAATAAAATACTCCTTTCAGATGTAGGAAGGAAACTTGCGGGCCCTTATTTCCTTGTCCGAAAGGAGTATAGCACTCTAATTTTCAGAAAACAATAGTGTTTTCTGTCTTTTGACGCATATTTAACAGTACTGTCACATGTGTATTCTGTTCTTTTTTTAATTCTTTACACAGTTTACATTGTTTTTACAATTAATACTTTTATCTGGGTTTGACACGTATTTGAAAAAGGTTCTAATCCACTTTTTTCGCTTTCGGATATACCTGTGCCATCCGACCATCATCAAAATGTTCATCTACCCAGCTTTCAAAACTGTTTGCAGCTTCTATTCCATTGCTTCTGGCATTATAACGTGCCAGTGCTGCACTGGATACAATTCCGTCTGCAAGCATAAATATGATCAGAAGCCAGGTAATAATTTTTCCTATTTTTACCGGAATCTTCTCGATCAGCCTGGAAACAGGCGGATAGAATATTTTAAACCATACCACTGCTGCAAATCCCCAGAAGAAACAATACAGAAGATTGATCCTGCCACCAAGGTTAAACGGGATATCACTGTAATCCCAGAATACAGTTCCAAATACGATTTCTGTGAAAACACTGCAGATATATTCATAGGCACCGCCAAGAAATGTGCCCATCCAGAAAAGGAACTGCTGGGAGCGGTTTCTGTATTTATAGAGAAGGGCTGTAACCGCTGCAATGGCAAGTCCCCACACAATACTGAAATCTCCCCATACCACACTGCTGCGGCTCATCCAGTATCCAGCTGTGATCCGGCAGAAAATAGTCTCTGTAATATCTCCAAGAAATGCGCCGATAAAAAACAGCAGTACAATTTTATAAAAGCTGCAGCCGTAGGCAAAAATCTCCGGATGTGCCTCTTCTTTCTCCGTGTGCTGCTTCTGAGGATATGCTTTGGTAATTCGACGATTTACAACATCATCAATTTTTGCCCCAAGCTTCTTTGTTACGGAATCAATATCCCGGTCAGCGGCGATCCATCTTTCAGGATTCTTGCTGTGTCCAAAAAGAATGGTCAGCGTGGCAATGGCATCCACTGCAAGGAAGCCCAGAAGAACCAGTATGATAATTCTGCTTATAAGACCTGGAAGCATGCCATATAAGGACATACAAAGCCCGTTTCCAATTTTGATCACAAATACACCAAGAAGACCCCAGACACAGGAGGTTGGAACACTGACATATCCATCCAGATTCCATTTGATCTTCCGGTAATCCCACCATCTTTCATGGTACCACATTTCAATTAAATGTCCTGCGATCCACTCAAGCAGGGAGGCTACAATGGCACAGCCAAGAAACAGCCAGATACCGGTCAGTTCTCTTGTAAATGCGGTAATGAAGAATCCGCCAAATCCATAGATCAGACAGAATGGACCATTGATAATACCTCTGTTTGCAAATTTTTTCTGTTTCAGGGAAGCAAGAACTGTCTCAAGGACCCATCCTGCGAAGGAATAGATGAGAAACAGCCAAAGTAATTTCCAAATCATATGCATGTCTCCTCTTTTGTGTGTGATATTTAATAAAAAAACCTTGCAGTATTCTTTATCTGCAATTATATAATCCTGATTGGAACATCATATCACACACGAAGTAAAGCGTAAACAAAAAGATGGCTATCTGAAAGGCTTTAGAGCGTGTTTGAAAAAAGCTTTCTGCAAGATGTGCGTCACAATTTGCAGAAATGATTTTTCAAACACGCTCCGCCCCCAAGAATAAAGCCTGTATTCCAGCTGCTGGTTCTCATAAAATTTACATTCTATGCCAACAGTCTGAAAATACAGGCTTTTCATTTTTATTTTATGCCTCCCGGATAACCCCTCTCGGACAGGCCTCCTTACAGGCTCCGCATCCTGTACACTTCTCATAATCAATATGTGCACAGAAATCTTCCACGGTAATTGCACTGTTTGGACAGGTCTTTTCGCACTTCTTACAGCCGATACAGCCAATCTCACAGGCAGCCATTACCTGTTTGCCCTTGTCATGAGAACTGCAGTCCACAGCCACTTTCTGGTCGTACGGAATCAGCTCGATCAGATGTCTCGGACATTTGGCAACACATTTTCCACAGGCTTTACAAGCTTCTTTATCTACTACTGCAATGCCATCTACAATATGAATGGCATCAAATGGACAGACCTTCACGCAGCTTCCAAAGCCACAACAGCCATATGTACAGGACTTTGCACCGCCATTTGGCACGAAAGGAAGCATCTCGCAGTCTTCCACGCCAGTGTAAACATACTCTTCTTTCGCTTTTTCACAGGTTCCGGAGCATTTTACATGAGCTACCTGACGGGCAGTCTCAACTGCCGCCTGTCCCATAATACCGGCAATTATTTTTCCAACCGGTTCGCCGCCTACCGGGCAACGGTTTACAGGGGCTTCGCCTTTGGCAATTGCTGCTGCCAGACCATCACAGCCCGGATATCCGCAGCCACCGCAGTTATTTCCAGGAAGAGCTTCTCTTATGGCAACTTCCTTCTCATCAATTTCAACAGCAAATTTTTTTCCGGCTGCTCCAAGAAAAACACCGATGAAGAGGCCTACTGCTGCAACCAGAATTGTTGCTGCTATAATCGCACTAATATTCATCCCGACGCCTCCTTAAATTAATCCTGAAAATCCGAAGAACGCAATCGCCATCAATCCAGCTGTCAGAAGAACGGTTGGAAATCCCTGGAATGATTCCGGAATATCATTGTAGGCAATTTTCTCACGGATTCCTGCCATCAGTACAATAGAAATGGAGAAACCAAATGCTGTTGCGAAACCGTTTACAGTGCCCTCCAGAATATTGTAATCCTTCTGCACGTTTGTAAGAGCCACACCAAGAACTGCGCAGTTTGTGGTGATCAGAGGGAGATACACACCAAGTGCTTTGTAAAGAGAAGGCATACTTTTCTTCAGGAACATTTCTACAAACTGTACCAGAGCCGCGATGATCAGAATGAACACGATAGTCTGAAGGTATGTCAGATCCAGAGGCTGAAGGATCAGCTTGTAGATCACACTTGTTACAAAGGAGGACAAGGTGATTACGAAAATAACCGCACCGCCCATACCAGCTGCCGTGTCAGTAGTCTTGGAGACTCCAAGGAAAGGGCAAAGTCCCATAAACTGGCTAAGGACTACATTATTTACCAGCGCAGAGCTTACAATGATCAGTAATAATTCTTTCATCTTCTCCTACCCCCTTTTTCCTGAACACATGGAATTTCCGCAGGAAGCGCATCCACCCTTGCAATCCGGATTGCTTGGATCAATGCCACGTTTTGCAGCACCAATCTTAAATTTGTTCTGGAGCGCAGATAAAAACGCAAGGACAAAAAATGCACCAGGTGCAAGAATAAAGATGGTTACCGGCTCATAGCCCATTTTTCCTGCAGCAGCGTCTGCAAGAGGAAGGATCTGCTTTCCGAAAATACTGCCGGCACCGATCAGCTCACGTACCGCACCGATGCAGGTAATACTTAAAGTAAATCCAAGTCCCATTCCAATACCATCAAAAAGTGAGGGAATTGGTTTGTTCTTGGATGCATAAGCCTCTGCTCTTCCCAGGATAATACAGTTTACAACGATCAGTGGAATGTAAATTCCAAGGGAAGAATACAAAAACGGGATAAAGCCCTGAAGAAGCATCTGCACAATTGTTACAAAGGATGCTACAACAACAATGTAAGCAGGCATACGCACACTGTCCGGAATAAAATTACGGAGCAGGGAGATCATCAGGTTGGATGCTGCCAGAATTACCGTTGTGGTAAGTCCCATTCCGATACCATTGATTGCAGATGTGGTGATGGCCAGTGTTGGACACATACCAAGCATCAGCACAAAAGTAGGATTTTCTTTGATAATACCATTTATCAGTCGTTCAGATGGTGTATTCTTTTTCATTTCTGGCTGCCCCCCTTCTCGTAACGGAATGCGGCAAGTCCTGCATTGACGCCATTTGTCATGGCATTTGTAGTAATTGTCGCACCACTTAAAGCATCGATCTCATCATCAGAGGTGGCACCAGTTTTCGTGTAGGTAAATTTCTCTACGTTCTTATCCCTGAACTGATTTTTAAAATCATCTGTAGTTGCACGCATACCAAGACCGGCGGTCTCACTGATGGACAAAATGGAAATTCCGTTCAGAGTTCCATCATCCTGAACGCCCATAGCGAACTGGATGTCCCCACCATAACCTTCTGCGGTTGTTACGGTAAAGGCATAGCCAAGTTCATTTCCCTGATCATCCTTTGCAAGCATGACTTCATCAATATTCTGGGCCTTGTAACCGTTTTCATCCAGATAGTTTTCCAGATCCGTATCCTCACCGCTTGTAACAGTCTCAAAGCTGGCTGCATCAGCAAATACAGCCTTATATGCCTCTTCCTTCTCTTTCGCCTGCTGGCTAGCAATCGGACCTGCTGTAATATCGTTGACAAGACCGAGAAGCAGTCCGGAAACCAGTGTGATCACGGTCAGCGCAAGAGTATCTTTTACGATCTTATTTTTCATTTCTTTGCGCCTCCTTTTCCAAAAGCAACCGGGCGGGTGAACCGCTCAATCTGAGGTACCAGAAGGTTGCAGAAAATAATCGCATAGGAAACGCCCTCTGCGGAAGCTCCGAAAATACGGAAAATTCCGGTAAGAACACCAAGACAGACACCATATACATATTGTCCCTTTGGTGTAATGGGGCTTGTAACATAATCTGTTGCCATAAACCATGCACCAAGCATAAGGCCACCGCCACAAAGATGGGTGAGCAGATAATTTACATCAAAGCCTTTGCCGGAAGCGAGCATGTAGATGATCACAAATGCTGCAAAGCTACCGATATAGGTCAGCGGAATTCTGGCGCTGATCACTTTGTAGCAAAGCAGGATTGCTGCGCCGATCAGGATGGCAATTACAGATGTCTCTCCGATGGTTCCCTGGATATTACCAAAAATCAGATTCTTAACCGGAACGGAGGAGCCTGCCACAAAGCCATGGTCACGAAGAGCTGCCAGAGGAGTGGCTCCTGTCACACCGTCAACAGCACCTTTAAAGCTGTCTGATACAGAAAAATCTGTCATCTTGCCAGCAAAGGAAATCATAAGGAAACAGCGGGCTGCCAGGGCCGGGTTCATAAAGTTCTGTCCAAGACCACCAAAAAGCTGTTTTACCACAATAATTGCAAAAACACTGCCAAGTACCGGGATCCAGAGCGGAATTCCTGCCGGCATATTCAGACCGATAAGAAGTCCTGTTACCACTGCACTGAAATCCTTCACCGTGTTCTTTTTGTGCATAAAATGATCATATAACCACTCTGCAAGCACTGCTGAACCGGTGGATACCACCAGAACGGCAAGAGCCTTTAATCCATGATTATAAATTCCCATAAGGGCAGCAGGCAAAAGTGCTATGGCAACCAGCTGCATGATTTTCGCAGTGGTCATCCTTGCCCGGACATGGGGATTAGATGATACATTAAACATTTGTTCCATTCGTTTCTTCCCCCTTATTATTTCTTCTTCCTGCTTGCCAGAACCATTTTACGCATGGATTTAATGCTCTGGGTCAGCGGACGTTTTGCCGGACAGATGTAACTGCAGCAGCCGCATTCACAGCATTCCATTCCATCGAACTTCTGGAAGCTCTCCATATCGCCGCGCTGGGCAAAGGTCGCAAGCCTTGCCGGAATTACATGTCCCGGACAGACACTTACACAGCGTCCACAGTTAATGCAGGCAGTCTCTTCCTCTTTCGCATCGGATACCGGGTCGCTCTGCATACACAGAAGGGAAGAAGAAGTCTTTACACAGGGTACATGAAGATCATACAGGGCAAATCCCATCATAGGACCGCCGGAAATCACCTTGCCGGCATGCTCCTTCAGACCGCCGGCTGCATCGATCAGTTCGGCCATATCCGTTCCTGTACAGACTTCAAAATGTGCCGGACGGTTGATGCCCTTACCGGTTACTGTGAAAATCCGCTTCATGATTGGTCTTCCAAGTGCCACTGCATCATAAATACTGCATATTGTTTCAACATTATCTACAATACATCCGGCATCTGCTGGAAGCATGGAGGAGTTGATTTCTCTTCCTGTCACTGCATAGATCAAGGTACGCTCACCACCCTGGGGGTATTTGGTCATCAGTTCTTTTACTTCGATATTCGGGACTCCGGCAGCCAGTTCTTTCATCCTGGCAATACAATCCGGCTTGTTGTCCTCAATGCAGATACAACCCTTTGCATTTGGAAAAAGTCCGACTACGATTTTCAGGCCTTCCACAACCTTCTCCGGCTGATCCATCATGCGCCTGTAATCACTTGTAAGATAGGGCTCACATTCTGCACCGTTTACCAGTATGTATTCAATCTTGTCAGGTTCCTTTGGGGAAAGCTTCACATGCGTGGGGAAGCCTGCACCTCCAAGACCTACTACACCGCCATCGCGAATCCTTCCAATAATCTCCTCACGGGTAAGCGAAGCCGGATCAACCGGGTGGAATTCCACCTCTTCATACAATCCGTCATTCTCCACAATAATGGAATCTACCATACTTCCGGTAGCTGTCAGACGTTTCTCAATACATTTCACTGTACCGGATACAGAAGCATGAACAGGAGCAGATACAAATCCGCCTGCTTCTGCGATCATCTGTCCGGCAAGCACATGGTCACCCTTTGCAACCACAGGCTTCGCCGGAGCACCAATGTGCTGGGACAATGGGTATGCCAGGTCAGACTTGGGAAGATATTTTTCCACCGGACAGTCCTTTGACATTTCTTTCCCCTCGAAGGGGTGTACGCCTCCTTTAAAAGTTAATCGCACTAATATTCACCGCCTTTATTTTATTGATTACTGACTCTTTTGTCCGCAGCAATCTGATTTTTTGTCTGTTTCATATCTTAATTTTACCGTTTGTCTAATTACTCTTATGGCTGTCTTTCTTCTTCCTGTGTATCTTATAACCACGATTCAGTTCCGGATATGCCTTTACGAAACGCTGCATATTACGGCTGACTTTTCCAGCCATTGCCTCTTTACGTTTCTGAAGCTCTTCGGAAATATCTGCCATCATACCGCTTCTCTTCTCTTCCAGTTCTTTGATCAGAGCAATATCATCAAACCGTCCCTTCTGACCTTCCAGCTGCTTCTTAAGTTTCTCCCTGGAAAGCCCGCTGCGGTCCTCCAGGTTCTCCATTTTCTCACGGGCCTGTATAAGAAGCTCCACACGCATCTGATCCAGTGCCTGCTCCCATGCAGGAATACGCTCGTGCAGATGGAAAGCTGCTGCTGCGGAAAAAGCGAAATCCACAATGTAAACTACCGTGATCACACAAACTGCAATCTCCCCGGTTCTTCTAGTATATAATTCTGTAAATTCTTCAACTACCGGATGAAGCACTCTGAAAAGTCCTACGGTAAACAATCCCCATCCAAGGGAACATCCAAGACAAATACGTCCCTGGAAATTAAACTTGTTATCACTGTAATCCCACCAGGAGGTATGGAAAATGTTCTCCATCAACACTGCTGTCACGTATTCCAGTGCAGTGGCAACTACAACTCCACCAACAAATAAAAGAAGCAGATTATCACTGATGGGAAGAAGAATCAGATATACGGCAAGTGCTCCACAGCCATATATGGTACACAGGGGACCATTTATAAATCCTCTGTTTACCAGTTTTCCCTTTCGCACAGACACGTAACAGGTTTCCCAAAGCCAGCCAAGAAAACTGTATATGTAAAACCAATTGGCAATATGATAGAAATCCACTCCGTTAATTGCTAACTCCCACATAGGTTTCTCCTTTTCTTTATATATTCTGACTATTCTATACATTCTACTATACCGCATTTTGTAAAAAAATTCACTACCTAAAAACAAAAAAATTGTGTATAATTAAATACAATCCATGAAAGGAGTATAGACATGCTGATTGTTAAAAAAATGCCGATTTTACAAGGCTTTCCGGACTTTGAAACTGTTAAAAATTTATCTGGAAATGCTGCTGCGGATGTCAATTTTTCACCATTATTTTATGATATTGAAACCACTGGATTGGGACGAAATTCATCTTTTTTATATTTAGTTGGTGCAGTTTGCTATGAATCTGGTTCCTGGCAGCTTTATCAGTGGCTTGCTCCCGATTTCCGGGAAGAAAAAGCATTATTGGAGGTTTTTTCAGAATTTATAAAAAATTTCAGCTGTACCATCCAATACAATGGAGATTCTTTTGATCAGCCTTACCTTCAGGCTCGTTATAAATTCTACGAGCTGCCAGATCCTTTTGAGGGGATTTCTTCTTTTGATCTGTATAAAATGCTTCGCCCTCTGAAGGGATTTTTAAAGCTCCCAGGGTTAAAGCAGGAACAGATGGAAGCCTTTCTTGGAGAACAGAAGCGCATTTACTGTAATGGCGGGGAATGCATTAAAATCTATAAAAAATATATGGCACACCAGGAGCAGACGGACCTGGATACGGTTATGGGACACAATATGGAAGATCTTCTCGGACTTGGCGATGTGTTTAAAATGATGGGGTATCTTGCACTCAGGGATGGTGAATTTACTATTCGCGGAACTGATTTTGACGGTGAAAATCTAATTTTGCAGATGAACCCCCATTACAGCCTGCCCGCTTCCTTTTCTAACGGCACAGAAGAATTCTATATTACAGGTCAGGACAATCTGGTAAGCCTCCTTGTAAAGCCTTTCAATGGCCGTATCCGCCAATATTACAGCGATTACAAAAGTTATGATTATCTGCCCGGAGAGGACATGGCAGTACCTAAATCTATTAGCAAATTTATGGAAAAAGGACTGAAAAAATCTGCTACAAGAGAGACCTGTTATACCTGGTTTCCATGCACAGAAGAATTTCTGGAAAATGAAGAAAAGCAAAAGCAATATTTAATACATACCCTGGAATTTTTATTTTGGAAATTAAAATAAACTTTCAACCCATATTCCAAAATTCCCAAAACCTTTTTCAAACATACTCAAACTTCCAAAGCACGTAAAATCTCACGTAAAAAAGACATCATCCCCAGAGCGTATCTGAAAAATCATTCCCGCAAATTGTGATGCACATCTTGCAGAAAGCCTTTTCCAGACACGCTCTAACAGACAATGTCTTTTTACTAATATCATATTCATGATATCAAAACCAACCGCCATTCACAAATCCTGTGAATGGCGGTTATTTACATGGGATAAAAGAAATGCACAACACATCCCTCTTGGTTAAATTATTCCTCTACAGACTCTTCCTCAGCCGGAGCCTCAAGAGCTTTCATGCTAAGGCTGATCTTCTTGTCTTCGCCATTGAAATCAACAACTTTAGCCTGGATCTCCTGTCCGATTGTAAGCACATCAGATGGTTTTGCAACGTGCTCTCTGGAAATCTGAGATACATGAAGAAGTGCATCTACGCCAGGTGCAAGCTCAACAAATGCACCGAAGTCTGTCATACGTGCAACTTTACCAGTTACTACGTTTCCAACAGCGAAATCCTCAGCAGCTGTAAGCCATGGATTCTCCTCCGGGAATTTCATTGTAAGAGCAATCTTCTCGCCCTTGATATCTTTGATCATAACCTTTACAGTCTCACCAACTGTGAAAACTTTCTTCGGGTTCTCTACTCTGCCCCAGGACATCTCAGAAATGTGAAGCAGTCCGTCAGCGCCGCCCAGATCGATGAATGCACCAAAATCTGTAACGTTCTTAACAACACCCTCTACTGTATCGCCAACATGGATACGCTCCATAAGCTCCTGCTGTTTCTTAGCTTTCTCAGCAACAAGAAGCTGTTTGCGGTTACCAATGATGCGACGTCTTCTTGGATTAAACTCTGTGATAACGAACTCAATCTCCTGATCAGCATATTTGCTGAGATCTTTCTCATATGTGTCGGAAACAAGGCTTGCAGGAATGAATACACGTGTCTCCTCAACGTTAACACATAATCCACCGTCAAGTACCTGAGTTACAGGAGCTTTTAATACTTCCTGATTCTCGAATGCTTCCTCAAGGCGTTTATTGCCTTTCTCTGCAGCAAGTCTCTTGTAGGTTAAGATAACCTGGCCTTCGCCATCGTTTACCTTAAGCACTTTGGCTTCCATGGAGTCACCTACATGTACAGCGTCTGTGAGTACTACGGAAGGATCATTGCTATATTCACTCTTGGTGATAATACCATCAGCTTTATAGCCAATATTCAGGATAATTTCATCTTCTTTCACATCGATAACCTTTCCCTGTACGATTTCTCCATTTCTGATTGTTTTTACGGAATCTTCCAGCATTTGTTCAAAACTTAATTCTGACATGTTCTTGAACCTCCTCAATAATTTTCTTTGGGGTTGAAGCCCCTGCTGTAATACCTACATAACTACTGCATTGGAACATATCTGAATCCAAGTCTACAGGTGTTTGTATATAGTAAGTATTTTCACATTCCTTTTTACATATTTCAAACAGCTTTTGAGTATTGGAACTATGCCTGCCTCCTACGACTAACATAGTGTCTACCTCTCCGGCTATGCTCTTTGCTTCTCTCTGCCGTTCTTCGGTAGCATTACAAATAGTGTTTAAAATATTAAGAATATTTAAAACAGTATTATCATACCTCTTTTCGCGGAGAATTTCAACTAAATCTTTAAATTTATTATAATTAAATGTGGTCTGAGACACAATACATATGTTTTTGTCAATCGGAAACACAAAATCCAGTGCATCCTGCTCGGTTCGAATTACCGTGTAAGGTCCCATGCACCAGCCGCAGATTCCTACCACTTCCGGATGATCCGGGTCTCCTATGATCACAATATGGGCGCCTGCCCTGCTCTCTTTCTCTACGATCCGGTGAATTTTCAGAACAAAGGGACAGGTTACATCCACATAGGAAAGTCCGTATTCTTCCAGATGGTCATAAACCTCTTTTCCCACACCATGTGAGCGGATCACAACCGTGCTGCCCTCAGGAAGTGTTCTCAGATCATCCTCAGATGCCACTCTGACCCCCTTCTTTTCCAGATCATTCACTACTTCTTCATTATGAATAATTGGACCCAGGGTAAAAAGCCTGTCAGGACAACTGCCGATTAGCTCGTAAACCTTGTCTACAGCACGCTGTACGCCAAAACAAAAGCCTGCTGTTTTCGCAACCTTCACTTCCATGGTTATTCCACCTTATCTTTGTAGATTCCGAGAATTGCAGCTACAACTTCGTCAATATTCATGAAAGAAGAATCTACAAGCACGGCATCTTCAGCCTGCCGGAGCGGGGAAATCTCTCTTGTCATATCCTGATGATCCCGGTTTTCAATGTCTTTCTTGATTTCTTCAAGATCAGCACCCTCGCCCTTGGCAAGATATTCATCATAACGCCTCTTAGCTCTGGTCTCCACGCTGGCAGTAAGATAAATCTTCACCTGTGCGTCCGGAAGAACTACCGTTCCAATATCCCTGCCATCCATTACAACATCGTTCTTTGCTGCCAGATTTCTCTGAAGATTGAGAAGATGTGCCCTTACCGCCGGGTTTGCAGATGTTTTGGATGCCATGTTTCCAACCTCTTCCGTACGGATATACTGATTTACATTCTCACCGTTAAGAATTACAACCTGCTCTCCATTTTCATATCGAATGGAAACCTCAGCGCTCTGACAGTTATCTGCAACTGCTTCCGCATCTGTTCCGTCAATTTCATTTCTCAGCAGATAAAGTGCTACGGCGCGGTACATAGCGCCTGTATCTACATAGATAAAAGACAGCTCCTTTGCCACTCTCTTTGCAATTGTGCTTTTGCCTGCTCCTGCCGGCCCGTCAATGGCAATGTTACATCCCATTTTCTCTGTTACCTCCTCTTAAATCGCAGTTTTTTCACTTCTTACATTTATAACAGATTTTCATCCATTTTTCAATGCCATGGCTGCCAGATACGCAGTTGACCAGGCAATCTGAAGATTATAGCCACCGGTTACCGCATCCAGGTCAAGCACTTCTCCAATAAAATAGAGATTTTTTACCTTTCGGGATTCCATAGTTCCCGGCTGAATGTCCTTCACAGAAACACCGCCTCTTGTAATAACTGCTTCTTTATATTCTCCCATTCCATTGATGGTAAATGGGAAAGCTTTCACCAGTTCTTCAAAGTGAATTCTTTCTTCCCTGGAAATATCGTGTATCTTTTTTTCCGGAGAAATACCACCCAGTTCCAGCATGACAGGTGTAAGGGATGATGGAAAAAGTACGCCGATCACATTCTTAAACTGTTTATTCTGTCCTGCCTCAAATTCCCGCAGAATCCTGGCATCCAGCTGTTCCATGGTAAGGGCAGGCTTCAGATCCAGATAAGCATTCAATTCTCCGGATTTCTGCAGTTGTTTGCCAATATGTGCGCTTGCAGATAAAATCATGGGGCCTGTCACGCCAAAGTGGGTGAACATCATCTCACCAAAATCCCGGAAGAGCACCTTTTTGCCTGACTTAATCGTAAGTTCGGTGTTTTTTAAGGAAAGTCCCTGAAGTCTTGGGATATAATCCTCTTTTGTCTTAAGAGGAACCAGTGACGGAGAAAGCTCCTTTACTTTATGGCCGGTTTCCTCTGCAAAGCGATAGCCATCACCTGTAGAGCCTGTTGACTGATAGGAAAGCCCTCCAGTGGCAACCAGAACATGATCGCCCTCCATAAAACTTCCATCTGCCAGTTCTACACCAGTTACCCGGCTGTGATGTGCCTTTTTCTCATCCACGTCCGGTTCCTTATAGGGACTGGCCTTCACCGTTTTCACCTCTGTGCGAAGATGGATATGTGCACCAGCTTTCTTAAGTTCCCGCTCCAGACCGCGGATAATATCTGAAGAATGGTCAGACACAGGGAAAACCCGGTTGCCTCTCTCTGTCTTCAGTGGAACTCCCGCTTCTTCAAAGAATTCCATTACGTCCTGGGGCGTGAAAGAATAGAAAGCACTGTACAGGAATTTCGGGTTAGACATAACTGCCCGGAACAGCTCTTCCGTGTCACAGTTATTTGTAACATTGCATCTGCCTTTTCCTGTAATATATACTTTCTTTCCAAGTTTCTCGTTTTTCTCCAGGATGTGGACCTCATGTCCTGCCCTTGCCAGATAAACGCCAGCCATCATTCCGGCAGCACCGCCGCCTATGATCAGTATTTTACTCATTTACATACCTTTCATAAAACAGATTTGCAACTATTCAGTAACTACCTAATAGTTACACAAATTTTACTTATATTTTTTAAAAAGACACGTGCAAAAGGCTTCTCTGCACGTGTCTTTCGTTATTTTTGTCAGCAAAGTGTCTATAGACCAGACACTGACAAATTATTCCTCACTGATTAAACCGGATATGCTCCGTTTTTGGTATCAGCAACCGTCTCATCCACCTTTTTCTCCTGAGCCTGACGATACTTGAAGAAGTCAGTAGCAACCTGTGGGAACAGTGCATAGGACAGAACGTCCTCATCCTGCTCCTTATACTGTGCCATCTCACCCTCAAGTTTGCCCAACTCATTCTCAAGAAGATCTGCCGGACGGCATGTGATCGGCTTCGTATCACCGATGCATTTCTTCTGAACTTCCGGATTGAATGGTTTTGCTGTAGCGCCATATTTTCCGCTGAGAACATCCTTTGTCTCTTTGGTAACCATCTTGTATCTCTCGCCCATAAGAACGTTAAATACAGCCTGTGTACCAACGATCTGGGAAGACGGAGTAACAAGCGGCGGCTCACCAAGGTCTTTACGCACACGCGGAACTTCCTCAAGAACATCATAGAACTTGTCTTCTGCATGCTGCTCTTTCAGCTGGGAAGTAAGGTTGGATAACATACCACCCGGTACCTGATACAGAAGAGTCTTGATGTTTACGCCAAGGTTCTTCGGATTCAGAAGGCCGCTCTCAAGAGCCTCGTCACGCATTGGACGGAAGTAGTCTGCGATCTCAGCAAGAAGCTGCTGATCAAATCCGGTATCATATGGAGTTCCTTTGAAGGTCTCAACCATAACCTCAGTTGCAGGCTGGGAAGTACCCAGTGCAAATGGAGACATTGCAGTATCGATGATATCAACACCAGCTTCAACAGCTTTTAAGTAAGTCATGGAAGCTACACCAGAGGTGTAATGTGTATGAAGATCGATCGGGATCTTAACAGTCTCTTTCAGGGCTGTAACAAGCTCAGTTGCCTTATATGGAAGAAGAAGACCAGCCATATCTTTGATACAGATAGAGTCTGCACCCATTTCCTCGATACGTTTCGCAATGCTTGTCCAGTACTCAAGAGTATAAGCATCACCAAGTGTATAGGAAAGAGCAACCTGTGCATGGCCATGCTCTTTGTTTGCAGCATGTACAGCAGTCTGAAGGTTACGAAGGTCGTTCATACAGTCGAAAATACGGATGATATCGATACCATTTGCCAGAGATTTCTGAACAAAATACTCTACAACATCATCAGCGTATGGACGGTATCCAAGAATGTTCTGGCCACGGAAAAGCATCTGCAGCTTTGTGTTCTTGAATCCTGCACGTAATTTACGAAGTCTTTCCCACGGATCCTCATGAAGGAAACGAAGGCTTGCATCGAAAGTAGCACCGCCCCAGCACTCAACTGCATGGTAGCCTACTTTATCAAGTTTATCAACGATTGGAAGCATCTGCTCTGTTGTCATACGGGTTGCAATCAGGGACTGATGTGCATCACGCAGAATGGTTTCCACAATTTTAACAGGTTTTTTTTCAATTTCTGCCATAATTGTTCTCCTTATTTATTTTGTTCATCCGGACTTCCCGGTTTCACTATAGAATGCCGGGAAAAATCCGAATTTCTGGTATCATTATTAGATTCCGTAAATAGCCATGAATGCTCCTGCAGCAACGGCTGTACCGATAACACCGGCAACGTTTGGTCCCATTGCATGCATCAGAAGGAAGTTGGTAGGATCAGCCTCAGCACCAACCTTCTGGGAAACACGGGCTGCCATAGGTACCGCAGATACACCGGCGGAACCAATAAGCGGATTGATCTTGCCGCCTGTAAGCTTGCACATAACCTTTCCGAGCATAACACCGCCGAAAGTACCACATGCAAATGCCACAAGACCTAATACAACGATTTTCAAAGTGTCCACATTCAAGAATGCCTCTGCACTTGTGGAAGCACCAACAGATGTACCAAGAAGGATAACTACGATGTACATAAGTGCATTGGAAGCTGTCTCTGTAAGCTGTTTTACAACGCCGCACTCTCTGAACAGGTTACCAAGCATAAGCATACCAACCAGAGGAGCTGTTGTCGGAAGAATCATGCAGACAACGATTGTGATTACGATTGGGAAGAGGATCTTCTCAAGCTTGGATACAGGGCGAAGCTGCTCCATCTTGATTTTACGCTCTTTCTCAGTAGTAAACAGTTTCATGATCGGAGGCTGGATGATCGGAACCAGTGACATATAGGAATATGCCGCCACGGCGATCGGTCCCATAAGAGCAGTCTGACCAAGCTTACCAGCAAGGAAAATGGAGGTCGGACCATCTGCACCACCGATGATGGAGATTGCTGCTGCTGCTTTTCCATTGAATCCAAGGAAGATTGCAAGGAAGTAAGCTATATAGATACCGAGCTGCGCTGCAGCACCCATCAGGAAGCTTTTCGGATTCGCGATCAGCGGACCAAAGTCTGTCATGGCACCTACACCCATAAAGATAAGGGAAGGAAGAATACTCCACTCATCAAGGATGTAGAAGTAATGAAGAAGACCACCAACACCGTTGGACATGTCTTCCGGATTTGCCATAATGTCCGGATAAATATTAACAAGGAGCATACCAAATGCAATGGGAACAAGCAGCAGAGGCTCAAATCCCTTTGCAATGGCAAGATATAAGAATACACAAGCAACCACGATCATCAGGTAGTTACCCCATGTCAGATTAAAAAATGCGGTCTGATGGATCAGGTTGGACAAAGTGTCTGCTACGTAAGACATCCTATTACCTCCCGACTTAGTTCATTGTTGCCAGGGTATCTCCATTTTCTACAGAGGCACCTTCTGCAACGTCAATGCTTGCAACGGTTCCGTCCTGAGGAGCTACAACCGGGATCTCCATCTTCATGGATTCCAGGATTACAATGTTGTCACCGGCTTTTACAGCCTGTCCAACGCTTGCTGCGATTTTCAGAACCTTTCCAGGTACGGAAGCTGCAACCTTAACTGCGCCTGCTCCGGCTGCTGCTTTAGGAGCTGCCTTCGGTGCCGGTGCTGCTTTCGGAGCTGCTGCAGGAGCTGCAGCTACTGGTGCGGAAACACTTCCTGTCTCTTCAACAGTTACTTCATATGCTGTTCCGTTAACGGTAATTGTATAACTTTTCATTTTAGGATCCTCCTGTATTTATCTCTTTTTACGATTGATTTTGCGGATGGAACGAACAACGAATCCATCTGTAGTGGTTCCCTCAGCTGCTGCAATTGCTGCTGCGATAACCGCGATCAGTTCTGTATCGTCTGCTTCTGCTGCTTCCACTGGTGCTGCCACCGGTGCAGGGGCAGGGGCTGCTACAGCCTGAGCTTTTTTCTTTGCTTCCGGATTCGGGATGAATCTGAACAGATAGATCAGGAAGCTCAGGAAAATAAGAACGATGAATACGATTGCAATACCCATGATAGTATTCATAACAGCTCTTCTTAAGGTCTCAGCCATGGAGTACTGTACATCAACAGTAAGGGATGTAGGTGCTCCTGTAGAAGCATCGAAAATATAAACGAAATTTGCATCTGCTTTCTCAAAGGAGACCGGTACAGTAACGGTATATCCGTCGTCAGAAGCCTTCACCTCTGTCTCTCCGGTTCTCTCCTTTAAAGCCCCAACTTCATCCTTGGAGCCTGCCCATGCAGTCATTGCTCCAACAGTAAACTCATCAGATGACTTGGTATAATTCTCAATATCTTCATCACTGAGAGCAATGATGGTATCAGTAAGTCCCTCAGCGGTAGTGACCAGGGTCTGCTTTACCGTGTCATCTACCTCATCAGCTGCCCATACGGAGGATACTCCGGTAAGAGTGAGAACTGCCATCATGAGAAGTACTGTGCAAAGGGAGGATACTTTCTTAAAAATCTGTTTCATATGCTCCACCTCGCTTAGACCGTGCCGTGTTTCTTGGACGGACGTTCTTCCCTTTTTGTGAACAGCATTTCAAATGCACCGATCACATATTTTCTTGTATCAGCCGGGCTGATAATGGTGTCAACATATCCTCTTGCTGCTGCAGAGGAAACAGAGTTCTGAAGTTCTCTGTACTCAGCTGCTTTCTCAGTAAGAGCTGCTGCGTCATCGCCTGCATACATGATCTTGGCTGCAAGGTCTGCATCCATCATACCGATCTCTGCGTTCTCCCATGCGTATACCATGTCTGCACCGATTGCTTTGCTGTTCATAGCTGTGTAAGCGGTTCCAAATGCTTTGCCGATCACAACGTTAACCTTCGGAACAGTAGCGTCTGCAAATGCATGAACCAGTGCTCCAACAGATTTCGCCATCATCTTCTCGCCACATACAGTAGCCTTGAAGCCGTTTACATTTGTAAGAGTAAGTACCGGGATCTCGAAAGCGTCACAGAATTTTACGAACTCTGCTGCTTTTCTTGCACCGCGTGCACTAAGGGTACCATCAGACTCCCATACCTTTTTGCCTTCTGCATCATAGCTCTCGCTTCTGTTTGCAACAGCACCAACGGTAGCGCCGTTCAGTCTGATAAATCCAACAGCAACACTCTTGCCGTAGTCAGCTTTTACCTCGAAGAACTGTCCGTTATCAGCGATTCTGGAAAGTGCAATGGCTGTGTCGCCTGTGCAGTTCTCAATATCCTCGCATACACGGTTCAGGTCGTCTGTGCACTCCATGTAAGAATCAGTGTCTTCGCAGTTAGATGGCAGATATGTTACGAGTTCACGGATTTTTCCAAGGATCTCGTCCTCAGTGCCGATTCCGTCTACAAGACCTGTCTCTTCGCTCTGGAATCTGGCAGAGGATGTGTCACATTTGGAAACGTGATTGCCTTCAAGGGCGTTCGGGGTGTTTACAAACAGTTTGCCTTTCTTCTCTTCAACAAATGTGAAGTCTGTCAGTGCCGGTACAAGTGCCATACCACCACCGCAGGTACCGAAGATACCTGTGATCTGTGGAATCAGTCCGGATGCCAGAGTCTGTTTCATATAAATTTCACCGAATGCTTCCAATGCGTCAGTTGCCTCCTGAAGACGGAGACCTGCACAATCGATCAGGCCGATCACCGGAGCACCGGTCTTCATAGCCATATCATAAAGTCTGGTAATCTTCTTGGCATGCATTTCACCAACTGTTCCGTTCAGTACGGAAACATCCTGGCTGTACACATACACCAGATTTCCATCGATTACACCATATCCGGTAATAACACCGTCTGAAGGTGCTTTTTTTTCAGTCATGTTGAAATCTGTATTTCTGGCTGTTACACTTTGGCCGATCTCAACAAAACTGTTCGCGTCAAGCAAAGAAGTGATTCTTGTGCCCGCTAAACTTTGTGTTGCGTTACTCATTCTTTCTTGCCCTCCATTTTATAATAATTTAAAAGTATAACCAAAAATTCTGCCGATTCTAATTGTACATTTTTTCACACAATTTTTCAATAGTTTTCCGTGTTTTTATGCAAAAAAATCCCTCGATTTTCGGGGGATTTTTTTATATATCATACATATTCCGTCAGGCTTTTTAGTGAAAAAAGTCATGAAACACCTTGTTTGCACACCATAAATAGGTGATTTTGACGATATTGCGATCTGCTGTCACAAAATAGTTATCCAGGACAAGTTCTCCAAGGCTAAAAGTGACCTGACCAATTTTCTGCCCCTTTTTCACAGGCGCTGTCAAATTTTTCTCAATACGCAGATGGCAGGTAATCTTTTCCCCTTCTTTCAGAAGAATCTGTTTCTTTTTGTCAGAATCAGATGCCTGAATCCGGCCATTTATATATGCATCTGCGAAACCTGTCCCAGTTTCTGTGAGAATTTTTCCGGGATTTTCCTGGTTTTCCTTACCAGATTCTTTCCCGCTGCTTTCGTCAGTCCCATCCTTTACTGGTATAGCCGGAATCTCTGGCTCCTGCCAATAGGTTTCCTTGTGAAAATTTGCTTTGCCATATTCCAGCAGTTTCATGGCATCTTTCCATTTATATGTCTTATTATTCGGCCAGCCGCAGCCAAGAAGGGAAATAATAAATTTTCTTTCCTCATTTTCACAGGCTGCCACATAACAATAACCCGCATTTCCTGTAAAACCTGTTTTTCCTGAAATAGCGTCCGGAGTCATATCAAGAAATGCATTTGCATTATGGACAGAAAACTGACGTTTTCCTGAAATATCAGAAAAAGAATAATCCCTGGTCTGTGTAATATGAAGAAATGCTTTATTTTTCACCGCATAGCTCATGATCAAAGCCAGATCTCTTGCGGTAGTCTGATGAATGCCTCCTGCATCTGCACTGTCAAGACCGTTCGGGGTAACAAAATGAGTGTTCGTGCAGCCAATCTCCTTTGCTTTTGCATTCATCATTTTTGCAAACCCTTCCACAGAACCGCCAATGTGTTCAGCAATTGCCACGGCCGTATCATTATGGCTTTTCAACATTAAAGAATAAAGAAGATCTTCCAGGTAATACTGCTCCCCTTCCTTTAAATTCAGCTTTACTTCTGGTTGAGAGGCCGCATTTTCTGACACCATTACATAATCATCACCGGAGCCCTTTTCCAAGGCAAGGATACAGGTCATTACCTTTGTAGTGCTGGCATTCGGGCGAGCTGTATAGCCCTCTTTTTCGTACAATACCCGGCCAGAATCCCCATCCATAAGAACTGCTGATAAGGCATAGAGATTTCCAGGTCCGTCTGTTTCTTTCATATCAACAGCTGCCGGTATCATCTGCACAATGGAGCTGACAGCCTTTTTTTCATCTGTGCCAGTGCTTCCTGACACCTGGGCAGCAGTGCATAAAACAAGTACAAAAGTCAGTGTAAGACAAAAGAATCTGTATCTGCTTTTCATAGTCCACCCCACATTCCGTTTATAGTATTTTACGCGAACCTGTCCCAAACTATGCAAAGCTCACTCTACAAGTTTTACCTGATAAAAAGAACAGGTATCTTACAGAAATACCTGTCCCTGAAATTGGTTCAATTTTCAATTTGTACATCACAGCTAACCATTGTAAGTCAGATCCCATCGCTCAGACAACAGCCTGTCCTCCTGGAAAAGCTGATACAGCTCCAACAATTCTGCCGGTGCCTCTTTCACCTCTTTTTCAAATAATGTATTCAGCTGTTCCACAGGTTCCCTGCTGCCACCTGCCGGTTGAGCCATCATATAGTGATCGATCAAAGCAGACTGTGCCCTTCTTCCTCCAAGGCTGGAAAGCTTCGACAAGCGCGCCCGTCTTGTCCCGCCATCGTCACATACCAGCAGATTTGTCATAAATTTCATCAGTTTAAGGCTCAGAAGAATATCTCCTGTTTTTACAAGAGGAAAAGCCTTGTGGATTTCCGCTGCATTTTTGCGTTTTGCTTTGATACAATCAGAAGGATAAAAGGCATATGGATTTTTCCCATTTTCTTCCATAAGGAAGCGGTCAAATTCAATTTCCAGAAGGCTGTGGGAAATCCTGCCCTTATCATTCATTTCATTTACAAAAGGATGACAGGAAGAGTCCAGAAGATAATGACAGCCAAAGCCAAGAAGATAGGCAAGAAGCGCCTCATCGCCAGTCTCTCTGACCTGCGCCATTCCCTGGGTAAAAAATGCCCGGGCTTTTTCTTTGTGCATACGGTATCCTACACTGCTTACGTGATTCTTAAAAATAAAATAATAGAAGAAAATATCCGGGCCGTGAAGACCGATCCGATACAGTTCACCGTTTTTCCGAATAATTTCTTCCACTTGATCGGGCAATTGCCTGTATACTTTCTGACCAAACAAATCATGTGCATATGTTGTGGGCATTTTTTCTCTCCTGTCTTATCGCCTGCAGTTTATCTGCGGCTTACTTGTCCTGTTTCATTGTCTGCAGTTTATCCACGGCTTACTTGTTCTGTTATATCGTCTGCAGTTTATCTGTGGCTTACTTGTCCTGTCTTATATATCCAGCTTCAGCTGTACTTCCTCTTCTGCCTCAGCCTTAAAATCCGCCATTTTTACCGGATCCACAGCCGGCAGCTCTTCCAGACCCTGCACACCAAATGTGCGAAGAAATTCTTCTGTAGTACCGAAAAGGATCGGCCGTCCAGGTGCATCAAGACGTCCAAGCTCCTTTACCAGATTATACTCAACCAGCTTATTTACCGCATGATCGCTTTTTACTCCCCGGATCTTTTCAATCTCAGCTTTTGTCACAGGCTGCTTATAGGCTATAATAGACAGCGTTTCCAGCATAACATCTGTAAGGGCAGGTTTCTTAGGCTGCATGGCAATCCGGATCAGACAGCCATAGTAATCCCGTTTGGTGCACAGCTGATAAGAGCCCTCCAGCTCAATGATCTGGATTCCCCTTCCCTCATCCTTATATTTATCCATCAGATTATGAAGTAGTTTTTCTGTAGTTGGCTTATCCTGCTGGATTGCTTTCGCAATCTGACCTAATTCCACAGATTCACCCATCGCAAACAGGATTGCCTCAACGGCACCTTCTAATCGTTTAATTTCCATACACTATCCTTCTTCCTCTGCAAATTCTGTCAGATTCCTCCAGGTTTCCGGCTCTGTCACAACATTGATCTGAATGTCATCAAAAATCTCTTCCTGAACCACATGAATGTGTCCCATTTTTATCAGTTCCAGCACGGAAAGAAAGGTAACGATTACCTGTACTTTGGAGCACTGCTTTTTCAACAGGTCCCGAAAGCTGAATTTCCTGTGAGTCTTTGCAAATTCTTTCATCTCCAGCATTTTATCAGAAAGACTGACTTCTTCCTTCTCGATTTTTCCAAACTGACTTCGGATAGGGTCCCGTCTGTCGTCCTGCCGCCTGATGATCGACTGGTAAATGGCGTTTAATTTTTCAAGAGTAAGACCAGCCAGAAGTTCTGAGGGATCCACTGGCTCCCGATACTGAAGCACCTCCCTTGGCACATCCGGCTCACGGAAATAAACGCCGCTGGCATCGTCCATTTTGTCCTTCAGCTCATAAGACATATATTTATACATCTTATATTCCAGAAGTTTCTGAACCAGCTCCGCTCTGGGATCCTCCTCTTCTCCTTCTTCGTTGATCTCTTTTGGAAGAAGCATCCGGCACTTGATATCCAGAAGCGTGGCAGCCATGACCATAAACTCACTCATAACTCCAAGGTCTTCTTTTTCCATAGCGTGAATGTATTCCATATACTGATCCGTGATCTCCACAATCGGTATATCATAAATATCAATTTTATTTTTATCAATAAGGTGAAGGAGCAGATCAAGCGGTCCTTCAAAAACATTCAGTTTTACGGGAATTGCCATGCGCTATCCTCTCTCCCTTACGGTTTCATTTCTATAAAAATCAGCTCTCTTGGATTATGGATCCGAAGAGGCACTGTGTGTTCCCCAAGGCCTGCACTTACGATCATACAGTTGCCATTTTTGTAAAAATCGCCGCAACAGTATTTTGGAAAAGGTATAAACTGGGAGCTGATGGCTCCCATATGTCTGGAAAAACGGAGCACACCGCCATGGTAATGTCCAGACAGAATCAGGTCTGTACCCCAGTGGAAATAGGTTCTGCCATATTTTGGGTTATGGGCAAGAAGAATATTTATGGCTTCCGGATCTGGCTTTCCCATAAGCTCTTCCATTTTTTCAGAAGTGAGCTTCGGGGAAAAAGGCTTGTGATAGTATTCCAGTGGAAGTTCCAGTCCATTTACCACAAAGGAATTGCCAGCCAGAACAACTTTGCTCTTCTCATTTGCCAGAAAACAGATTCCTTTTTGTTTCAACTCTGCCTGATATTTCAGGTACTCATTCCGATAAAGGTGCCCTTTGGCTTTCATTTTGGTTTCGTGGTTTCCCATGGCATAAAAGATGGGGAAGTTCTTCGCCAGTGTACAAAGCAGTTTTCTGGCAGTTTCCAGGGTGGAAGGATCCATCCGGACCACCATGTCTCCGGCAAGAAGAATGGCATCTGGGGCATTTTCCTGGATTTTTTTCAGCAAAGCACTGTTCTCTTCGCCGAAAATGCTTCCGTGAAGGTCTGCAAGAACAGCAAAGCGCACGCTTTTTTTTATTTTCGGGTTATGGACTTCATAGGTTACAGTTCGAAATTTCTCCATAAATCTCCTTAAATACTTTGTAATTTCCAGAGCGTGTTTGAAAAAGACCTTCTGCAATCTGCACGCTCTAGGCACTGCTTACTTTCCAAATCCACAGTTGGGGAAGGTACAGACTTTGCAGCTCAGGCAGAGACCGCCTTCTCCGTATGCAGCAACTTCTTCCGGGAAAATTTCATCGTCTGCCATGATTCTTGGCAGAACCAGGTCAAATACAGTACGCTTCGCATACATGACACATCCAGGAAGCCCAAGGATCGGGATGCATTTGCCCTCTTTCTCATAGTAAGCGATAAGAAGCATGGCTCCTGGCAGTACCGGTGCACCGTAAGTAACAACTCTGGCTCCTGTATCACGGATTCCTCCAGGTGTACGGTCATCTGGATCTACACTCATGCCGCCGCTGCAGACTACCATATCTGCACCCTGGTTAATAAATTCCATAATGTCGGCTGTGATCTGTGCCTTGTCATCTCCCGGAGTCGTCTGACCGATCACCTCAGTGGGGTACTCGGAAAGCTTTTCTTTTAATACAGGGGTAAAGGTATCCTGAATCAGCCCTTTTTTTACCTCACTTCCGGTTGTGACGATTCCAACCTTTTTGAAATGATAGGGAAGAATGGAAAAAATCGGTTCCGGTCCAGCAGCTTCCACAGCTCTGTCCATTTTTTCTTTTTCGATTACAAGAGGGATGATCCTGGTGCCAGCCAGTTTATCTCCTTTTTTTACCGGGAAGTCACCATGGCGGGAAGCGATCATCATCTCTCCCAGAGAATTCACTGCCAGAAGAGCATCTCTGCGGATTTTCAGAACTCCGTCCTCGTCTGCTACCAGTTCGATCTTGCCTTCTTTCACATCAGTTCCATGCATGGAATCTCCTGCACAGATTTTATACAAGATATCAGCGCCCTCATTTTCATGAAGAATGCCTTCTTTCTTTTCCCACACAAAAAGATGTTCTTTTCCAACTGAAAGGAGCAACGGAATATCCTCTTCTTTCACAATATGTCCTTTGGAAAACAGAACGCCTTTCTTCTCATCCTTTATAATCTGTGTAATATCATGGCAGAGGATCTGGCCTGCTGCGTCTTCGGTTTTTATTTCTTTCATTCTGCAATTCATCCTTTCGCATATAATTGCTGTTTACGATCACAATCCGGCTTTGCAAAGTTTCGCATATACGCCGTCCTTCTCCATCAGCTCCTGATGTGTACCTTCTTCTGCAATTCCATCTTCGGTCAGCACCAGGATCCTTCTGGCATTGCGGATCGTAGAAAGACGATGGGCGATCACGAAGGTGGTTCGGTCTTTAGCAAGACGTTCCAGAGATTGCTGCACCACCTTCTCACTTTCGTTATCCAGGGCGGATGTTGCCTCATCAAAAATCAGGATCGGCGGATTCTTCAGAAAAGCTCTCGCAATGGAAAGACGCTGTTTCTGTCCTCCGGAAAGCTTCACGCCGCGCTGTCCAATGTCTGTGCCATAGTTATCCGGCATTTCCATGATAAAGTCGTGGGCATTGGCAAGCTTGGCTGCGCGAATAACTTCCTCATCGGTAGCGTCCGGACGGCCATACCGGATATTTTCCATAATGTTTCCTGCAAACAGGTATACATCCTGCTGCACAATGCCAATCTGATTACGAAGATCCTTCAGTTTGATCTTTCGGATATCTTTTCCATCCAGATAAATGGCACCGGATGAAACATCATAAAATCTGGGGATCAGGCTGCAAAGGGTAGTCTTTCCAGCTCCGGAAGTACCTACAAGGGCAACATAGTCACCGGGCTTTACCTCCAGATTTACGTTGGAAAGCACTTTCTCATTGTGGTCTTCATAGTGGAAAGAAACATTTTCGAAGCGGATATCTCCTTTTACATGATCCATAGAAACTGCATCCGGCGCATCCTCAATATCCGGCGCAATGGACATCATTTCCAGGAAGCGGTCATAACCACTGTAGCCGTTCTGGAACTGCTCGGTAAAGTTTACCAGCTTGGTAACCGGCTCTGTAAAATTGTTAATATACAAAAGGAAGGTCACAAGATCTGTGGCGCTTAAATCTCCTGCCGCCAGGAACATGGCTCCGGAAACCAGTGCAGTAACTGTGATCAGCGTGGTAAACGCATCCATGCCTGCATGGTAACCTGCCATATAGCGGTAAGTCACACGCTTGGAATCCACAAAACGCTCATTTCCTTTACGGAATTTCTCAATCTCGCGCTTCTCATTTCCAAAAGATTTTACCACACGGATTCCGGAAAGACTGTCCTCGATCTGGCTGTTGATCTCGCCCATGCGCACACGGTTTTCCTTAAATGCACTTTTCATCTTTTTATTATAAATCAGTGCATAGATCAGCATAATAATTACAACTGCAAAACACAGCAGCGCCATCTGCGGCTTTACATTCATAAGAATGATCAGTGCTCCGAACAGCTTGATCACTGAGATCAGAATATCCTCCGGTCCATGGTGGAGAAGCTCTGTAATATCAAAAAGATCACTTGTGATCCTGGAAAGAAGCTGACCGACCTTCTGATTATCATAAAATGCAAAAGAGAGCTTTTGGTAATGGCTGAATATCTCATTTCGCATATCATGCTCAATGTAAGCCCCCATCATATGTCCATAATAGGTGATAAAATAACGACTTCCAAGCTGCACCAAAATCAGTACCAGCATTCCCACCCCGATTTTCAAAATCATGGTCTTCGCTTCAGCCGCTGGCATTTCACTTATGGAATTCATAATATAACGAACCATCAGTGGAATGACAAGTGTCACTGCTGCCCCAAGGAATGCAAAAAAAAGATCTGTAAAAAACAGTCCCTTATATGGTTTATAATAGCCTGCAAGCATCTTTAATCTGCCAGGCTGTTTTTTCTCTTGTTTCATATGATTCTCCTCCGCTTTTGCTGCTATATTTTTGTAAGACATCAGCAAAAATTTTTATACAGAGTTTATTATAAACCGATGAGGACTGTTTTGTCAAAATGCTTCTGTAATTTGTATAACTATTTTTAGGGGCAAAGGCGAAAATCAGGTTCTCCTGCATACTACGTTCTTTACAATAGCTTTAATAGCTTTTCCAGACAGTTTTTATAGGTTGCTTTTTCTATAGTTTCAGAAAAAAGAATGTTCACCTCTCCAAGCTTTTGTCCATTCTGGTAATACTCCAGAGTCCCGGCAACATCGCCTTCTTTTACAGGCGCCTGGACCTGAGTTTCCAGATTCAGTTTCCGTTCCACTTCGCCTATGGTTTTGCCGTCGGTGCTCAGATACTGGAAGTTCTTTTCATATTTTACTTCTGTGGTAGGTTTGGTTCCTTTTCGGACCTCTATCTGGGGAAGCTTTTCGGGATTTTCATCCGTGTAAAAGCTGCATTTGGAAAAACCGTAGTTCAGCATGGCAGCGGCGTCCTTGAAACGAACTTTGTAATCGGGTGCTGCCATAACTACAGAAATCAAGGTAATGTTATTTCGGGACGCCACAGCAGATACGCAATACTTTGCCAGACTGGTACTTCCAGTTTTCAGACCGATGCATCCGTCGTAGCTGCGAAGGAGCTTGTTAGTGTTCGTTAAGCAGAACTCTTTGGAGCCTTGTCTGGTCACATGAGTAATATTTTCCATCCATATAGAGGAGTATTCCAGGATCTTCGGATATTTGGTGATCAGCTCCCGGCTCATAATGGCAATGTCCCGAACAGTTGTGTAGTGATCTGTGGATTCTGTCAATCCACAGCAGTCTACAAAATGGGTATTCTCCATTCCAAGCCCTGCTGCCCGCTCATTCATCTGCCGCACAAATTCCTGCTCGCTGCCTCCAATATGCTCTGCCATTGCTACACTGGCATCATTTCCAGAGGCAATCACAATGCACTTGATCATAGTCTCCACGTCCTGGGTTTCTCCTTCCTCCAGAAATACCTGGGAACCACCCATAGACTTAGCGTAAGCGCTGGTTGTTACAAGGTCATCCATTTTCAGTGTACCATTCTCCAACGCATCGAAAATCAGGATCAGTGTCATGATCTTCGTAATACTTGCCGGACTGCGTCTTGTGTCCGGATCTTTTTCGTAAATCACAGTACCGGTACCGGCTTCCATCAGAAGGGCTGAAGGCGCCTGTACAAAAGTGTCATCGGTAGCCACTTTTGACTCTGTGGTTTGCTGCTGTTCCTCCGCATATGTAATCCGACAACCAGCCCCCACCATGAGACTAGCCAGTAAAATGGGCAGAACCGCCTTTCTTATTGCCTTTTCAAGCATAGGATGTCTCCTCAAAAATAAGTTCTATTCTATTGTAAAACTCGTGCTTCTATTTTATTCCTCTAATCTCAAACGTAAAAAGCGGCGGCCAAGGAAACTTCCTCTTTGCCACCGCGGATTGCTATTTAGTGGGTTGAAAAGTTCTTCAGGAGGGACGCATTTGGACAATGTGTATTACTCACTCGCCGG
>OLQN01000532.1_pt1 | contig 32937 bp, 29 predicted proteins | sample 1673181 | NCBI WGS metagenome assembly OLQN01 (sample SAMEA3136763, study PRJEB25190) | human gut metagenome | biome: human gut; feature: human-associated habitat; material: faeces | place: Austria | collected 2013
TCACTCTGATAGCTCCGATGGTTCCGATAGCTAACAGCCAATAGCTAACAGCCAACAGCTAATCCATGGCGGACACATTATATAATGCCCTCATCTATTCCTCCCTTGTCGCTAATCTGCACTCCTGACAGAGCGATTATAATGCGTCAGTCCTGGGCTGATTCCTGCGTTGAGGAGTTGGGAGATATTTTAGGCTGGTGTACTTTACGAGACTGAGACAACGGCTGGCTGCGCTTACGAAAAAAGAGGGGGCGGATACGACCGTATCCACACCCTCTTTTTATCTTTGAGCTAGACTGATGTCTGGGCATCAGTCTCTATGTGAAGAGTAGTCTCTATCTCTTGATGATGCGCTGACTCTCTGTGCCTACTCGGAGGATATAGGTACCGGCTGTGAGTGCAGTCATATCAATCGTAGCCTCTCCCGTAGCAGTAGCTTGTGTCTGGTGTAGTAGCTGTCCGTCGATCGTGTATAGAGATACAAGAGTCTCAGCGACAGCACCCATGACGTAAACGTAATCTGCTGTAGGATTGGGGTAGATGTTTAGGTGGCTAGAGATAACGCCCTCGATAGCTACATCGCTACCTAGGAATGGGCGCCCCTCTCGTCCGAACTCTTCATTACCGAAGTCTATGACTTGCCAGTTCTTGTTAAGGAACTTATCTACGGTACTCTTCAGGCATACGTTCTTATCCTTAGGCGAGCACTTGGTGTCTATGAGCATGATTACAGCTTGCTCTTCGCTCTCTGTCATGTCTGGCAGAGCCTTGGCAAGCTTCTGGAAGGCATCGTCACTGATATTATTCCTCATGCAGTCCACATAGGTGATCTTGGGGCAGTTAGTCAGGTTGATGCTCTGTAGGTTATTGCCCCAGAGAGATAGACTCTGGAGTTTACTACAGTCAGAGACAGAGACTTCAGATAGCTTGTTCTCGCTCAGGATGAGTCTCTTGATGTTGCTGTGGTTAGCTATTGTGAAGCTTGTTAGCTCATTTTTGTATGCGTGGAGATACTCTAGATCTGGGTTCTTAGAGATATCGATCTTTTGGATCTTTTGGCCACCACATACGAGTACCTTGACAGCACCCTGGATTGTAATCTTTGTATCCTTGATCGTGTACTCCTTGTAGAACTCCTCAAACGGCTCTAGGACACCCGTTATGAGCACCTTGTCCGTACCGCTGATCTCTAGAGCTATCTTATCACCCACCGCTAGTCCGGTCTCGAGCGTGATGACGTCGTCTGTCATCGCAGTCGTGGAGATGGGCACTGCAGCACCAGCAGCCCAGTCGTATACCTCCCAGTTCTTACTACGAGCCAGCTCGACTGTCTCCTTCGTGATTTGATTGAACTCTTTGAGTCGACTATTCTTGGTGTCGACAACGATCAGGACGCCTGGAGTGCTTTCATCACACGTGCGGAGTGCCTTGATGAAGGCATCCATAGACTCCTCAGAGATGCTGTTGAGATAGATATCGCAACGAGCGAGCTGAGCGTTGTCTTGAGCTGTGAGCTGAGTGATCTTATTGTTAGAGCAGTTAAAGTCTGCCAAGTTGGGTAGGTTGTTGAGGCTCAGCTGAGTGATCTGGTTGTTGAGACAGTAGAGCTTCTTGAGCTTAGGCGTATTAGATAGGTCTAGCGCTGTAAGGCTATTGTAGCTACAGTCGAGGTTGGTGAGCGAAGTAGCCTGTGAGAGGTCTAGCTTGGTCAGACCGAGGATAGAGCAAGTCAGGTCAGTGACCTCTCCATGTATGGTGACCTCTTGCTGTGTGAAGGTGTAGCTCGAGCGGTTAGGATCATACTGCTCCGCTACGCCATCGATGGTGATATCACCGACCCCCTTGATGGTTAAGGACTTGTTTTGCCCTACGAGGTCGCTACCTATGGTCATTGATATCTGCTGAGCGGGTACCTCGGGGTCATCTTCGCCCTCATATTGAGTTACTCTACCATTAATAAGGGCATTGCATAGATACCCTTTAGCCCTGAGGGCAGCTACGTCTGACTTGTAGACTTTGTTTTGCTCCGTAGTCCTATCCTTGTTGACTAGTAGTATCGTCCCATACTCAGATGCGTTGTTGACATCTGGGAGCGACTTTACCATAGCCTTCATAGCAGCACCTTGGATCTGATTATCTCGGCAGAGTATCTCTGTAAGCTCTGTAGCCCCTGAGGGGAATGTGAGTGACTTGAGCTGGTTGTCCGAGACGTTGACAAATTTAAGAGCATTACACCCCTCTATATTGACCGTCTCTAGAGCATTTCTATCAGCATAGAGTGTCTCTAGCTTGGGGCAGTTAGAGAGATTGATGTGCGAGAGGATGTTTTTAGTCACGACAAAGGCTTTGAGCTCTGGAGCTCCAGAGAGATCGATAGAGCCTGTTATCTTGTTGAAGTTACCCCACACCTCACGTATCGTGCTGTGCTTAGGGGAGAAGGAGACCTCCTTGATACCACAGTTTACGAAGCGTATCGTCGTGACGTCACCGATGATGGAGAAGGTACGTTCAGCAACCTTGTAACCACCACTAGGATCCTCCTCGAGACCCTTAAACTGTAGAGAGGCTCCAGGTACAGACTTGATCTCTAGTCTGATCGACTCTCCGATCAGCTTGTCGGTTTTCATCGTGATTTTGTTCTGCCCATGTAGCGGGATACACATTCCACAGCATAGCAGGAGCAGTGTCATGAGTAAAGAAGTAGTTCTTTGCGTCATAGTTGTTTGTTGTTGAGTTAGTATGATTTGTTAGTTAAGTGACTTGTTAGCGTAGCACGAGCTTGTGGCAGGAGCTATCGCCTGCACTAGTCGTAATGGAGAGTATGTAAAGCCCCTGAGGCAGAGCCTCTGCTATGAGCTGGTGTCGTCCCTCTGGCATGAGTCCCTCTGCTTGCAATATGCCTGAAGGGGTGTACAGTCGCCACTCGATAGGAGTAGCCGTCTCTACATAGGGGACGCCATCTAGTAGCGTAACACGACAATCGTATGTAGAGGGTGAGTCAGTAGCGTTATGCTCTGCCGTCTCAATGGTGAGATCGTCGATCAATAAGCCCGTAGCAAAAGAAGTCTGGTGAGCTAGTATGAGCTGTATCTCTTGTCCTCGTAGGGAGGAGAGGTCGCACTCTATCTTTTGCCAATTGTATGAGATAGGGGCCTTCTTCAGCAGAGGCTTAACCCCCGACTCCCATGCCTTAGGATCTATTGGAGCTACGACTGATAGGATCGTCAGTGAGTCTAGTCTCTTAAACTGCTTGCTAAACGAGCGTGCATATAGCGTGAGCTTTGTATCTAACGTCTCAGCTTCAGGCACCTTGATGACTGGCGATATAAGCCAGTTGTTACTCTGCAGTGCATACCCTCTCAAGTCGGTATACCTCTTAAATATAGTCGGGTAAAAAGACCACGACAGGAGACAGTCCTCACCAGAGCGAGACATCGTCTTTGCTGACAGCTCGGTTGCAGGGACATTGAGACGCTTGAGTTCTGTAGCTAGCGAAGTCCATCCAATATGATCGCCATCTACATCGGCATGACTCCAACCTAGTAGACCGTCAGCCTCAAAGGACTCTTGGAGCGGGAGCTGTATAGCCCCCTGATGTGTAGCTCTCACCTGTATTCGCTGTGATAGCGGAGCACTGGCACCATTTCGATTGACCGCTATCAGTGAGAGCTCTACCTCGCCAGCCGTTGCCCAGGTCAAGGCGAGACGAGGTTCGTGAGTCGTCGCATAGTCAGTACCATTGACCTGCCAGCGATACTCCGTGACAGGAGGTACAGAGCCCACGTATGCTTGTATCTCTGAGGGCGTGTCTGCTGTGATCCCCCAGTTAGGTGTATAGAGATCACGTACTACGGGTGCATCTTGTGACGAGAGACACTCTTTGCTCTTGTTGTATACCCCCTCTTCGCTGATATAGAGTATCTCCTGCACCTCTGTGTAGGTACCAGCTGCTGAGAGGAGTACAACTTTCGGGACAGTTGTTATGGGGATGCCTAGCGCATCAGCCATATAAGCATCAGACACTATAGGATAAGGTACCGTACCACCATTGGTCCAGTCCCCTTGCGTTCCGCTTCCTCGGCCCTCTATCTTATCTCGCGAAGCTCCAGTCGCCTCGACCCAGATGAAGTATAGCTCGTTGCTACCATCGGGACCATACTTCTGCCAGAGTTTCTCTGCAGTGCCTCGCTTGTGTATCGCCCAGCAGGGGCCACAGTACGTACCCGAGAAGTCTATGACCACTTTCTTCCCTGCTCTAATGAGAGAGTCTATGCTGATCCGCTCTCCGTTGATGGTCTCGGCGGTGTAGACAAGACTCTTGAGGGGCATCCACTCATCACCTATTCCTTGCCCTCTGGCAGGTAGTACAGTGGTTAAGTAGAGCGAGCTTAGTAAGAGTCCTAAGATAAGATGTAGCGTATTTGTCTTTTTCATATAGCCTGTAATTGCAATGTGTACGTATGTAAGAAGGATCAAAAGGGGGGTGTGAGCAGAGTGCTCTTCCTATATCAGAGCATCGTGACACAGTGCTACTGTGAGATCGTCTCACCCACGTCCTTGATCTTATATTTTGTCTAGCTTGATATTCCTATAGGAATTGCGCTGGCAAAGGTAAGTTTTATTTCTAATTCCTACAACAGTCTGTAAAAGCTTCTATAAAAAACAAGCATAGCTCTAACCTCTAACTTCTAATCTCTAATTCAGTACCTTTGTAGCGTTTAACGGCGAGAGTGGGGCGTGAACTGACAGTCGCTGACTACGCTTTAAACTCTCATTTAGCAATGTATAGCAACCTACTTATGACCTATTTACGTCGATATGACTTTACCGTGGGGCTACTGGCTCTCCTACTGATGATGCTCGCCACGCCACTGAGCGGGCAAGCACACAAGCAAGCACCTCGACAAGCGCAGAGCAAGTTCACGATCAATGGATTCGTGCATGATGCGCAGAGTGGCGAGACGCTGATCGCCGCCAATGTGATGGAGCTCAACAGCCGCACGGGTGCCGTGACGAATGAGTTCGGCCACTACTCGCTGACGCTCCCTGCGGGGGAGGTGCTCCTGCAGTTTTCCTATGTGGGCTATCAGAGCGACACGATACGTCTGCAGCTCTCGTCGGATACGACGCTCTCGGCTTCGCTCATCGAGGGACAGCTACTCGGCGAGGTGGTCGTGGTGGGTAGTCCGAACCCCTCGGGCGTCGAGACAGCCACAATCGGCGCGCAGCACATATCGGCGAGCGAGATCAAGCGACTGCCCGCTTTCTTTGGCGAGCAGGATGTGATCAAGGCGCTGCAGCTACTACCTGGCGTGCAGAGCGGTTCGGAAGGGTCTTCGGGACTCTTCGTGCGTGGTGGCGATCCCGACCAAAACTTGATCCTTATGGACGGCATCTCGCTCTACAATCCGAATCACATGCTGGGAGCTTTCTCGACCTTCAACCCCGATGCGGTCAAATCGGTGACGCTGTATAAGGGAACCTTTCCCGCCCGCTTCGGAGGGCGTCTCTCCTCGGTCGTGGACGTGCGTCTCAAGGATGGCGACATGCAGGAGTACCACGGCAATGTGAGCGTGGGGCTGATCTCCTCGAAGATCAATGTGGAGGGTCCGATTGTTAAGGACCGCACTACCTTCAACTTCTCGGCACGGCGCACCTACCTAGACCTGCTGGCTGCGATAGCTCTGGCAATACGTAATCGCCAGGAGGGCGAGGATGGCGAAAAGATGAAGGGCGGATATGACTTTCACGATCTGAACCTGAAGGTAACGCACCGCTTCTCAGATAGAGACCAACTGTATCTCTTCGGCTATTACGGCAACGACCGTGTCTGGACGCGCTATACTAATGGAGATGACAAGCAGCAGATGTCTTGGTTGTGGGGCAATGCGATGGGTTCGCTGCGGTGGAACCATGTCATCAACGGACAGCTCTTTCTCAATACCACAGCCTCCTACACTCAGTACCGCTCTAGACTACGCATGAAGATGCAGGAGGACAAAGATCAGCCACCCGTAGCGATGAGCTACGACTCGGGCATCCGCGACTGGCTCCTGACGAGCGAACTGCACTACTCACCTGTGGAGCAGCACCAGTTACTCTTTGGGGCTAACTACACCTTCCACACCTTTCGCCCTGAGATGACTTCGATCAAGGTAAACGGCAAGGACCTCTCGGACTTCACTGGGACGGACTTTAACGTCTTCGGAAATAATCCCAATATCTATGCTCATGAGGCTTCGCTCTATGCTGAGGATGAGATCAAGCTGGGGGATAAGTGGACCTTTAATGCGGGACTGCGCTACAGCTTCTACCATGTGCGGGGCAAGGGGTACCATAATGTGGAGCCTCGTGTGAGTGCTGCTTGGCGCATCACGCCTACCCTAACGGCCAAGGTGGGCTACGCCCTGATGACGCAGCATGTGCACCTCCTAACGAACAATAGTCTGAGCCTGCCTACGGATCTGTGGGTTCCCTCGACGGACCGCATCAAGCCGATGCACGTGCACCACTTTACGGCGGGGCTATTCCTCCATGTGCCACAGTGGGGCGACTTCTCGGTAGAGGGCTACTACAAGCCTCTGAGCAATGTGCTGGAGTACAAGGAGGGTTCCTTCTTCTATGGTGTCTCGACAAACTGGGAGCAGATGGTTGCCATGGGTCGTGGCACGGCTTACGGCCTAGAGCTGCTCTGGCAGCGTAAGGTGGGCAAGCTGACGGGCTGGGTAAGCTACGCCTGGGCTCGCACATGGCGCACCTTTGACCAGCCGGGCGAGGAGCTTAACTTCGGGCGCACCTTCCCCGCTAAGTATGACCGCATCCACGACTTTAAGATTACTGCGATGTATCAGCTGGGCAAGAGCTGGGACTTTGCCGCGACCTGGGTCTTTGCCTCGGGCCAGACGGGCACCATTGCGACGCACGAGTACGATGGCATGAGAGACCCACTGGCTCCATCGATGTATGGCGCGGCGGGGTCGCTCAAGCATGTGTCTGAGCGCAATAATTACCGCTTCAAGCCTTACCACCGACTGGATCTCAGCGTCACCTACACGAAGCATCATAAGCGGGGCAAGAGTTTGTGGAACCTAAGTGTCTACAACGTCTACAACAATATGAACCCCTTCATAGTTACGCCTGTGAGCCAGAAGACGGGCGAACACACTTACCGCACCGTACTGCAGCAGGTGACGATCTTCCCAATCCTGCCAAACATCAGTTACACCTACTCCTTCTAACCTAAGACCACTATGAGACCTATACAATATATACAGTTGGCCAGCAGTGCACTACTCATCACGCTCCTCGCAGGCTGTCAGACGCTCATACCCCTCGACCTAGGCGACAACACGCCTCGCATCGTCATCAACGCGGTCGCCACAGAGCAACAAGGCATCGACATTTCGCTCTCCGAGAGCAAGCCGACGGGGGGTGCCTCGTCCAGTACGAATGTTTACTATCCCTACGACCACCCCGACTGCCCCTATCGTATGACGCTTAAGGTCAACGATCAGTTCGTACCGCTCAGCGAGGTGGCGCAATACAAGCCCCAGACGGGCGACCGCATAGCAATATCGGTGGAAAAGCCGGGACTCAAGGCAGCTTCAGCCGTTACCACCGTACCCGCACAGCCTCAGCTCGGCACCGTAGAGGTCAAGACGCTGGACAAGAGTCGTCGCACCTCGAGGGTGAGCAACGCTTCAGACGTAAATCTTCAGAAAGGGCAGTACCTAGAGGTTCAAAACTACGAACTATCCATCCCGCTCCAAGGCATCGCGAAGGACAGCTACTACCGTATCATCGTAGAGCGGCAAGCAGTAATGCGAGGAGAGGGCATCCAGCCAGAGGGCTATAGATGGTATCAGGAGCAGCTGCAGGACCCAAGCCTAGCACAGTTTAACAGTAGTGACCTGATCTTCGAATCGACCAATGCCTATCCGATGAATCTGCTGGCTGGCTCTAACGTCTCGACAAGCGACTACACGCTCAGGACGTCGCTCACCTTTGCCACACGGGTCTGCAATGCCGATGGCTCTACAGATGAGGCGCAGACTAAGAACGCTGTATCGGACTATGTCGCTCTGCGTGTCACCGTTTATGCGATCACGGGCGACCTCTATCACTACTGGCAGACGGTAACATCAGACCGCTACAACAGCGTGAGTGAGACGGGCCTCACGGAGCCTATCCTCATCTACAACAACATCCACGATGGTCTCGGCATACTAGGCAGCATGGCTGCGACCCAGCGTCAAAACTTTAAGATCGTGACACACTAAGGCTGTGAAATACTTATGACACGAGAGACTATGCAGATGCTCCCCGAGTGGGTGCCACAAGATGCGATCCTCCTCGCCTGGCCACACAGCCAGAGCGACTGGGCTCCGATCCTACACGAGGTACAGCGCACCTACTGCGACATCATCGCACAGGTGATACGCTTCGAGCCAGTCGTGCTACTCGTGCCTGAGGATCCAGCGGAGTACGCCTCTCTACCATCGGAGCTACGCTCGCGCTGCCTACTCATCCCCTGCCCTACCAACGATACCTGGTGCCGTGACTACGGTCCGCTGGCTCTCCAGAGTCCTAGTGGCGCACGCGTCCTCGTTGACTTCACCTTCAACGCATGGGGCGGTAAGTTTGGCGCAACGCTAGACAATCAAGTGGTGCGTCACCTCGTCACTAGCCAGCTCTTTGCCCCAGAGGTCGCTTACTTAGATGCTCTAGACTTGACCTTCGAAGGGGGCGCTTTGGAGTGCAATGGCGAGGGCTTCCTCTTGACCACCAAGTCCTGCATAGAGGACCCGCACCGCAACGCGCACCTCTATGAAGCACCACATATATATAAGGAGTTGCTAGCGCGTCTCGGCCTGACCGACTACTGCTCACTAGAGGTTGATCCCCTACCAGGCGACGACACCGATGGGCATATAGACACGATTGCCCGCTTCGTCGCCCCCGACACTATTATATATGTCTCTCCGAGCGACTCTACGGCGCAGAGCTTCGCTGCTTTGACAGAGCTAGAGCGTCAGCTACAGGAGCTAGCACGTCAGCGTCCCGCCTTGCGACTGATCGCTCTGCCCGACGTGGGCGACTACCCCTCACGCTATGAGACCGACTGCCTCATACCAGCCACCTATGCGAACTTTCTCCTCGTCAACGGCGCACTCCTGCTCCCCACATACGGGCGTAGCACCGACAGCGAGGCACAGCGCATCCTCCAGCAAGCACTGCCTCACCTCGAGGTCGTACCGATCGACTGCTCCATACTGGTCGAGCAGCACGGTAGCCTGCACTGCATCTCCATGCAGATACCGCAAGGCTTCCTCAACCCTTCACTTCTAGACACCATAACAAGATGAAAGTAGGAATCATACAGCAGCACAACGGTGCTGACCATGTAGACAATATCCATCGCCTCCAAGAGCGCATCCGCCAGCTAGCCCACGAAGGGGCCGAGCTAATCGTGCTGCAGGAGCTGCACAACGGACTGTACTTCTGCCAGACAGAAGATGTCGCACTCTTTGACCAAGCAGAGACAATACCTGGCCCCTCGACCGAAAGCTTCGGCGCCTTAGCGCGTGAACTGGGCGTGGTAATCGTCCTCTCACTCTTTGAGAAGCGTGCCACAGGCCTCTACCACAACACCGCCGTAGTGCTAGAGCGTGACGGCTCCATAGCGGGTCGCTATCGCAAGATGCACATACCGGACGACCCCGCCTACTACGAGAAGTTTTACTTCACCCCAGGCGACCTAGGCTTCGAGCCGATCGACACCTCCGTGGGTCGCCTCGGCATCCTCATCTGCTGGGATCAGTGGTACCCCGAGGCTGCACGGCTTATGGCGCTCAAGGGTGCCGAGCTACTCATCTACCCAACCGCCATCGGCACCGCCGCCTACGACACGCCCGAAGAGCAGCAGCGACAGATCGATGCGTGGCAACTGGTGCAGCGTGGTCATGCTGTCGCCAACAACCTCCCCGTCATTGCGGTGAATCGTGTCGGCTACGAGCCCGACCCGTCAGGCGTCACCGAGGGAATACAATTTTGGGGTCACAGCTTCGTCACAGGTCAGCAGGGCGAGATGCTTTGCGATCTGAGCCAGACAGAGGAGGCTGGCGCCGTCGTGGAGCTCGATCTCGAGCGCACTGAGCTAGTCCGACGCTGGTGGCCTTACCTGCGTGATCGGCGCATAGACAGCTACGGAGAGATCACTCGCCGCTACATCGATTGAGCCATTTGTGAAGGTCAAAAAGGCAAAAAGGTGATTTATTCCTCCGAAACTGCTAACTTTGCAGGCAATAGTTCATTCCACAGATAACTACATAAAACGAATTGATATAGTATGGCATTAAAAGAATCCGGGTCACAAGGCTCTCACCGCTCAGAGGAGATCGTGTCTCGTAGCGAGCAATTCATTGAGAAGTACAGCAAGACCATCATCTGGTGCGTGCTGGGCGTCATCGTGCTAGGTGTGGGCATCTGGCTCTACATAGACAAGGTAGTCAAGCCCCGTGGCGACAAGGCGGCAGCACAGCTATACCTTGCTGAGGAGCAGTTTATGGCAGGTGCTGATAGTGCTGCGCTCAACGCTCCCGCAGCTGGAGCTATGGGACTCCTAGAGATTGCAGACAAGTATAGCAGCACCGATGCCGGCAAGCTGGCTCACGCCTACGCTGGTATCATCTACTACGACGAGGGCAAGTACGAGGAGGCTATCCGCGAGCTCAAAGAGTTCAAGGCTAAGGAGAAGATGGTCGCACCCTCTATCACTCGTCTCATCGGCGACTGCTACGTAGAGCTCGGTCAGTATGACAAGGCTGCTAAGTACTTTATGGACGCTGCCAAGGCTGCCGACAATCCCGTTATCTCTCCCAGCTGTCTCATCAAGGCAGGCCATGTCTACGAGGAGCTAGGCAAGTATGACGAGGCGCTCAAGGCTTACAAAGAGATCCAGGAGAAGTACTACACAGCGCCTGAGTCTGAGAGCATCGAGGCTTCGATCATACGCGTAGAGGCTCAGCTTAAGAAGTAGGTTTTTAGAGTTTAGAAGTTAGAGATTAGAGGTTAGAGATAACTAGTGGCTCTAGTGCTTCTAGTGGCTCTAGGGTCTAATCTCTAACTTTTAACCTCTAAAGTCTAACCTCTAATCTCTAACATCTAAAGTCTAATCCCCATGTCCTCACAACTCCATAGCCAGCAGACACCGGCTCACTACACGCTCCAGCACAGACGCACTGCAGACGTACGTCGCATTGCGGTCGTTTACTCGGAGTGGAATGCTGAGATCACCCACGCCCTCCGCGACGGAGCTGTCACGACACTCTTAGAGTGCGGACTAGAGCGTCAGCAGATCGAGACCTTCTCCGTGCCAGGTGCCTTCGAGCTCACCTATACGGCGACCCTACTCAGTGAGGCGACTCAGCCCTACGATGCTATCATCATCATCGGCTGCGTCATACGTGGCGAGACCTCGCACTACGACCTCATCTGCAACAGCGTCACCGAGGGAGCTACCGAGCTCAACCTACGTGGCAAGGCACCCGTCATCTTCGGGCTCGTCACCGTTGAGAACATCGAGCAGGCTCGTGCCCGCTCTGGTGGAGCCGTAGGCAACAAAGGCTCCGAGTGCGCCATCGCTGCGCTCCAGATGATCGACATCAGAGCTGCAATACAAGGGTAACGCCCCAACACATATCATGACAAGTCCCTAGTGCTATTCTAGCGCTAGGGACTTTTTCATTTTAGAGCACATAGAGCCTCGCTCGTATCACGCTGTATCCATAGCACATACGAGTTCCAAAACTAGTTCTCCTCTTGGAACTTTTCGGTTCCTACGTAGGGACAAGCCGCAAACTCTGGTCCCAATCTCCAACTTCTAAACTCTAATCTCTAACATCTAACCTCTAATCTCAACCCTCTCACCTCTAATCTCTAACTTCTAAACTCTAACCTCTATCTCTCCCCGTCGTTTTTCGTACCTTTGCACCAACTAATAAGGACACGACTCCACACACATGCAAGAATTACGAAACATCGCTATCATCGCCCACGTCGACCACGGTAAGACGACCCTTGTCGACAAAATGCTCCTCGCAGCTAAGCTCTTTCGAGAGGACAAGGCTGCAGAGGTCGACACCTTTCTAGACAATAACGACCTAGAGCGAGAGCGAGGCATCACGATCGTTTCGAAGAATGTCAGCATAACTTACAAAGGGGTCAAGATCAACGTCATCGACACCCCAGGACACGCCGACTTCGGCGGTGAGGTGGAGCGCGTGCTCAACATGGCCGACGGCTGCCTACTCCTAGTAGATGCCTTCGAGGGGCCAATGCCTCAGACCCGCTTCGTACTGCAGAAAGCCCTCGCCATAGGGCTCAAGCCGATCGTCGTCATCAACAAGGTAGACAAGCCCAACTGCCGCCCCATGGAGGTGCAGGACATGGTCTTTGACCTGATGGCTTCGCTAGAGGCTACCGATGATCAGCTCGACTTCGTCACCCTTTTCGGTAGTGCCAAGCAGGGCTGGATGAGCCGTGACGTGGAGAAGCCAACGGAAGACATCACCCCCCTACTCGATGCGATCATCTCTGAGATCCCCGCACCACAACAGCTAGACGGTCCTCTGCAGATGCTCATCACCTCGCTAGACTACAGCTCCTACGTGGGACGTATTGCCGTGGGGCGCGTGCATCGTGGCACCATACACAACGGCGACACCGTGCTCCTCTGCCACAAAGATCGTGAGCCACATCGAGAGAAGGTCAAGGAGCTCTACACCTTCGAGGGCATTGGCAAGGCAAAAGCAGACTCCGTCTCCAGTGGCGACATTTGCGCCATCGTAGGCTTTGACCACTTTGAGATTGGAGACACCATCGCTGACCCAGAGCATGCCGAGGCGCTAGACACTATCTCCGTCGATGAGCCGACCATGTCGATGCTCTTTACGATCAATAACTCCCCCTTCTACGGCCGAGAGGGCAAGTTTGTCACCTCCCGCCACATCCATGAGCGCCTGATGCGTGAGCTAGACAAAAACCTAGCTCTGCGTGTCGAGACGACTGACCAAGCGGACTCGTGGAACGTCTTCGGCCGTGGCGTGCTGCACCTCTCCGTGCTGATCGAGACAATGCGCCGTGAGGGTTACGAGCTACAGGTGGGTCAGCCCCAAGTCATTATCAAAGAGATCAATGGCGTACAGTGCGAGCCTATCGAAGAGCTCACGATCAATCTCCCCGACGAGACCAGTAGCCGTATCATCGATATGGTCATACAGCGCAAGGGCGAGATGACCGCCATGGAGAGTAAGAACGGTCGTACACACCTCGTCTTCACAATCCCTTCGCGTGGTATCATCGGTCTCAACAATAGTGTCCTAACCGCTTCGGCTGGTGAGGCCGTTATGGCACACCGCTTCCTAGAGTTTGGCCCATGGCGCGGCGACATCGAGCGGCGTAACAATGGTAGCATCATAGCGGGAGAGAGCGGTACCGCTTTTGCCTATGCGCTGAATAACCTCCAGAGCCGCGGACGCTTCTTCATCGCTCCCCAAGAGGAGGTCTACGCTGGTCAGGTGATCGGCGAGCATACGAAGGACAACGACCTGACGGTCAACGTCTGCAAGAGCAAGAAGCTCACCAACATGCGTGCTGCCGGTAGTGATGACAAGGTAGCTCTCGCACCTCCCGTCGTCTTCAGCCTAGAGGATGCGCTAGAGTATATCAAGGCAGACGAGTATGTGGAGGTCACGCCTAAGTCTATGCGCCTGCGCAAGATCCTGCTCAACGAGCTAGACCGCAAGCGCGCCAACAAAGCATAATCAATCCAATCACTTCATAAACACAACAAACTATGAAAAGAATCGCACTACTCATCATTGCCATGCTCACGCTTGGCTTTGCAGCGCAGGCGCAATCTACCTTTAGCAAGGGTACGACGACTGCCAACATTGGGCTCGGTATCGGTGGCACCCTCTTTGACAAGGATTACAGTGTCCTGCTACCTCCAGTCTCTCTAGGAATTGACCACAGCGTAGTCAGTGGTCTTTTTGACGGCAACGGCTCTATCGGTGTAGGTGGTTACATAGGCTCTGAGGTCTATCGCTACAAAGGCTTCGACAAGTCTGTATGGAGCCAGACACTCATCGGACCACGTGGCTCTCTGCACTATCAGTTTGTAGACAAGCTCGACACCTACTTTAGCTTGATGCTCGGTGTAGATATCATCAGCTGGAACTATAATATGAAGGTGGCTGATATGGCAATCAAGGACAAGGACACTTCAGTTGGCTTTGGTTGGGGCGCACACTTTGGCGCTCGCTATTATCTCTCCGACCGCTGGGCTCTTATGGGAGAGTTGGGTTATGGACTAACCTTCCTCACACTCGGCGCTACCTATCGCTTCTAAGTCTTAGCGAAGCGCTATAACACAATCAAAGCAGGAGACGGTTCACGAGCTGTCTCCTGCTTTTGCATTTAAAACTGTGTAGGGTCACTCGGTATCGTGCGGTGTAGGGTGCTGCTGATTGCGGGGATGGTAGCGCAAGACGTCGGCACGGAGTGCGGTGCGATCCACGTGGGTGTAGACCTCTGTCGTCGCTATACTCTCGTGTCCCATCATCAGCTGGATAGCGTGCAGGTCGGCACCGCCCTCGAGTAGGTGTGTGGCAAAGCTATGTCGCAGCGTGTGCGGACTAATCTCCTTCTGTATGCCCGCCAGCTCAGCGAGCGTGCGGATCAGACAGAAGACCGTGATGCGAGAGATCGGTTGACCACGACGAGAGATGAAGATATACTGATCATACTCCGGCTTCGCATTATAGCGACAGGGATCATTGAGATAGCGCTGCACGTCAGAGACCGCCTTAGGACTCATCGGCACCAGACGCTCTTTGCGTCCCTTGCCCCAGACGTGCAGATAGCCTTCGTCGAGGAAAACATCCGAATAGGTCAGCCCGCAAAGCTCCGACACACGTAGCCCGCAGCTGTAGAGCACCTCTATGATGGCCGTGTCTCGTGAGGCCTCGATACGATCCTCGTCGATAGCTCCGAGGAGGCTGTCTATCTCTGCCAGCGTGAGCACCTCAGGGAGCTTCTTATGTATGGGCGGGGTCTGTAGCATATCTGTCGGGTCATGCTCTATCTCCTCCTCTAGCGTTAGGAAGCGAAAGAAACTCTTGACACCGCTCAGCACACGAGCCAGCGAACGCATCGAGATACCTAAGTCTAGCAAATGCGCCGCAAAGTTGTTGAGATGCTGCAGCGTTACCTCCCGCAGACTCAGCCCCATATCGTCTATATAGGTATAGAGCTTGTCCACGTCGTAGAGGTAGGAGTCGATGCTATTGTCCGAGAGGTGCTGCTCCAGCCTCAGATAAGTTTTGTAGCGCTGTATCAGTTGCTGTCTTGGTTCTAGACTCATTGCAAGGGAGTTTCTTACTATCTTTGCGCTACGAAGTTAGCCAATTGCATCTAAACCGACAAGTTCACTATGTCTACAAATAGTTTGATCGCCCCCCTCTCTACCCCGACCTCGGGCAAGCCAGCCATACTCATCCTCAATGGCCCCAACCTGGTCAACGTGGGTCAGCGCGAAGCTGAGATCTACGGATCGACGCCGTTAGTTCCCTACTTGGAGCAACTCGCCCACGACACCACCGAGGCGACAGTTGCCATCCGCTACTCACACTACGAGGGCGCACTCATCGAGTACCTCTACATGGCTCAGGAGCTAGGCTATCAGGCGGTCATACTCAATGCGGGTGGCTACACGCACACCTCCGTAGCTATCGCAGACGCGATACGTGCTATCGCACTACCAGTCATCGAGGTGCACATCTCCCAGCCACTAGCCCGTGAGTCTTACCGCCACACCTCGCTCATAGCGCCCTACTGCCGTGGTAGCATCGCCGGCTTTGGCGTAGCCAGTTACGACTTAGCCGTACGGGTTGCCATTCAGCTGAGCCGTTGACACCTTATACTATATAGACTATGGACGCAGAGCTAGAGCTTTATGCCCAGCAGCACAGCTCCTTCGGGCATCCCCTACTAGACGAATTGCTCCGCACTGCTTATGTGCGACTCTTACAGCCGAGGATGGTGTGTGGTGCCACACAGGCAGGGCTACTCTCGATGCTCATTAAGCTCAGTGGTGCCCAGCGCATCCTAGAGCTGGGCGCTTATAGTGGTTACTCAACGATCGCCATGGCGATGGCACTAGAGCCTGTGGCGGGCCAGATCGACTCCATCGAGTGCGATGCCGAGATGATCCACTTCCTCTCCCCCTTTGTAGCACGTAGTGGCTGTGCCGAGCGCATTCATATACACCACGGTCAGGCTCTAGAGCTGATGCCTGCACTACTCGCACAGCACGATTACGACCTTGTCTACATCGATGCCAACAAACGTCAGTATCCCGACTACTACCAACTACTGCGCAAGCAACTACGCCCCGGGGCGATTATCCTTGCGGACAATACCCTCTGGGACGGTAAAGTAACCGCCCCCTCGCCCCACCACGACCTGCAGCTCGAGGGGATCCAGCACTTCAACGAACTAGTCGCTCAGGACAGCGGCGTGGAGCAACTCCTCCTACCACTCCGCGATGGGCTGACGATCATTCGCATCCTACCAGCTTAGTCAGGCTGAGCCGGAGCGATAGGCTTTGCCTCTTGTGCAGCAAGCTCTGCTGGTGCAGGCATCGCCTTAGGCGCATCAGCCGTCGTAGGCTGGGCGTTGCCACTCTTTGCCTGCATCTTATGCGAGGTCACCTCATTGCGTAGCTTGATCAGCTCTTCACGTTGCTCAGCCGTGAGCTTATTGAGCTTGAGCCACTCTAGGAGGGCACGCACCGCAAGTCCGATCGTGATGACCGTAACCGCACCGATAGCACCCGACCAAGAGACCGTGACAAAAGGCAGATCCTGCGTAGGCGTACGCCACCCGAAGAGCGCCTTGCAGAGGATCGGCATAAAGAGCGCGACCACCGCCACGATCACCACAAAAGCGATATAGCCACCGAAGTGACGACGACGCATCATGTGCCCAGCCACATAGTAGTAGTTGAGATAGAAGATCGCGATCAGAAAGATGTCGAGCAGCCACGTTGAGAGATAGTGTGATGGAGCCTGGAAGAAGGACTTAGCCATCGTGCTACTCTGCCCGATCAGTATGGACTGTATCAGCACGATGACGAGCCATGCCGCCAGATAGATAAGCCAAGTATAACTCTTCGTCGAGTTTTGCTTTGCAGCAGTAGCGTCTTGTTTCATAGTATAGGTAGACTTATAGTTATTACACCACAAAGATACAACAGGATAATGAAAGAAGCCTATGTGTCCGCTCCCATAAATTAACTATATTTGTAGCACCGACAACAATTGAGCAAATCCATGAAGCGATTAGGAGTCCGTCTATTGATCTTACTAGGTCTAGTAATGATCAGCATGAGCAGTCAAGGCAAAGAGCTACACACGCCCCAAGCAAATCAACAAACGGAAGCAAAAGCTATTGAGACGAGTCAGCCAAACGACTCCCTTGTCTATATCAACGAGGAGATCAAGGCTAATCCCGAGGATCCACGAGCCTGGGTTAAGCTCACCCTCTTCTATAGCAATCCAAACTATGAGCTAGAAGATATAAACGAGCTCTACGAAGCTATCATGAAGAGCATCTCGTTTATCCACAAACATCCCAAGCGTGGCAACGAAGCCTACGCAATCTGGAGGGCAGCCTACCTTCCTGAAAAGCAGAGGACAAAAAAGCTCAAGGCCTTAGACAAGGCTATCCAGAAGGATCCCAACAATCTAGACCTCTATGAGCAGCGAGCTAATCTCTACTTATCAATGGATCAACAAGAACTCGCTCAGGTAGACTTTCTGCAGATGATCTATGTATCGCCTAATGATAAGAAAGGCTACGAAGCCTTGGGAGAACTGGGGCACGACAACCAGTCTTCAATTTGGGCTAGCATCTTAACCCTTGCGCCCACTGCTCCTAAAGCATATTACCGAGCCTCTGAGTATTTTCGTATGAGTGGTTCCTGGGATGAGGCGAAGGACCTTGCTATAGAGGGGTTAAGTCGATATGGCGACGATAAGGATCATACGCTCTATAATCATCTATGTTTTTTGTTGAGTCGGTCTGACTCTGATGACGAAAGATTGGCATCCAAGCTACAAAAAGAGATACGCAAGCACCCTAAAGACGTCAAGTGGACACTTCTCCTTGAGACTCTATACACTGGGCCATGCCAGGCTTTTCCAGAAAAAGCTATCCGCTGCCTTCAGGACGCTCTAAAGAAGGTACCCAAACAAAACAAGACTGCTTACTTATCCCTTATTGATCGGATGCCAAAAAACTACGTAGAGCTGGGAGACCTAGACTCCGCTCTAATGTACCTGAATATGGCTATCAAGATAGATCCTTCCTTCGCAGGCTATCACTACAACAAGGCAACGATACTTCACGCTTTTGGAGATACAAGAGCTGCCATCACAGAGCTCAATAACTACTTCGCACATCCCAATAGCGACAAGAACGACACTGAGGCTTACTACAAGCGTGCTTACTACAAGTTTGAGATCAAAGACCTCTCTGGAGCACTCGCTGATGTAAAGCGAGCTATGGCTAAAGACTCCCATCCCAACCCCTCAACCTACCTCCTCCGTGGAGACATCTATGCTGCTCAAGGTAAGAGCACGCAGGCCAAAGCTGACTACAAGACCGTACTGGAAAACACATATAGTGGTGATCCCCGTACACGCATCTTTGCTCTCATAGGTTTGGGTAATAAGAAACAAGCGATGCAAATCCTAACTGATCAGATCAACCGTTATAAAGAGTTTGATGACTTAGACGATAGCAACTTCTATCTCCTGCTTCGTACGCTCATAGCGTATGGGAAGGTAGAGCTAGCACGCTACTTCAGGGAGATCTCTACGGAGTGGGGTTATCCCTATCCTTGCGTGAATGAAAACACACGAGTCGTGAAAAACAATCCAAAGTACAAGGAGCTACAAAAGAGAGGGGTCAACATCCTGTAATCCTCCTGCTGGTTATGAACCCGCCAGACGAATCTACAACGATTTGAAAACTATTTGCTACCTTTGACTTTACAAGCAAGTATAACCTATCAAATATGAGTACCCTTATGAACAACTTACTCAGAAAAACTTTCGCGCTCTGCGCCCTCATCCTCGCTACAGGATACTGTCTCTCAGCACAAGTGGTCGTCGTGCAGGGCGAGCCAGAGGCTCCACTGCCACCAACGCTCAACGAAGTGCGCCTCAACCTCCTAGCACCCGTAGCCTTCAAGGCTATATCATTGGAGTACGAGCGCTCTACGGCGAAAGTAAAAGACCTCGGCTTCGGAGCTGCCATCAATGCCTGCTTTGCCCATACGGGAGACTATGAAACCACAATCTTTCCCACTTTTGGTGTGATGCCCTATGCGCGTTGGTACTTTGGTGGCAAGAAGCTCGCTGCCACAAGACTGAACTCTGGCTTCTTTATCGAGGCAAATACAGCGATCAACTACCATCGGTATACTCGAAACAGCTACAAAGAGTATTACGGAGGAGAGCCAACGACCGAGACGAAGCAAGGCGCCTCTTGGGGCATCGGCCTCGGCGGTGGCTGGAAGCTAGTCTCTCGCAGCAACTGGAGTGGCGAGATCAGTCTGCGTGTAGGTCGCAACCTCGTGAAAGGCGATGATGCTGACGACATGTACGTCTACCCCGCTATCTCCGTAGGGTACCGCTTCTAGTCATCCACCCACTAACTTTTTAGAGAGGGCATCTAGAAAAGATGTCCTCTCTCCTTTTTTCTACGCCTATCTTATTCCGAAGCTTCTCACCCTCTGCGGTATTTGAGAAAAGTGAGTATCTTTGCATTTGGGTGTATGGGCTAGGTCTAAATAAAGATCTCCTGCAACATATACGAGGCTGCCTCGTCTACTTAGTAAGGGCGTGCGTGTGTCTTTGATATTACACCTATGCTCTTTGAATTGACAACTAGAAATACATCAATAACTTTTAGACAACTAGATATGAATCTAAAGCGAATGCTGTCTATGACTGTGGTCCTCCTGACCCTGCTGCTGCCTCGTGTAGCCTTTGCTCAGGACATGAGTCAACCACTACCCATAGACCCACAAGTCCGTACGGGCAAGCTCGACAACGGGCTGACCTACTTCATCCGTCACAATGAGCAACCAAAGGATCGTGCTGAGTTTTACATCGCACAGCGTGTCGGATCAATCCTCGAGGAGGAGAATCAGCGCGGTCTAGCACACTTCCTAGAGCACATGTGCTTCAACGGGACAAAGAACTTCCCCGACAAGACACTTATCAGCTACCTCGAGTCAAACGGTATGCGCTTCGGCTACAACCTCAACGCCTATACGGGTATCGATGAGACGGTCTACACCCTCATGGAGGCTCCCACAGAGCGTCAGGGCTTCATCGACAGCTGCCTACTCATCCTACACGACTGGAGTGGCTTCGTCACACTAGCCGACGATGAGATAGACAAGGAGCGTGGCGTCATCACCGAGGAGTGGCGCTCGCGTGACAATGCGCAAATGCGTATGCTCAATACGGCACTCCCCAAGATCTACCCCAACAACCGCTATGGTGTACGTATGCCTATCGGTCTGATGAGCGTAGTCAACGGCTTTAAGTACAACGAGCTACGCGACTACTACCACAAGTGGTATCGCCCCGACCTACAGGCTATCATCGTGGTCGGTGATGTCGATGTAGACTATGTGGAGAAGAAGATCAAGGAGATGTTTGCCGACATACCTGCACCAGTCAATGCTGCAGAGCGTGTCTACTTCCCCGTAGAGGACAATGACGAGCCTCTCGTAGCTATCGAAAAGGACAAGGAGGCTACCAGCACTGGGATTATGGTTATGTTCAAGACAGACGCTATGCCTGTCGAGATGACCCGCACCATCGCTGGTGTCATGAAGACCTACCTATATGGCATCACAAACCGAATCCTCGATGAGCGCTTTACAGACCTTATGCACAAGCCCAACCCCGCCTTTATCAGTGTGAGTGGCTATCTGAGCAACTACTTCCTCTCTCAGACCAAAGATGCGCTTTCATTTAACGCTTCGGTACGTGAGGGCGAGCTAGACATTGCCCTCAAGGCGCTTACGGCTGAGATAGAGCGAATACGCCAGTACGGCTTTACGCAGGGTGAGTATGATCGTGCTCGCACGGATCTACTCAAGGGCTATGAGAATAGCTACAACGAGCGTGAGACTCGCAAGAATAGCTCTTATGCTGACGAGTACAAGGACTACTTCACCACGGGTGGATACATCCCAGGCATCGAGATGGAGAAGGCTATGATGGAGCAGGTCGCTGCAAACATACCCCTAGAGGTAGTCAACCAGATGGTACAGTCTATCATCGGTGACAAGAATATGGTACTTATGCTCACGGCTCCCGACAAGGAGGGTCTCACACTACCTACCGAGGCTGAGCTGGTCGCTAAGGTCAACGAATATCGCAAGCTACCCGTAGAGCCTATCAAGGACGCTGTCTCTGATATGAAGCTGCTGGATAAGGCTCCCAAGGCTGGCAAGGTGACCAAGCGTGAGGACAACCTCAAGTTTGGTACTACTCGCCTCACTCTGAGCAATGGTATGGTAGTCTACATCAAGACGACCGACTACAAGAAGAATCAGCTCTCACTCACAGCTGTAGCTCCTGGTGGTACCAACGCTTACCTCAAGAACGCTAAGGATCTACCCAACATCAAGAACCTCAGCAGCGTCGTCTCACTAGGTGGTGTAGGCAAGTTTGACAATCCTACCCTCTCTAAGGCACTCACAGGTCGCAGCGTCTCAGCTTCTGGCTCTATGGGTGGCACACGCACCTACTTCAGCGGTTCGTCTACGCTCGAGGATATGGAGACTTTCTTCCAGCTCCTCTACCTCCGCATGACGCAGCCTAGACAGGATGCTGACGCTTTTGCCAACTGGCGCACCAATACGATCGAGCAGATCAAGAATATGGAGTCTAATCCTATGGTTTCATTCCAGGACTCTCTCCTCTATGCGCTATACAATAACAACCCTCAGATGAGGCGCGCTACTATTGCTGACATAGAGGCTGTCAACTACGACCGTGTGATGCAGATCTGGAAGGAGCGCATCGCTGACCTCGGTGACCTACAGCTATACTTCATTGGTAATGTAACTCCCGAGCAGCTGATCCCCTACCTAGAGAAGTATGTAGCCTCTGTACCTACTAAGGGCGGTAAGCACGACATGTGCAAGGAGCTAGTACCAGCAGTACGTCAGTCATCTATGCACATCGACTTCAAGAAGGAGCTCGCTACTCCTATGGCCATGGTTCTAGCAGTTTACACAGGCAAGCTACCCTACACACTCCACAACGAGCTAGCTATGGAGGTACTCGGAGCTGTCATGGATCAGGTATACACAGCAACCATCCGTGAGGACGAAGGTGGCACATACGGTGTCAGCTCGGACGGATCTATCAACGACAATCCTGAGGGTGAGACGACCTTCCAGATCTTCTACCAGACAGACCCTGAGAAGGTAGACAAGCTCAACAAGATCCTCTATGCAGAACTCGACAAGGTGGCTAAGAATGGTCCCGAGAAGGAGATGTTTGACAAGACTATCCTCAACATGAAGAAGGACTATGCTGAGAATCTCAAGCAAAACGGCTACTGGCTCAGCCATATGATTGACTTCTTCTTCGATGGTCGTGACTTCCAGACTGACTACGAGAAGACGCTCAACGGCATCACGCCTGCAGACGTACAGAAGATCGCTCAGGAGCTCCTCAAGCAGGACAACCACATCGAGGTGATCATACGTCACGCTGAGGGTGCTAAGTAAATAACCCTAGTAGCTATACGGAGACCTATCGCATGTGCGACACGGCTCTGTAAGTAGCTAACAGACTAACTACGAGAGCGAGTAACTCTAGAGGCGATCCTCTGAGTTGCTCGCTCTCACTATGTATGCTTGGCAAGCTCTAGATAGACCGGTATGGAGACTGTTGACCTTTGCAACAGTCTCATGACAAAATTGTTTCATCTGGATTACGATAGAGTGTTGCATATATGAAGAATAAGTCTTACCTTTGCATCGTGTTTTTCATGGTGTTAGATTTTAAGGTTAATGAGAAGGGGCTGTCGTACTGACAGCCCCTTTTTTATGGTCACTGGCATCATCAATTCTAGTCCTTCTTGCGAAGAGTGTACTGGCTGTACGCATGATGTCGTGGCAGTCTCATCTTTTTGTATTACATTTGCTGTAGTATCAAAGTGATCACACTATGAAAAGAGTTTATCTATCCGTACGCTCACTCCTATCCGCCGGAGCTTCTCTCCTACTTGGATGGCTGGGATTCGCTAGTTGCACAGAGTCCCTAGGGGGCGGAATGGCTGAGTACGGCACGCCTACAGTTGACTATGAGTTTAAGGTGCGTGTGACAGACCAAGACACCAAGCCGGTCGAGGGTCTTCAGGTAGACCTACCTATGAGCCGTGGGGATGAAAAGGAACTCACCGATGCTCAGGGCAAAGCGGAGCTAGATGGTAGCTACACCGGCTTCCGCAGGGATCACCAGGTAGTCCTAGAGGTGAAGGACATCGATGGTGAGAAGAATGGCGTCGTCACAGACCAGCAGGTCACCGTAGAGGTCAAGGAGAGCGACTTCGTCAGCAAAGGCTCTAAAAGGTGGAACAATGGTAAGGTCAAGAAGGAGATAGAGATCCAAGTGGAGCGTAAGTAGTCAGGACAAACCACTTACCTGTCACTCCTATTATAATATGAAGCGAACTCTCTCAAATATCTTTTCGAACCTAATCGTTGGCACGCTACTCGCACTGATCGGTTGCTTAGGCTTCTCCAGCTGTAAGACGCGCACAACGCATAGGACTAGCGAAGGCGACAAGGCGGAGCAGCCCGACACGACTACGCTCGTCAAGCCCAGGCCTAGACCAGACGGCATGGGCATGGTGATGTATGGCACGCCTACGACAACTTTCGAGCCCAAGCAGATAGTGATCCCTGAGGAGCAGGAGTAAGTCATACCTTGTGATCCCATCAATGAAACTGAGCAAGCATAAGTCCGTCGGGCAGACGCTCTTACGTCCAGCATTCAAGCAGCGCATCGCACTAGACCTGCATCGTATCTTGCAGGCGGAGAATGTGCGCCGGCATCCGATGACGACGCTCTTCTGGGAGTGCACGTTGCGCTGCAACCTGCACTGCGGGCACTGCGGCAGCGACTGCCGTGTGGAGAGTGGTGTCGACGAACTATCGGTCGCTGACTTCATACAGATCATTGATGGGCTGACACCCCACGTCGATCCCAACAAGCTACTAGTCATCTTCACGGGTGGCGAGGCACTCGTGCGGAAGGACATCGAGGAGGCGGGGCTAGCCCTCTACCGTCGTGGCTACCCTTGGGGCATCGTGACCAATGGGATGCTACTCGACGCACAGCGCTTGGAGAGCTTGCGCCGTGCCGGACTACACACAGCGACGGTGAGCCTCGATGGCTTTGCCGAGGCACACAATGCTCTGCGTGGACATCCGCTCAGCTACGAGCGAGCTTGGCGGGCGATACAACTACTCACACAGGCCGAAGACTTGGTCTGGGACGTGGTGACCTGTGTCAATCCGATGAACTTTGACACGCTCCCCGCCTTTCGTCAGCAACTGGTGGATGCGGGTGTGAAGCGGTGGCGACTCTTCTCGATCTTCCCCGTGGGGCGTGCTGCGGAGAATAAGCAGCTCCAGCTCTCCGATAGTCAGTACTACCAAATGATGCAGTTCATCATCGAGACGAACGAGGCGGGAGAGATCGAGGCGCAGTATGGCTGTGAGGGCTATCTAGGAGCCTTCGAGGGACGTACGCGTCAGCAGTTTTACCAATGTCGTGCAGGCGTAAACATAGCCTCTATCCTATGCGACGGCTCTATCAGTGCCTGCCCTAGTATTCGCTTTGACCACAAGCAGGGCAACGTGCATCACGACAACCTGTGGCAGGTGTGGGAGGAGCGCTTCGAGAGTTATCGTGATCGCTCGTGGGCTAAGACAGGTCCCTGTGCCGACTGCAAGAGCTGGAAGTACTGTCTAGGCAATGGTATGCACCTACGAGACGATGAGGGCAAGCTCCTCGTCTGCCACCTCCAGCGTCTTGAAGCCGGTGCCGAGGCACTACATGCCTCTAGAGCAAGATGACCCATCAGTCGCTGTCGCCTACGGAGCTGATCGTGCACTATGCACACGATGAGCTACGCTTGAGTGCCGTAGGCTTAGCCCCAGCTGGGGCGGTTCCACCAGAGGTGTGGCAAGCTTATCAGCAGACCATCACGGGAGAAGCTTACGCCGGCCTAGACTACCTACAGCGTTACGATGATGTACGGTCGGATCCACGCAAGTTACTCCCCGAAGCTAAGTCGATCATCGTCGTGGCACAGAGCTATTACCCGCCTGTCAAGCAACCTCTAGAGGCACCCCAAGTAGCTTACTACGCTTACGGACGCGACTACCACAAGGTGGTGCGCAAAAAGCTCGAGCGTCTCCTCGCATTCATCCAGTCTGAGGTCGATCAAACAGCCTCGGGTCGTGTCTGCTGCGACACGGCTCCGCTACTGGAGCGTTACTGGATCATGCAGAGCGGACTAGCCTACCAGGGACGCTCGAAGATGATGATCATACCTCGTCTAGGCACATTCTTTATCTATGGCTTCCTCGTTGTATCCCTACCGCTAGAGTACGGCGTAGCGATAGATCGTAGCTACTGTGGTCGCTGTCGGAGATGTATCGACCATTGTCCTGGAGGAGCTTTGCAGGTCGACGGTACTTTCCTCGCCGATCGCTGCCTGAGCTACCTAACGATCGAGCATCGGGGGGCGTGGTCCGAGGGCATCGCTGAGCGGCTAGGTAATAGACTCTTCGGCTGTGACGTCTGCCAAACGATCTGTCCGCACAATGCGCACTGCGCACCGCACGACGAACCAGACTTTATGATCCGCCCCGCCATTGCCCAGCTAACTTATGAGCAGCTGGCAAACTTTACCCCACAGCTCTACGAAACCTTAACGATAGGCTCCTCGATGCGACGATGCGCCTACGAAGACCTCCTCCGCAATGCCCAGGCGGTCTTAGCCAACCATACCACTTCCCTATGACAAGACACTATAATATAGCAGACCTACGAGGACGCTTCATGCGCCGACTGAAAGACTACGGTCTCCCCCTCTCCATACTCATCGGCATCGTGGGCTATCGCCCGCTCTCCACGCTGAGTCCTGCCATCCCCTATATGCTGATGCTGATGCTCTTCTTTAGCTTTCTCAAGCTCACCCCTAGAGACCTGCGCATACGACCCGTTCACTTCCTCCTACAGCTCATACAGATCTTACTAGCCGTGGGCGGCTACCTACTGGTGCGCTACTCGGGCATCTCCGAGAGCACACTTCTCGCCGAGGGACTCATGATCTGCTTCTTCTGCCCCGCAGCCTCCGCGTCACCCGTGGTCATCGGCTTCCTCGGAGGCAATGTAGCCCTAGGCACCACCTATGTCCTGCTCACCAGCGTGGGGGTCATCGCCTTAGCACCGCTCCTGCTAGGCTTCTTCGGTAGTGGTACGATGGACTACGGAGCCACCTTTGTGCAGATCTTCTACCGCGTGCTACCCGTCATCACGCTACCCCTACTCCTCGCTTGGGCGGTCCGCTACGGCGTCAAGCCCGTCTATCGGGTACTCACGAAGATCCCCTCAGCCAGCTTTTGGGTATGGCTCCTCTGCCTCTCACTCATCATGGCCAATACGGTGCACTTCATTGCTGAGGAGCCACGAGAGATGATCCCGACGATGATCCTGCTAGGCGTCATGGGGGTGATCGCCTGCATCGTTCAGTTTGCCCTCGGCAAGTGGCTCAGCAAGCGAATCCTCGGCGAGAGCATCACCCTCGGGCAGAGCTTAGGACAGAAAAACTCAACCATCGCCATCTGGCTAGCGCAGAGCTACCTCAACCCGCTCTCCTCCGTCGCTATGGCAGCCTACTCTATCTGGCAAAACCTCCTCAACGCCTACCAGATACACCGCGCCACGCAGCGCTCCAACCAAAAGCCCTCTTATAAGCGAAAGTCTAAACAAAACGATTAGAGGCCCCTCCTTATGACGAAACGAAAAAGGATAACGCTGCTGGTCATCGGAGTTATGGCTCTGGTGATGCTGCTCTGCGGACTATGGCTATGGCGCTCTATGCGCACGAGCAATCCGTGGGGCGCTCAGACTATTGGCGACATAGCCACCCCCGCAGGCTACAGCCGTGTGGAGGCTCCCGCAGGGAGCTACACGGCTTATCTACGCGCTCTACCCTTGAAGCCTCGGGGTGCTAGGGTGCAGCTATACACGGGAGGCGATGCACGCTTGCAGTTTCTCTCCACAGCGGTGATCGACCAGGACATACTCAGCAATGATGAGCAGTGTGCCGATGTGACTATGCGTCTGCGGGCTGAGTACCTTTGGCAGAAGGGACGCTACCGAGAGATCAGCTTTCGCAATGTCCATGGCAAGACGATGCGCTACTCTGGCGGAGCGTCTCGTAGTGCCTTCGAGCGGTATATGCGAGGCGTCTATGGCGCTTGCAGTACCTTCTCGCTCTATCAGGAGACCAAGCCCCGTGCTATACAAGATGTGATGCCAGGCGATGTGCTCGTCTACCCGGCACGGCCAGGGCGCAAGTACGGTCATGCCGTTATGGTGGTCGATGTGGCACGGAGCAGATCGGGCAAAGTGGCGATCATGTGCATAGAGGGCAATACCCCCGCTCGTGAGAAGCACCTCGTGCGCAATCCCAACCCACTGCATAACCCGTGGTTTATACTCAATGAGGGAGACGAAGCGATACAGATCTCAGTCTTCCGCTTTAACAAAGACGAGCTCAGACATTACTAACTCCATAATAATATGAGACGAGCCCTCTTACTCCTCACCCTACTCCTCAGCAGCCTCCTCACCCTCTCTGCTCAGACCTATATCTATAGCGGAGATAAGCGGTACGACTACGACTCACAGGTCATCGCCACGTGGGACGGCACCCACCTCTACAGCGGAGACAAGCGATACGATTACAATTCACGAGTCATCGCCACGTGGGACGGCACCCGCCTCTACAGCGGGGATAAGCGATACGACTACGACTCACAGGTCATCGCCACGTGGGACGGCACCCACCTCTACAGCGGAGACAAGCGATACGATTACAATTCACGAGTCATCGCCACGTGGGACGGCACCCGCCTCTACAGCGGGGATAAGCGATACGACTACGACTCACGGGTCATCGCCACGTGGGACGGCACCCGACTCTACAGCGGGGACAAGCGATACGACTACGACTCCCGTGTCCGCTACACCATCGAGGGGCACCTCCCCGTTGCCGTTGCCATCTACCTCATCTTGTGATCCTTTTGGAGAGAGCAACATAAACATTGCCATAGCCCCACACCACATACCTTATGCTACTCATATCTCTACTCCTCTGTAGCCTCTCAGCCCTCTACCCGTGCTATAGAGCCTGGGAGCGACTGAAGCGATCCTTTAGCGAACCTGCCTTGGCGCTCTTTATGGCTATGGTACTCTATACGCTCTTTCTCCTATATGGCACCGTGGTGCGACTCTTGGGAGGCAGTGCTATCAATGCGGTTTATAGTAGTATGGTTGCCAAGAGCGGGATTGGGTTTGACCTGTTCATCTTGCTACTCACTGGGGTCACCGCAGCACTAATTCCTGTCGATCTCCTCATGGGTCGCATCATCAGGAGGTACCGGCGGGCGGGCATCATCATCTTAGGGGGTATCATCCTCCTTTTGGCCATCCTGAGCATCCCCGTCAGTATGATGATAGGCGATCTAGGGCAGCTAGCCCCTGAGATGGCCTCGTTCGGCAGTAGCTTGGTGGGGTGCTTCTTCCTCGAGTGTTGTGGGGTGATGGCTTACTTTGCATGGTTGCTCGGCTTGACCTATCAGGAGTTTTGCGTCATCGGCAATATCTACATGCAGGGCGCCATCTGCCTACTAGCAGCTCTAGCGCCACTCCTTCTCTGTATACGCACGAAGCAAGCCCCGTGGAAGTGGCTCCTCAGCGGGGGCAATGCGCTCCTACACCTCGTCATCATCTCATGCTTCTTCGGCCACTACTGGATGCCCTTGGAGAGCGCTTTCGACCTCTGTGTCCAAGACCTCAACCACATCGGCGCCCTCTTTGGTAGCTCCTATGTGATGGTCAATATCATAATCTTCGTCATACTCTTTGTGGTCGACCTCGCTCTCAACGCCCTACTCTACCTACTCCTAGCAGGCAAGTTTACCGCTACACAAGCTGGCGAAAAGAGTTCGCAGCAGGACCACAGGACAAGCTCTCAAGACAACTGCTAAGCCCCTTTCATCAGATACATCCCTATGAAAAAGAAGATCCTCACGGCCCTGCTCCTCTTACTCCTCGTCCTGTCAGCAACTTGGTTCTACAAGCTACTCTTCCTATGGCTCGCCCTACTCCTCTGGCGCAAAGAGCTCCTGAGCAAGATCCCCTACCGTCATGCTAACCGCATCATGATCGCGCTAATGGTGGTCACACTCTTTATCGCTATGCCCCGCTACCGCACGAACTCCTCCGATCGTGTCCAGCTCATCTACCAAGACAGCGAGGGGCATGCTACCACGCCACCACTCTACCAGTACCTAGCCAATACGATCGTCCCCGAGGAGGAGGCTATGAGCTGGGGACTACGCGTAGCAGCCATCTTACCGCGGGAGGCGATGTCGTCACTCTCCAAGAGCCTCATCAATCAGTACAAAGATGAGTACCGTTCCTGTGGCAATCGTTGCTTTACACGTCCCATAAGGAGCTTGAGATGGTCCACCTCCAACCCCATGTCGGGTGTCTGCTCCCAGTTTTTCAATAGCTTTGCAGCCCCTCATCAGGCGGTCTATCTGATTCGTCCTAAGCAGTATCAACGCGACAAGAGCTATCCGCTCGTTGTCTTTTGCCATGGAGGGCTGGGCAACTGGAAGCTCTACACCAGCATACTCCGTCAGCTGGACAACTGCGTCGTCCTAGCCATCCCCTCGCACGACCTCACGGGCTTCTTCAGTCCGAGCGATATTGCAGGGATCTTTGACCGTCAGATCCCCTTCCTCGAGGAGCGGGGCTACCATATAGACCGCAGCCAGTTGCACCTCATGGGACTCTCCAACGGCTTCACCGCCAGCGACATCGCCTATCGCAACTACGGTAAGCGCTTCAAGAGCATCACCTACATCTCCTGTCAGCCTAGTCAGACGAAGCGCATCGGTGCCAAAGTCATACTAATCGGTGGGGGCAAAGATGAGACCGCTGCCAACCAGCCCGCTCTAGCTAAGCGAATGCGTGCCAATGGCATGCAGACGGCACTCTACTGGGACGCTGCAGACACGCACTACACGCTCCTGCACAACCGCAAGGCGATCGTTGCCTTACTCAACAAAGAGCTAGAGCTATCCTAGCTGCCAGAGCTTATCCTCTCAAAAGAAATAGCTACATTTGTAACAACAAACCAGCAACTTACTCAATACGATGAAGCGAATCATGGCTCTACTGCTAAGCCTTGTCTGCTTAGCCACTACACTGTCTGCTCAGGAGCAGGACATGACAGACCTCTCTGCGCAAGACCTGCCCACCTTGGAGCGAACCTTTGACACATTCTCACCCGATCTCCAGGATGCCTTAGAGACTATCATGCCTAGCCCTGAGAATCAGACAGCATTCCTTGAGAACGTCCAGAAGGCACTCCAGAGCGAGCCTAACAATGGTGTCGCTTGGGCTTACGTCGCCACCATTTACCGTATGCAGGGCAAGCCCGAGCAAGCGCTAGAGGCTGCCACCAAGGCAATCACCCTCCTACGGGCGAAGCCCGCACGTAGAGCTATGGTCTACAGCCTTCGCTCCGACATCTACTCCGACCTTGAGGACGCTGTCAAGGCGCTTATGGACCTACACTCTGCTATCAAGGATGCTCCCGACACACCACAGCTATACTCAAAGCGCGGTGGTCTCTATCTGAATATGGAGCAGTACGACCTCGCAGAGGTGGACCTGCGTAAGTCTATTTCGCTAGCTCCTAAAGATGCAACTGGCTATACTGGATTGGCTACGATTGCGATACTACAAGAGAGGTATGAGGATGCCATACAGAACCTGAACGACGCTGTCAAGCTCGAACCTAACGAAGGCTTTCTCTACTATCTGAGAACTGTTAGCAACATCAAGCTAGAGCACTACGATGAGGCGATGGATGACATTATCTATACCATTGCAAATGACCTCGCAGACGAAGATACCTATTCCCTACTCAATGTCATCGCATCTCAGGCGATGCCTACTCTCGAAGCTAAGCTCAAGGCTGTGGAGTCCGTGAGCAAAACGGGAACGTACCTCTTCCTCATAGGCTTGGCTCATCAAAACATCGGAGACAACAGAGGTGCGCTGGAGTACTACCAGCAAGTCACAGAGCGACAAGAGCTAACCGATTTCGTAGCCAGCCAGATAGCGACTGCTTATCAAGGGATAGGCGACTACAGCTCTGCCCTCAAGTATATCGATGAGGCTATCTCGCTAGACCCTACGGACTACACCTACATTTATGCCAAAGCGCAGATACTCTCAGAGGATGGCAATCTACGAAGAGCCCTCGCAGAGTCGAATAAATATGTCTCCCTCGTACCTGATGACGCTGATGGTTACTATCAGCGTGCTCAGATCAAGAGTAAGTCCCAGGACCTCCAGGGGGCCATCGATGACTACTCCAAGGCGATCGAGCTAAAAGACAACAACTTATGGGCTTACATCAAGCGAGCTGACTGCTACACAGCACTGGGACGCAAGGATGCCGCCACGGCCGACTACCGCAAGGTGATAGATATCCTACAGGAGCACGATGCAATAGACATAACTATGGCTTACGCTTACCAGTCTCTAGGCGAGCAGGAGCAAGCTCTCGCGACCATCGCTAAGTGTATCGAGGAGGCTCCCGACAGTGCCGAGCTCTACTACTGCATCTCAGGGGTCTATGGTCGAATGGGCAAGACAGAGCAAGCACTGGACAACCTACGCATCGCCCTCGAAAAAGGATACAAAGACCTCATCTACATTGAGAACGACACAGACCTCGCCGCCCTACGAGACAACCCGCAGTACAAAGCACTCGTGCAGCAGTACAAGGAGAAGCTCGGCTACAAGATGCCCCAATAATAAGCTTCCCAGACACGATCGCATAGCCACGTGGAGAGTCACAAGTCTCTCTACGTGGCTTTCTTATGTCCTTTGGTAACCATGAGACTGTTGCAAAAGTCAACAGTCTCACAATCTTGCTTGCAAGATTGTCTAGACTTTGCAGAAAGGATGAAGCGCAAGGCGCTGAGGGTGAGGTCTGAAGGGAGCATACATCCGTATGTGACCGAAGCCGAATCCCGAGAGCAACACAGCGATTCGCCTTTATGCAACAGTCTCAACATGCTGCAGACACGCACTACACGCTCCTGCACAACCGCAAGGCGATCGTTGCCTTCCTCAACAAAGAGCTAGAGCTATCCTAGCTGCCAGAGCTTATCCTCTCGAATGAAATAACTACATTTGTAACAACAAACCAGCAACTTACTCAATACGATGAAGCGAATCATGGCTCTACTGCTAAGCCTTGTCTGCTTAGCCACTACGCTGTCCGCTCAGGAGCAGGACACGACAGCTCTCTCTGCACAAGACTTGCCCACCTTGGAGCGAACCTTTGACACATTCTCACCCGACCTCCAGGATGCCCTAGAGACTATCGGCGTATAGGTCAAAATGGTGGGTAAAACAGCCTAATAGCCATTTTCGTACTGAA
>OLQN01000552.1_pt1 | contig 32258 bp, 19 predicted proteins | sample 1673181 | NCBI WGS metagenome assembly OLQN01 (sample SAMEA3136763, study PRJEB25190) | human gut metagenome | biome: human gut; feature: human-associated habitat; material: faeces | place: Austria | collected 2013
GGCAATGTCCATGATGGTGTCCATCTCACAGGCGACACCGGCGTAGTGCATGGCGATGATGACCCGCGTCTTATCGGTGATGGCCTGCTCGATCTTCGTCTCGTCGATGTTCATCGTATCGGGGCGGATGTCCACAAAGACGAGCTTCGCCCCAGCCAGCACAGCGGCGGTGGCGGTGCTGGAGAAGGTGAAGCTGGGCAGAATGACCTCGTCACCGGGGTGAATATCGCACAGCAGCATGGCCATGTCCAGCGCCGTAGTGCCGCTGGTGGTCAACAGGACCTTCTGGGCGTGGAAGCGCTCCTCCAACCAGGCGTTGCACTGCTTGGTAAAGGCGCCGTCGCCGCAGATTTTATGAGAGTCGATGGCCTGCTTGACGTAGTCGAGCTCGTCGCCCACGTAGGGCGGTACGTTAAAAGGGATCATAGTAAAAGCCTTCCTTCCGGCTGGATTTTTATAATTATATTTAGTATAACACAGTTTGCGGTATTTGTCACTTTATCGCGGAACGGATTTGCGCAAAATCGCCTTATTTTTTTATGCGCACGTCGTTGTAGGCGCGGATCATAATGGCCGCAAACCAGAGCATGACGACGCTGAACACCACAAAGCTGACGGCGGCGACGGAGGTCAGCGACGGGATAAAGTGCGTGACGGTGTAGACGGCCAGCGGCACGGCGGCAATGTACGGCATTTTGCTTTGCTGCCGCCCTGCCAGCCGCACCAGCACGAGCGCCGCGCCCCAGAACAGCCACAGGTCTGCCGCGCGCAGCGCCGGGGCCAGCCGTGCCCACGCCCCGCCGGTCTGGCTGCCGCAGAGGATCAGCTCCAGCACAAGCCCCGCCGCGCCGAACACGGTAGGCAGCCTGGTTTTGGAGGTCAGCAGCAGATAGCCCACAAGGGCCAGCACGGTGAGCGAGACCTCCTGTATGGCGGCATTTTCCGGCACGGCCAGCAGGGCGCGCCCCGCCGCCGCCACACCGACAAGCAGATAAGCCAGAGCGGTTTTATTGCGTTTGTCCATGAATGTTATTCTCCTGTTTCTTGCGATTGTTCGCGGGATACCCCTCTTGGCCCCCTCTGCGAGGGGGCTGCCGCCGCAGCGGCTGGGGGAGAGAAGTTTGCGGCAGCCCGAAATATTTCGGGCAATGGCACAGTTCTCTCCCTCCGGCCCTGCGGGGCCACCTCCCTCGCAGAGGGAGGCAAGGAAGGCGAGCGGCATATATTCGTATTTAATTTAATTTTTATTATACCTCTTTTATAACCCCCTTGCAAGCGCTGGCGCGGCGGCGTATAATGAGGATGTTTATACAAGAAAATGTGCGTTTTTTGTATAAAACTACATCAATAAGCGAGGTTTTGGGATATGGAGTTTTCTCGTCGTCTGGACCTGTTCGGGCCGGAGATTTTCGCGGCGCTCAACGACAAAAAGGTCGCGTTGGAGGCCGAGGGCCGTCATCTTTACAATTTAAGCGTCGGCACGCCGGATTTTGCACCGGCAGACTACTTGAAGCAGGCACTCATCGACGCCGCGCAGGACAACGAAAACTGGAAGTACAGCCTGCGCGACCTGCCCGAGATGCTGGAGGCTGTCTGCAGCTACTACAAGCGCCGCTTTAACGTGGACACCATCACCCCCGACGAGGTCATGAGCTTCTCCGGCAGCCAGGACGGTATCGGCCATCTGGGCCTGGCGCTCTGCAACGACGGCGATCTGGTGCTGCTGCCCGACCCCTGCTACCCCGTCTTTATGACCGGCTCCAAGCTGGGCGGTGCCGAGCCGTGGTACTACAAGCTGACGAAGGAGAACCACTTCCTGCCCGACGTCACCTCCATCCCGGAGGACGTGGCCCGCAGGGCCAAGCTCATGCTGGTCAGCCTGCCCGCCAACCCCGTGGGCAGCATCGGCACTCCGGAGCTCTACGCCGAAATCGTCGATTTCTGCCGTAAGTACGACATTCTGCTGGTACATGACAACGCCTACAGCGATATTATCTTTGACGGTGCCCACGGCGGCAGCATCTTCAACACGCCGGGTGCCGGGGAATGCGCGGTGGAGTTCTTCTCTTTGAGCAAGAGCTTCAACGTCACGGGCGCGCGCATCAGCTTTTTGGTGGGGCGGCGCGATGTCATCGCCGCCTGCAAAAAGCTGCGCACCCAAATCGATTTCGGTATGTTCCTGCCCATTCAGAAGGTTGCCATCGCTGCCCTGACCGGCCCGCTGGACGGCGTGCAGCGCCAGTGCGGCGAGTACCAGCGCCGCCGCGACGCCCTGTGCGGCGGTCTGCGCGGCATCGGCTGGAATGTGCCCGACAGCCACGGCAGTATGTTTGTCTGGGCCCCGGTGCCCGCCGGGTACAAGACGAGCATGGAATTCTGCCTGGCCCTGATCGACAAGGCCGGCGTCATCTGCACCCCCGGCTCGAGCTTTGGCCCGAGCGGCGAGGGCTACGTCCGTTTTGCCCTGACGATGCCCGTTGAGAAGATCGGCGAGGCCGTACAGGCGATCAAAAGCAGCGAGATCCTGGGGTAATTTGCCCGCTTTTTAAGGCGGCTGGGGGTGCGCTGTGTTTGCCCGCCGCGTGTCGAAAAACCTCCCTCTGTGAGACAGACTCCCCCGGGACGGGGGAGATGGCGCGCAACGCCAGAAGGGGAGCGGTGGCCCCGTAGGGGCGGAGGGAGAGAGCCTTGCCATTGCCCGAAATATTTCGGGCAATGGCACAGTTCTCTCCCCCACCGCCTGCGGGCGGAGCCCCCTCGCAGAGGGGGCCAAGGGATGAGCACACCTTTTTCGACAGTCCGGGGCAAACTGCGTTCGCCCCGACAGAGCCATCCCTCCTAATAAAGAACACCGCCGATCCGGGTCACGGGTCGGCGGTGCTTTTTTGAACAAATCATTGATTACTGTGCGTTTTCACGCAGGGCGGCACGCATTTCCTTCTGGATGGCAGGGGTCGTTTCCACCTTCTGCATCAGGGCCGCGATCAGCTCGGGCAGCTGCTTTGCGGGCAGCTGCTCTGCAATGACCGAGGCCAGGTACTCAGCGTGGGACATAGCAGGCTCAAACGTGCGGGCATAGGTCTTACCGCTGCGCACGAAGCCAACCTCCCGCAGAACACCCTTCTCCATCAGGCTGTTCAGCATCGAAAAAATCGAGCGTTCCTTCCATTTACGGTCAACACAGGTTTTCACGACTTCCGTCTGTGCCATCGCGTGATCCGCCTGCCAAAAAATTTCCATGATCTGTTGTTCGCTTTTTGTCAGATGCACGTTGGTATACCTCGCTTTAAAAATTGTCTACACTTCTATAGTATCCGCTTGTCAGCGAAATGTCAATGAGTTTTCGAAAATTTTTTCAAGTTTTTCTGGTTATTTCATAACAGTTTACAAATCTGGCACATTTAGCGGGCAGCTTCGTGCATTTCCCGATTTATGTCATAGATTCGACAGTTTACAAAAGTGTGGCATATATGTGGCGCGTTCTGCCGCATCATGCCACACATTTGCCGCAGATGGTATTTGTGTACCCCCCCCCGTCTTTTTTTAGTTGATTTCATCCTCTTTGCGCCGTTCCTGTCATTCCGCCGGCCACCGGCCGCGCAGGTACTCAAGCGCGCGCTTTTCCAGCCGCGAAACATAACTGCGGCTGATATGCAGCGCCTGCGCCGTCTGCTGCTGGGTCTTGGGCGCACCGTCAAATCCATACCGCTGCCGCATAATAGCGCGTTCCCGGGCGGGCAGAGCGTCCACCAGCGCGCGCAGCCGGGCGGCGTCGGCGCGGCTCTCGCAGCCGGCCTCCATGTCGGCTTCATCGGGCAGGGTGTCCGCCAGCGTCAGCTGCCCGTCCGCCTCGAGCGGCTCCTGCAGCGACAGCGTCCCCCCCGTCCGCCGCCCCCGCCGCAGATCCATGCGGAGCTCATTCTCAATACATCTGCTCGCATAGCTGGCAAAGCGCTTGCCCTTGGCGGGGTCGAAGGTATCCACCGCCTTGATAAGCCCAATCGTGCCGATGGAGATCATGTCGTCCTGTGCGCTGTTCCCGGCATAGTATTTTTTGCAGATATGCGCGACGAGCCGCAGATTGTGGCGGATCAGCGTATCCCGTGCCTGTGCGGCGGCTGCCCCGCCCTTTTGCAGATTGGCAAAGGCCGCGCGCTCCCTGTCCGGCGGGAGCGGACGCGGGAAGGACCCGCTTTCGAGATGCAGCGCCAGATACAGAATATGCCCTGCCGCCGCCTGCAAAAACAAACCAAAAATGCCCAGCATACACACCACCTCGCGGAAGTGTATGCCGGGCATGGAAATTCTATTCTGTCTTTTGGTTGGCGAACGCCGGCGGGGACGTCCACATGGGCGATGAGGCCTTTTTCTTTACAGCGCAAACTGCACCGCGCAGAAGGCGGCGTAGATTGCCAGAAGCAAGATGCCCTGGGCGCGGTGCAGCTTGCCCTTGACGAGGGCGGGGACCGTCAGGATCAGCATGACGGCCAGCATGACCGGCAGATCCAGCACAAGGCTGGAATTGATGCCAAACAGCGTGGCGCTCTGCGGGATGGTGAAGGGTGCCAGCGTGATCGACATGCCGCTGACCAGCACAAGGTTAAAGACATTCGCACCGACGATGTTGCCCAGCGACAGGTCGCTGTGGCCCTTGACCAGCGAGGTGATGGCCGTGACCAGCTCGGGCAGCGAGGTGCCGAGCGCGACAAACGTCAGGGCGATGACGCTCTCGGGCACGCCGAGGGCCTGCGCGATCAGGGTGCCGTTGTCCACGAGCAGGTTTGCGCCGACGGCGATCAGCACCGCGCCCAGCACCAGCAGGATCAGCGTCTTGGCGAGGGGCATTTCCTCCTCCTCGGACGCCTCTTGCTCACCGGCGGGGGTGTTTTTCATCTGCAGCACGTTGGCGGCCATGTACGCCACAAACACTGCCAGCATGATGATGCCCATGACGCGGGTGAATCTGCCGAAAACATAGGCCGCAATGCAGTAGATGGCCGCCGCCGCGAAGAAGAAGGCGACGGGGGTTTTCAGCGTTTTGGGGTCTACCCTGCCGGGGCGCACCGCAATCGTGATGGCCGCGATCAGTGCCGCGTTGCAGATGACCGAGCCGATGGCGTTGCCGTAGGCGATCTCGCCATGGCCGGACAGCGCGGACATCGTGGAGACCATGACCTCTGGCAGCGTCGTGCCGATGGAGACCACCGTCGCGCCGATGAGCAGCTCTGGCAGGTGGAAGCGGCGGGCCAGTGAGGACGCGCCGTCAACAAACCAGTCGCCGCCCTTGATCAGGAACAACAGACCGACAATAAAAAGCAGCACAGGGATGAGCATATTGATTCCTCCGTTAAAAATGCACGTTATGTGTCGGAAATTATATTATACCACGTCAGTCCGGGCGCCGTCAAACGGGGCGGGGTTTAAAATGTAAAAATGCAGTCTTTCGCGCGCATGGTTTTTTCCCCCCCCCGGAGGGGGAAGCTGTCAGTGGCCCCGACCACTGACTGATGAGGGTCGGCCTTGCAGATGCTGCCCGTTTACAGGCTGCTGCCGTGCACACGCCCCTCATCCGGCCCTGCGGGCCACCTTCCCCTGCGGGGGAAGGCAAAAAGCCCCCCAATTCTTGCACACTTTCCCGCGTTGTGTCCTGCCAACACAAACACAAAACCCCGCAGGGGATACCTGCGGGGCTCTGTGCATAGAGGGGTGGGAAAGTATATAAAGGTCAGTGAATGTCTTGATTGATTACAAATATTATTATAGCAAGTTTTCTTAAAATGTCAAATGTCAGACTTGCATTTTGGTTTTCAAAAGATTATAATAAAGTCATTCCTACTTAATTTTATTTAGCAAGCGCACAAAAAAGCATACTTTTCCAATTTTGTTAAAGATAACAGTGATTGTATACTTCACTTTATTTTTTTGTGCGCATTACACAAAACAACAACAAGGAGTCAATCCATGGACGATTTGGACCACAAAATCCTACAACTGCTGGCGGAAAATGCGCGTATGCCCGTTAAGGACATCGCCCAGCGGGTCAGCCTGACCAGTCCCGCCGTATCCAGCCGCATCCACCGCCTGGAGCAGGAGGGCGTCATCGGCGGGTACACTGTCGTGCTGCGCCACCCCGACGCGCCCGCCCGGGTCGAGGCGCTGATCTCGGTACTGGTGGACGCAGCGACCCGCGCGAGCTTTCTGACCATGATCGAGCAGGAGCCGCAGGTCTTGCAGTGCTTCCGCGTGACAGGCAGCTACAACTTTATAATTAAGGTAAGCTGCACCGACATTGATGCGCTGGAGCACCTGCTGACCAAGATGCAGAAGATGGGCTCCACCAACACCCAGATCATCCTGAACACCCAGCTGGACCGCGGTCTGGCATTCGACGAATAAGCGAGGTTTTTATGGCACATTTTTGCAAAAACTGCGGTCTGCTGACTGCCCCGCACGACGAGCGGTGCCCCAAGTGCGGCGCACCGCTGCCGCATATCCCGATGGGCGAGGCTCTGTTGGAGTCCATGCGTCAGTCCCCGGAGGGCACCGTTGAGACCGGCGAGCCGCTGTACGAGCAGGACCTGGAGGAGGACCGCATCGACGCCATGAGCCAGGGCGCAACGACGGCGGCCATGCTGCTGTTCGCCATCCCCATCGCCGGGTTCGTGCTGGCGGTGGTGTGGAGCTTTGGCGGCACGCAGGACCCTGCCCGCAGGCGGCTGGCCCGGGCGTACCTGGTCCGTGCGCTGGTCGTGGCGGGGCTGGTCATCCTGTTTGTGGCTGTGGCCGCGATGGTGTTTACCGCCGCGCTGCACAGCCAGCTGGCCTACTACTATTACCGTTGAGGAGGCGCCATGAAAGCATCTGTCATCATCCCGAACCTGAACGGCGCGGGCTGGCTGCGGGATTCCATCGAGTCCGTCTGGGCGCAGACCGAGCAGGATTTTGAGCTGATCGTCATTGACAACGGCTCCACCGACGAGAGCCTGGACATCGCCCGCAGCTACTGCGGGCGGGACCGCTACACTTTAATTGAGAACGCCGGGAACACCGGCTTTTCCCATGCGGTGAACCAGGGCATTGCGATTGCCAAAGGCGAGTACATGGCGTTGTTCAACAACGACGCCTTTGCGGAGCCGGATTGGCTGGCGGAGCTGATCAAAACCGCCGACGCCGACCCGAAAATTTTTGCGGTCAGCAGCCTGATGCTGCGCTACTATGAGCCGGAGCTGGCCGACGACGCGGGCGACTACGTGACGATCCTGGGCTTTGCCTGCAAGCGCGGCGACGGCTTAAAGGCCAGCCGCTATACAAAGCCCTGCCGTGTGTTCAGCGCGTGCGGCGGCGCGGCGCTCTACCGCAAGTCGATTCTGGACGAGATCGGCGTGTTTGACGAGCTGTTTTTCGCGTATTACGAGGACGTCGATTTGAGCTGGCGTGCGAACAATTTCGGCTACAGGAACGTCTACTGCCCCACGGCCCGCTGCCGCCACATCTGCGGCGCGACCACCGGCGCGGTGCGCTACAACCCGTTTAAGAGCATCCAGAGCGGGCGCAACAGCATTCTGCTGCCCTACAAGAACCAGCCGATTTTGATGTTGGTTTTGAATTTTATCCCGATGCTGCTGGGGTATCTGCTCAAAGTGCTTATGTTCCGGCTGCGCGGCTTCGGCGGGGATTACGCAAAGGGCTTCCGCGAGGCGTGGGCGGCGCTGCCGAAGATAAACAAACCGAAATTCAAGTGGCGGAACCTGCCCAATTATGTCTGGGTGGAGTTCAGTCTGATCGCCGGGCTGTTCAAATACATTGTGTACCGCGTGCAGCGGGCGTTGAAGATCACGTGATGGGGAGCGTGCCTTTCATTTTGCTGCGCTGTAGGGGCCGGGCATGCCCGGCCCGCCGCTTCCCGGAAGGCCGGTGCTAGCGGGCAACGGCAAGAGCCTCTCCGGCCATCGCTGCGCTCGGCCACCTCCCCTGTGAGGGGAGGCTTTTCTCGGGCGGAGCCCGCAAAAGGCTCCTCGCATTGCGAGGCCTGAGGGGCTTTGGACCTTTCCGCAGACTCCCTTTTCTCTTACTTTCTTCGAGAAGAAAGTAAGCAAAGAAGCTTTACATATTTTACCCAAAAAGCACCTGCTGACCGGTCACACGCATACCGGTCAGCAGGTGCTTTTATTTTACTTGTTTAGAATTTCTTTGGTTCTTTCTTTGCAAAGAAAGAACATCTCTCGTTTAATCCTCATCCGCAAAGTTGCCCAATGCCTTTGCCTGCTCGATGACCTTGTTCTCGAGCATCTGCGGCAGGGTCTCATACCGGACGAACTCGAACGTGAAGTAGCCGCGGCCCTGGGTCAGCTGGCGCAGGAAGGTGGTGAAGTCCTGCATCTCGGCCACGGGGACCTCGGCCTCGACGACCTGCAGGCCGTCGTCATCGGGGTTCATGCCCAGCACGCGGCCGCGGCGCTTCGTGACCTCGCCCATAATATCGCCGGTGTTGTCGGCGGGGACGTGGGCTTTCAATGCGCCGATGGGCTCAAGCAGGACGGGGCCGGCCTCGGGGATGGCAGCCTTATACGCGAGTTTGGCGGCCATAATGAACGCCATTTCGCTGGAATCAACAGGGTGGTAGCTGCCGTCCAGCAGCGTAGCCTTCATGCCGACCATCGGGTAACCGGCCAGCACGCCGTGCTCGGCGGCCTGACGGACGCCCTTCTCGACTGCCGGGAAGAAGTTCTTCGGCACGCTGCCGCCGAACACGTTCTCGGCAAACTCGATGCCCTCGCCCTCGATGGGCTCGAACTGGATCCAGACGTCGCCGAACTGGCCGTGGCCGCCGGTCTGCTTCTTGTGGCGGCCCTGCGCCTTGCAGCTCTTGCGGATGGACTCACGATACGGCACGCGCGGATTCTCGAGCGTGATCTCGACGCCGAACTTATTCTTCAGCTTGGCCAGCGCAACCTCCAGATGCTGGGTGCCCAGACCGCTGATGATCTGCTGCTTCGTCTCGGGGTCAACCACGAACCGGATGGCGGGGTCCTCCTCGATCAGGCGGGCCAGCGCGCTGCCGACCTTACCCTCGTCACCCTTCTTGGCGACCTTGACGGCCATGCGGTAGCTGCTGATGGGGTACACAGGTGCGGGCAGCGCCACGACGCGGGCGGGGTCACACAGGGTATCGCCGGTCTTGGCGGTGGCCAGCTTGGCAACTGCGCCGATGTCACCAGCGGCGATTTCGGGCGTGTCGGTCTGCTTTTTGCCGCAGACGGTCAGCGTCTTGCCCAGGCGCTCCGGCTGGCCGGTGCGGGCGTTGACAGCGTTGCTCGTCGCGGTCAGCCTGCCGGACAGCACCTTAATGAAGCTCAGCTTGCCGACAAACGGGTCGGCCACAGTCTTAAAGACGTAGGCGCACAGCGGGGCGGCGGGGTCGGCGGTGATCTCCACCGGCTCGCCGCCAGACTCGCCCACGGCGGACGCGGTGTCCGCACCGGGCAGCAGCACGTTCATGTTGTAGAGCAGCATATCCAGCGCCTGCGCGTTGACGGCAGAGCCGCAGAACACGGGCGTGATCTGGCCGCTGCGCACGCCGGAGGCCATGCCCTGGACGATCTCCTCTGTGGTGAAAGCCTCACCCTCGAAGAACTTCTCCATCAAAGCCTCGTCGGTCTCGGCGATGGCCTCGCTCATGGCCTGGATCAGGCCCTCAAAGCGGTGGCCGATGTCGGGCAGGTCGATCTGGACCTGCTTGCCGCCTTCGTATTTGAAGGCCTTCTGGCTGAACAGGTTGATGTAGGCGACGGTGCCGTCGTCCAGACGGACGGGCACGACGCAGGGGCAGACACTGGGGCCGAACTTGATCTTCATCTGCTCCAGGATCTTAAAGTAGTCGGCGTTTTCCAAATCAGCCTTGGTGACAAAGATCATCCGCGCCTTGTTGTTTTTCAGCGCCAGCTGGTACGCCTTCTCGGCACCGACGGTCACGCCGGAACGCCCGGACACACAGATCAGCACGCTCTCGGCGGCCATGATGCCCTCGGCAGCGCCGGTCTCAAAATCAAACAGACCCGGTGCGTCGATCAGGTTGTACTTGATGCCCTCGTACTCGACGGGGACAACGCTCGAGTTGAGCGATGCCTTGCGGCGGATCTCCTCGGGGTCAAAGTCGCTGGCGGTGGTGCCGTCCTCGACACGGCCCATACGCTCGGTTGCGCCGCTCATGTACAGCAGTGCCTCGGTCAGCGTCGTTTTGCCGCAGCCGGCGTGGCCGGCCACCAGAATGTTGCGGATGTCTTTGCTTGCGTAGCCCATGGATCGTCAAACCTCTTTTCGCGCCGGGGCTGCTTCCGGCAGCCCTGCGGCGTAGAATTTCATTGCGGCGCAGTGATTTTTGAACACTCCCGCCTGTTTGATACTACTTTACCACATTGTTGTGGAAATTTAAACAGTTTTTTCGGATTTTTTGTAAAAATTTTTAGGCAAAAGATTGTGGAAAGTGTAAAAAATCGTTCCTCGACATACAGCGAGTGTAGGGGCGAGCATTGCTCGCCCGCCAACTTGGCGCAGCATCGTCTTTTCGGGAAAATTTATCACAGGGCAAACGGGCACGGGCGGGCAATGCCCGCCCCTCAGACTGTCGAAAAAGGTGCGTTCACCCCTTGGCCCCCTCTGTGAGGGGGCTCCGCCCGCAGGCGGTGGGGGAGAGAACTGTTCGGCTGACCGAAATATTTCGGGCTATGGCAAGGTTCTCTCCCTCCGCCCCTACGGGGCACCTCCCTCGCAGAGGGAGGTTTTTGACACGCTGGGGCGGGCAATGCCCGCCCCTACCAATCGTTTCTTTGCCGGTCCGTGCAGCAAAAAAGCCGCACAGCTTTCACTGTACGGCTTAACGGCTCACTTATTTTTCCTTCTTCGCCGTCTTTTTGCGACGGCGGACGCGCCCGCTGTCGGCCTGGGCCTCGGGAACATAGAGGCTATAGCTCAACAGGTAGCGGCCATGGGCAGGGATGCGGTAGAACGCGGCCTTGATGCGCTCCAGCGGGCCGGTGCCGCTCTCGGCGGTGCTGCCGCTCAGCATAACAACATACTGCATATCGGTGTAGCGGGCGGCCACATCGCACTGGCGCAGATTCGTGTGGATCAGATCGCCCAGCTGCTCCACCATCAGAACGGTCTCGGCAGCATCGGTGTTCTGGCTGGGAGCCACGGTCAGGATCGCCAGGAATACCTGCAGACCGTAGCGGACCTGCACGCCGCGCTGTACGCGGTAAATTTCCTTGAACGTCTCAAAGTCGCAGATACAGGCCCCCGTGTCCTCGGTATCCGGCAGAGCAGAGATCAGCTTGGAGACCTCGCTCTCCATATTGCGGTCTGCCTGGCGCATCTGGCGGTAGGCAGAGCCTGCGCGGCCCGGCTCAATGGCATGATGCAGGCAGCCCATGGCGCTGCCGCGGCGTGCCAGATCCTCCGCCTCCTCGTGGCGGCCCAGCGTCTCCAGCGCGACGATCTTTTCCAGATAAAGGCGCTCCTCGTAGGGGTCCAGCTCCAGCGCGCGGGTACACAGCGTAACGATGCGGGTGCTCTCGCCCCATTTTTTGCAGAGCTCCAGCAGGTTTAAAATGGCTGTGCGGTACTGCCCGTGCAGACGCACGCTGACGCTTTCGACCCACGGCTCGGACGCAGACTGCGGCAGCAGGCGCCCGTCATACAGGTTGACGATCTGTTCATAAATGCGGCTGCGCTTCTCGGCGTCGCTCTCCTTGCGGGCCAGCTCCGACAGGTCGTTGACCTCAAACACATCCACGCTGCAGTCCAGATGGGGGTTCCACTGGTAGTAGCCGCGGCTGGTCACGATGCAGTCCTTCATCTCATCCAGACCCTCCGCGTCGATCATAAGGCGGAAGCGATGCAAGATGGCGCGCAGGGCCATGTCCGGGTTGGTGGACCGCTCCCCTGCCCACAGGGTATCGGTCAACACCTTGTGGGAGACGCGCTCCCCGCGCCGCAAAACGAGATACTGCACCAGCGCCGTTGCCTTGCGGGACTGCGCCAGCTGTGCCAGCACGGGCTTGCCGTTCACACGGATCTCAAAGCCGCCCAGCATTTTGATTTCAATCGTTGCCATCCTAGTCATCCTCTCTGCTCTGATGCCCATGACGTTCCTGCATTTTTGTCCGGGACACAGGTATTCATGTTTTAAAGTATAACGAGTCCATTTGAATTTGTCCAGTACATCCGCCGGGATTGTAATAAACTTTTCAAAAATCGTCCCGGAGGGCACCGCTCACGACTCCGACGATGCCTTGCCGTCCCAGGTGCCGGGTTTCTCAATATACACAGGTTCGCCCGGCAGTGCAATAATTGCTTTTTGCGTACAAAGCGTCACACTCTGACCGTTTGCATCCTTTTTAGCTATCGTCAGCACTACCGTAATTGCGGTGACACGCGCATATTTTTCGCCGTTCTTTGCTTCTTTATAGCTGCGCGCATAAAAATGTAAATCACTGATAAACAGTCCCATGTAGGCATTTTCAGGATAAGCTGTCGTGTAGGCGTAAGCCACGTAGGGCAGTGTGACCGTCACAGTATCGTCCTCGGCTTTTTTCTCTTTTGTGTGCTGCGGGTTGCCGTAGTACCCGTCTTTATTCAGTTCATCGCGGTAAAAGCGCATGTGCAGGTAGCCGTTCAACGCATTGGCCTGTTCCTGTGTCAGCAGTTGTGTCCCGTCACTTTTTGTTAATGGCGGTACATAGTCTTTATCAATCAACTCGATGTGATTGGGATAAACACTAAATTCCAGTGCTGTGCCGTCACTCACCCCTGTTTTTTCTTTAAATATGCAGTCATATCCGGTGTTCTCCCCTTCTTTACTGTCACCCGGGATTTTTGCGCCGTCGGTGAAGCGGATATAGCCGTTCGCCTCGAGCACCTCGCCGCGAATCGTCTCAATCAGCGCGTCGGCCAGATTTTGTGCGCGCGTCTGCTGCTGGATGTCCATGTACGCCTGCGCACTGGGCTGTATCAGCGTGACCGCCGCCAGCGTAAAGATCGCCAGCAACACCATACAGACGATCAGCTCCACCAGCGTTGTGCCGTTCTGGTTTTTTAAACGCTGCTTCATGGGTTGGTCGTCCCTTCTTCCTTGGGTTTCATGCTATAGCGGTAAAATTTGTGAGGGTTTTCGTCATCAGCCGCGTGCGTTTCCACGCTGTCCAGCTCGACGCCATCCACCGTAAACTCACCGTAATCGCCAAAGGAGAACTTCAGCCCGTCCTTCTCTTCCTTCCAGTCGGGGGCCGCGTTATTGGCCGGGTACAGCCCGGCGCAGAAGGCATAGGCTGTCTCCCGCAGCGACTCGGCCTTTTGGGACATGGCACGGGCGTACCGCAGCGAGACGACAAACATAGCCGTAAAAAGCATAAGCAGCAGGAACGACACCAGCACTTCCACAATGGTCTCGCCGCGCTGATTTTGTAAAGTATGTTTCATAGCGGGTCACTCCTGTGTTGTGCCGGTGCTCTGTTTGGCACCGCGGGTGTAGGTGATGGAATCGGGCTGCTGGCTGGTGTCGCAGTGGAACGTCAGGCGGTTGCTGTCAATGTTTTTGTCATCAATGGTCTGTTCACCGACGCCGGGGGCGTAGAACGTCAGGTCGCTAATGCGGTAATACTCTGTTGTACTGTCGTTTATTGTGTAGTATACCTTTGGGAATTTTTTATTGCTTTTTGCCTGGCTTCCGTCGCTGTCGTACTTCACTGTGCGGTCATAGGTCCGCGTGAAGGCAAAGCTCTCGCCGTTTTTCGTGACTGTCACCGTAATGTCCAGCTGTAAATCGACGATTGCCATGCCCTTGCGGTCTTCGCCCTCCAGTGTGTCGAGCAGGTTGCGCAGGTCTGTGGCATTGGTACTGTTCGCCGTCTGGTTCAGCTTGTCGGCACCGTCGCCCGGGCGGCGGCGCAGTGTTACCGTGATGGCCTCGGCCCCGCCATCAGGCTGGCTGCCTTTCGGTTTCCAGGCGAACTCCTTGGGCTGGGATTCCAAATCATAGATGTCCTTGCCGTAGCTTTGGGAGAACATGAACTGCTCATTGACGAACTTGGCAAAGCTGCTGTCCTTCTTGTTCAGCTCCCCTTCCAGCACGTCGGAAAAGCTGGTTGCCAGCTGGTAGGCTTCCTGTTCCAGCAGCTGGCGGTTGGCATTGGCCGTCAGCACGGAGGCCGCATAGACCAGCGCTGCCGACAGCGCCACAAACAGCGCGCCGATGCAGAGGACCAGTATCATCGAAAGTCCCTGCTCCCCGCGCAGAATACTGCGTGCCCTGCGGTGCATAATGCCACCTTCTTTCCTGAAATAAAATTACGATGCGTCGCTTGTTTCCGTCTGTTTCGGGGGCGCGGTTTCCGCCGCGTCCGTCTCATCCGGGGCAGCGGCGGTCTCCGGGGTCGCCATGGGCAGTGCCGCACGGGCCCGCATCAGGACCGGGGGCACGCTTGCGGGGGCGCTTTCCGCCGCCGTGCTTTCTGCAGTCTCGGCGGGCGCGACGCTCTCCGCGGAGTCCATACTCTGGGCATCCTCCGTCGCATCGGCGGTGTTCGTCTCGTTGACGGGGACCTTGACCGTGCCGGATTCGACGGTCTTACCTTTGTTATCCGAGTGCGCCAGCGTCTTCAGCGTCACACTTGCGGTGAACTTTTGCAGCTCGAGCGAGTCGTCCTGCACCTTTTCCTGCAGCTCGGGCAGGGTGATGCGGTAAACAGGCTCGGCGCCGTCCTCCTGCACCAGCTCCAGCATGGGAACCGTCTGTGCCTTGTAGTACAGCGTACCGCCGTCCTTTTCCACCGTGCCGGTGACGTCATAGGTTTTCTGTTTCCATGTCACGTTGCCGTTCTCGTCGGTCACAGGCTCAACGCTCAGGTCGTACCAGGTGCGGGTCTTGTTGGTCTCCGCGTCCACAACGGTGGTCTGCTTGTCAAGCGCCGTCGTTTTGCCGTTATAGGTCTTGGTAACGGTTTTGATTTCCCCGCGCTTATGCGTGGTGCCGTCTTTGTCCGTCTCGTCCCTGTCGTAGGTCGTCACCGTAATGCTGTAGGGCTGTTTCGTCTTACTATCCAGCGGCGTGACGGTAAAGGTATAGCTGTCGGTCAGGTTGCGCACCGTGCCGTCGGCCTGGGTGTACTTGTTCACCGCGGTCCACTCCACCGTAAAGCGGCGCAGCTCCAGCGTGGCCTTACCGCGCTCGACGGCAAACTCGGGGTCGTTGTACAGGTTGACTTCCTGCTTGTAAACGGCATTGCCAAGTGCGCGTTCCGGTTCGTCCACGGGGGCGTCCAGCGTGATGGCCGGCAGCTGTGCCGCTTTGGTATCCTGCTGCAGGATGTAGAACCAGTTCGACGCTGTCCTGCCGTCGGTGGGCATAACGCGCACCGCGGGCAGCAGGTATTGTTTTGCGTGGTCGGGCGTCAGCGTAAAGCCGTTGCCGTCGGGCACAAAGGTATAGCTGGCGGTGGTGCCGTCGGCGCTGGCGCTCCCGCCCACCGTGCGGCTGTCCTTCGGGATGACCAGCTCGGCGTCGCCATTGTTCAGCATCTCGTCCAGTTTTTTGGTCAACTCCTGCTGGGCCGTGTACTTGGCCTGTCCGGTGCCTTCGTCCTGCCAAGCCTTGGCCAGTTTGGCAATTTTTGTATAGTTGGCCACATCGCTGAAGATATAACCGGTAAAGTATACATTGCCCTGTGCGGCTTCCGCCAGCGTCATGTTGAGCTTGAGGTCGTTCAGGAACGTCTCCTGATTCGGGCTGTCGGGCGCAAAGCTGCTGGCCGTAACCTTGGGCGCAGCGGCGCGGCTGACGATGGTCTCGGGCTGGCTCAACGCGCCGTCCGGGCCGTCAAAGCAGCTGTCGTCCTTGCAGTGGGCAATGACGCGGAAGCGCAATGCCTTGCCCTGATACTGCTCCAGATCCAGCGTCAGGCTGCCGACGTTGTCCGTGGTGGGCAGCGTCAGCACAGTTTTGTCATCGGCATCGACGACGCACAGGTCATAGTGGTCAATGCGCTCGTCGTCGGACGGCGACCAGCTGACCGTGTAGAGCAGGGCATCCGCGTTGTCGGTCTCGCCGTTGACGCGGGTGATGGAGCTCGGCGCGCTGATGCCGGGCAGGCGCTGCTTAACGCTGTAATCCGCCACAGCGGACGCGCCGATTTCATCGGTGTCGGCTGCCGCCACACGGGTGACCTCGAGCCGGACCTTGTCATAGCGCCAGCTGTCGCTGCCGTTGGCCAGCATGGTATCCACGTTGACAGGCAGGGTAAACTCGTTGTCGTTTTGTGTCGGCTTAAGGGTGACGCCGTCCTTCAGCGCAATTTGCTCTTGACCGGTCACCTTGCCTTTTTCATCCGTCAACAAGCCGTAGAGCTTGATCTGGTAGTCGGGGGCTGCGTCAGTGGCCTTCATGTCGTCCTGTGTCCAGTTGAACGTGTAGGTCAGCTGATTCTTGTCATCCACTACGCCGTCCTCAATGGTTTCCGCCAGCGTCGGGGCTTTCAGAACATTCAGGTTCAGCTGCTTGAAGATGATCTGCGGGGTCGTCTGCGTGGCCTGTATAGCCCAACTCTTGTCATCGGTGCGGTTCACGTCGGAGAAGCAGAGCGGCGTCAGATGGGCATAGGTATAGCTGTGCTCGCCCGTGCGGACGATCTCATAGCCGTTCTTCCACCAGATTTCTTTGTTGGTGTCGTTTGCATGGCTGGCTATGGCTGCGGACACTTCGTCTGGCGTGGCATCCCAGCGATACTTCATGTCGCCCTTGCCGCTGGTGACGGGCACCGCGACAACGAGGAAGTCGGTGTAGTTCGTCATGGCATCCGACGGCAGGCTGTTCAGGTTGAAGGTGACGGGAGACTCTGTCACAATGCTTTCCCGCGCGGCCAGCGTGATGTACTGGCCGTTCAAAGATACGCCGTTGACTTCGTCATTACCCAGATATTTTGCCAGCAGCATGACACGGTAGGTCGGGCTGCCGTGCTCGCTGCTGTCGCTCTTGACCTTCGGGGTAAAGCTGAACTTCACGGTTGCTTCAAAGCTCTCCGCTGTCTGGCCAGTGTAGGTCACAAACTCCGTGTTGCCGTCCTGTTTCAGCGTGCCAAGCGGCAGACCGTCCTCGTCCTTGCCGTTAGGGCCGTTGTGGTCACGCCACTGGGACGGGAGATAGGTCTCTGACTTGTACTGGGCCGAGCGCAGATACTTTGTACTGCTGCTGTTGTCCGGGGTTGCCAGCGCCGTAAGCGTCAAAGTGCGTTCCAAATTTTGGGTCAGGCGGATGTACTGCTTGCCATTCTGTCCGCTGAAATAATAAGTATTCGTTCCATCGGTCAGCGTGACGGTCCATGCCTCGTCTGTCGGGTATTTGGTGTAGTTTTTCAGCATCGCGACAACTTCATAATTGAATTTGCTCCCTGCTTCATCCGGCGTCTGGCACTCCTCCCAGTCAAAGCCGCCGTTCTCACGTTTGACCAGCCGGAACTCAATCTCCGGTGTCGGCAGGGCGTGCATAAAGGTCTGCACGCCGCTGGTGTTGGGGTTATCAGGCTGCTTCGGGTCGTCGTTGGTGTTGTAGGGCGTTACACGCACGACGAAGTTACCCGTCCACGCTTTATCAGCCACAAAGGTATAGCTGCGCTGGTAGACGTCCGCGGTCAGGTAGGCGACCCCGGTGATGTTGCCTACGGCATCGCAGGGCAAAATCTCCACACGGTAATAGGAGGCGGGGCTGGCGTCCGTATCGGTCGCTTCCCACGTAACCTCGTAGCGGCCATAGACGTTGTTGTCCGCGTCCTGCACCTGGCTGGCCTTGACGTAGATTTTCCCCGGCTGGGCGGGCTTGGTGCTGTCCAGCACGTACTTATAGTAATTCTGGATGACCTCGTCGGTGATGTCGGTAATATCAACGTCCGATTTCGTACTGTTCGCGGCTTCGCCGAATTGCAGCATCACAGTCGCTCTCTGTTTGCCGGGATTGTTATCTTGGCCCGCGCCGGTATCATCGAAAATGTAGGCTTTGTTACCGTCGGTCTTGATATAGGCAGAGTTTGGTTTGGCAGGCGAGCCCGCAGATGTACGACCGCTAATCCACCACAGACTGTACGCTGCGCCGTTCCCATCGTCTGCCAAAGTGGGCAGGAACGCAATATAAGGATAGGTTTTGTCATCGACGTTATAGCCTATGTACAGACGGTGTGCTTTTACTTTTTTCGAGGACGAGTTCCAATCTGTCTCGTTGTAGGCCTTGTCACTTCCTTGCTTATCCGCTTTCTCCCAGTTACCTGTTGTACTGTTCGGTTTTTCTGTGGTCAGTTTACGGGAATCATTCTTAAAGAAGCTCTTGCCTGCATCGTAGGAATTTTCAATATAATAGTTGCCGTGGCCGGTGACATTCTCGCCACTCAGGCGCAAATAGGCAATCGGGAACCAATCTGTACCAACCGTCGCAAAGCAGTTTGTGACATTGGTTGCTTTATTCGACCCAGAGCCATTACCGCGGCTGCCAACAATGCCGATTTTTCTGCTACACGTAAAGTCTGTATTAAGGTTTCGGCAGCGGTCAATATTTACTGTAACATAATCAATATTTCCCTTGTCGTACGGGCCGATCCATGCCAGAATGCCGACTGCCTGCGACGCTGCCTTGATTGCGCCGCTATTGACGCAGTCGATGATGTTCAGCGTCATAATATCGGTGGGCTTCTTCATCTCGATTTTACCGATAATGCCCGCGCAGTCATTTGCGCCGTTTGATTTATACCAAATCTGACCGTAGTTACGGCAGGAAAGCACATTTGTAGTGCCGCCGGAAATAGGCTGGTCAATAAAGCCGACAATACCGCCGACTGCACCGTAACCGCTGTTTTTGTCGTTCGTGTTTGTTGTGATTTTGCCAAAATTGAAGCATTTCTGCACGGTTCCGCCGTAGTCCAGCCAATAGGCGATCACGCCGCCCACATTGGCCGAGCGGCTGTTGAACACACTGCCGCAGTTGACTACCTTGCTGACAGACCACCGGTCATCGCTGCGGTTCTGCTGCTGGCCAATGACACCGCCCACATGGACAACAACACGATTTTCCCTCTTGTAAATGTTGTCATTGTCTGTATCGTCCTTGTTCTTAGACCCATTAAACACGCGCGTAAACCGGCGCACGGCGGCACAGTTTACCACAGTGTCCAGCACGCTTTTGTCTGTGACGTTGGATTCGTTCTGGCCGACAATACCGCCGACGGTGGATGCCGTTGTCGCATTGTCAGAATAGACAAACCACTGGCCGGTGGCGGAAGTGTCGATTGTACCGCGGAGAGAGTTAAAGCCTGCCAGACCGCCCAGATAACCGGCGGCACGGACGGTCTCGCTGTTGTTGCTGCCGCGCAGGGCGACAAGCAGATCATTGGCGGCAAGGCCTGTGTCGCTGTAAACGTTCGTGTAGCCATAGCCCGTCACAGTGTCAACGCCCTTGAGGCCCGCGTAGGTCTTGCCTGTGGTCAGCTCTGCCGCCATGCTGTTGATGCCGGCATTGGCATCTGCCGCATCCAGCCAATTATCAACCTGTGTAACAAGGGCGGGTGCTGCTTTTTCGTCGCTGACCAGCGCTTTTTTGCTGCCGCTGCCCGTGATAGTGCCGTTGTTGGAACCCGCGACGCCGCCCACAAAGCCGTAACGCGCCGTAATGATGCTGCCCGCGTTGCCGCTGCGCTCGGTGGCGACATAGCTGTTGACGATTTCGGCATTGTTGCGGCCCGCAATGCCGCCCACATGGCTGGCACTGGCGAGCTTTTCGTCTGCGGTCTGGGTCGTGGTGATGTTGCTGATACCGCTGACCTGCAGTTTGATGTATTTGACCTCACAGCCGGTGATTGTGCTGTTGTTCAGACCGGCAATGCCGCCCACCGTGCTGCCGGTGCTGCGTGCACCGACGGAGACAAGGCCGTCCGTGTCCGCGTTGCCGCCCATCGTGCCGGAATAGGTACACCGATCCAGTGTACCGTCGTTCTGGCCTGCGACGCCGCCCAAATTTGTATATTTATCAAGATTTTGTGTAAGGTCCAGCAGAACGTTGGTTTCGCTGACCTTGCCGTCCGCCGTGGTGCGGCCCACTGCGCCGCCCAGCGTGATGGTGTTGGTGCCCGCGCGCAGGCCGTCGTTCAGCGCCAGCGCGCCGTTTTCGACCTGACAGCCGGTGACGGTGCCCTCGTTCATGCCCGCAAGGCCGCCGATGGTGACCGCCGGAGTGCTGAACTGCACCTTGGCGTTTGCCGCCAGCTTCACATTGCGGATGGTCGCGCCCGCGCGGTTGTACGCCGCAACAGCGCCGATGCTCTCCGACGTACCGGTGATCGTGCAGTTGCTTACGCTGCTGCTGTTTTCCAGCTCGCCGTCTTGGCCGATGATGCCGAAGTTCGTGGCCGTGACGCCGCCCGCCGTGCCGTTGGCCGCGGTGACGTCGGCGCGGACCTGCACATTCTCAATCAGCGCGTTTTTATTATTATTGCCCGCGATGCCGCCTGCCTCGCCGTTGGTGGCGTAGACCTGATTCTGGGCATGGACGCAGGCGCTGATTTTGCCGCCCGCGGCGTTCTCGCCCGCAATACCGCCCGCATATTGTGTGCTGGCGCGCACCGAGGCGTGGTTATCCACACGGGTGATTTCGGCGCTGTTCGTACCGGCCACACCGCCCGCGTAGTTGGCGGCATTGACGCTGCCCAGGACCGTGCCGTTGGTGTTTTCAGCGCCGTAAATGCTGCCCTTATAGGCGTTATACGTCGTATTGATACCGGCCACGCCGCCCGCATAGTCGGTTGCGGTGACACTGCTTTGCAGCTGGCCGGACAGCGAGATATTGCCGACGTTGGCACCGGCCACGCCGCCCGCGTACCGGTTGGCCTCCACCGTGTCAGTGCTGTTGTTCTCTGTGCAGATGATGAGGCCCTTGCGGGTGCTTGCGTCAGCGTCACCGCCCAGGTTGACGCCCGCAATGCCGCCGACATAGCTGTCACCGCGCACGGCGCAGTCCTGCTCCGGGTAGGCAGACTGAATAAGACCGCCGTTGACGCCCGCAACGCCGCCCAGATAGGTATACCCGGTTTCACGGTTGCCGAGGGACGCCGCCATGCTGCCGCCGGTGATCGTGCCCTCGTTCCAGCCCGCAAAGCCGCCCGCGGCGCACTTGTGAGCCACTGTGCCGTAGTTTGTGCAGTTTTCCAGCGTTGTGTTGGGTGTGGCATAGCCGATGATACCGCCCGCCAGTGCGCCGCGCGCGGTGCCAAAGTCATAGTGGTCACCGGCCAGTTCGCTCAACAAAACGCCACCTTTAAACGCGCCGTTGTTGGACGGGTTCAGGCCACCGACGGACAGGGCGTTCTGCGTTGCGCCGTTGGCTGCATTTTGAATCGTCAGCTTCGTATTGGCGTCGTTTGCGCCGACGATGCCGCCGACGTAGATGTCGGCCTGCAGGTTGAGCTCGTTCTGGAAGTTGGCAAGGATGACCTCGTAGTCCGCCGTTTTCACGGCGGGGCTGTCGGTCAGCACGCCGGTGCTCTCGTCAATCGTCGGCAGCAGCGCCTCCAGCGTGACGTCCGCGGGCTTGGGCGCCAGCAGACGGTTGTAGCCGATGATGCCGCCCGCGACGGCGTCGGCCTCGACGCGACCCGAGGCCACATCTGTGTTAAACGCGCCGCCCGCCACGGTGAAGCCGCCCACCGGCAGGTTGGCGCCGATGACGCCGCCGACAAGCTGCTGACCCGCCACGCGGCTGACCTTCACAGTGGCGGAGGGCAGTTCCGGCGCGCAGTTCAGGCCGATCATGCCGCCGACAGCCTTGCCCGCCGCCACGATCTGGCCGCTGATGGTCAGCTTTCGGCCGGAGGTGTTGGAGATTATCGCCTTTTCATCGTTATAACCGGCCACGCCGCCCACGTAGTTGCTGCCGTACAGGATGGCACCCAGCGTCGGGGTGCCGTTCTCATCCCACGTCACAACGCCGTTTTTGCCGTTGCAGCCCGCGATGCCGCCGACGTAGTCGGCGCAGCCGCTCAGTTCCTTTAACAGGTTGATGCGGCGGGTGTCGGTGGCGTTGTCGCCGGACATACGGTTGGCGCAGTTCTGCACGGTGGCTGTGGCTTTCGGGTCTTGACTGCCGCCCCAGTCGGCATCATTGACGCCGACGATGCCGCCGACGTAGGCCGCGTTCTTTCCAAAGGCCGCGACCAGACCCGTATTGGTCATGCCGTTGATTTGGCTGTTGCTGCCGTTGACCGACACGATGCCGCCGACGTAGCGGTTGCCAAAGACGTCACTGCTGTTCGTATCGTTCTGTTGTACGCCGTTGCCGGTAAAGCCACCGGCCAGACCGCCCACAAACCGGCTGCCGAGCACGTAGCCCTTGCCGGTCTTGCAGTTGTCCAGCGTAATATCCTTGCCGTAGCCGACAAGGCCGCCGACGAAATCGCCCTTGAGGGGGCTGGCGTCGGTCAATGCGCCGTTTTCGTCGAAGCCCGCCTTGACCTGCTTCTTGAGCTGGGTCTCGGTCAGGTCGCTGCGGGTCACGCTTTCGCACCCTTGCAGGGTCACGCCCCTGCCGTAGCCCGCAATGCCGCCGAAGAATTGCCCCAGCACCAGGCTGCGCGCATCGCCCGCGGTATCGCCCTTATAGTTGGCGCCCGCGCTGACCGTGCCGTTGTTCCTCAGGCCCGTCAGGCTCTGGGACACGCTGGTGTCCGTCGTAAACAGGTTGCCGACGATGCCGCCCGTAAAACCGTTGCCGGTCACAAAGCCGTTGTTGACGATGTTCGTTTTACTGTCTGTTTTCATCTGGGCCGCATCCACCGTGCCGAACACGCCGCCAACGCCGACGCTGCGCCAGAGAGAGTTCTTTTCACCCGGCTCGGCTGCCGCGGCAGCGTAGCAGGCCTTCTCGGCCTGCTGGTCTGCCGCTGTGGTCGTTTCCACGTTTTTCGTGTTCTTGTCCACAAGCAGACCCGCTACCGTCACGTCCGACGCGACGGTCAGATCCTGCATGACGGACTCAGCTTTGGGTATGGCAACGCCGACGAGACCGCCAATGCCGCGCGGCTCGTCTGTATAATAGGTATAGCTTTTGCTGTCAGCGTTTTGCGTCTGCTCTATGCGCTGCGTTGCGGTGGTTTTGTTGTCAAACGCCAGCGCCGCGGCCACCAGCGCACTGGTCGAGGAGTTCGTGCCGCGGGTCAGGGCGCAGTTTTCCAGCGTGCCGGTGTTGACGCCGCAGAGTGCGCCGACGGCACGCACATCGCGCCAGTTCTCGTCTTCCTTCGCCAGCGCCGTGACGAATTTGGTTGCGGTCAGCTTGAGCTGGTTTGCCTCCGGCAGCGCACCAGCGGCGACGGTCTCGGTCTTGACGTTGACCTGAATGTCCGGGTCGCGCAGTGTGATGTAAGAAATTTTGCCCTTGTTCTCGCCGATAAGGCCGACATAGTGGTCGGCCAGCTCGTCCTTCTCTGCCCTGCCGGTTTTTGCAACGGACTTGCTGCTCAATTGCAGATTGAGGATGGGAACACGGGTCGTCTTGTTGTTGGCAAGGCCCGTTGTTTTACTCGTAAGTACGATTTTTTCGCCCAGTTCCGGGATCGTCGGCCAGGCGACAGGGTCATTGAGGGACGGCACCTTGGCCGCCGGGTACTGCCCACCCGACGCGCAGTAGACCGTGACGCCGCCGCCCGTCCAGTTCAGGCCGGTGCTGTTGCTGGCCTGGGGGGTCAGCATGTAGGTGCCCTCGCCGGCATTCTTCCAATCCGCGGACCAACGCAGATTGTACAGATGGCGGAAGTATTTCAGGTAGGCTTTGTCCGCCGTATCGACCTTGGCCAGCAGGGTGTTTTCCTTGTTCGTCGGCTCCTCTTTGCTGGCTGTGTAGGTGTCGCTGTAGTTCTCCCGCGGCTCGGCGCGCATGGCAATGTAGATGTCCTGCGGGTCGTTCAGCAGGCGGGTGATGCTGTACAGGCTCGTGGCGGCAACCTTTGCGTCGTTCTCACACGCGCGCAGCAGCGCCGCGTCCGCCATGGCATCCAGCGTCAGCACAAAGCTGCCCTTGTTGTAGCTTAACGGGAAGTAGAGTTTCTTCTCCTCGGTGCCGGTCTGCTGGCCTTCGTCGTTGTATTGGTAGATAACAACAGGCATCTCTGTGATGACCTGCTTGTTATCATCCGCCGCACCCGCGGTGTCGCGCTTGATCGTGATGGTAAACAGCGGCTTCGTCTTGCCGGTATCCTTGGCATCGTAGGCCGTGGCCGTGTAGGAGGTGTCCAGATCGCCGAGGCTGGAGTTGCCGCTCCAGCTCAGGGTCAACGTCTCGCCGTTCGTCAGGCGGGGATTCTTGACCTTCAGCTTCGTCTGCACCAGCTGCACAACGTTGACGCGGTCCTCGGCAGAGTAGTAGCCGACAAGGGTGTCATTGCGGCGGTGGTCATAGCTGCGGTCATAAATATTCGTAGCACCGTCCTGATTGAAGCGGAGCTTATCGGATTTGGTATCGTAAAAGACCGAGTAGACCTGCCCGCTCTGCACGTCGATCTCGACACAGATCGAGGCATTCAGCAGCGAGGCGTCGTAGATGTAATCGCCCAGCAGCTCCTTGACCAGCGCGTTATGGTTGCCCGCGGCAGCGCCCGTGCGGTCATAGTAGAGCGCGGCCACGTTCTGGTTCAGTTCGGTCTTGGTGCGGCTCACAAGGGTTTTGCCGTCCGCGTCGGTCACGGTGACGTCGTTCTGGAAGTGGTCGCCCGTGCTGCCCTCCTCTATGACCTGCTGGCGGAACGCATCCAGCTCCCCCGCCGTCTCCATCCGGGTCAGGGAGATCTGCGCCGTCTGGAACAGCGTGCGGGCGTTGGCCTCGTTCTTTTCAAACCGGGCCAGCCGCGTGTAGGCGATCAGCCCGCCGCCGACCAGCGCCGCCAGAATGGCCGTGATAGCCAGAACGACCATCAGCTCCACCAGCGTAAAGCCTTTCTTTTTGTTTTTTATATTTTTATTGTATTGCACCATAGATGCTCCCGTCGTTTCTCCGGTGAAAGGTTACAATTAGACACAATATCAGATTATATATATTGGCATTATACTCGGAATGTGACGTTTTCGCAAGAAACTCCGCGAGATTTCAGCAAATTTACACCAAATATAGTGGGTCAGCGGCAGGTTGTGCACGATTTCGCCATAATTTCCGTTATCTTTGAACAAAAAACAGCGTTTTTTTCGTGAAATTTCTTGCAAATACAGGCCCGGCACGCTATACTAAATAACGTGTTATTATATGGTAGAGGATGTGTAACAATGCTGGCAGCACGACTGGGCGCATGGCTGCGCCATACCGGGGAACGCTGGGCCAAAGCTGCGTTTGCGGAAAAGCTCGCCGTACTGCTGGCGCTGGGCGCTGTCCTGTATACTATTGTGACCGGCGCGGCGGAGCTGCGCTATCAGGCCCGTGCGCGGGAGGCCCTGGCACAGGTCAAGGCTGCGCGGCTGGCGGCCAGTGCCGTGTCTGCCCAGTGCTACTCCGCCGGGCAGACGTTCGCCGACCAGACAAGCGCGGACGGCTTTGCGGACGGCATCGCCGAGGAAATCCGCACGCTGGCCTCACTGCCCGGCACAGTGACGCTTTTGCAGATCGACCCGAACGGCTACACCGTGCAGCGGCTCCTGTATCAGGAGAACGGCATGTACGCCATCTATGATGCCGACGGCGGTTACCGCGTTTTCCGCGCGGAGGACCGACTGCAATACGGCGCGGGGGTGGGCCATGCTGCTGCTTGAGCTTCTGTTGGGACTCATTCGTTTTCTGCTGGGCGCGGCGCTGTTCAGCTTTATGAACGTCGTCGCGTGGCGGCTGCCGCGGGGCATGGACCCGCTGAAGGGCCGCAGCGTATGCCCGCAGTGCGGCCACACGCTGGGTGCGCCGGACTTAGTGCCTGTGTTCAGCTGGTTATTCTTGCGCGGGCGGTGCCGCCACTGCGGTGCGCACATTCCGGCGCGGTACCTGCTGGTGGAGCTTTTGGGCGGCGTGCTGGCGCTGGGCTGCACTTGGCGGTACGGCGCTGCCTACGCCTTGCCGGGCGGGCTGTTCGGCATGAGCTGGGCCGCGCTGCTGGCGCTGGCGGTCTGCGGGATCTTGCTGAGCGTTTCACTCATTGATGCCGAGACGCAGACCATCCCGGACCGGCTGAATCTGGCGCTGGCGGTCTGCGGCGCGGTGAGCGTGCTGCTCTCCCCTGCCGACTGGCTGCCGCACGTCATCGGTGCGCTCTGCGTCAGTGTGCCGATGTTTCTGCTCTGCCTTGTCATCGACGGCGCGTTCGGCGGCGGCGACATCAAGCTGATGGCAACCGCCGGACTGTTCCTGGGCTGGCAGAATACGCTGCTGGCGATGTTTTTCGGCATTGTTTTTGGCGGTATGTACGGCATATACCTGCTGGCCGCCAAAAAGGCAGGGAAGAAGGACCACTTCGCCTTCGGCCCGTTTCTGTGTGCGGGCATCGTGATCGCGATGCTGTTTGGCGGACCCGTTTTGGAATGGTACTGCGCGTTTTTGTGACTGTGCTCTCCTGCCAATGCAAAATCGGCATCCGTCGCGGGGTTCTCTCCCTCCGGCGCTTCGCGCCACCTCCCTCGCAGAGGGAGGCAAGGCGCCTTGGCCCCCTCTGCGAGGGGGCTCCTCCCGCAGGCGGTGGGGGAGTGAACCTTGCCGCTGCCTGTCGTTTACGATTTAATATTTTTCGGAGGAATCTCCCTCATGCCACGTTTTCGTTATACTGCCACCAATGAGAAGGGCAAGACCGTCCGCGGACTGCTTGAGGCCCCCAGCGAGGAGGCGCTCTACGCCAAGCTGCGCAATGACGGCCTGTACATGACCGACGCGCAGGAGGCCCAGAAGGCCCTCGCGACGTTCCGCCCGCTGAAAACCGCCGTGCTGGCGGATTTCTGCCGCAACCTGGGCACCCTGCTGACCGCCGGTGTGCCGCTGGTGCGTGCGTTCCGCATCATGGCGGACGAGCGCACCATCGACGCCCGCCAGAAGGCCCTGTACGAGGCCATCCTGAGCGAGCTGCGCAAGGGCGTGCCGCTGTCCGATGCGATGGAGTCCTGCGCACCCGCGTTCCCCACCCCGCTGCTGGCCATGATCCACAGCGCCGAGGGCACCGGCAGCATCGACCACGCCTGCGCCCGCATGGCGACCTACTATGAGCGTGAGCACAAGATGAACCAGCAGGTCGGCAACAGCATGATGTACCCCATTATCCTGTCCGTGCTGATCGTCGGCGTTATTGCGATTTTGATGACCTTCGTTCTGCCGCAGTTCAAACCGATGTTTGACCAGATGGAGACCCTGCCGTTCCTGACCCAGCTGCTGTTTGACGTCAGCGACTTTGTCGGTGTCAACTGGCCGGTGCTGCTCGTCGTGGCGGCGCTCATCGTCTTTGGCGGCAAGCTCCTGCTGGCGCAGCCGAAGGTCCGCCGCCAGTGGGACCGCTTCATTCTGCACGCGCCGGTGGTCGGCGTGCTGAACCGCAAGATCTGCACGGCGCGCTTTGCCAGCACGCTGTCCAACCTGTACGGCAGCGGCGTGCCCATCATCACGACCCTGGCCGCGGCACGCGACGCCATCGGCAACCGCTGGATCGAGAGCCAGTTCGCTGACGCGCTGGACAGCATCCGCGCAGGCCACAGCCTGTCGGAGGCGATTGCGGGCATCGACGGTTTTGAAGTGAAGCTCTCCTCCTCCGTCGCTGTCGGCGAGGAGACCGGCAAGCTGGACAGCCTGCTGGCGACCATCAGCGAGACACTCGACTATGAGGCCGAGATGGCGACCAAGCGCCTTGTCACGCTGCTGGAGCCCGTTATGATCGTTGTTATGGGTCTCGTGGTCGGCGGCGTCGTGGCCGCGGTCATCGTGCCCATCTACCAGTCCTACGGCACCATCGGCGCGTCGAGCGGCGCGATTTAAAGGAACCACCGTCAACCCTGAAAAGGGATTTTCCCGGCAGCTTTTCTCCCTCCGGCCCTTCGGGCCACCTCCCTCGCAGAGGGAGGCAAGTTCCCTGGCCCCCTCTGCGAGGGGGCTCCCGCCGCAGCGGGTGGGGGAGAGAGCCTCATCACTGCAGCTCCTTTTTCTGTTTATATTTTATCCATTCGGAGGCCCACCATGGCACTTCTTACCTCTTTATATCTGTGCAGCCGCACGGTGTATGCCGCCGTCGGCACGCCCACGGGCAGCGGGGCGCGCGTTGTCGCCGCCGCCCAGACCGAGCTGCCCGAGGGCTGCCTGATCAACGGCGTCATCACAAACGAGGCGGACCTGACCGCCGCGCTCAAAGAGTTTTTCACCGCCAACAAGCTGCCGATGAACCACGTGGCGCTGATTGCAGGCGGCAGCCAGTTCATGCACCGCATCCTGACGCTGCCCGCCATGAGCGAGAAAAAGCGGATGGCCGTGCTCTCCCATGAGCTTGCCAGCGGCGGCGCCGAGGTCAAGGCTCCGCTGGACGACTACATGCTGCTCTCCCGCGATGCCAGGACCCGCGTGGATACCGTGCTGGCCACCCGCGTGGAGCAGAGCGTCATTGCCGGGTACAACGCGCTGGCCAAGGCCGTCGGCTTCAAGCTGTACAGCATCGACTTAGGGCTGGCCGCGCCGATCAAGGCCGTGCGCACGATCCCCGATTTGCAGCAGAAAACCTTCGTTCTGCTGCAATTTGACGATGACACGATCTCTGCCTGCCTGTTTGTGCAGGGGCAGTACACCTACTCGACCCGCAGCCGCCTGTTCAACCCGCGCGGCTCGGCGGAGTCCGGCACCGAGATCGCGCAGAAGCTCTCGGGCCTGATCCAGTTCCACACGACCAGCAAGAGCGAGCACCACATTGAGACGGTCTGCTTTGCCGGTTCCACGGCGGACGACCTTGCGGTCTGCCGCCCAGGCTGTGAGGCGCTGGGCCTGCAGGTGGACCGCTTCCCGAATTCACCCACCGTCAGGCTGCCGTCCGGCACCGCGCTGGCCGATGTGCTTTACGCGGCGGGCAACCTGATCGCACGCTGATTTTTACCTGCAAATACTTGCCCCGGGGGCTTATCATTATGGCTATGAAACAGAACAACTTTTACCTGCGCTGGCAGAAGGCCGCCGGTGCGGCCAAATCGGAGTCCCGCAGCCAGGGCCTGCGGACGCTGGTGCCCGGCCTTGCTGTCGTGGCTGTCTCCATGCTGGGCTGGGGTGTGCTGACGCTGCACACCTCAATGCTGAAAAGCCAGCGGGAGGACATCCTGAACTGGTGCAGCGACAATACCGAGCCATACCGCGCCGCAACGCAGGATTCCGAATCTGCGGCGCAGTTCCGCTCGCTGACCGACTATTCCGACGGGATGACCGCGCTGCTGAACAGCTACCCCGACGTGACCAGCAGTCTGCTGCACCGGGTCGAGGCTGCCGGCGGGTCCGGCATCACGATCCAGTTCACCGACTACAACGCATCGACGGGCGAGCTGCTCTTTAACGCGAACTCCTCCCAGGTCATCGACATTCCGGCCTACATCCGTTCCCTGCAGAACTGCGGGGTGTTTTCCACCGTCAGCTACACCGGCTACAAGGCCGATGACGACGGCTATTCCATTGATCTGCGCTGTGTGCTGGCAGCGCCGCAGCAGTAAAGGAGGGCGCCATGGAAATTGCACCAATGACAAGGCGCGATAAAATTCTGCTGTACGTCGTTCTGATGCTGGCGTTCGTTGTGCTTTTTGTCCGGTTCCTGCTGATTCCGGGCATTGAGAACCACCAGCAGGCCGACGCCGATCTGCGCGAGGCGCAGGACGCCCAGACCTCCATGCAGGATGCGATCATGCTGGCCGGCACCTACGCCGCCGAGAAAAACAACAACTGGGGCGAACTGCAGACCGCCAACGCCAGCTACTACAGCCTGCTGAGCAGTGACGAGCTGGACACACTGGTGACAAGCCTGGAGCTGAACCACAATTTACAGCCCGACTCGCTGACCATCGGCGAGCCCGTGACCCAGAGCCTTACCTATTATACCGCCAGTGAGAACGCCGGACAGAGCGCTGCCCCCAGCGCAGCCGCGTCCGTCTTTGCCGGTGACGACGACAGTGACGACGACAGCATCACCGCTGACACCGCCGACACGACGGCCCAGGGCAACGCCATTTTGCAGCAGATCTTAGCCTCCGACCTCATCCTGGACTATGACCAGCCGGGCTATTACCGCAGCGTGGCGATCAGCTTCTGCTGCACGGGCGAGGACAGTGATTTTCTTTCGATGCTGGACGACATGGCCGCGAACTACCCGTCCGTACAGCTTGTATCTTTCTCCATCGATACCCGCAGCTTCGCCGACACCGACGGCAGCGCCGTGACGGCCACGGCGTTCAATGTATCCCTGAACGTGATCCTCTGTGACAAAGGAGGCGTACAGCCGTGAAAAACATCCGCCTCGGCGACGTTCTGATCGAGTTCGGCTATATCACGCCCGACCAGCTGAACACCGCCCTTGCCTACCAGAAAGAGCACCGCGACCTGCGCGTCGGCCAGGCTTTGCAGGAGCTTGGCTACGTCAATGAGCGTCAGGTCCTGGAGGCACTGGCCCAGCGCCTCCAGCTTACAATGATCGACATCGAGCACACCAACGTCGATGTGACCGCCGTTGAGAAGGTCCCGCAGGAGCTTGCGCAGAAGTACGATATGCTGCCGATTGCGCAGAGTCCGCGCGCGCTGACGATTGCCGCCAACGACCCGCTGAACTACTACGCCCTTGAGGACATCCGCCAGCTGACCGGCCTCGAACCGGAGATCGTGCTGGCCGAGCTGGAGCCGCTGCGCCGCGCCATCCGCTACTATTACGCCGAGGTCCGCGCCCGCAAGGCCGCCCGCACCGCCAACGACAGCGACATGGCCTCCGCCCAGACCGAGGATCTGGCCATCGACATGACTGCCGAGAGCGGCGACCTCGACGCGCCCATCATCCGTCTGCTGAACAGCCTCGTGCAGCGTGCCGTCACGACGACGGCGTCGGATATTCACATCGAGCCGTTCGAGGGCGAGACGAAGGTCCGTATGCGCATCGACGGCGTCATTATTGACTATGTGACGCTGCAGCGTGCTTTGCACCAGCCGCTGATCGCGCGTATCAAAATCATGTCGAACCTTGACATTGCCGAGCACCGCATCCCGCAGGACGGCCACTTCCGCGCACGCCTCGAGACCGGCCCCGACGTCAACGTCCGTGTTTCGATCCTGCCGACGGTCTTTGGCGAGAAGGCCGTTCTGCGTATTCTGTCCAGCAACACTTACATCAAAAATGCCAGCCATTTCGGCATGAACGACGAGACCTACAAGCGCTTTCTGCCGCTGCTGAACCGCCCGAACGGCATCGTCTACCTGACCGGACCGACAGGCTCCGGCAAAACGACGACGCTGTACATGGTCCTGCAGACGATTGCCGAGCGGCAGGTCAACGTCTCGACGATCGAGGACCCCGTGGAGCGCAACCTGGCCCGCATCAACCAGACGCAGGTCAACAACATTGCCGGCCTGACGTTTGAGAGCGGTCTGCGCGCCCTGCTGCGCCAGGACCCCGACGTCATCATGGTCGGCGAGACGCGCGACGCCGAGACAGCGTCCATCTCGGTGCGTGCGGCCATCACGGGCCACATGGTTTTCTCAACGCTGCACACAAACGACGCACTGTCGTCCATTGTCCGTTTGGAGGATATGGGTGTCGAGCGGTACATGATCGCAAACTCCGTCGCGGGCCTCGTGGCTCAGCGTCTGATGCGCCGCGTCTGCCCGCACTGCGCCAAGCAGATGCCGGTCACGGCGGAGGAGCGCACCTATTTAGGGCCTGACATCCCGTTTGTCCGCCGCGGCACGGGCTGTACCCAGTGCAACGGCACGGGCTACCGCGGGCGTATCGCCATCCACGAGCTGGTCATCATCAACCGTGAGCTGCGCGAACTGATTTCTGCCGGGGCAACGCAGGCGCAGCTGACCGAGGCCGCCCGCCGCAGCCAGGGCATGACGAGCCTGCGCGAGGCCGCCCTGCAGCTCGTCCGCGAGGGCGAAACCACCCCCGAGGAGCTGCTGAAGATCACGTTCTATGAGGAGTAAACAGGAAAGCAGCAGCTGACCGCAGGGTTCTCTCCCTCCGGCTCGCAGGCTCGCCACCTCCCTCGCAGAGGGAGGCAAGGCGACTTGG
>OLQN01000568.1_pt1 | contig 31723 bp, 21 predicted proteins | sample 1673181 | NCBI WGS metagenome assembly OLQN01 (sample SAMEA3136763, study PRJEB25190) | human gut metagenome | biome: human gut; feature: human-associated habitat; material: faeces | place: Austria | collected 2013
TGTCGCTTCGCTTGCCCTGGGCTATGTGCTCCATTGGGCTTTCAGCCCGTCCTTGTTAAATCCGAAACTTCAGTCAACAAACTAAACAGACGCATGAAAGTACTGAAATTTGGCGGTAGCTCGGTGGGCACTGCCTTTGCTATAAAACACGTCAAAAGCGTTGTAGAGCGTGCTGGCACCCCCCTCATTGTGGTGGTGTCGGCACTTGGCGGTGTGACAGACCAGTTGATAAAGACCACCAAACTGGCCTCGAAGGGCAATGTGGCCTATTTGGCCGAGGTGGAGGCCATCACGGAGCGGCACCACCAAATGGTGTCTGACGTGATAGCTCCCGAAAAACAGGCACGCCTTGTGGCAAATATCGATGCTCTGCTGGGCGAACTGCGCAGCATTCTGCATGGTGTGTGCCTTATTCAAGACCTCACACCAAAGATTAGTGATGCCATTGTGGCATACGGCGAACGCTTGTCGTCGCTCATTGTGGCAGAACTCATCAGCGGCGCCACGCACTACGACTCGCGACGCTTTATCAAAACTGTGCATGAGAGCGACAAGCACTTGCTCGACTTTGATGTCACCAACCGCTTGATAACCGATACTTTTGGCCGTGAACAGAGTGGGGTGGCCGTGATGGGGGGCTTTATAGCCAGCGATGCCGAGACTGATGTAACTACCAACCTGGGGCGTGGAGGCTCCGATTATACGGCGGCCATAATGGCGGCAGCCCTCGATGCGGAGGCGCTTGAAATATGGACTGATGTGGACGGCTTCATGACGGCCGACCCACGCATCATACCAGGGGCTTTCACCATCGACGAACTGTCGTATGCCGAGGCCATGGAACTTTGCAACTTTGGCGCCAAGGTGGTGTATCCGCCCACCATCTATCCCGTGTGTCAAAAAAACATACCTATATATGTAAAGAACACCTTCCGTCCTGAGGCCAAGGGCAGTGTCATACGTAAGGACGCTGCACCGAGCGGACGCCCGATTCGCGGTATATCATCGGTCAAGGACACCAGCACCGTCACGGTGAGCGGTTTGGCCATGGTGGGTGTGATTGGCGTGAACCGTCGCATCTTTACCACTTTGGCGGCTGGCGGCATCAGCGTGTTTATGGTGGCACAAAATTCTTCGGAGACCAGCACAACCCTGTGTATGACACCTGACGACGCCCGCGAGGCTTGCCGGCTGCTCGATGCTGAATTTGCGACCGAGATTGCTGATGGTGCCATGAATGCGGCCGTGTTGGTTGACGGACTGTCGAGTGTGGCGGTTGTGGGCGAACGTATGCGCCACATGGCCGGTATTGCCGGACAGTTGTTCAGCGTGTTGGGACGAAACGGCATCAGCATCAATGCCACCGCCATGGGCGGGCAGGAGATGAACTTGTCGTTTGTGGTAGATCGCGCACAGTTGCGCAAAACGATTAATGTGCTGCACGACAGTTTCTTCCTGAGTGAACACGAAGATCTCAACCTGTTTGTTTGTGGTACGGGCACCGTGGGCAGCAGTTTGCTCAGTCAGATAGCGGCGCAACGCGACAAGTTGTTGCGTGAGCGCGGCTTGAAACTTAACCTTGTGGGGGTGAGCGGCCGCAGCCATGCCGCATTTAATGTTGAGGGCATTGACCCTGCCAATTACCGCGAGGCCATGCAGCAGGGCGGCACGGGCGGCGTGGAGCGCATGATAAGCGAAATTGAAGAGATGAACACGTTTAACAGCGTGTTTGTTGACTGTACGGCGAGCGAGGAGGTGGCTGCACAGTATGGCCGCTTGTTGCGTCACAACGTAAATATTGTGGCTGCCAACAAAATTGCCGCATCGTCGGATTACGACAACTACAAGATGCTCAAACAAACAGCCCGTGAGCGTGGTGTAAAATTCTTGTTCGAGACCAATGTGGGTGCCGGCTTGCCCATCATCAGCACCATCAGCGACTTGCGTGGCTCGGGCGACCGCGTGCTCAAAATTGAGGCTGTGCTGAGTGGCACGCTCAATTATGTGTTCAACACCTTGTCGGCCGATATTCCGCTCAGCCGTGCCGTGCATCTGGCACAGGAAAACGGTTACAGCGAGCCCGACCCCCGCATCGACCTTTCGGGCAAGGACGTGATACGCAAACTCGTTATCCTGGCACGCGAGAGCGGCTACCGTGTCAATGTGGAGGACGTTGAGAGCAACTTGTTCATTCCGCAGGCGCTCTTTGATGGTTCGCTCGACAACTTCTGGGCGCATCTGCCCGAACTTGATGCACAATTTGAGGCTGAACGACAGCGCCTTGCATGCGAGAACAAGCGTTGGCGCTTTGTGGCAGAATGGGCCGATGGCAAGGGCCGTGTGGGCTTGCGCGAAATCAGCCAGGGCCACCCGCTCTACGACCTCGAAGGCTCCAACAACATATTACTGCTCACCACCGAGCGCTACCACGAATACCCCATGCTCATTCAAGGTTATGGTGCCGGCGCCGATGTGACAGCAGCCGGTGTGTTTGCCGACATCATGCGCGTGGCTAATGTGTAAGCGCGGGCGGGCCGTACTGACTGGCTCTTCACTCTCAAACTCAAGCACAAATGGGGGCGATGCGTCCCGCATCGGTAATATAGCGTGATAGCCCACGAATAGTCGGCTTGAAAGCAATATTCCGATGCAGGACGCATCGCCCCCCACATTTTCTGACTTTTAGTTTATGACTATCCGCTAACGCGGAACCATAAGGACAAAAGAACATAAGAACAGAAGTCAGGCGTATTAGCCGCTTACCGCGAGAACAGTCTACATAAGAAACACATAAGGCCGCTGCGCGGCTGACGGTCACGGACTAACGTCCGGGTGGCCTCAAGAGACATAAGGGCTGACGCCGTAGCGTGTCTTGAACGCTGATATGCAGATTATAGGCTGACGTCGTAGCGTTCTACTCAAACGCTACGGCGTCAGCCCTTATGTCTCTTGAGGCCACCCGGACGTCAGTCCGTGGCCGTTAACCGCGCAGCGGCCTTATGTGTTTCTTATGTAAACTTGTGTTCTTATGTTCTCGCGGTAAGCGGCTAATACGCGTTATGACTTCTGTTCTTATGTTCTTTTGTTCTTATGTTCCCGCGTTAGCGGCAAATCTCATAACTCACAAACAATGAAACACCATATTCTCCTGAGGTCAATGGCGCGTATTGAAAAATTTGATAGTATGTGTGCAGCTTTATGACGGTTCTAATGTTAATGTTTGTGTAATTCCGGACGAATGGTAAATAAGGAAGTATATTTGTGTGTTAAACGTAAAATATCATGACAGTATGGAAAACAAACAAAACGCAAATGAACAACCGCAACCAACACAAGTAAAGCAGCCACAAACAACAACACAAAATGAGAATGGTTGCTTGAGGTATAGCTTGATAGCTTTAGCTGTATTTATTATTATTGTTATTATTGCCAATATTGGGGGTGCTAATAACGGATCAGATAAGTCTGCGGTTGATAGTACCACCGTAGATTCAGTCTGTGCTGACACAACATTCTGTGCTGATACTACTTCGGCTGTTTCAAACTCAGATGTATCGGTCGATGGTGGCAAAACTTGGGATTACGATACCTCGGTTGACGAAATGAACGATAGCAAATCACGCTTCGCGTCGCTTACTTCAGACAATTCTGAATATTTTGACTTTCCTTATAATGGAGGTAGTTATCTTAAACTGACCGTGCGATACACAAAAAAATGGGGAACCGATGTGTACGTCTCGATTTCGAAGGGACAATTTAATTGTAATGAATATGACGGGACTGACTATGTGAGAGTACGCTTTGATAATGGCAAGGCTATTAAATTCAGAACAACTGAGCCATCGGACGGCAGTTCGGATATGTTGTTTTTAAGTAATTCAAAGAAATTTATCACACTCGCCAAGAAGGCAAAGCGCATACTTGTTGAGGCTCCTTTCTATCAAGAAGGAAACAGAGTGTTCACTTTCACTGTAGACAAATCGCTCGAGTGGTAACATTCTCTTTGTGAATAAACTTGACGGACTTGTTTTTCCAGCCGTTGTGCGTACCTTATATTATGGTGTGCACAACGGCTGATATTCTGCTCAGCTGTGCTGTGTATTTGGCAGCGGGCGGGCCGTACTGCCCGGCTTTTCACTTTCAAACTCAAGCACAAATGGGGGCGATGCGTCCCACATCGGAATATTGCTTTCAAGCCGACTATTCGTGGACTATCATGCTATATTACCGATGTGGGACGCATCGCCCCCCCCCCATTTGTGCTTGAATAGAGTTAGATATTTCTTAACAACAGAGGAGGCAAATGCTTGACGATATGCAAGCATTTGCCTCCTGCTAATTTCAGCTATTGTGCATGCGGTGCGTTTAACACAAGAACAGTATAATGGCTTGTGCCACCAAGATGCGCAAGAACATTGACAGCGGGTAAACCGTTGAATAGCCTACCGATGCGGCATCGTTGTTAGCCGTTTGGTTGGCGTAGCCCAATGCAGGGGGGTCGGTGTTAGAACCGGCAATGATACCCATCAGCGTGAAGTAGTTGAGTTTGAAACGCCAACGGGCCACCACACCCATAATGAGCAGAGGTATGATTGTAACCAAGAAACCTACCCACACATAGGTAAGTCCATCGCCCTGCACCACAGTGTCCCAGAAATTGCTGCCGGCCTTGATGCCTACAGCGGCAAGGAACAAGATGAGGCCAATTTCGCGCAACAGCAAGTTGGCCGAGGTGGTGGTGTAGGTAACCAGGTGGAACTTGTAGCCATAGGCACCAGCCAAGATGGCAATAATCAGCGGACCACCTGCCAAACCCAGCTTGAGCGGAGTGGCCATGCCGGGGAACTGGAACGGAATGCTACCAAAGATAATACCAACCAATATGCCAAGGAAGATGGCACCCACGTTGGGGTGGTCAAGACTCTTGACGGAGTTGCCGAGCAAGCGTTCCACGCGTGTCACACTGTCCTCGGGGCCTGCCACCATCAAGCGGTCGCCAATTTGTATGCGCAGCGCGCGGTCGGCAAAGAGGTTCATGCCCTGGCGGGTGATACGTGTTACATTCACGCCATACATAGAGCTGAAGTGCATCTCGCCAAACGTTTTGCCGTTAACCTCGGGTTGGGTTACCAAAATGCGTTTCGACACGATGGGAGCCTTCTCGGCCTGCCAGTCTACTTCAATTTCGCGACCGATAAAGGCTGTTGCCGCTTCGGCGTCGTCCATGGCGCACACAGCGTTCATTTCGTCGCCAACGTGCAGCATGGTATCTTTGGTGGGCGAGAAGATCTCGTCATTGTGCTTGTAGTGCGTACACACAAAGGTACGACCAAGAAATTGTGTGAGTTGTGAGAATGTTTTACCCTCGAGTGCCTTGTTTTCAACACGCAATGACAGGTGGTGAGGCTTGGCGTGGGGGTTGTCCTGCTGCGACATGCGTATCTGCTCCTCCTCCTTGTCGAGTTTGATGCGGCAAATGTAACGAATGGCGATGGTTGCGCCAATGATGCCCACTACACCAAGCGGATAGGCGCAGGCGTAACCAGCAGCAATGTTCTGCCCCTTCATGTCAATGCCAAGTGTGTTGATGGCCTCTTGTGCGGCACCAAGACCTGGCGTGTTGGTCACAGCACCATAAAGCACACCCACAGCCATAGGCAGGCTGGTGGGGTCTTGGGTGTCGAACACCAGATAGTAAAGGCCAAGCAGCGTGATAACGTTGAGCAATACGATGCCCACCGCCACCATGTTCATCTGCACACCGTCCTTCTTAAATGACTGGAAGAAGCTCGGGCCCACTTGCAAACCGATGCAATAGACGAAAAGTATCAGTCCGAAGTCCTGGATAAAGTTTAGCACTTTGGCCGGACACGCATACCCGCCGTCGGGATCGGTAATGCCCAGCTGGTGGTAGATGTGGCCTACCACGATGCCGGCAAACAACACGAAGGTGACGCCCAACGACACGCTGCCCACCTTAATCTTGCCCAGCACTACGCCAACGGCAATGACCAAGGAGAACAACAGCACGATGTGAGCCACCGAGTCGGTTGTTGAAAATAGAGATTGAAACCAATCCATGGTTGTAAAGATAAATAATTATGGTTATTGAAAATGTTTTATCAAGCAGTCACAATAAAGTTGTGTCAACAAGGTCGCGTCTTAATGTCTGTCGTACACTCTTTTGTAAGGTGTCAGACCTTAGACCTTGGCAAAGATACTCACATTTTCGATTTGGACAAAATAAACGCCTTTTTTTAGCGCGTACAACGTGGCGACTGCTTGCTCCCTTGCCTGTTTTTGTGTCGGCAAATGTGACTTTTGGGACTGATGTCTTGACAAGCGACAATATAATTACTATATTTGCGATAATTACCAAAACTTTATATAATTCATCAAAAAAGCCAACACTATGAAGACAAAAGCATTCTTTACTGCCATTCTTTTTGCCGTAACGCTGTCCGCTTCGGCCCAGGTGGAATTTCTTTACACCGACTTTGGACGCAATGTGATTTGTCGTGAGAAAAAGCTGTTCTGGATGGACGGCGACTCCGATCCGTGCTTTAACATTGTCAACTACAAAAAAGTGGGCAACAAGGAGACGTTCAACCTTACCCCAAAGGAGAAGGGCGATGGAAAATATAGCGTGACAATAACCCTTAAAGGCGACAGGGCCGCAAGCATTGTGATGAAGGGCGAACAAACCTACTCTTCGTCGGTAACGGTCAAGACCGAAAAGGAGGCCGACCGCGATTTGGTGACCTATTTCAGAAATGAGGCTGGATACCCCAGTACGCCTTCGGTAGCAGGAGGCGGCATACCCAGTAAGGACAATTTGACCCCGGGCAATGCAAAAGAATCGGCAGGCTCGGTGGGGCAAACTGCCAAGAAAGCCTTTGGAAAAATAAAGGGCGTGTTCAAGAAAAAGAAGTAACGCCCTTATAGGCGGGCATGTTCGAAATAGACTTTTTAGCGAGACCGTTTGGGGAATTTTTAAGTTGCCTGGAACGCGCTGCAAAAACGCAAGCACGTTTCAGGCAACTTGAAAATCACCTTCCTTTCCAAGCGGTTTTGTTTCTGATGTCAATTGAGATTTCCTGTTTTTTACGAGTGGTGTCTTTTGCTACATCAGACACCGGTTCGGTATCAGTTTTCTCCATAGAGCGAGGTTCTTTACCTGTAAATATATCAACAAAGACTTTTACACGAGCAAAGTATTCTCTTATGTAGGTTATGATAGCCATGTTAGATGTCGCATCAGCAGCATTGAAACCTACAAGGTTGTGTACATCAAGCCCGCAATGCTCTGCGAGATAGATGGCACGCTCGCAGTGGAACTTCTGCGATATAACGACATAGCTGTGCACGTTATAAATTTTTGTTGCTCGAACAACAGCGTCGAGTGTTCTGTATCCTTTTTCGTCCAAAATAAATGCATTCTTTGGTATGCCTCTGGCGACAAGGCTGTCTTTCATGCACTCAACCTCATTTATTCCGTCAAGGCTGTTTCCGTCACCACTTATCAGGATTAACTTGATCTTTCCTGCTTTATACAAAGACTCTGTTGCGTCAATTCTGTATTTGAAGAACTGATTTGGTTTGTGTCCTATACGTGTCTGAGGCGTCGTACCTAATAACAATCCAACTTCTGACGGTGGTATAGAACCAATATCTGTGTATAACCTGCCTTCTGCATTACTGCAAATAATATTGTTGCATGTAGCCAAAAGCAATAGGGTGGTTATAACAGCACCAATAACTATATAGGAAAAGACTTTATATTTCTTCATCATAGCGAGGCTTTAGAACTTTCTTTTTTTTTGCCGCGGAGGATGAAATCATCGCCTCCTTCTTATTTTTAGCCTAATGCACAAAATACAAAAAAGAGAGTATTACTTGCGTAATACTCTCCTCTGATTACTCTTTTGGTGACTTGCTTGGGGTTCGAACCCAAGACCCCAACATTAAAAGTGTTGTGCTCTACCAACTGAGCTAGCAAGTCAAACCGTTATTGCTGTTAAGCGAGTGCAAAGGTACGAAGATTGTACTAACGCACCAAATTATTTGCCAACTTTTTTTGTTTTTTCTGAAGTTTGAGGCTCCTCAGCGGGCGGAGCGGCGGGTTTGTGCGGCTTTTTGGTGTCCTCGTTTTCGTCCAGATAGATGCCAGCGGCCTTCTCCATGGCAATGGTTTCGGTGTCCAGTTCGTCGGTGATGCGCTCACTGCCCACCACGTAACGCCTGTAATATGATATGGCCAGCGTGGTGACGGGCAAGGCAATGATAAGGCCGACAATGCCCAGGACGTAGCCCCATACCGACAGTGACAATAAAATGATGGCGGGGGGCAGTCCCATAATCTTGCCCATTATGCGTGGGGTGAAAATGGTGTCTTGCAACACCTGTACCACCAAATACACAATCAGTACCAGGCAGAGCAGCCACCAAAAGTTTTCGCCCGATTCGGCCGCCTTGAGCAGTGCCAGCAAGGCGGCAGGCACCATGCCGACCACTTGCAGGTAAGGCACAAAACTGATAACACCAATCAGGCAGCCAAGTCCTATGGGCATGGGAAACCCGATAATCAAAAATCCGATAGAGAACATCACACAGTTGCTCAGTGCCACCAGTGCTTGTCCGCGAAAGTAGCCCGCCATGCCGTGTTCGATGTCGCTCACCAGTTGCGCGGCAAATGCGCGCTTGTTACGTGGCACAAACTTTATCCAGCCGTTGGCATACTTCTCGTAGTCGGTAAGTATGAACAGCAAGTATAGCAGGGCTATGAGTGAGCACACAATGTTAATGATGATGCCGGCCGTGCTCCACAACACATTCCACAGTTTGGGCAGAGTTGTCTTGATGGCAGACATCACGTCCTTTTGCTGCAGCAGATGCTCTATTTGGTATTCGTTGATGTGGCGGTGCAGAAATTGCTGCACAGGCACGGGTATGGTATTGTTGTTGATGCCCCCTTTTATGTACGAGAGAGCCACATCTTTAAGGTGTCCGATTTCCTCAATCATGGGTGGCACCACAATATAAATGAATCCGGCTATGGCCCCGCATGTGAGCAGCAGGGTGATGATAATGGCCAGCAAGCGGTTGCGCAGTCTGCATTTGTTTTGCAAGAAACGCACCACCGGGTAGAGCAGATAAGCTACCATCCATGCTACAAAGAAAGGTATCAGCACCCCGCTCAAATAGTATAGCGCAGTGCCGAGTCCGGCAATGAGTAGCAGCCCGATTAGTCCGCGAATAAAGCGGTCGAAAGTAATGGGTGACTGTCCGCCCACCTTGAAGGCTGCATTATCAGGTGTGCCGTTGTTGGCAGAATTGTTCTGTGTCATAGGACGCATATTTAATAGAGTCTGAAAACCCTCTTTGGGCTTTCTGTGGCAAATATATCTATTTTATCTCAAAAAGGTGCAAGTCGAGCGCACAAAGTCAAACTTGTTTGAAGTTTGTGCCGAGGCGCAGCCCCTTTTATTCAAAAAGGTGCAAGTCGAGCGCACAAAGTCAAACTTGTTTGAAATTTGTGCCGAGGCGCAGCCCCTTTTATTCAAAAAGGTGCAAGTCGAGCGCACAAAGTCAAACTTGTTTGAAATTTGTGCCGAGGCGCAGCCCGTCTTTACCCTAAAAAAGAGGAAAAGCCCCGCTTTTTGTTTGCACAACAACAAAATAGCTATATATTTGCACCATGGGAACACTCTATTTAGTACCCACACCCGTGGGAAATCTTGAAGACATAACCCTCCGAGCCTTGCGCATTTTGAAGGAGGCCGATGTGGTTCTGGCCGAAGACACCCGCACCTCGGGCATACTGCTCAAGCATTTTGAAATAAAGAATCAGCTGGTGTCGCACCACAAGTTCAACGAGCACCAAACGGCCGATGCCTTTGCCGCACGCATGGCAGCCGGCGAAGTTATGGCACTCATTTCCGATGCAGGTACGCCAGGCATCTCCGACCCAGGCTTCATGTTGGTGCGGGCTTGCGTAGCCAGTGGCGTAACGGTTCAGTGCCTGCCTGGCCCCACCGCCTTTGTGCCGGCCCTTGTAGCATCGGGCCTGCCCTGCGAGCGTTTCACCTTCGAGGGCTTCTTGCCCCAAAAGAAAGGGCGTGCCACCCGTTTGGCCGCCCTGCAGGAGGAGCCCCGCACCATGATATTTTACGAGTCGCCCTACCGCGTAGTAAAGACCCTCACCCAGTTCGTCGAGGTGTTTGGCCCAGAGCGTCACTGCTCGGCCTGTCGTGAAATATCAAAAATACACGAGGAGAGCGTGCGCGGCACCCTTGCCGAGGTACTGGCCCACTTTACCGAAACCGAGCCGCGTGGCGAGTTCGTTATTGTGGTTGAAGGCTATGAAGCCCCCAAGAAAAAGAAAAAAGACACTAAACACGACGCAGAATAAACGTGCTAAGTCTGCAAATTATTCATATTCGCTAATATCTTTCCGTTATGAAGAAGTTAATCATGCTGCTTGCAGCAGTGTGCACCTTGTCGTTTGTCACATCGTGCAACACCAAAAAAGAAAAAGAGCAAGAGGCTCAGGACCCCAATGCGGCTACCATAGACTCTTTGCGCCAAGCACTTGCCCAGTCGCAGAACGAGTCGAGCGACATGTTCGAAACGCTGTCGCAGATACAGGACGGTTTTGACCAGATAAACGAAGCTGAGGGCATAGTAAATGTTGAAAACCGCCAGGGTGAAAAAGGCAACAAGCAGCGCATCATCGACAACATGACGCTCATTCAGAACAAACTGAAACTCAACCGCGAGCTTATAGCCAATCTGCAACAGCAGTTGCGTGCGTCAAACCAAAGCGACTCGCGCACCAAGGCCAAGCTCGAGGAGATGGTGGCCAACTTTAACAAGCAGCTCGAAGACAAGAGCAAGGAGATAGAAGATCTCCGTGCCCAGCTGGCTGAGAAGGACATCAAAATAGCCGAACAAGGCGAGCAAATTAACGCGTTAAACACCAATGTGAGCGACTTGACGCAAAAGAATGAGGAAAAGGCGCGCACTGTGGCCGCACAGGACAAGGAACTGAACACAGCCTACTATGTGTTTGGCACCAAGCGCGAGTTGCGTGAGCAGCGCATATTGCAGCGTGGCGACGTGCTGAAGAGCAACGACTTTAACAAGGACTACTTTACGCGCATCGACCTGCGTGTGACCAAAACCATACGCCTCTATTCAAAGAGTGCCAAGCTCATGACCAGCCACCCGGCTAGTTCATATTCGCTCGACAAGGACGCCCAGGGACAGTACACCTTGCGCATAACCAATCCGCAAGCCTTCTGGAGCGTGAGCAAATACCTTGTCATTACTGTAAAATAAGCCCGCACAAACCGCACGCTTTCCTACACAACTTTTTATTTGCAAAAGTGTCTGCACTCTGTGCTAATTATGCTGCACTGTGTGATAATAAGGGCGTTATGTAACGTAGGTAACATCGAAAAATGCCTACACACGTGCCTACACACGTCTGCACGTTTGTCTACACTTGCCTGCACTGTGCGCAAAAAGTTATGTAAGGTTGTAGAGCACAAGTCAACCACACCTTGGCAATACCCATTGCGGAGCGTGTATAAACTGTTGCGTGCGGTAAGAAATCTTGTCATGGGAGGTAGAATGAACAGTCAAATGCGCTGTCTTTCTGCCTCCCGTGACATGGTTTTCTATCTCCCGTAGCACGAACGGTTGCGGCATACGGCGCAAAAGCGCAGAGCGTAGACAAAATGTCGGACAACAAAGTGTAGAGGCCATATCGGGGTAAAAGTGCATGCACTAAGTACTGCACCCTGCACTCAACATACGATGTAAAATTTACAATCATGAACAGGATAAAGCTGTTGGCATACAAGGGCACAATGTCAGCCGCCATGGTGCTCAGTTTGGCCATGGGGGTGAGTTCGTGCAGCTACAACCAGTTTGCGGGAGTGGCCACGGGCAGTTCGTTAGGTGGCATGCTCGGTTCGAGCATTGGCGGACTGATGGGCGGTCCGCGAGGTGCTGACAGAGGCACCTTGGCCGGCATGATAATAGGTGGTGCGGTAGGAGCCGCTGCCACTGCTCCCCATACACCAAAGGCTGACACGCAAAGCGACAGTTACGCCTACGGCAACGATACTCCCAGCAGCTGCAACGATGTGCAGTATGGCACCTACAACAATCCGCGCTACAAGTCGGCTGCGGCTGCCCACAGCGATTTGCAGTCACTCGAGGTGAGCAACATACATTTTCTTGACGACAACAACAACCAACGGCTCGATGCCGATGAGCAAGCCTGCATCGTGTTTGACATTTATAACCGTGGCTCACGCATCCTCTACAATGTAGCCCCCAACATTGTGTGCAGCAACAAGCGTGTAGGCATCTCGCCAGCCGCCACCGTGGCCAGCGTGCTGCCGGGGCAGGGCATACGCTACAAGGCCGCCATTGTGGCTCCCCATCGCTTGAAGGGGCAGCCATTGCGCTTCACCATCAGTTTTGGCACGGGCAAACAAGCCGTTGTGGCCAAGGAATTTAGCATTTAGCTTTATTGGTTGACGGGTAAGTATGCTTTACGCTGCTTATTACGTTAAAGTCAGAATGGTCAGAAACAAAACAAACTTACCCGTCAACCTGTCAACTCATCAACTCATCAACTCATCAACTTGTCTACTAAGCACTGTAACTATATATGAATGCAACCACCGCCAACACCTGGAACCGCTATTACCGTCCCATATTGCAGCTTGGTGTGCCCATAGCCATAGGTCAGTTGGGCGTTATCATCATGGGTTTTGCCGACACCATGATGGTAGGGCGCTTCAGCACCGATGCACTGGCAGCCGCCTCGTTTGTCAACGCCGTGTTCAACCTTTTTGTCTACATGATGTTAGGTTATAGCTATGGCTTGACCCCTCTCATCAGTTCGTTGGTAGGGCAGGGGCGTCGGGCTGAGGCTGGCGGCACCTTGAAGTATGGCCTGATATGCAACCTCGTCTTTGCCCTGTTGCTCATGCTCATTTTGGGCGTAGGCTACTGCTTTATTGACCGCATGGGGCAGCCCGCCGAAATATTGCCATTAGTGCGGCCCTATTACTTAACCATTGGCGCCTCGCTCCTGTTTGTGGCGCTGTTCAATGCCCTGCGCCAGTTTACCGACGGCATATCCGAAACCTCTACCGGCATGTGGGTCATACTCGTGGGCAATGTGCTCAACATTGTGGGCAACTTTGTGCTTATCTATGGTGTCGGCCCCTTTCCGCGCCTCGGTTTGCTTGGTGCCGGTGTCAGCACACTCACGGCACGCATCGTAATGGCCGTCATCATGGTGGCCTTGCTGCTTGGGCGCAAGCGTTATGCCGCATACCGCCAGGGCTTCTGCCAGTCGGCAGTGCGCACCGCCAGTTTGTTGCACATCAACAAGCAGTCGTTCCCCATCTCCCTGCAAATGGGCATGGAGAGTGGCGCCTTCACCGTGAGCGGCATCATGGCTGGTTGGCTTGGTGCCGTCGATTTGGCCACCTACCAGGTGATGGTAACCCTTGGCGGACTCGGTTTCCTGCTGTATTACAGCTTTGGGTCGGGCATCACCATACGTGTGGCCCACTTCTATGGCCAGAACGACTGGAGCAGTGTGCGCAGCACCACGCGTGCCGGCGTGTTCATATTGTTAGGCATGGCCGCCATATCGTCCATGATATTCTATTTCGGTGGCGAATTTATCATACACGGCTTCACCTCCGACCCCGCCGTCATATCATTGTCCCTCACCCTCATACTGCCCATGATACTCTATCAGTTGGGCGACTCCATGCAAATATGCTTTGCCAACGCCCTGCGAGGCACCTCGCACGTGATGGCCATGATGTGGGTAGCCTTTGTCAGCTACGTGGTCGTCAACATTCCAGCCGGCTACCTGCTGGCCTTCCCATGCGGTTTAGGTGTGGTGGGCCTCTATCTGGCGTTCAGCATCGGTCTGATTTTGGCCGCGAGCCTTTTTGCTTGGAACTTTTACAAGGTGATGCGCCACGTGGCATGATGGGCGCCGTTGGGACAGCACGAGCTGGACGAACCACCCTGCTGAAGAATAATCATCAAACAACAATACATTTCAAACATGAACAAGACCTTTTTACATCTGCGCTGGCTGACATTGGCCGTAGCGGTGTGTCTGTCAGTTCTGGGCGCGGGCGCCCAGAGCTTCAAGCCAGGCGCACTCTACCACCTGGTGTCGGCGCTCAAAGGACAGGTGGTCGATGCCAATGGGCAGGGACACCTTGCGCTGTCAGCACTCAACGAAAAAGATGCCGGACAGCATTTCGTCATGTCAGAGCTTTCGGGCTCGTGGCGCATTATCAATCCCTTCAACAACCAGGCTGTGCGCTACAACGGCAACGGTGTGGAGGCTGGTGAGAATAACGGTTCTGACGAAGCCCAGCTGTGGCGCGTGGTGGCCGACGGCAGCCATTACAATCTGGTGCCCACCAACAATCCTGGCAAGGCTGCGGCTGTGCAAGGCAGCAAACTTGTGCTGATAGACAAAGCCAAGGCGGCAGGCAACAAGGCCGCCCAATTCAGCCTGGCCGAAGCCGCACGCGCTGGTTTTGATGCCGAACTGACCTATCGCATACGTTCGGTGCAGCACCCCGACATGGTGCTCGGCAATGGCGACTCGGGTGAGAACAATGCCCACATAGTGGGCGAGACTGCCGACAAGGACAACCGCGGACAGTACTGGAACATCAAGATGCTCGACCTCGACCGCCGTGTGGTGGCAAATGCCTTTTACACCCAGAACTTTGACGATGGTGGCGGCAATGCCTCGATAGACTACCTGCTGCAGTGGCCGGCACAAGATGGTGTGTGGAACAATGCACAATTCTGCTTTGAACCCGTAAAGGGCCAGACCGGCACTTACATCATTCGCTCGGTGGGCAAAACCAAGGCCGGCAAAATGTACAGCCTCGTAAACGGCCAACTGAAGAGCGTGGCCTACAACGCCAAGGACAAAGCCGCATGGTTTACCTTCGAACAGGTGGAAAAGCCCAAAATCAAATCACCCTATTGGGAGGACGAAACACGCTTTGCCGAAAACAAAGAACCCGGCGTGGCCACCTACTTGCCCTATAACAATGAGCACGAGATGCTGGCCGACAAAGCCTACTACAACACTCCGTGGACCAAGCCCCAGACAGGACGCTATATGTCGCTCAACGGCACGTGGAAATTTCACTTTGTGCCCGAACCCTCGCAGCGCCCGCTCGACTTTTGGCAAGAGAACTACGATGTGAGCCAGTGGGACACCATACCCGTGCCCTCAAACTGGGAAATGCTGGGCTACGACAAGCCCATCTACTGCAATGTAGAGTATCCGCACGCCAATACGCCGCCGTTTATCAAGGCCCGTCCCGGCTTCAACGATGGTGGCAAGAACTATGGCATCGACCCCGTAGGCTCGTATGTGCGCACATTCACCGTGCCCGCCAATTGGGACGGCCGCCGCACCTTCATACATTTTGGTGGCATTTATTCGGCAGCCTTTGTGTGGCTCAACGGCCAGTATGTGGGTTACACCCAAGGCTCTAACAATGTGAGCGAGTTCGACATAACCAAATATCTGCACAGGGGTGGCGAAAACCGTCTGGCAGTGCAAGTGTTCCGCTGGAGTGATGGCTCATATCTTGAATGTCAGGATATGTTCCGCATGAGCGGTATCTTCCGCGAAGTGTATCTTTACAACACCCCCAAAATGGCCGTGCGCGACCATTACATCACGTCCGATATCACCTTCGACAAGGGGGGCGACATTGCCCAGGCAAAGGTGAATGTGCGCCTGACGCTCGACAACCGCGACAACCTTGCCGGCAAGAAGCAAGTGTGCGTCAAGATATTCAATCCTGAGGGCACCGAAATACAAGAGCAGCGCACGACACTTGGCGGTGCTGACGGCACACAGACCAACGTGGCATTCGATGTGCCAAATGCCGAGTTGTGGAGCGCCGAGCACCCCAATCTCTATGCCGTACGTGTGGTGCAGAGCGATGAACAAGGCAATGAGGAAATGGCCTTCTCAACCAAATATGGTATATGCAAAGTGGAGGTAAAGAAATCGCTGCTTTATGTCAACAACAAGCGCGTGTTCCTTAAAGGCGTAAACCGTCATGACACCTCGCCCAAGCACGGCCGTGCCGTTACTGTCGACGAAATGTTGCGCGACGTGACGCTCATGAAGCAGAACAACATCAACACCATACGTACCTCGCACTATCCTAACGATGCGCGTATGTATGCCATGTACGACTATTACGGACTTTACACCGTGGACGAGGCCGACCTTGAGGACCATGCCAACCAAAGCATTTCAGACCGCAAGAGCTGGATACCCGCCTTTGTCGACCGTATTGACCGCATGGTGCTGCGCGACCGCAACCACCCCTGCGTGGTGATGTGGAGCCTTGGCAACGAGGCTGGTGCTGGCGCTAACTTTAAGGATTGCTACGAGGCGGCCAAGCGTCTTGACGCGCGCCCTGTACACTATGAGGGCACACGCATCAGCCTGCCCTATGGTGGCGAACGCTACTCCGATTTCTACTCGAAGATGTACCCTGGCATGGACTGGATGGCGCAGAACACCTCAAACCTCGACAAACCGATGTTTATCTGCGAGTATGCACATGCCATGGGTAATGCCATTGGCAACCTCGACCAGTATTGGGACGTAATAGAGAAATCGAATGCCACCATTGGCGGTTGCATCTGGGACTGGGTAGACCAGTCAATCTACAATCCGCAGCTGATGAAGCAGGGCATCTACCGCCTCACTACGGGCTATGACTATCCAGGTCCGCACCAGGGCAACTTCTGCTGCAACGGCATTATCAATAGCGAACGCCATGAGGGTGCCAAACTGAAGGAGGTGAAGGCTGCTTACCAATATGTGAAATTCAACTTGGTGGGTGTGGACAAGCAGAAGAACACGGCCACTGTCACGCTGCGCAATACCTACTTGTTCCAGAATTTGAAGGACATGAACTTGTGCTACGAGGTGGTGAAGAACGGTCGTGTGGTAAGCACCAAGACCATTAAACTGCCTGCCGTGGCTCCTGCCGACAGCACCACACTTGTGCTCAAACTGGGTAAGGCCGATTTGGCCAAGGCTGAGGCCAATGGCCAGGAGGTGCTGCTCACACTGCACGTGGCTTTCCGCACAGCACAAAACTATGCCGCAGCCGGTCACGAGGTGGCACTCAAGCAATTTACCTTGCAGCAGCGCGGCACGCTGCCTGCACTGAAGTCTGATGCCAAAGCACCCGAAATGCTTTCAACGTTGTCGCTCGACAAAACTATTATTGGCAACGACAAGGTGCAACTTACCTTTGACAATGAAACGGCACGCCTCACTTCATTAGCTCTTGGTGGTCGCAACATCATAGCCGACAACCAGGGCTTTGAATACAGCAACCACCGCTGGATAGAGAACGACCGCTTTGGCAACACGGCCAACGGCTTGCAGCCCAAGGGCGATGTGCGTGTGGAGCAGGTGAACGGCAACACTGTGGTGAAGACAACCCGCAAAGGCTCGCTTTGCGACACAGAGATAGACTACACCATCTACCCGCAGGGCGTGGTTGATGTGGAGGCTCGCTTTACACCGCATACTGCTGAGCTGCGACGCGCCGGACTGGTGTGTATGCTTGACTCGTCACTCTCGAAGGTGGACTATTACGCGCTCGGTCCGTGGGAGAACGCTTGCGACCGCCGCGATGGTGTGGTGGCTGGCCGCTATACCACAACCGTGGCAGGCATGGTGGAGCCTAACATGAAGCCGCAGAGCACTGGCAACCGTGAGGAGTTGCGCGAACTTACGCTCAGCGACAAGTCGGGCTTTGGTGTGAAAATCGAAACTGAGGGCCGTGTAAACTTCTCGGCACTGCCTTACACCGACGAGGACTTGATGAACGCCCAACACTATTGGGAGATGCAGCCGCGTCCCTACACCGTGCTGCACCTCGATGCATGGTTGCGTGGTTTGGGCAACGCCTCGTGTGGCCCGGGCACATTGCGCATGTTCTACGTGCCCGAAAAACCGATGACTTATAAGCTGCGCATTTCAAAGAAATAAACAACTGAATAAAAGTTTGGCGTTTCAGCAATGTATGGTTACTAAGTTTGTAACTTTGCAATCGTACATTGTTGAAACGCCAAACTCTTTTTTGTAAGGATATGAAAAGAACTATATTCGTGCTGCTTGTGCTGCTTTGCAGTTTGTGCGCCAAGGCGCAGACTGCGTGCTCGCCAGTGGCTTCAGACATAAAATATGAGGTGCGCGCGGCATGGCTCACCACCCTTATGGGGCTCGACTGGCCGCAGCGCCCCGCCACAACCGCAGCGCAAACTGCCGCACAGAAGCAAGCGCTGTGTGAAATGCTCGACCGCCTCAAGACCATGGGCATTAACATGGTGCTGTTCCAGTCGCGCATACGTGCAACCACAGCCTACGCTTCGGCCATAGAACCTTGGGACGGTGTGTTTGCGGGGCGACCCGGACAACGGCCGCTTTACGACCCGCTGCAGTTTGCGGTGGACGAATGCCACAAACGCGGCATGGAATGCCATGCCTGGGTGGTGGCGTTCCCCATTTGCAAGGTGGCGGTAGCCAAGCAACTTGGCAAACGCGCCCTGCCTGTGCAGCACCCCGAACTGTGCCAGCGATGCGGTGACCAATGGTTGATGGACCCTGGGGTGCCGGGCACTGCCGAATATCTGGCTAAGGTGTGTCGCGAAATTGTGCAAAACTACGAGGTGGACGGCATTCATCTCGACTACATACGTTACCCCGAGAGCAGTGTGCCCTTTAACGACGACCGCACTTATCGCCGCTATGGCCATGGGCAGAACAAGGCCGCATGGCGCACGGCTAACATTGACCGCTGTGTGCTGGCCATACATGACGCGGTGAGAGGGGTGCGCCCGTGGGTAAAGCTGAGCTGCTCCCCCGTGGGCAAGTATTCTGACTTGTCGCGTTACTCCTCTTACGGGTGGAACGCACGCGACGCTGTGTCGCAAGATGCCCAGCGCTGGTTGCGCCTGGGGTGGATGGACATGCTCTTCCCGATGATGTACTTCGACGGCAATCATTATTATCCTTTCCTTGCCGACTGGAAGGAGCACGATGCCGGCCGCCCCGTTGTGCCCGGACTCGGCATTTACTTTCTTAACTCCCGCGAAAAGGACTGGCCGCTCCTTACCGTGCAGCGCCAGATGAATGTGGCACGCAGCGAGGGCCTTGGCGGCCAGGCGTTTTTCCGTACACGTTTTTTACTGAACAACGAGAAAGGGCTTGCCGACTGGTTGCAAACCTCGTTCTATGCCCGTCCCGCCTTGGTGCCCCCCATGCGTTGGCAGGACAGCATTCCGCCCGCATCGCCCCAGGTAACCCAGAGGCTTGATGGGCAGCACCTGCACCTTGAATGGTCTGCCGTGCACGATGCCGATGGTCCGGTGCGCTACAACGTTTACCGCCTCGACCCCACGTTTGGCAACGTCTTGCTATCCGTTCGCACCACCGCCACCCATTACGACTGCACCCTCGCCCTGCCCGCCCTGCGCCACAGCCGCTATGTGGTAACCGCCGTCGACGTGTATGGCAATGAGAGTGGGGGAGAGTAATACGGGCATGGACTTTTGTTCTTTAGTCCTTATGTTCTCCGCGTTAGCGGATAACAATAAACATATGCCTGTGAGGGGAAAATGTAGCGTTTCTTTGTTCGTGAATTGTGAAATCTGCCGCTAACGCGGAGAACAAAAGAACATAAGAACAAAAGAAATTACGTTTGTGTTAGCCGCTTAGCGCGGAAAACATAAGCAACATAAGTTACATAATACACACAAAAGGCCGCTGCGCGGCTGGCCACGGACTAACGTCCAGGTGGCCCAATAGACATAAGGGCTACGCCGTAGCGTTTAATGCTATTGCTTTTTTGTTTATGACGCTCATGGTCGTAACGGCGTAGCCCTTCTGTTCTTGAGGTCACATGGACGCAAGTCCATGTCCGTATGTCTTGACGCTCTTTTGTTCTTATGTTCTTTTGTTCTTATGTCCTCCGTGTTAGCGGCTCGCTACGGCGTCAGCCCTTATGTTTCTTTGGCCACGCGGACGTTAGTCCGTGGCCAGCCGCGCAGCGGCCTTTTGTGTGTCTTATGTAAACTTCTGTTGCTTATGTATTCCGCGCTAAGCGGCTAACACAAGCGTTATATCTTTTGTTCTTATGTTCTTATGTTCTTATGTTCTCCGCGTTAGCGGCTAATCTCATGGAGCACGGAGCACGCATTCTCCTGACTTCATCACTTTCTACGCCGTTGAATGACGCGACCACCATGGTGTTACGCACCAGTTTGCTCACGGGCACAAACCCTTTGTCCGCCTGGTCGCGCCGTTGCACTTCGGGCGTGCGGTCAGGCACATTATAGTGCATATCGCACAGTTCGTCCATAAGAGTGATGGTCTGTTCGGTCAGACCGCAGTTCGTAGTGCTGCCAGTTGTTTGCGGTGCACAGTCAGTGTCGTTGCTCACGCATTTTTGCGGCTGAGGTGTTTCAGCGCTTTCAGTTTGCGGTTCCACGCTATGTCCGATAGCGTCTATCAGTTTGTCAACGCCACGTTTCACAATGGCATCGGCATAGCGCAGCATTCTGTTAAGCATTCGTTTCATGGTAGTCATACAATTTGGTTTGATATAAAATTAAAGTGCTGCAAAGGTAACACCAAGGCATTGCACCCAACAAAAAAAGTGTACAATTTGTACACTAATATTTGCTCCCTCCCCGTCTGCCTACATGTAAAAGAGTGCGAGTAATTTTACTGCCATCTTACACTTTTTGTGCGTAACAAGTTGATACACAATGGTTTCAAGAGTGTAAGATGATTCCAAAGTATCTTACACTCCCTTGCATACATCTTACACATCACACCCCGCCGTCTTGCAGTCATTTTTGTCGTATGCAGTGGGTTTTACGCCACAGGGACGTAGAGATTTCTGTCGGAGCAACAGACTTTTCTGTTCCCCTATGCCGTAATATCCTCCTCCCGTGCTTGTGCCGTGTAGCGGCGTGCAGGTTGTGTAGGTTGCGTGTAAGTGGAATTTGTAACATCTTACACTGATTAAAGTATTGATAACCAATGAGTTGTAATGTGTTAGTGTAAGATGTAAGATGCTCGGCGTGTAAGTTGTTGTAGTATGGTAAAGGCCCCAGATACCATTTTTTCGTCTTGCACCTTTTAACGTAACCTATCGATTTTCAATACACGCCATTCGATGGCACAAAAAGTGATGAAGTCTGAAGTTCTCCACCATTCAGTCCAAATATTGTTTGCGGTGTACATTTGCAGACTTTCAGCGTAATGATAGGTTGGGTATGTTTTGTATGTAACAAATGAAGCATAGTAAAAATGGGGCAAGCACAGATGTTTTGTGCTTGCCCCATTACATTCAGCCTTTGATGTAAAGGCTTACTTAATTGCCAAACGTATAGTTTTAGTGCATACTCCGTCTGTTACACAGAGTAGGTACATTCCAGATTGCAGGTGCTGCGTTTGCATTTTTATGTTGCGTGCGTCAGAACCATTGTCTGTTGTCGAAGTGGTGGACAAGACCGTACCGCTTATGCTATATAACTTTGCGGAGATTTCGTTTCTCGTGCCATTAACAACAAAGTCCACTCCTTGTGCATTTGCTTTGTTTATGGTGACAGTCATTTCTCCAGACTGTGTATTGTCAAGTTTGACATTGCCGATAGCAGTCGGGGCGGGAGTAGAGAATATTTGTTCTTCGCCATATGTGGTGCCGTGCTCTGTTGTTACGTAGGCACGCACGCTGTAGGTTGTGTTTGGCTCAAGATTTTCAAGTGTGGCAGTCATGCGTTGGCCTGTAGATATAATCGTCTGATGGTTATCTTCTTTGGTCGCAGCAACGTAACGTGTAGAAGTACTTTCTGTACTGCTGTGTTTCCAGTATTCAAAACCTTGCTCTTTAATTTCATCAGAGCCGGCAATGACGAATGCTCTTACTGTTGCCTTTGTTTCGTTGTCGCAATTAACTTCAAACGTACGTACGGTGGGGTCAAAGTAAACGTATGCGTCGGCAGTTCCAAAGGCAGACCACTCACCATACCACGTCTTGCCACTATTACTTTTGTAGAATGGGCGGAATTTGTAGTAGGTGTTTTCACTTAGATTGCGTAGTGCGCCAGTCATGGTGCTATCAATGATTGGACAATTGGCTTCAGAACTCGGTACGAGCTCGGGTGCATCGTATCGACGCCATTCAAAACCTACATTAGTCTCTCTTTCATCAATGTTAGTTTCAGCACAAATCAGTGCCACTGTGTTAGAGATTGCTTTGGCTTTTTTAATTGTTTGAAGAGTAATCTCGGGTTGTTTTAGCTGATCATTGTAGAAATTTTTCGTATACAGTCTTGTTTCGTTTCCTTTCTTTACGGCTACAGCGTATTGTGCAGTGGTTTTAATAGTACTGTTAGGTTCACACCCTGTTACGAGTACAGCATTGCTATGCTCGCTTATGGTGCTACCATCAAAAGTAAACCCTTCTTCAACCACGTTTAGATCCTCATCTTTATCTTGTAGACTTCCTCTTAAAGTGTAAGTTGTGGGAGTAATGTCGTCTATATAGGTGTTGATAGGTGGGTATGTGGTGTATTCTGAATAAGTTTTCTGATAGGAGGGTTCTCTATATCGAATTTCGTACTCTTTGCCTGGCCACAAATCTTTGATCGTGACACTTTGTACTTTATCATTATATTCCGTTTCATAGAATTTTCCATCGCATTCAATGCCGCACTTTTCTGGAACTTCAATGTTTGGATCAATATTAAGTTGTATGGATAGAGTAATGCGTGTATTATAGTGCTTTAGATTTCTTAGAGAAACGTAATCAGAGGTTCTTAATCTTACTTTGTATGTGTTTACAACTTGTTCTGCTTGATTGCATGTATTGATGGTAATGTTGTAATCATTACTGGGTTTTATATTACGATAAATGTAGCGTCCCTCCTTATTGGCTTTAATTATGTCGTCTACATAGTAACTATTTATTTTGACGATTGGGTGTAGACTATCTATAGGTGTTTCAAGTTCGTCCTTCCAATATTTGTTGGTTTGTAAATCAAAGGATATAGAACGTGATCCATTTACAATATTTGATGGAGTGTATGGGCATTCTAAACTTATAAATGTAGTAGACCTACCAAGTTTGATATAATCTCGTACTGATGGGTATGTATAAAGGTAATCAACACTACAAAAATTCAGATTAATGTCCTCGAAATATCCTTTATCAGCTATTTGAGGAATAACTAATTCATGGATATGGGCACAATAAAATGCATTCCATTGTACATGTATATACTTGATACCTTTCAAAATAATAACCTTATCGAGGTTTTTGCACCATTCGAATGCGCAAGATTCAATGCAAAGGTCAGAAATGCCATCCTCAAATTGAATGTTACGGAGAGTGTCACAATTTGAGAAAGCATATGATCGAATACATTTTACATTTTGAGGTATTGTATATTCTGTGATGCCGCCTGGGAAACAAATGAGTGTGTCTTTTGTAATGTTGTATAGCGCAGTACTGTCAGTTGTGAAATGTGTGTTACCTTCTTCTATTAAGATAGATTTAAGTGATGCGCATTGCGAGAAACCTGATTTTGTACTTATATTACTAAGAGATTTGGGTAGTGTAATACTTTGTAATGAAGAGCAACCTGTGAATGCTTCCTCGCCGATAGACGTAATACTTGACGGAATGTTAATGGAAGATAGTTTAGCGCAATCATAGAATAATCCATGTTCCATAGTTTTCATTTCTTCCGGAAGTCTTATATAGGTAAGGTTGCTGCATCCTTGAAAAGAATAACGTCCTATATATCTAACTCCATCATGTAAGGTAAGAGAGGTTAATGCTTCATTACCTGCAAAGCAAAATTCTGCTAAGGTCTCTACGGTTGAAGGTACAATATAATTTGAAAGTGATATAGCTGTAATGAGCTTCGTTCCTTTCTTATTAAAGATAGCTTTTCCGTCAGTGGAAAAATAAGGATTGTCTTGATCTATACTCACGCTCTTTAGGTTTATGCAACCTTTGAAGCATTCTGTGCCTATGGAGTGTAATGACTTTGGTAATTCTATGTTGGAAAGTGCTTTGCACCCCTCAAAAACATTATTCCCAAGGCTAATGAGCGAATCAAGATGACTTAATGTCTTTAATTTTTCACAATCTTGGAAAGCATAATTATTAATACTTTGCAGGCTTTTGGGGAGTGATATAGAATGTAGCGCTGTACATCCTGCAAACATCGCAAAGCTGATTTGCGTTATACCCTCATTTAATTTTACCTTTTGTAGTTTTGTGCAATTATAAAAAGCCCATCCATTTTCTTTAATTGTACCAGGTAAGGTGACTTCCTTTATCTCTGAGGCGTTTTTTATGCTGCAGTCACCATTATTTATTTGTGTAACTTTATATGAATGAGTGCGATATGATACTTCTTCAGGGATAATGACTATACCATTTAATTTGTTGCCATCTGCAAGTCCAGTTACAGTTACAGAAACGTCATCGTCATTAGTTTCGTAGATTATGCCATCAAGTGTAAAGGTTGTACGAGTTTGTGCGTTTGCGTGCAAAACTGCAGCAAGACACAGCAATGTAGTTGTGAGTAATTTGTGTAAAAGTGTCATTTCAATTTGATTTTGAGGTTGGACTTTAGTGAAAAAGGCTTGTGCTCAAACCTATGGAAAGTTTGTGAAATTCATCTCGTCATAAGCAATTAAATAAGTCCAGCTACTCTCCTCTCAGCCAGAAGATTAGTAATAAAGGGGAAACGTCGATATACAAAAAAAGCGTGGGAGTCTGTATCTGTCACTTGTCCCACGTAACCAGGCCTTCGCATTGCCTTTCCCCGAGGACAAGCAACATTTAGAAACCCACGCCGATATGCGAGCATAGATACAATACGCCCAAAGTATTCGTGCCGCAAATAGGGCACGAATACAATAAGGGCTATCATACCTATGGTAAAGTATGCATACCCAATGGGCATCTATTGTTGCATTGTTCTTAACGGGGATTGAATTTGCGAAGTTCGGTTACGTTCAGAACAAAGCGCAAATAAACGCCTTTCCATATATGGAACCCAACCCCTATAGTGCAATCACATGAGGAATGCACTCGGCGTGGATTCGGTGACAAAGGTAAGGACTAAAAGGCTAATATGCAAAAAAATAGGGTGGAGATATGGAGGTTACAAGCTAATATCAGCTATAAGTTGAAAAAACTTTTCGAAAAAGTTTGGCAGTTCGGAGAAAATGCTTACCTTTGCACTCGCAAAACAGAAATAAACGCTGTTGAGCCGAAATGAATGCCTCTTTAGCTCAGTTGGCCAGAGCACGTGATTTGTAATCTCGGGGTCGTTGGTTCGAATCCGACAAGAGGCTCTTAAAAGAGTTAGAAAAGTGAACGCTCGCTTTTTCTAACTCTTTTTTTGTGTTTCATATTTGCTTGCGGTGGCTGCATTGATTACCTTTGCAGTATGAAACAGCATCTTACAATAGTTAAAGTGGGCGGAAAAATTGTTGAGGCGCCCGATACTCTCAACCAACTTTTGCAACGTTTCTCGGCACTCGAAGGGCCGAAAGTGCTGGTGCATGGTGGCGGACGTACTGCCACCGATGTGGCGGCACAGCTCGGCGTGGAAACTCGCATGGTGGACGGCCGTCGCATTACCGATGCCGAAATGCTGCGTGTGGTGACGATGGTGTATGGCGGACTGGTCAACAAAAATGTGGTGGCCAAACTGCAAGCTTGTGGCGTGAATGCGCTCGGGCTGACTGGCGCCGACATGAACGTGATACGCTCGCACCGACGCCCGTTGAAAAACAGCATAGATTATGGCTATGTGGGCGATGTGGACAAGGTGGACGCCGACCGTCTGCAACTGCTCATAGATGCTGGCGTTACCCCGGTGATGGCTCCGCTCACGCATAATGGCGAGGGCGATTTGCTCAACACCAATGCCGATACCATAGCCGGCGAAACAGCCAAGGCTTTGGCGCAGCACTACGAGGTGACGCTCGTTTACTGCTTTGAACACGCCGGTGTGCTGGCCGATGCCAATGACGAGGCCAGCGTGATACGCCGCATCACCCCCCAGACGTTTGAGCAACTCAAGGCAGACGGCATTGTGTCGGGCGGTATGTTGCCAAAGATAGAAAACAGCTTGATGGCGGTAAAGGCTGGTGTGAAGCGCGTGGTAATAACCAGCGCCGATAAAATAGGTACAAACGAAGGTACGAGCATAGAATAACGAATGAACAAATATGAAATAATGGCCCCGGTGGGGTCACGCGAGAGTTTGGCTGCTGCGCTCAAAGCCGGTGCCGACTCCATATACTTTGGCATAGAAGCACTTAATATGCGTGCCCATAGTGCCAGCAAATTTACTATTGACGATTTGCGCGACATAGCTGCACAATGTGCTGCACAGAGCGTAAAGTCATACCTGACGGTAAACACCATTATATATGATGAGGACATTGACCTCATGCACCGCATTTGTGATGCGGCACATGAGGCAGGCATTTCAGCCATTATAGCCTGCGATGTGGCAGTGATGAGCTATTGCAACCACATAGGTCAGGAGGTGCATCTGTCTACCCAACTCAACATATCAAATGCCGAGGCACTGAAGTTCTATGCCCAGTTTGCCGATGTGGCAGTTTTGGCGCGTGAACTCAACCTTGAGCAGGTGGCCAAAATACATGAGGCCATAGAGCGCGACCATATTTGCGGACCCTCGGGGCAGCCCATACGCATAGAAATGTTCTGCCATGGCGCTTTGTGCATGGCAGTGAGCGGCAAGTGCTACCTCTCGCTCGACAATCTTGGTCGTTCGGCCAACCGCGGGCAGTGCATGCAAGTATGCCGCCGCAGTTATACGGTGCGCGACCGCGAAACAGGCATAGAACTCGATGTGGACAACAAGTACATCATGAGTCCTAAAGACCTCAAAACCATTGGTTTCATAGATCAAATGATGAAGGCCGGCGTGCGCGTGTTCAAAATAGAGGGCCGTGCCCGCAGTGCCGAGTACGTTTACACCGTGGTGCAGTGCTACAAAGAGGCCATTGCCGCAGTAGAGGAAGGCACCTTCACGCCCGACAAGGTGGCCCAGTGGGACGAGCGGCTGAAGTCGGTGTTCAACCGCGGTTTTTGGGACGGCTACTATCTCGGTCAGAAACTTGGCGAATGGAGTAATGTGTACGGCTCGGCTGCTACCGAAAAGAAACAGTATATTGGCAAGGGTCAGAAGTACTTTTCAAAGCTTGGTGTTGGCGAGTTTTATATCGAAGCCGGTGAGTTTGAGGTGGGCGACAAGTTGCTCATCGTAGGCCCAACAACCGGTGCACTTTATGTGACCGCTACCGACATACATGGCGACCACGGTCATGTGGACAAGGCGCTCAAGGGCATGCGTGTGGCCATACCTGTGCCCGAGAAAGTGCGCCCGAGTGACAAACTTTATAAGATAGTAAAGAATGAATAACCCCATATTGCTCTTCGACTTTGGTGGTGTGCTTGTCGACCTCAACCGTCCGCGCGTTGAGGCTGCGTTCGATGCTTTAGGCTTCGACATACGTCCGTACCTTGGCACTTACAAGCAGTCAGGCATATTCAGCCAGCTTGAGCAGGGGCGCATCACCACCCACGAGTTCTGCAACGAACTGCGTCGCTTGAGCGGCTATGCCGACTTGCCCGACGAAGCCCTTGTGGCAGCGTGGCAGAGTTATCTCGACACGGTGCCGGCCGACCGCCTCGACATGTTGCTCAAAATCAAGCAACACTACCACGTGTGCTTGTTGAGCAATACCAACCGCATACATTGGCGCATGGCCGAGGACACACTGTTCAACTACAAAGGTTTGCACGTGACAGACTTTTTTGAACACATATTCTTGTCGTGCGAGTTGGGCGTAGAGAAACCCGCCCCCGAAATATTTGCCAGAGTGGCAGAGGGCATTGGTGTGCCCGCCGGCGACATTTTGTTTTTCGACGACAGCGAAGTAAATTGTGAGGCGGCGCGCCAATGCGGCTTGCAGGCCCTTGTAGCCCCCGCCCACAGCGAATGGCTAAAATACTTTGACGAAAATGGCAAATTACACACTTCATACGTTCAAGCACAACCTTGATAATTCGACAGGTTGCTGCGCAGCCATAGGTTTTTTCGACGGTGTGCACCGCGGTCACTGCTACTTGATAGAACAAGTAAAGGCCGAGGCTGCCCGCCGCGGACTCATGCCTATAGTCATCACCTTTGAAGAACACCCGCGCCTGGCCTTGTCGCAAACGCGCTATTGGCCAGAGTTGCTCACCACCAATGCGCAAAAGTTGCAACTGCTGGCACAGACGGGATTAGCCGCTTGTGCCATGTTGCACTTCGACCACACCATGTCGATGCTCACCTCGCGCGAGTTTATGGAGCTGGTGCTGAAAAAGGAACTCAACGTGCAGTGCCTGCTCATAGGCTACGATCACCATTTTGGTTCCGACCTTTCGGCCGGTTACAAAGACTATGTAAAGTATGGCAAGGAACTCGGCATAGACGTGTTGCGCGAGCGCCCCTTCGATACCGACGAGCTGCGCATCAGTTCATCAGCCACACGCCGTTTCCTTACGGGTGGCAACGTCGAGATGGCGCGAGCCTGCCTCGGCCGCCCCTATCAGCTTGAGGGCAGCGTGGTTGAGGGCCGCCATGCCGGTTCGCTCATGGGGTATCCCACAGCCAACCTCCGTCCCGATTGTGCCGAACAACTTGTGCCCGGACGCGGTGTTTATGCCGCACGGGCCGAAATAGACGGTTTCCGCTACAAAGCCATGGTCAACATAGGCTGGCGGCCGACACTCGACAATGGCAGCGACCAAACTATCGAGGCCCACTTGCTCGACTATGACGGCGGCGACCTTTACGGCCACCATCTCAAACTCAGCTTTTACCGCCGCGTGCGCGACGAACACCGTTTCGACAGCATCGAAGCCCTGCAAAAGCAACTTGCCATTGATGCCGATGTGGTACGTGCCATGCTCGACGACGTAAATAGCTGACAACCGATGCCGCAATAACAACACACGAAACTAAACTAAACACACACTTATGACAGCAATAACTATGTTGATACTGTTCGTCGCCGTTCAGTTGGTGACGGGCCTTGGGGCATTATTGTTTTCAAATCTCGACAAGTTGGGCACCGGTTATCCCATCGACCAACTTACCGTTTCGCCCATGGCCACCGGCATCTCCATGCTGGTAGGCGAGGGGCTGTTGGCGTTAGGCCTGTGGCTATGGTTCTTCCGTTTTGAAAAGGGCGTGCGAGGCAAATCCATCGAGCGCCCGGAGTTGTTAGGCATATTCAAGTTTCACAAGCTCAAGCGTGATGTGGTGCCCGTCAAGCCGACTTGGTGGCAAGTGTTGTCGGCCATTTTGGGCGTGCTGATGATGGCCATAGCCCTGTCGCAGGCCCTCACGACCCTCGGCATGAACAACGATGCCGACATGGCACTCTTTCAAGGCATGCTCGGCAACCCCTTGTGCTGGTTGTTGTTGTGCATAGTCGGGCCGGTGTGCGAGGAGCTTGTATTCCGCGTAGGCATTGTGCGCACCCTCTACCGCCACAAAGTGCCTGGTTGGGCCGCTGCAGCCATAGGTGCATTAGCCTTTGCCCTGGTACACGGCAATGTGACACAAGGCATACCCGCCTTCATCATAGGCGTTGTGCTCGGCTTGTACTATTTGCGTTCGGGCAATTTACGTTTGTGCTTGCCGGCACACATCGCCAACAACACGTTGGCCGTGGTGCTCATGGCGTTAGGCCAGGACGATGCCCCCGCGTCGTGGTGGAGCATAACCATTCGCGTTGTAGTAGCCCTGCTGCTTGTGGCTGGTGCCCTGATGCCCTTGCACCGTGCAGGCAAGGCTGCACAGGCCGCTGCTTAGAACAGTGCCGGTGACTCTAAAAAAAGATATACAAAATCCCCACTTACAAATTACATATAAATGAAAATAGGAACGCTCGACCTTGGCGACCGCCCAGTGGTGTTAGCCCCCATGGAGGACGTAACCGACATCGGTTTCCGTTTGCTTTGCCGTCGTCTTGGTGCGTCAATGGTATATTCCGAATTTGTGGCAGCCGATGCCTTGGTGCGCATGGTCAACAAAAGTCTCGAAAAACTCACCGTGTGCCAGGCCGAGCGCCCAGTGGCCATACAGATATACGGCAAGGACCCCGTGGCTGTGCGCGATGCGGCGCAGATAGTAGTGGAGCGTGCCCACCCCGATGTGCTCGACATCAACTTTGGCTGTCCCGTCAAGCGTGTGGCAGGCAAGGGGGCTGGTGCCGGTTTGTTGCAGGACGTGCCCCGCATGCTCGAAATAACCCGTGCAGTGGTTGATGCTGTTGATGTGCCCGTCACCGCCAAAACCCGTTTGGGCTGGGACGCCGAGCACAAAATAATAGTGCCGTTGGCCGAGCAACTGCAGGACTGCGGCATACAGGCACTCACCATACATGGGCGCACCCGTGCCCAGATGTATACAGGCGAAGCCGACTGGAGCTTGATAGGCGAGGTCAAGCGCAATCCGCGCATGCGCATTCCCATCATAGGTAATGGCGACATCACTTCGGCGCAAGGTGCCGTCGGGGCATTTGAGCAGTTCGGGGTAGATGCCGTCATGGTAGGCCGCGCCACCTTTGGCCGCCCCTGGATATTTAAGGAAATGCACGATGCCTTGCACGAGGGCGACCACAGTGTCGACGATGTCATACCCAGCCAGTATGCGCCTATGACAGCCGATTGGAAACTCGATGTGCTCAAGGAGCAAGTGCGCCAAAGCGTGGCACGCATTGACGAGTACCGCGGCATATTGCACATACGCCGCCATTTGGCAGCCACGCCTCTGTTTAAGGGACTTCCCAATTTCCGTCAGACACGCATCAACATGCTGCGTGCCGAAACGGTAGAAGCCTTGTTCGACATTATGGAGAGCACCCGACCACTCATACGCGAGGCTGAGGCGGCAGGCACCGCATTGCAATCTTAAAACTGATACAACCCACTATGGCAGATAAAACAATCAGCGACGATAAATATTATTACGTCATCAGCGAGGTGGCGCAGATACTCGGCGTGAGCGAGACCTTGTTGCGTTATTGGGAAAAAGAGTTTCCGCAGCAGATAACGCCCAAGAAAGGCTCACGTGGTGTGCGTCGTTACACCAAGGAGGACATAGAGAAGATACGTACCATTTACGACCTTGTAAAAGTGCGCGGCCTTAAACTGGCTGCTGCACGTGAGGTGCTCAAGCAAAACAAACAGGGCACTGCACAACCGCTCGAAGCCATACAGCGCCTGCGCAAAGTGAAGGAAGAACTGGTGGCCATGAAGCGTGCCCTCGAAAGTATGTAAATTGGGTTAGGGGATTAGGAGGTTATTGGGTTAGGAGGTTAAAGGGTTAGGAGGTTAGAGGGTTAGGAGGTTAGAGGGTTAGGAGGTTAAAAAGTCACCTTTATGAATTACTCACCTTTTGGATTTGGCAAGTGCGGGCTGAAAGCCCAATGAAATCCATAGCCCAGGGCAAGCGAAGCGACACCCTGGGT
>OLQN01000593.1_pt1 | contig 30969 bp, 29 predicted proteins | sample 1673181 | NCBI WGS metagenome assembly OLQN01 (sample SAMEA3136763, study PRJEB25190) | human gut metagenome | biome: human gut; feature: human-associated habitat; material: faeces | place: Austria | collected 2013
TCTGCTTCAAATGATAGTAGAAAGTTGCACGGGGCAGTTGAGCGATTGAGAGCAGAATACTAAGTGCGTGTTTTTGCCTTAGCTTCTGAACTACCAGCGCTTTTTGTGCTGGTGTCGCTCGTCTTCCAAAACCAAGGCTTGCAAATTTTTTAGGTAATCGTTCTCCGCACGCAGTCGCTGCACTTCGGCCAACAGATCTTCTTCCACCTCTTTTGGCAGCTTCTTTGACCGACCAGTGCTGCTGCGGCCCCGTCGCTCAACCGACAAGCCTTCCGGCCCTTCTTCCAAATAAATGCGTTCCCAGCGCTCTATAATTTTATGGTCGTTAATTCCAAATTCCTGCATTGCTGCATAGATACTCAGATGTTCTTTTTTCATGGTTTCTACAACCATTTTCTTGAACTCCGGCGTATATCGTTTGTTTGGTACTCCTTTTGGCATAGCAAAACACCCCACTTATTAGATAGTATATCATACTGTCTAACAAATGGGGCGCTGTTCACTTTCGGAGCGGGGATTTTATGAATTTCTTTTAGTATTTTTCCCGCTTCAAAACCATAAGAATACTGTTCTTGGTTTGTTAAATTATGTATATTTTCTTCTGCATCAATGCCATCTATCCAAGTTTGAATAGAATAAACTCCTTCATCAAATGTGCCGAACTCTAAGGGGCGGCACATTGGTACACCGAGAGCTGCTACCTGACCCATAAGTTCATATTCGCTTTTCTTCCTGTCATACTGTTCAATCGGAGAAACACGAAGCAAAAATTTATTTCCTTGCTCGTCGGTAACACAGTATTTTCTATCTTCTGACCAACCTTTATCTATTAGTTGCTTTGTAATAAATTCATGTTGTGGCATAGCCTTTCATTCTTTCAAAGAATTATTTGCCTTACAAAAATTATTCTTGATAAAATTATATTTCTTATTATACAGAAAATAAAATCATTATTTACTATTTTTTGCTCCTACCGTAATCCTTCAATATGATTGTTTTTCCTATAAATCCAAATTCCGGCTGACGACAAAACCCAAGGGAGACAACTTCCTTACGGAGCGTCTCCCTTGGGGTGAGTCTTTAATGCAGGAAGGGTGGATTTTCCCCTACTTCGCCATCAACAGCATGCCAAGTACCAGCAGGTGCGCGGGGTAGAACGCGTAGGCGGCGTGTTGCAGGGCCTTGTTTTTGCGGCCGTGCTGGCCGTTGTAGAGCCAGATAAGCGGCAGTGCCAGCAGGGCGAAGCACTCCTGCTGGATCTCAAAGGGGCCGACCAGATACACCTGGCCGATGAGCATGTACTGGCTGACCACGAACAGTCCCACTGCCTGGGCGAGGCAGCTGCGCCAGCCGCCCCCGCGGGTGAGCCGGAACAGCAGGATGATGACGACTCCCGCTGTGCCGTAATCCGTCAGCAGCAGGCCAGGCAGCAGTAAGGCCGCCAGCAAACCCAACAGGGGCGGCAGTTTTTCCGGCAGAGTGGGTGCGGTACGGCAGCGATCGGCGCAATGGCAGGCCCACAGCCCAGCCAGCAGCGTCCAGGCCACGTTCTGGTGCCAGGGGTAAAAGTACGTGCCGCCCGCCACCATATCAAAAGGCACCTCGGACACGACAGCCAGCAACAGCAGCCGCTTGGCGTAGGCGCGCAGGTCATGGGTGTGGGTGTAGCCCTGGGCCAGCTCGAAGGCAAAGATGGGGAACGCGATGCGCCCCACGCAGGTCATCCATTCCCGGCCGGGCACGATGGTGGCCCACATGTGGTCCAGCAGCATGCAGAACAGGGCGATAGCCTTGAGCTGGTTGGCGGTAAAAAAGCGGCGGTTGGGCATGGGAGTCTCCTTTAAATTTATAATAACACACGGGCGGATGGGTAATGTGTCCGCGGGCGGATGCAAGCATCGGCCCCCACAGGGTGAATGTGTTCTCTATTATATCACACCACCCGTCTGCGGGGCAAATTTATACGCCCGTGCCCGTGTGTTTTTTCCAAAAAAAGACGGTTGACAAAGCATCTCTCGGTCGATATACTCGGGGTACAAACAGCCATGCTGTGCAAAGTTTACGGCATCGGCCAACGTAAAAAAGGAGGGGACCGCTATGAAACGCTGCCCGCACTGCAATTCGCCTATCACCCAGCCCGACCGCAAGACCTGCCCGGTCTGCGGCAATCCGCTGTCCGGCCCAACCGGCGCGGCACGGCGCAGGCTGCCCCCATGGGTGCCCGTGGTGCTGCTTTGCGCCGTGGCGGTGGTGGTCGTGTACTTTGCCCTGCACAAGCCCGTCACCCTGCCCGCAGACATTCAGGTCCCGGCCGAGACCACACCGGAATCCGCCGGGCTGGTGCTGGACGAAGCCGACCGTTTTTATCTGGACAATCTGCCCACCAACATCACCTTTACGCTGACGGTTGACGGCGCAGAGCAGCCACACGGCACCAGCGATACCGGCCGCTACTACATGGCCCGCAGTGCCCTGACCCGCACCGACACCCTGCTGCGGGTGGTTTCGCCCGAGGGGGACGGCTACCGCACGGCGCTGGCGCTGGTGTCCAAGCCCAGCAACGAGAACGCCGCCTTTGGCACCTTTGTGCCATGTGAGGCTGACGGCTACGCCAAGCCCGATGAGGAATATCTGGACGCCATGCTGACGGTGTACTACCGCGCCTACCTGCGTGCCGCCAACGCCGCCGACCCCGCCGAGCTGCGCTATGTGACCGAGCTGCACAGCCAGAGCCTGTCCTCCGGCATCAAGAGCGGGGCCACCGGCGCAGTGACCTTTACGCTGGACAAGTCCGACATGGTGTGCGATACCAAACACATTGAATACGGCGACGACACCGTGACCGTGAATGCCGCCGCCAGCTACGAGGCCGTGAACGACACCACCGGCGAGGTAGAGACCGCCACGGATTACTACACCATCCAGGCCGTATGGCAGGATGGCATGTGGCTGGTGGACCGGAGCTGGATGATTTCGGAAAGCGATTACCAGAACGGCGTGTTTGGAAATCAGTAACTCATCGCATGGCTGCTGTAGGGGCGGATGCAAGCATCGACCCCTACATATGACATTCGAATTTTTACCCACAAGCTAAAACAAGCGGCAGAGTTTTTACGCTCTGCCGCTTGTTTTATGTCATTTTTATGTCATTATAAAAATTTACTCGGCATCCTCGGTGGTGACTTTGTCGGTCTTGCCTTCGCCGTCCAGGGCTTCCTCCAGAGTGTGCCAGGCCAGCACCGCGCATTTTACGCGGGCCGGCACGTGGGCGATGCCCTGCAGGGCGGCCACGTCCTCAAGGTCGTCCAGTTCTTCAGGGGTGATCTTGCCCTTGATCATCTGGAAATAGAGGGAGATCAGGCGGCGGGCATCCTCGACCGTGCGGCCTTTGACCAGGTCGATCATCAGCGAAGCCGATGCCTGGGAGATGGCGCATCCGCTGCCGATGAAGCCGGCATCCTCGATCTTGCCATCCTTCACCCGCAGCTGCAGGGTGATGTCATCGCCGCAGCTGGGGTTGACGCCCTCCAGGCTGTGGGTGGCACCCGGCACGGGGTGGCGGTTTTCTTTGCTGCGGCTGTTCTCGGTAATGATCTGGGTATACAGTTCGTTCAGGTTCACAGGCCCATCACCTTTCGTACATTTTCAAGATTTTCCAGCAGGGCATCCACATCCTCGGCGGTGTTGTAGATTGCCACGCTGGCGCGGCAGCAGCTGCCGATGCCCAGGTACTCCATCAAAGGCTGGGCGCAGTGGTGACCGGCGCGCACGGCTACGCCGCCCGCATCCAAAATAGTCGCCACATCGTGGGGATGCACATCGTTGACGTTGAAGCTGACGACGCCGTAGCGGCCATCGGCCACCGGCTCGCCGTAAACGGTCAGCCAGGGCATGGCACGCATGCCGGACAGCATACGGTTCAGCAGCATATACTCGTGGGCTTCCATAGCCTCCCAGCCGATGTTGTTCATATACTCGATGGCGGCGGCAAAGCCGACCTCGCCGCCGACGTTGCGGGTACCGGCCTCGAACTTGCGGGGGCCTTCGGCCCAGGTGGCCTTGTGCTCATGCACAGCACCGATCATATCGCCGCCGCTCAGGAACGGGGGCATCTTCTCCAGCAGCTCGGCGCGGGCGTACAGGGCGCCCATGCCCATGGGGGCGTACAGCTTGTGAGCGGAGCAGGCTGCGAAATCTACGTCCAGCTTCTTCACGTCTACGGGGGTGTGGGGTGCGCTCTGGGCGCAGTCCAGCACCACCACAGCGCCCACGGCGTGGGCGCGCTTGACGATCTCCTCCACGGGGGCGCGCAGGCCCAGCACATTGGAGACCATTGCAATGCCGACCAGCTTGGTCTTGGCGGTAATTTTCTTATCCAGTTCGTCCAGCGTCAGGCGGCCGTCCTTACCGGGGTACATATACACCAGCTTTGCGCCGGTGGCTTCGGCCACGCGCTGCCAGGGCACCAGGTTGGAGTGATGCTCAGCCACCGAGATGACGATTTCATCGCCCTCATGCAGAAAGTGCATGCCGTAGCTGTAGGCCACCAGATTCAGCGCCTCGGTGGTGTTCTGGGTAAAGACGATCTCGTCATCCTTGGCGTTAAAGAACTTGGCTACGGTGTGGCGAGCACCCTCGTGGGCATCGGTGGCACGCATGGCCAGCTCGTACACGCCGCGATGGGGGTTGGCGTTATCCTTATTATAGTAGTTCACCACGGCGTCCAGCACCTGCTTGGGGTGCTGGGTGGTGGCGGCACTGTCCAGATAAACCAGGCGGTTGCCGTTCTCATCGGCCGCCAGGATCGGGAAATCAGCCGTCCAGTTGTTCATCATCAAGCCTCCGTGCAACAGTTTCGCGCACCTCGGTGCGCAGCTCTTCCAGCGGGATCTTCTCAATAGCCGGGGCAAAGCGGGCGTCCACCATCAGGCGGCGCGCCTGGCTCTCGCTCAGGCCGCGGGAACGCAGGTAGTAAAGTTTGCTCTCATCCAGACGTCCCACACTGGCGGCGTGCTGGCCCTCGACTTCCTCCTCACCGCACAGGATCAGCGGGGCGGTACGGTTGCGGGCCGTGGGGCTGAACATCAGCACGTCCTCGCTCTCGTGGCCCACACTGCGCTTGGCGCCGCGACGGAAATCCACCGTACCGCGCAGGATCTTGTCGGCATTACCGGTCAGGACACCGGCGGTGTGCATCTCGCACAGGGTATCTTTGCCGATCTGGACGGAGACATCGTTGTAATCCAGCACGTCATTGTCGCGTCCGAAGTAGACGGCGTTCAGGTCGTACTCGCTCTTGTTGTGGTCCTGCAACGTGCGGGTGCCGCAGACGGAGACCTTGCCGCCCAGCTCGATGCGCACCTGCTCCACCCGGGAACTGGCGGCCTGCTGGATAGCAACAGCGCCCCAGCGGCTGGCGTTGTTGCCCAGCAGCTGCACCTGTACCAGTTTCACGTGGGTGCCCTCGGCGGCGTTAATGCGCACGAGAGAAGCGGCCACGCCGTCCTCGGCATCGCCGCGCAGCACCTGCACGACGGTCAGGCTGCTGCCCTTGGCGGCGTCGATGGTCAGGCAGCTCAGCGCGCAGGGGTGGGCCTCGTCCAGCTTTACCTCAAAGACGGCGGGCGTCTCGATGGCAGTACCCTCGCCCACGGCGAGATGCTCTTTCACGTTGGCGTTGGCGGCCAGGAAGGCATCGGCGGCGACGCCCATTCCGGACTCGGTAAAGGTCTCGAAGATTTCAGTCTCCGGGCCGTTGGTGCGGATGCCCGCAGGCACGGCGGCGGTGGCAGCGGCAGTGCCCCAGCCATTGGCGGGGACCTGCGGCAGGGCGGCCTTATCCGGGGCAAAGTTTACGCCCAGGTGGTTCCAGGTAGGCACCGGCAGGCGGTTCATGTTCATATTCATACTATGCTCCTCCCCTCTCAGCCGATGCTGCCCTTCATCTCAAGATGGATGAGGTTGTTCATTTCCACGGCGTATTCCAGCGGCAGTTCCTTGGCGATGGGCTCGGCAAAGCCGCCGACGATCAGCGCCCGGGCGTCCTCCTCGGAGATGCCGCGGCTCATCAGGTAGAAGATGGCATCCTCGCTGATGCGGCCGATCTTGGCCTCGTGGCCCACGTCCACGGCGTCGCAGCGGATGTCCATTTCGGGGATGGTATCGGAGCGGCTGCGGTCGTCCAGCATCAGGGATTCGCAGCTGACGCTGGACTTGCTGCCCTCGGCCCCCGGCAGCACCACGACAGACGAACGGAAGTTGGAGATGCCGCCGTCGCGGGCGATGCTCTTGGTGGAAATGTGGCTGGTGGTGTGGGGGGCAGCGTGGACGACCTTTGCACCGGTATCCAGATCCTGGCCCGCACCGGCGAAGGTGATGCCGGTGAACTCCATGCGGGCGCCCTCACCCTGTAGGATGCTCATCGGATAGAGGCAACTGGTGTGGCTGCCGAAGGAGCCGGAGACCCACTCAATGGTGCCGCCCTTTTCCACCTTGGCGCGCTTGGTGTTCAAGTTGTACATGTTCTTGGACCAGTTCTCGATGGTGGAGTAGCGCACGCGGGCACCCTCGCCGACGAAGATCTCCACGCAGCCTGCGTGGAGGTTGGCCACGTTGTATTTGGGGGCCGAGCAGCCCTCGATGAAGTGCAGGTACGCGCCCTTATCCACGATGATGAGGGTATGCTCAAACTGGCCTGCGCCGGGGGCGTTCAGGCGGAAGTAAGACTGCAGCGGGATCTCCACATGCACGCCCGCCGGGACGTAGACGAAGGAGCCGCCGCTCCACACAGCGCCGTGCAGGGCCGCGAACTTATGATCAGTGGGCGGCACCAGCTTCATGAAATGCTTGCGCACCATCTCGGCATAGGGGCCGGTCAGTGCGCTTTCCATATCGGTATACACAACGCCCTGGGCGGCCACTTCGGCCTTGACGTTGTGGTAGACGACCTCGGAGTCATATTGGGCGCCGACACCGGCTAGGCTGGCACGCTCGGCCTGGGGGATACCCAGACGCTCAAAGGTGTTCTTGATGTCGTCGGGCACTTCGCTCCACTTGCCGCGCATCTCGGTGTTGGGGCGCACGTAGGTGACGATGTTGCTCATGTCCAGGCCGGCGATGGAGGGGCCCCAGTTCTGCACCGGCATCTTGTTGTAGGTTTCCAGTGCTTTCAGGCGGAAGATGCGCATCCATTCCGGGTCGTGCTTTTCCTCACTGATCTTTTCCACGATCTCCGGCGTCAGGCCGGAGCTGACCTCGAACGCCGCGTTGGCCGCATCTTTGATGTCGTAAATGCTGCGATCTACTTCGGCGACGTCGGTCTTTTCAGTTTCAAAGGCTCTCATTTGGCTTCGTCCTCCTTCAGGGCGGCAAAGCCTTCCTCGATGATCTCGCTCACCAATTCGCCGTTGCCGGTGCGCACGATGCGGGCGTCGTCCAGCACGTGGACGTAGTCGACCTGCAGGCCTTCCAGAATTTTGGCGTTGTGGGTGATGATGATGAGGGCGTTGGTGTCGTTGTGGTAAGCCTTGATGCCGTTGGCCACGGTCTTGACGGCGTCGACGTCCAGGCCGGAGTCGGTCTCGTCCAGCAGGGCCAAAGCGGGCTTGAGCATCAGCAGCTGCAGGATCTCCGCCTTCTTCTTCTCGCCGCCGGAGAAGCCGACGTTGAGGTAACGGTCGGCGTAGGCGGGATCCATGTTCAGAGCTTCCATCTGGGCGGCCAGCTCGTGGCGGAACTTCATGACCTTGACGGGCTTACCGGTAACGGCAGCCTGCGCAGTGCGCAGGAAGCTTTCCAGCGTGATGCCGGGGATTTCCTCCGGCGTCTGGAAGGACAGGAACATACCGGCGCGGGCACGGACATCGGCGGTCTCGTGGGTGATGTCCTGGCCGCGGAAGATGATCTGGCCGCGGGTGACGTTGTAACGGGGATCGCCCATCAGGGCGCTCATCAAAGTGGACTTGCCGGCGCCGTTGTGGCCCATCAGAACGTGGGTCTCGCCAGGGTTCACAGTAAGGTTTAAACCGTCGAGAAGGACTTTGTTTTCCTCACCGACAGTGACCTGTAAATCTTTAACTTCCAGCAGCGGGCTGCTCATGGAAAAACACCTCCAAGTGAATCGCCGGGGAAAAATGCCCCCGGCAGGCAGTATTTGCTCTACTCATGTATACTATACCATTTTTATAGGGATTGCAAGTTCTGAAACAAGAAAGTCACACACTTCGTCAATATCATACAAAAATAGTCGGGATTTATCGGTCGGTTTTTGTACACTAACCGGAGCACGGTATGCTTTACACAGCGGTTGTAGGGGCCGATGCAAGTATCGGCCCCTACAAGCAAGTTAAAAATAGCCGCTACTTAAGAGGCTCCCTCTGCGATGGAGCTGTCAGCGAAGCTGACTGAGGGAGAAACATTTTCATAAAATGCCGCCAGGTAAGGTCTCTCCCCCACCCGCTTCGCGGGAGTCCCCTCGCAGAGGGGGTCTTTCCGCAGTTGCAAAACTTTCTCAACCACCTTGCGAAATCCTTTCGGGTGGGGTACAATAGAAATATCCGTAAACCTATCCCCTGCCCCAATTACGGGCAGCATATTATAAAAGTATAGTAAGGAGGGCATATCACCCTATGTCTACTGCCAAAGAGAAATTTGAGCTGGCCCGGCAGCGCTATGCCGCCACCTTTGAGCGCCACCTGGATAACGGCGTGGAATTCATCAGCGATAACGTCTATATCGAGCCGGAGGTCATCATCACCCCCGGCACGGTCATCCTGCCCGGGTGCATCCTGCGTGGCAAGACCGTGATTGCCGAGAACTGCGTTATCGGTCCCAACACCCTGCTGGAGGATACCATCGTCGAGGCCGGCACCACCATCAACGCCAGCCAGTGCTACGAGAGCCACATCGGTCCCAACAACAAGATCGGTCCCTTCACCCATGTGCGCACTGGCACCAAGACCGCCGAGGGCTGCCACCTGGGCGCTTACGTCGAGACCAAGAACGCCGACTTTGCCGAGGGCAACACCGTTAGCCATCTGACCTACATCGGCGATGCCACCGTGGGCAAGTACTGCAACTTTGGCTGCGGCACCGTCACCTGCAACTACGACGGCGAGGGCAAGTACCACACCACCATCGGCGACTATGCCTTCATCGGCTGCAACACCAACCTGGTGGCCCCCGTCACCGTGGGCGACCATGCCTTCACCGCCGCCGGTTCCACTATCGGCCACGATGTGCCCGCCGGTGCCCTGAGCATCGAGCGCGCCAAGCAGACCGAGATTGACAACTGGGGCGAGAACAAGCTGCAAAAGTACATCGCAAAAAAACAGAAATTGGAAGCCGACAAAAAGAACAAGTAAAGGAATTAAAATGTTAGGAATGACCTCCGGGGCGGACTGGCTGATCGCCGGGCTGGGCAACCCTGAACCGAAATATGATGGCACCCGCCACAACGCCGGGTTTGAGGCGCTGGATTATCTGGCTGCGCAGTGGCACTGCGACATTGCCAAAGCCAAGTGGCAGGGCCTGTACGGCACTGCCCAGGTGGGCGACCACAAGGTCGTGCTGCTGAAGCCGCTGACCTATATGAACCTGAGCGGCCAGAGCATTGCCCCCGCCGCCAACTTTTATAAGATCCCCGCCGACCACGTCATCGTACTGTGCGACGACATCACCCAGGAGCCGGGCCACCTGCGTATCCGACCCCACGGCTCGGCGGGCGGCCATAACGGGCTGAAAAGCATCATCGCCAGCCTGGGCACCGAGAATTTCAGCCGCATCCGCATTGGCATCGGCGCCAAGCCCAACCCGCAGTACGACCTGGCCGCCTGGGTGCTGGGCAAGCTGCCCCCCGCGGACCGCAAGGCCATGACCGACCGCTACCCGGACATTGAGGACGCCTGCAAGCTGCTGATGGACGGCAACCTGCAATACGCTCAGAACAAGTTCAACCATTAAGGGGATATACACCATGAGCAAACTTCGTAAACAAGCCCTGATCCGCATCGTGATCTGCGTTATCATGCTGGCCGCCACCATCGTGTTTTCCTTTTTGCTGATCACCGGCAAGCTGGACGGCACGTCTTCTTCGGCAAGCTCCAATGCCGACAGCCTGCCCTCCGCAAGCGACAGCGTGGAGGCCGATACTCCCGAATCTACCGAGCCGGAGCCCACCCCCGAACCGACGCCGGAGCCCACCCCGGAGCCGGCCCCGGCCAACTTTGACGGCCTGGCCGAGCAGCCCACCACCGTGTTTGCTGAGGGCGAGCAGCCCAGCTACACCACCACCGCCGATGCCAGCATGAACCTGCGCGCCGGCCCCGGCACCAACTTTGACAAGGTGACCAGCGTACCCGCCGGCACCGCCGTGACCGCCCTGGGCGCCAACAGCGACGGCAGCTGGGTGGTCGTGCAGGTAGGCGGCCAGTACGGCTGGCTGAAGGTCGAGTTCCTGAACCAGTAACCTTATAAAATCATTGTAACTATGCTGTTTTCTTCACTTTTTGCTAAAACAGCCGAATATGAAAAACTGGCGCATGCGCTCTCCGCACCGGGGGCATGCGCCTTATTCGGTTTACCCGGTTCCGGCCGGGCGATGGTCTACGCCGCGCTGGCGAAGGAGACCGGGCGCTTTCTCTGCATCGTGACCCCCGGCGAGGCTGAGGCCACTCGCTTTGCCGGGGACCTGAACGCCCTGGGCATCCCCACTGCCGTTTTTCCTGCCCGAGATTACGTGCTGCGCCCCATTGAAGGCACGGCCCGCGAGTATGAGTACCGCCGCCTGAGCGTGCTGGGCGACATCGTGGGTGGGCGGCTGCAGGCCGTCTGTGTGCCGGACGAAGGGCTGACCCAGTATACCACGCCCCGCGCCGAGTTTTGTAACAACACCCGCACCCTGCACCCAGGCGACACCGTGCCCCGCACCGAGCTGACCGCGCTATTGTACAACGCCGGGTATGCCCGCCGCGCCCAGGTGGACGGGCCGGGCCAGTTCTCCATCCGCGGCGACATTGTAGACCTGTACGCCCCGGATATGAAGCTGCCCGTGCGTATGGAATTTTGGGGCGACGAGATCGACACGATGCACACCTTCGACCTGGCCACCCAGCGCCGCGAGGACCCCATCGAAAAAATTTACGTCAGCCCCGCGCGGGAGGTGCTATTTGGTTCCCCTGCCGAAGCTGCCGAGCTGCTGCGGGCCTTCATCAAAAAATTCCGCGGCAAAAAGCGCACTGCCTTAGAGGCCTGCCTGGCCACCGAGCTGGCCCAGCTGGACGGCGGTGCTCTGCCTGTGAATATGGACAAATATCTTGCGGTGCGTTATCCCCAGCCCGCTACACTGCTGGATTATTTCGATGATCCGCTGCTGGTGCTGGAGGAACCAGCCTCCTTACGGGAGGCTGAGCGCGCCACCACCTACCGTCGGGGCGAGGAAATTTCTGCCCTTTTGCAGGATGGCGTGCTGGCCGCCGGGCTGGACAATCTGTACGCCGAGGATGGCTACCTCTGGGCGCAGGCCGCGAACCACCGCACGATCTGCGCCGAGAACTTTGCCCGCAGCATGCCGGACATTCCACTGAAGGACATCGTCAACGCGCCCGCCCACACGCTGCCCGCCTGGGGCGGCGAGGTGACCAGCCTTTTGGAGGATCTGCAGCCGCTTTGCAACGGCGGCGCAGCCGTCACCGTATTGGCGGGCACCCAGCGTGCCGCCGCGGGCCTGGCCGCCGACCTGCGCACCAAGGGACTGCTGGTCACCACGGACCCGGACGCCGCCCCCGGCGCAGGGCTGGTGCAGGTGCTGCCGGGGCAGCTTTCCGCCGGGTGCAGCGTGCCCTTTGCCAAGTACGCGCTGTTCACGGCGCGGGCGTTTGGCATCAGCAGCACCCAGAAAAAGAAAAAGCGCAATAAAGACGCGCTGAACAGTTTAAGCGAAATCGCTGTGGGCGACCTGGTGGTGCACCAGAACCACGGCATCGGCCGCTATGCGGGCATCCAGCGGATGGCCGTGCAGGGCGTCACCAAGGATTATCTGCGCATCGAGTACGACAAAAAGGACGTGCTCTACGTCCCGGTCACCCAGCTGGACCTGCTGTCCCGCTACACCGCCCCCAACGACAGCGACAACGTGAAACTGTCCCGCCTGGGCGGCAGCGACTGGGCCAAGACCCGCAAAAAGGTCAAGGCTGCCACGGAGCAGATGGCGAAAGAGCTGATCGAACTCTACGCCCGCCGCAAGCAGGCCAAGGGTCACGCTTTCCCGCCCGACGACACCTGGCAGGGGGATTTTGAGCAGCGCTTCGCCTACGATGAGACCCCCGACCAGCTGACCTGTGCCGCCGACATCAAGCACGATATGGAAGAGCCCTGGCCCATGGACCGGCTGCTGTGCGGCGACGTGGGCTTTGGCAAGACCGAGGTTGCTCTGCGCGCGGCGTTCAAGTGCGTGATGGGCGGCAAGCAGTGCGCCATTCTGGCTCCCACCACCATTTTGGCTTGGCAGCATTTCAACACCGCCATTGCCCGCATGGAGGCATTCCCCGTGCGCATCGGGCTGCTCTCCCGCTATCGCAGTGCCAAGGAGCAGAAAGAGACGCTGCGAGGCCTAAAAGACGGCACGGTAGACATCGTTATCGGCACCCACCGGCTGCTGTCCAACGATGTAAAGTTCCATGATCTGGGGCTGGTCATCATCGACGAGGAGCAGCGCTTCGGCGTCAAGCACAAGGAGAAGCTGAAAGAGGCTTTCATCGGTGTGGATATGCTCACGCTGTCGGCCACGCCCATCCCCCGCACACTGAACATGGCGCTGTCCGGCATCCGGGATATGTCCACACTGGAGCAGCCGCCCTTTGAGCGCCAGCCCGTGGAAACCTACGTGCTGGAGTACGACGAGGGCATCGTGGCCGAGGCCATCCGCAAGGAGCTGGCCCGCGGCGGGCAGGTCTACTACCTGCACAACCGCGTGGACACTATCGAGGAATGTGCTGCCCGCGTAGGCAAGATGGTGCCGGGCGCGCGCATAGGCATCGCCCACGGCAAAATGACCGAGGAGCAGATTTCCTCGGTGTGGCAGCAATTGCTGGACAATGAAATTGACATTTTGGTCTGCACCACGCTGATCGAGACCGGCGTCGACGTGCGCAACTGCAACACGCTTATCATTGAAAATGCCGACCTCATGGGTTTAAGCCAGTTGTACCAGATCCGCGGCCGCGTGGGGCGCTCGTCCCGCAAGGCCTATGCCTACTTTACCTTCACCCGCGACAAGGTGCTGACCGAGGTCGCCGCCAAGCGGCTTTCCGCCATCCGGGAGTTTACCTCCTTCGGCTCCGGCTTCCGCATTGCGATGCGCGACTTGCAGATTCGCGGCGCAGGCAGCCTGCTGGGCCACAGCCAGCACGGGCATATGGAGTCGGTTGGCTACGACCTGTATGTAAAGATGCTGAGCCAGGCCATCTCCTCCGCCCGTGGCGAGACCCCCGCGCCGGACAAGAGCGATTGCCTCATCGACATCACGGTGGACGCTTTCCTGCCCGAGGATTACATCCCCGATGCCGCAGGCCGCATCGAAGCCTACAAGCGCATTGCGGCCATTGAGACCACCGCCGACGCGGATGATGTCATTGATGAACTCATCGACCGTTACGGCAGCCCGCCCAAGAGTGTGCAGGGGCTGGTGGATGTATCGCTGATCCGCGTGACCGCCGCCCGCGTAGGCATTGCCGAGATCGTGCAGCGGGGCGACCAGCTGATTTTGTACTCCGACATCGTGGGCCCAAAGCAGCTGGCCCCGCTGATGGACCAGTACCCCCACCGCGTGCTGTATAACGCGCTGGGACGGCCGTATTTCAGCCTGCGGGTGCAAAAAGGCGAGAACCCGCTGGTGCTGCTGCGGGATATTGTAACCCTGCTGCCGGGGGCACAGGGTGAAAAGGAAAAATAATCCTTGACAACCCCCCGGTAATAGGCTATATAATAAATGAATATCTGTTTTAAAGGAGTTATCGTATGGATTCCGAAGTTTTTGCACGTATTCGTGATTATCTGGCTGACCAGCTGGAAGTTGAACCTGAAAAGATCACCCCGGACAGCGACATTGTCAACGATTTCGGCGCGGACAGCCTGGACGTCATCGATATGATCACCACCCTGTCCGACGAGTTCGGCGTGGAGATCCCCGATGAGGACATCGAGACTTTCCACACCGTCGGCGACGTGGTAAACTATCTCGAGGACAGAATGTAAAATCATTAAGTTTCGTTAAGAAAAGTGTGAGGATAAAATGGCAAACGATAAGAAAAAAATGGTCGAAGCGATCACCGCACAGGAGGTCGACTTTGCCCAGTGGTATACTGACATCTGCACCAAGGCCGAACTGGTCGAGTACTCCAGCGTAAAGGGCTTTGTGGTGCTGCGCCCCTATGGCTACGCCATCTGGGAGAACATCCAGAAGATCCTGGACAGCCGTTTTAAGGCTACCGGCCACGAGAACGTGGCTATGCCCGTGCTGATCCCCGAAAGCCTGCTGAAGAAAGAGGGCGAGCTGGTCAACGGCTTTGCCCCCGAGGTTGCCTGGGTCACCGCCGGCGGCAGCGACCCGCTGGAAGAGCGCCTGGCTGTGCGCCCCACCAGCGAGACCATGTTCTGCGACCATTTCAGCCATGTGCTGCACTCCTACCGTGACCTGCCCATGCTGTACAACCAGTGGTGCAGCGTCGTCCGCTGGGAGAAATCCACCCGCCCGTTCCTGCGCACCCGTGAGTTCTGGTGGCAGGAGGGCCACACCATCCACGAGACCGCCGAGGAGGCCAAGGCCGAGACCGAGCAGCAGCTGAACTGCTACGCCGACTTTGCCGAGCATGACCTGTGCATTCCCGTGCTGAAGGGCCGCAAGACCGACAAGGAGAAGTTTGCCGGCGCCGAGGCCACCTACACCATCGAGGCTATGATGAAGGACGGCAAGGCTCTGCAGAGCGGCACCAGCCACTACTTTGGCGATAAGTTCAGCCGCGCTTACGACGTGACCTTCACCGGCCGCGACAACACCCTGCAGTATCCGTTCCAGACTTCCTGGGGTGCTTCCACCCGCCTGATCGGCGCGATCATCATGACCCACGGCGATGACGACGGCCTGATCCTGCCCCCTGCCATTGCCCCTGTGCAGGTAGTCATCGTGCCTGTTGCCGCCCACAAGCCCGGCGTGCTGGACAAGTGCCGCGAGCTGGCTGCCGAGATCGGCAAGTATGCCCGCGTGAAGCTGGACGACAGCGACAAGCAGCCCGGCTGGAAGTTTGCCCAGTGGGAGATGAAGGGCGTGCCCGTGCGCCTGGAAATCGGACCCCGCGACATCGAGAACGGCCAGTGCGTGCTGGTCCGCCGTGACACCCGCGAGAAGCAGTTCGTCAAGTTTGACGAGCTGGCCACTGCTATCCCCGCCGCCATGGACGCCCTGGCTAAGGACCTGTACGACCGCGCCCTGGAAAACCGCGAGAAGCGCACCTACAGCGCCACCACCATGGACGAGATCAAACAGATCGCCAAGGAGCATACCGGCTTTATCAAGACGATGTGGTGCGGTGACCTGGCCTGCGAGGAAGCCATGAAGGAGCAGGCTGGTCTGTCCAGCCGCTGCATGCCCTTTGCCCAGGAGCATCTGAGCGACGTTTGCCCCGTCTGCGGCAAGCCCGCCCAGAAGATGGTCGTTTGGGGCGTTGCCTACTAATTCGTAAAAATAAAAGCGGTGCCGCAAAGCGCCGCTTTTTCTGTATCGGTGAAAAGTATCATGTCTGTGCTGGTTTTAACATTGGGGCTGTATATGCTGGGGCTGCTGCTGGCGGCCGTCGGCAGCCGGTTGGCAGGGCGCTGCACCACCTGGTGCTGTGCCCTGCTGGGCCTGCCCATGTGGGTAGTGGGCGGCACCATTGCGCCGTTCTGCCTGGCTTTGCCCCAGCTGATGCTGGCGCTGCTGGCCGCCGGCATGGGCATCACCGGCCTGGCGGTAGGCACGGCGCTGGCCGGTGCCGTTACCAATGTAGGGCTGGCGCTGGCACTCTGCCTGTTGGGCGGCAACGGCCAGCCTGTGGTGGCCGACCGGCAGGAGTTTTGCCGCAAATGCCTGCTGCTGGCGCTTTCCTGCGGGGTCATCGCCCTGTTTGTGCTGGACGGCACCCTAAGCTACACCGGCACCGGACTGCTGATGCTGCTGTTCGTCATCTTTGTTTTGTCCAGCATCGTCTACCAGCACCAGTTTATTTATGGCGAGCGGTACGAACCGATCTCTACCGACGGCTGCACCGCCATCCCCCCAGCGCAGGATTACGGCTACACCGCCCACACAATGGCCTTCCCCGTGATGAACCTGCGCAACTCGCTGAAAAACCTGGCCGGTGTAGTGGGTGGGCTGGCGCTGCTGGCCGTTGGGGCGCGGGCGCTGGTGTACAGTGCCACCACCATTGCCAATTTGACCGGTACCATTCAGGCCTTGTGGGCGGCGACGCTCATCAGCTTTGGCTTCTGCCTGCCCCTGCTGGCAGAAGCACTGGGTCACCCCTTCGGCTCGATTTGGAAGCGGTTCGACGCCCGCTGCCGCTTCTACCCTGCTGACACGCTGCCCATCCAACTGTTGAACAGTGCCATTCTAAATTTAACGCTGGCGCTGCCTATTTCCAGCTTGATGTACCGCCACCGCCTGCCGGTGGGCGCACAGTTCCGCGCCTATGAGGTGCCCATTTTGGCTGCCATGGCGCTGGTGCTGCTGGCCGAACCGCTGCTGCGCCGTCGCCTGCACCGCTGGCAGGGTGCGGCCTGCCTGGTGCTGTACTTTTTGTACCTGGCGGCGGTCTCCTTCTCGCCCCGGGCCGGCGCGTAAAGTTTTCAACAAGACGAATCCCCCCGCGGAAAACTCCGCAGGGGGATTTGCTGTTTTAGTAGGTCGTCAACGTTGTGCCGACGAAGTAGTGTGTCAGGATGTCGCGGTAGCTCCAGCCGTTGCGGGCATAGCCGATGGCGCCCCACTGGCTCATGCCGCAGCCGTGGCCGTAGCCGTACACATCAAAGATAAAGCAATCCAGATCAGCGTTGTAGCTGACGGTGAAGCACTGGCTGCGCAGGCTGCGGCCGTCCACACTCTGGCGGGCCAGCAGGTTCTCGCGGAACCAGCGGCCGCTGACAGTGCCCACGCTGGCATCCGGGCCGACCTGGATCTTGGCCACCCAGCCGTAGGCATTGGCGGATTGGATGGTGAACCAGTTGTTGGGGTCGACGCCGGAAAGATCAATGTCCATCACATCTTTAATGCGATCCTGCAGCGTCTGGCGGGAGAAGCGGGCCGTGCCGCTGGAGTTGCCGTTGGTGTTCCAGTTGGTGGCGATCTGCTGGTCGTAGGGGCTGTCCACGGCCTGCAGCCAGGCGCGGTCGTTGCCCCAGACCTCGGCAGCCGAGGCAGTGCCGGTGCTGGCGGAGGCAAAGTAAGGCGTAAAGCAGACCTGGCCGTTGTAGGTCACCAGCACGTGGGCGACCTCCTGGGCAGCGGCCAGCGCGGCAGCGCCCGGCTCGGCCCCCAGCACGGAGGGGTAACCCGACTGGCTCAAGATCCAGCAATGGGTGGCCACGCATTGGGCCTTGTAGGCCTCGGCAGGGGCGCTGGAGCCAAGCTCGTTCTGGGCCACCATGGCCAGGCAGCGCACCAGGTCCATCGTCTGGGCGGTGCCGTTCATCGTTACATTGATGGTCTCGCCCTCGGCGCTGGTGCCGCCATTGTTGGTGTTGTTGTCGCCGCTGTTGTCCGGCGTATCCGGCGTGGTATCGCCGTTTCCGGTGCTGTCCGCCGGGGCGGGCGTGGGGTTGGCGTTGGCGATCTGGTCCACCGTCACGGTCTGCTCGGGCAGGGTGCCTTCAGCGCCCTTGTTCAGGTCGGTCTCGGTGGCGTTGGCCGAGCCTGCCACATCGGTCAGGCCTGCCATCAGCTTATCGGCACTGGCCAGCAGGGCGTCGGTGCGCTGCTGCATCTCGCTGGCGGCCTGGCTCAGGTCGGTGCTGGTGTCAGCGCTGTCGCTGGCCGTCTGGCTGCTGCCGCGGTTGGCGGCAGTAGCGGCGCTTTGCTTGGCGTAGCGGTCGATGCTGGCACCCAGCAGGGCGCTGACGGTGGGCATCGGCTGGTTTTTACTCTGGTACTGCACGGCAGTCAGCAGGGGTTCGTCCGCCGCCATGATGGCCGATGCGTTGAGCACCTCGGCCTCGCCGTCCTCGATGAGGCGGCCGGTGACGCAGAGCTGCACACCGGCGTCCTCGCTGGGGGCGGTCAGGGTCAGGAAGCGGGATGCGTCCCCCACTTCCACCTCGGTATCCCACAGGCTGCGGGCCTGGATGCCCGCCACGAAGCGGAGGTAATCGTAGTAGCTGGACAGGTCGGTGCTGCCGTAGAGGTCGAAGGCGCCGTCGCCCTGCTCGGCGGGGTCGTAGTAGTAAACGGCCAGCACCTTAAAGCGATAGGTGCGGCCCGGCAGGTAGAGGGTAAAGCCGCTGTTGGCCTTGATGCCCTCCTCGGTGGTAAGCGGGGTGAGCAGGGCGTCGGTGGAGGCCAGCACCGTGTTGCCGGGGGCGGTGCTGTTCAGCGCGCTGGCTGTGGCAAAGCGGGTCTGGGCAGTTTCGCCGTCAGCATTTTCGGCAGTGGCAGTATCAGCCGCGTAGACAAAGCGGCCCTCCATACCGGGGAAGCCCAGGTAGCCTACCACGCCGGGCAGCTTCTCGGTGCCTTTGGTCAGGTAGCTCTCGGCAGTATTGTCGTACAGGGCGGTGCCGTAGCTCTTGGCGGCGGGGCGTGCACCCAGGTCATTGCTGAAGAACCACCACAGCGCCGCAGCGCCGCCCACGATGACCAGCGTCAGCACCACCAGCACGGTGACGACCATGCGGCGGCGGCGCTTCTCGCTCTTTTCGATCATGGCAAGGCTGTGGTTGCGGATACTGTTGGCGGCTTCGGTCTCCGGTTTCTCGGCATGGCGGCGGCGCGGCGGCGGGTCCGTATCCGTGTCGTCGCTGTCGTCGTCATCAAACAGGCGGCTGGCGGCCCTAGTAAAGTCCTCGGCAGTGGTGGTGCGGCCCGCAGCGGCATCGGCTTCGTCTGCCGCCTGGGCAGCAGCCAGGGTCTCGGGGTCCAGTTCTGCCGAGAAATCCGGCACATCATCGTCCAGAATGGATGGTGCCGGGCTGCGGCGGATGGTGGCCTGCTGTTGTTCTGCCGCAGGCTGGGCGGCATCTGCTTCGGGGGCCGGGACACGGCGGTTCACCCGCAGACTGCGGGCGGTACGGGCGGCCTCAGGGCCAGCGGTGCGGATGTCCAGCGGGTCGGTGGTGTCGACAGTTTCAGCGGGTTTGCTTTCCTCCTCCAGTTCCGATTCAAAGCGAATCGTGCCGGTGGGTTCGGATACCGCCGGGGACGCAGCATGGGTGCGGCTTACGTTTAGGTGGCGGGTGGCGCCCACAGCGGTTTCTGCTGCCGGGGCAGGCGGCTCGGGTTGAGGCGGGGCCACCGGTTCGGCGGTGTCAAAGTCCAGCATCGGCTCAAAGTCTGCGGTGCGGTCCGGCTCGGTGGTGGGGGGTGTGCGGCGGCGCAGCGAGAACCGCACCGTGTTGCCCCGATCGCGCCCGGCTTCGGACACGATGAGCAGCGGCCGCTCCCGCCCAGGGCGGAAGATGATGCAGGAATCGGTCAACCGCAGGCCCAGCACGCGGCGGCGCAACAGGTCCAAGATTTGGTTGCCGATGGTGGCATCGTTCAGATCCGGCGGCAGCGCGCAGGCGGCAGCACCGTGGTTATCGCAGATCAGCACAAAGGGGCACTGGCCCACGGTAGCGGGCATGTACACGGCGGCAAAGTCCGCCCCGGTGGCCTGCATAGCGGCCAGGGCGCGCCCTGCGGCGGCCTGCACCACATCGCCGGGGAATTTTTTCAAGAGCTGGGGCGGCACCACGATCTGCTTTTCCTTTTTGGGGTCGGCGTAGCTCTCGGTGCCAAAGTCAAACACGGCCTCGCTGTGGGGCAGCGGCTGTAAGAGTGCGCCAACTAAGCGGCCGGTCGTTTCGTCCGCCGCCACCAGCAGCTTGCGCTTTTCCAGCAGAGTGTCCAGCGTGGCTTGGGCCAGGCTGGTCTCGCCGGTGGCAAACACATCATCGCCAAATTTGCCGCGCAGACGCTGCACCCATTTTTCGCAGTACTGCTCGGCCATGGCGCGGTTGGGCGCACTGACCTGCACGCAGACGGCAAACTCGCCGTCACGTTCCAGCAGGCGCAGGCCAGGGCAGCCATCGGCCCGTGCCTGACGCAGCACTGCAGAAACTTCCGCCGCCGTGGGGCCGAAGACGCGCAAAATTCTCAGTTCTGTGTTTACCATGTTAAACCTCTAGTCAAATATCCATTGTTGTGGCCGGGGTATCAGGGGTGATGGCCAGGCTGTCCGGCACAGGCAGGCCCAGCGCCATGCGGCGCAGCATATCCAGCGCGTACATGGCGGCGCGGGCGCGGATGACACTGCGCTCCCGGTAGCCGCCCAGGGTCAGCCGCATGAGGCAGCCCGTGTTGGAGCGGGCGTCGGCACCGGCCAGGTAGACCGTGCCCACCGGCTTGCCGGGCAGTTCCCCTCCGGGTCCGGCCAGGCCGGTGATACCCACGGCCAGCTCCGCGCCGGATTCTTTCGCCGCGCCAAAGGCCATGGCAGCAGCCACGGGGCCGGAAACCACGTTGTACTGTGCAATCGTCTCTGCCGGGACGCCCAACAGCTTTTGCTTGGCGGCCTCGGCGTAGGTGACAAAGCCGTAGCCAAACACCTCGCTGGAGCCGGGCACATTGGTCAGCCGCTCGGCGATCATGCCGCCGCTGCAGCTTTCAGCCGTAGCGGCATGCAGGCCCTTTTCCCGCAGCACGCGCACAACGGTGTATTCCAGCGCAGGCACGTCCACATCATAGGCGGCATCGCCCAAAATCCGGCGGAACTCCTCCAGCCGTTCGCGGCAGGCGGCCTCGGCGGCTTCGGAGGTTGTTTCCCGCGCAGTTACGCGAATTTCACACTCGCCGGTCTTGCAGTAGATGGCGGCGGTGGGGTTGGTGCTTTCAAACAGCGGGGCCACCTTGCTGGCGATGGCGCTCTCGCCGCCCAGCACCCGAAGCGTGTGGCTGTGGATAGTGCAATTCTGGCGGGCCAACAGCAACGGGCGCACCTGCTCCAGCCACATGGCCTTCATCTCCCGGGGTACGCCGGGCATCAGGGCCGCGCAGTGGCCCTGGGCATCCTCGAACCAGGCACCGGGGGCGGTGCCGTGGTCGTTGATGATTTTATGGCCGTTGGTGGGCACCATGGCCTGCTTGCGGTTATTCTCGGTGGGGCGGCGATTCGTGCGGGCGAAGAAGGCCAGAATCTTGTCCCACTCCGCCTCATCAAAATGCAGGGTATCGCCAAAGGCTTCGGCCACTGTCTCCTTGGTCAGGTCGTCCTCGGTAGGGCCTAAGCCGCCGGAGAAGATGAGCAGGTCGCTGCGGTTTTTGGCCTGAGTCACCAGCTCCCGCAGGCGGGCGGGGTTATCGCCGATGACATGCTGGTGCAGCACACTGATGCCCAGCTCGGCCAGTTCGCGGCTCAAAAACTGCGCATTGGTGTTTAAAATGTCGCCCAGCAGCAGCTCGGTGCCAACGCAGATGATTTCAGCGGTCACAGCAGCTCATCTTCTTCCCCACCCATACGGATGTAAATTTTCTCGACATTTTCGGCAGCTTCTGCTTCCAGCGCCAGCAGATCCGGCATGCCCGCCTCGGCCGCCAGAATTTCCTCCATGGTGGGGTTGGTCTTGGGGTGCGGCGGGGTGAAGATGGTGCAGCAGTCCTCGTAGGGCTCGATGGAGGTCTCGAAGGTGCCGATCTTGCGGGAGATCGCGATGATCTCGGTCTTGTCCATGCCAATGCAGGGGCGCAGCACGGGCAGGTCCTGGGCAGCGTCGGTGCAGGCCAGGGCCGCCATCGTCTGGCTGGCCACCTGGGCCAGGCTTTCGCCGGTGATGAGGGCCTGCAGCTCCAGCTTGGTGGCCACGCGGTTGGCAATGCGCAGCATGCTGCGGCGCATCAGCACGGTGAACAGCACGTCGGGGGCGTGGTCGCGGATGTACTCCTGCGGCTTGGTGTAGGGCACGACGAAGAGCGTGCAGTTGCCGGTGTACTCCACCAGTTCCCGGGCCAGGTCGCGCACCTTCATCTTGGCGCGCAGGCTGGTGTAGGGCGGGCTGGCAAAGTGGATGTGATGCAGCGCCAGGCCGCGGCGGGCCATACACCAGGCGGCGACAGGGCTGTCGATACCGCCGGAAAGCAGGTTGAGGGCACGGCCGCTGGTGCCCACCGGCAGGCCGCCGGCGGCTTCCACTTTGGGGCCGTGGACGTAGGCGGAATGGTCGCGGATCTCGACCATGACTTCCAGCTGGGGGTTGTGCACGTCCACCCGCAGGTGATGGTGCTTGTCCAGCAGGTAGGCGCCCAGCTCGCGGCAGATTTCGGGGCTCTTCATCGGGTAGGTCTTGTCGGCGCGCTTGGCTTCCACCTTAAAGGTGCGGATGCCCCGCAGCGTCTCGCCCAGGTAAGCTTCGGCGGTCTCGCAGATGGCGTCGAAGTCCTTGGGGCACTCCACCGCACGGCTCATCTTGACGATGCCGAACACGTGGGAGACGCGGCGGAAGGCCTCGTCCATGTCCAGGCCCTCTTCTTTCGGCTCGATAAAGACGGTGCTCTGGGCCTGGTAGACTTTGAACTTGCCCAGCGGCTCCAGCCGCCAGCGGATGATCTTGGACAGGCGTGCTTCAAACTTGCCGCGGTTCAGACCTTTCAGGGTCATTTCGCCCTGGTATGCTAGGATGATCTCTTTCATTATACAAAAACGCCTTTCGTTGGTGGGTGTTACGCTTTTACATTTAAATGTGCTGCAGTTCACGCAGGCCAGCACGCAGGCCGTCCAGCAGGGCGTCCACGTCCTCGGGGGTGTTGTCGGCGCAGAAGCTGACACGCAGCGCGGTGCGGATGGTCAGGTCATCGCAGCCCATGGCCTGCAGGGTGTGGCTGGGCTCGCCCTTATCGCAGGCGCTGCCGCCGGAGACGAACACCAGCCGCCCGTTGAGGTAGTTGATGAAGGTCTGGCTGTTGATGCAGCCGGTGGAGAAGTTGGCCACCTCATCCACGGCGTCATCGGGGGAATTCAGCGTGATGCCGGGCAGCTCGGCCAGGCCGGTGCGCAGCTGCCGATTCAGGGCATGCAGGTGGTCGTCCTTGGTGCGCAGGCGCTGGGCGCCTTTGGCGGCCGCCAGGCCCAGGCCCACGATATAGGGCGTGTTCTCGGTGCCGGGGCGCATGCCGCGCTCCTGATGGCCGCCAACGTAGGGTGGGTGCAGCGTCTGGCGCTGGCTGTCCCGCACGAAGAGTGCGCCGATGCCCTTGGGGGCGTGGATCTTGTGGCCGGAAACGGACAGTGTGTCCACGCCGGGCCACTTTTGCAGGTCGATGGGGATGCGCAGCCAGGCCTGCACCGCGTCTACATGGAAGTGGGTGCGGCTGTTTTTAGCCTTGATGCCCTTGGCCAGGGCAGCAATGTCCTGACGTGCGCCGGTTTCGTTGTTGACGGCCATGCAGGCGGCCAGGACGGTGTTTTTATCCACAGCAGCGAGGAATTTCTCGGTGTCGATATGACCGTCCCGCTCCGGGGCGATTTCCACGACGGTGAAGCCTTCCTCTTTTAAAGCACGGATCGGCAGCTGCACACTGGGATGCTCGAAGCCGGTGACGACGATCTTATTGCCCCAGTGGCGGCGGGGCATCGCGGCACCGTAGATGGCCATGTTGTTGCTCTCCGACCCGCAGGCCGTGAAGTAAATTTCATCGCTGCGGCAGTGCAGCGTTTTGGCAATGCGGGCGCGGGCCGTTTCGATGCCGTCCTGCGCGGCCACGGCGGGGTCGTACAGGCTGCTGGGGTTGGCCCAGAGTTCTACCAAAGCATCGTGGATGACCTCGGTCACGGCGGGGTCCACGCGGGTGGTGGCGGCGTTATCCAGATAATGGATCTGCGGGTCGGAAAGCATAGACATTCCTCACATTTTGAACAAAATTATACAGGATAAATTATACACGCCCAGGGCCTAAAAAACAACTGGTCCTGCAAAAAAAATACGCCAACTCCCACCTGCACGCTTGACTTTTTTGCAGGGAGCAGGTATAATAATATAGTTTCCTGTGCCGGTGTGTTGGAATTGGCAGACGAGACGGACTCAAAATCCGTTGGTGGTGACACCGTATGGGTTCGACCCCCATCACCGGCATTCCTTATACCTAAGCCTTTTAGCGGCTTAGGTATTTTTTGTGTGGCAGACAGGATTTCGGCTTGTCTGCCATTTTGTCTGCCACTTTTACCCCAGATGGCAGACAAAACGGATTCAATCTCCGCTGGGCAGAGTGGCTCTCTCAAGCAATTTTTTGCTTGGGAGATTTCTTTTTTTCGGAAAGTCCGCCAAGATTGATTTTGCTGGCAATCATGTTCGCAGCTTCCATCTTGCTGTCCACGTCAATGTGGGCGTAAATATTGGCCGTGGTGGAAAAGCTGGAATGGCCCAGCCACATCTGTACCTCTTTCATTGTGACTTTGTTCTTGATGAGCAGACTGGCACAGGAGTGGCGGAGGTCGTGATAGCGAATCGGGCGGAAACCGTTTTTCAAGAGCATTTCGCGGAAAACCCGTGTCACATAGTCCGGGGTCACAAGATGACCCATATCGTCCACGCAGATGTAGTCTTTATACTCTTTGCAGTAGCTGCCGCCGCAAAGTTTTATTTGCTGTTGCTGGCGCTTTTGGGCTTTTAGTAAAGCCTGTTCTACTGCGGGAATCAGAGGCAAACTGCGGAAGCTGGCCTTGTTTTTTGTACGGCACTTGGAAACGTCCACCATTTTGCCATCCACATTGATGCGTTCAAAGGTGCGTGAAATCGTGACGATTTTCCGTTCAAAGTCGATGGCCGACCATTGCAGACCGATTACCTCGCTGCGGCGCAATCCATAGAACGCAGCAAGCATGACAGGAAGTTCCATTTTGGTATTTGCAAAAATAGGCAGCACTTCCATTAATTCATCCGCTGAATAATAGCTGGCAACAAAGTTGTCTTTTTTGGGGCGCTCCACTTCGGCAGCAGGGTTATAGGGAATCAATTTGAGCTTTGCCGCGTCAGATAAAGCCTTGCGGATGTTGGCATGGTAATGAAGTACGGTGTTTCCGCTTACTCCGCGCTGGTTGATTTCATGTGTGTAGAACATTTCAATATCCAGCACTGTGATTTCGTTCAAACGTACTTTCCGTTTAGCAAAATACGGTCCAATCCACGATCTGACATTCTGGCAATAGCCGGAATAAGTAACTTCTTCCCAGCTTTTGCGTTTCCATTGCAACCAAAATTCAAGGTAATCCGAGAACAGCATACCCGGCCAAGGTGAATTCCATCTTTCATCTTCCGTTTTGTTTTGGCTTTTGGGTTGACGCTCGTTTACACCACGCACTTCCTCTCCGGCATTGGCTTCGCGGATCATCGTCAGGAGCAGCGCCTTGGCCTTGGTTGCATTGCGGTCAGTGGACAACCCTGTACTCAGCGTTTTGCGGTTTCGCTTTCCTTTTTCATCTGTGGGCAGATTCAGAACGACATAATAGAATCCGTGTTTTTGCGTAAGATAGCCTGTAACTTTCGTTTTCATTGCGTTGCTCCTTTCCGACTATCTGACGGTAATGGTGACACCTATATGATAGCGGATATGCGCTTTTTACTCCACGCTGTCGGTTGTCGCATTGACAGTGTTGCAATCTTCGGGTGTTTCGTTCTGCAAAAAGCGAATTACGTTTACCTTGGGGATGCGGTAACTGCGTCCGATGCGAAATGCCTTGATTTTCCCTGCATTCAGCATACGATATGCCGTTTTCTTACTCACGGGCCGCGAACCGCCCAGCATCTCGCAAAGCTGTGGTACATCCACTACATCGGGGTATTTTCGGAAAATTTCTCGCTTTCCAAATGGTTCTCCCATAATCGTCAACTCCTCTCAAAAATAATTGCGGATTTAATTCCACAAGCATGGCGGTCACCTGTGGAAAACAAGTGACCGCCATAATCTGAAATTAAATTGTATATCCTATTCGACACTACTTCCCGGATATAGGGCAGACCATTGACCCGGCTGCTGGAGCAGCGCCCGCGTCCTGTACCACATTGTTGGCAGTACCGCCGATTCCTTGAGGGTATCGCAACGGTGCGTATCATAATGATCGACCCTTTCATCGCATAGGCGGTGTTCCACGCCGCCCCTCTGAGCGCCTGTGAGCGCGTTTATAGCGACAGGAATATCCTATCATAGCTAAACCGCTGCACACGCCTTAGAGTCTGCTTGCCGTCGCTCCGTGGGTTGCGGCAAGATCGAATTTATGTAGCCAATGGTCTGGTTATTCTGCTTTCAAGGTTCTCTCAAGGGGAGAGGGCCTTTCAACACCCTCTATAACTTATATACTCTGCAAAAATAAAAACCTTGAGGGAAAAATTAAAACTATTTTTCGCGCTGCTCACATACGAAATTTGGAAACCGCAATCAGAAATTCAATGACCTGTGTTTGAAACAGATCTTCGTCAAAGCGGCCATTTACAAAGCTGTAACTGCGCAGCAATGTGTAGTAGCGCTCATACAGCTTTTGGATAGCGGTGTGGTTGGCTTTCTTGGCCTGTGCCAGCAGTTCTCTATATGCTCCCATCAGTGTTCCCCCATTGCCTTGCGGATTTTATTGATTGCATTGTGTTTGTGCGTACTCACGGTGTCAGGCTTGATTTTCAGCTTCGTCGCCGTATCGGCAATCGAAAGCCGGTCAATGTACAAGCAAATCATAACCTCACATTCTTTCGGGGAGAGCTTGTGCAAATAGGGCTTGATAGCCTCCCACATCAGTTTGGCTTCTACTGCAGATTCCAAGGATTCCTCCCGGATGGAATCTACGTGTTCAATGGTTTCGGCAGCATATTCATAGGAACATTCCACCTTTTGAATCTTCTTCAGATGGCGGATATAGGTCAACCTGCGGTTCTTCAGCACCGTGGCCAAATACGCGGTAAACTGCGCGGCCAGTGCGGCATCCTCACCATAAATCCAATATTTATTGGCATCCTTTTTTCTGGACATATTTACCTCCAAAATTTTGAGTTTCATTGAATAGAAGCTCAAAAAGGAGGTGCACGAGCGCAATAAAAATATCGTTTCAACGTGCATATTCAAAAAGACAAGCACGAAAAAGGCCCGACAACCAATTTGGCTGTCGGGCCTGAAACGTAATGTAACTATACTTACATTGTATTTCGGTGCGTAAGGGTGGCCCAGTGCAAGGGGCTATGCTTTCTACACTATTGTTGTAAAATGTACAGCTTGCGCTGTGCTTTTTCACCAAGGCATCCAGAATCCCGGTGTTCAACTTATTGACCTCGACGTAGAGTAAAAAACGCCCGCGCTTTTCAGGCGCGGGCGTTATAAAAAGGAGAAAACGCGATTTTGCATTACGCAAAACGCAGAAAAAAGAGCATCAAATATCTATCAGCAATATTTCTCAATGATTTTCTGCATAACATCCCAGCTTTTCTCCATGTCGGCGGTCAGTTTGAACTGGGTTCGGGCGCGGTTGAGGTTTTGAGTCTCGTAGTTGATGTGAAAGTAGTGGTCGCCCTCCAGATAATCGGCGAGGAAGCGCATACCACATTCCATCGTCATCAGTTTGGCACCCCACGGCAGGGTCTGCTTTTCCAGCGGGGTGAACGCTTCACCTGCTGCCTGCAAGAAGCCCTTGGTGTAAATTTCAAACAGTTCCATGCTGAAATTCACTTTCGAGAGGTCGGATTCATCCTCGGCGCAGTGGTTAGCGCCAAAACGGATTGAATCGCCAAAATCGTTCGCGGCCAGCCCCGGCATGACAGTGTCGAGGTCGATAACACACAGCCCCTCCCCAGTCGTTTTGTCGAACAGGATATTGTTCAGCTTGGTGTCGTTGTGGGTGACGCGCAACGGCAGTTTGCCCGCTGTCAGCAGGTCCACCATAACATGATAATCCGCTTCACGGGCGCGGACAAACTCAATTTCGCGCTGCACCTGTGCGGCGCGTCCCATGCGGTCCTCAGCCACAGCACGCTGGAAGTCCGCGAAGCGTTTTGGTGTATCATGGAAGTGAGGAATCGTCTCATGCAGGGTGTTTGCCGGGTAGTCGGCAAGCTGGTGTTGGAAATTGCCAAAAGCAACGGCGCTTTGGTAAAAATCTTCGGCGGACTGCACCTGCTGCAAGCAGACGGTGTTCTCCACGAAGTCATAGACACGCCAACAACCGCCGTCGGCGGCCTTATAATAGGGCTTTCCAGCTTTGGTCAGCGCAACATGGAGCGTGGCACGTTCCGGGTCAGCCCCGCGCTGTTTGGCCTTTTCGCGCAGAAAATCCGTTACACCGCAAATGTTTTCCATCAGACCGTCCGGGTCTTTGAATGTATCAGTATTGATTTTTTGCAGAATATAGCGTTTTTGCGTTGCTTGTTCGGTGAGAGCATACGTCTGGTTGATATGCCCTTCGCCATAGGCGATTGGCTCGGACACCGGGCCGTTCCACGCCCACGCGGCTAAAATCTTGTTCATTTCATATACATCCTCTCGGTTTTATATCAGGCCGTGATGCTGTACAACACAACGCCTGCCACGGCGGCACCCGCCATAACCTTGATTGGGCTGGGCTTCCACTTGCGCAGGACGAAAAAGCCTGCAAGGAAAATTACCAGCGCCATCAAGTCAAAGCTGCTCAAATCTGCTGGAAGAGTACGTTGGCCGTATAGTGCCAGAATCATCAACGAGATACCGGCAGAGGCAATCATAGCGATTACAGCGGGGCGCAGCCCTGCCAAAACCCCCTGCACAATGCTCAAGCCACGGAAGCGGTAGTACACATAAGCCAAAGTCATCACAATGACACAGGATGGGAAGATACAGCCGATAGTGGCAATCAGCGCTCCCGGCAGCCCAGCCACCTGAATTCCCACAAAGGTTGCCGCGTTAAGAGCGATAGGGCCGGGAGTCATTTCAGCAATGGCCATAATGTCGGCAAACCCCGTCATTGTCAACCAAGGGTGAATATCCACGACTTGGTCTTGAATTAAAGGCATGGCTGCATACCCGCCGCCGATGCTGAACAGGCCGACTTGAAAGAAACTCCAGAACAGTTCCAGATAGATCATTCCTCGACCTCCTTCTTTTGCAGATACAGCGTATCCAACGCACCAATCACACCGCAGACCAGAATAATCAGGATAATGTTCACGGAGAAAAAGCGAGTCGCCACGAAAGCCGCCAGCATCACAGCGATGGGCAGCAGGCGCTTCTTTTTCAGAATGGGCCATGCCATATTGATGACTACATCAAAGATGACTGCCGCCACACCGGCCAGCATACCGGCCATAGCCATGCTCACATACTTGTTGGAGCGAAATGCTTGGTAGAAAGCAGAAATGATGGAAATGATAATCAGCGGCGGCAGTGCTGAACCAACTACGGTAATCAATGCACCGGGGATTCCTGCCACATGGTAACCCACCAGAATAGAGGCATTGATGGCGATAGAGCCGGGGCTGGACTGGGCTATGGCCGTCAGATCCAACATTTCTTCCTCCTCAATCCAGTGCAGTTCTTTCACAAAGCGCTCCCGCATGAGAGGGATAATGACAAACCCGCCGCCGAATGTACACGCGCTGAGTTTAAAGGTAGAAAGGAACAACTGCCAATATTTATTTTTCTTGTCCAATAGAATCTGTCTCCTTTTCAGCGGTACATCTGCACCGCACGGGCCATTTCACGCATTCGGGGTTCAGCGTAGGCAAAAAACTTTTGCAGTGCCTTGCAATAGTAACTGCGTTGGGCTTTGTCTGCTGTATTACGGTCACGCTTGCAGCCGCCGTGACATAGGTTTACCCATCTGCATTGCTGACATTCTGCGGGGACATTCCGGCCATCCTTTATAAAGATGCGCATTTTCTCCCCCAAAAGCAACGATTGTAAAGAGTCATTTTGAATCGTTCCGAGTTTGTACTCATCCAAACAGTAAAAATCGCACGGGTAAACAGCGCCACTGCCCTCCACAACCATGTAAGAACCGCACGCGCCGGTGGTGGAGCAAGTTCCCGTCGGTGCGCCCATGAGCAGTTGTATATAATCTTCAAACAGGCGAACACTGACATAGACACCTGTTTTCCAGTCACGATACCATGCGTCAAACAGGGCGCACAAAAATTGCGCGTACAGTTCCGGCGAAAGAGAGTAATTTTCGATTCCTCGCTGCGCGCCCAAGGGGTCTAAGCAAGGGATGAATTGGAGATAGCGCACACCCGTTGCTTTCATAGACTTATACACACGTTCCGCCTTTTTAGCCAGACGCTTGGTGACAACACATAAAAGGTTGCACTCGATATGATACTGCTCCAGCAGTTTGATCATCTGCATGACCCTTGTCCATGTTCCGTCGCCGGAAACATCTGGGCGCAAAGCATCATGTACATCTGGAGTACCGTCTAAGCTGATACCAACAAGGAAGTTTTCTTCGCGGAAAAATTTCGCCCATTCTTCGGCAACAGCAAGGCCGTTTGTCTGGATGGCATACTGCACCGTTACACACTTTTGGTTGTACTTTCGCACTGTCTGCGTAAAGAACAGAAAGAAATCCAGCCCTGCTAAGGTTGGTTCTCCGCCCTGAAAAGCAAACGAAACAAAGCCGCCTTGGTCAAGTTCCTCAAAACAGCGTCGTATCAATGTCTCGGCTGTCTGCAAGGTCATCATGCAATCTTCGGAAGTGCTACGGTTTTGCTGCTCATCCCGATAAAAGCAATAGTGGCAGCGCATATTGCAAAATC
>OLQN01000595.1_pt1 | contig 30907 bp, 30 predicted proteins | sample 1673181 | NCBI WGS metagenome assembly OLQN01 (sample SAMEA3136763, study PRJEB25190) | human gut metagenome | biome: human gut; feature: human-associated habitat; material: faeces | place: Austria | collected 2013
AATACTTAGAATTACATTATTGATTATAGAAAAATGTAAAAGACACTAGTTCACCCAAACCCAACGGATTACTAGTGTCTTTACATTAGTTAAATTCAGAGGAACCACTGTATCCAGTAGTCTTTCTGTATGATTATTAAACAATTGATATATTTAAAAGTCAAGGCTAAATCTATCTAAATCAATGAAAATAAGTCGTTTTAGATGAAGTAGGAACAATCGCAACAAATTTACGGGAATTAAAAATGATATCTGTTTGTGTTCTTTACAGATCCTTCAATTTTTTTGTAGGAGAAGATGATGTATATATATTGATGTTGCCATGATTTTAATGGCACTAGTAGAAATACTAAGAATTACATTGATTATCATAGAAAAATGTAAAAGACACTCGTTCGTGTAAATGAGTGTCTTTAATGTATTACTTTAATCCAAATAATGTTTCGATACAAGAATCATCCATTACACGATCTGTTGGTGGCATGTTGGCGTGTTCTAGTAGTGAGTCTACGTGGTCCTTGATGGTTACGTCTACAAGTTTATTGACATCGATTCCTCTGAGCTCAAAGAATAAAAACGGGTTTTCATCAAGTTTAGTTCCAATTCCGTAGAGTACGGCAGCAACGTGCTTGCACATTAAGGCCCAGTCGGGGCAGCTGCAGTTGAAGCTGATTTCTCTTTGGCTTGGGAAGAGTCCGTTTTCGGATAGGAATATTTCTTTTAAACTTTCTGGGAATTGTCCGTTCACAAGTTCTTGTAAGTTTTGGATTTGTGAACTACATTTTTCAATGATGTCTTCACAAATTTCTTCTTTTAGTGGACTGATATTGATTTCTACTTTGTATGGTGTTTTTCTTGTTCCTTGTACACGTGCTTTTACTTTACCCTTAACAATTTGTAAGTCCACAACAGCACCGGAACGAACATATCTTTTTCCTCGTTCGATGCGACTGGCATAATCGGCATATTGTTCGATATTTTTACACCAGGCCATGCCCCACCAGCTTTTTGCGATTTGCCTTCCGTCCACAATAATGGGATGCATTTCTTTTCCTTTGTTTTTTGCGTTTTTAACACTTTCTTGTGCTTTTTTTTGTAATTCTTCTACGCTCATTTGCGAATATTGCATGCTTGCTGTCCAATATTTTGCCATAATCTACACATCCAATCTTAATAAGTCCATTAGTTCGTTTGTATCTAGTTCAGTAATCCATTTTTCTTGGCCAGATGCAAGGATGGAATTTGCGAGTTCTTGTTTAGACTCAATTAATTTATCAATTTTTTCTTCAATAGTTCCATTTGAAACAAGTTTATGAACAAAAACTTCTTTTGTTTGTCCAATACGATATGCACGATCGCTCGCTTGATTTTCTACGGCTGGGTTCCACCAACGGTCAAAGTGAATGACGTGGTTGGCAGCTGTTAGATTGAGTCCGGTTCCGGCTGCTTTTAACGATAATACGATATATGGAACGTATGTGTTTTCGTCATTAAATTTTTCAACGATTTCAGTACGCTTTTTAGCTGGAATACCACCATGAATAATATATCCCTTCTTATGGAAGATAGATTCTAGGTATTGAGATAGGGGTTCGCACATTTCTTTATATTGTGTAAATACCAATACTCTTTCCCTTTTCTCATAGATGGTTTCACACAACTCTTTCAACATCGCATATTTTCCACTGTCCTTTGGATTGTAGTTGGTATCATGAATAAATTGGTCTGGGTGATTACAGATTTGTTTCAATTTCGTCAATAACGCAATCACAATACCTCTTCTTTGAAGTCCAGTGGATTCCAATATTTTTTGTTCTGCTTTATCAACTTCCTTGCGATACAAAACGACTTGTCGTTTGGACAAATCCACATGTTCTGTGATTTCCATTTTGTCTGGTAAATCTGAAATGATTGTTTTATCTGTTTTTAGACGTCTTAAAATGAATGGGGAAACCATCATTTTTAATTTTGTCATATATTCAGGATAGGCTTGTACTTTCTTTGCGTATTCCTTAAATTCAGATGCACTACCTAATAATCCTTTATTTAAGAAGTCAAATAGTGACCATAAATTGGATAGGTCATTTTCAATCGGTGTACCTGTCATTGCGATGCGCATATGGCTGGGAATCTTTTTAATAGCACGTGTTTGTTTGGTTGCCGGATTTTTAATGGCTTGTGCCTCATCTAAAATCAAACAGTCCCATACTCTTTCTTGTAAAAATACATTGCGTAATGCCATCCCATAGGTTGTTATAGTGATAAATGTGTCTTCATGTACAATATTGTTTTTTCCGTGAAGGATATAATATGGCATTTTAGGTGCAAAGCGATCTATTTCTTTTGACCAGTTTCCCAGTAGGGATGCAGGAACAATCAATAATACATGTCCATCTTTCTTTTTTTCATACATCTTCTCTAAAAAAGAAATGACTTGAAGTGTTTTTCCTAGACCCATATCGTCGGCAAGGCATGCGCCAAAGCCTAAATCATTCATTTGATTTAACCAATTGTATCCACTCTTTTGATAAGGGCGTAGTGTTGCGTTTAAATATTTTGGTTGAGCTTGGCTTTTGATTTTTGAAGGATTCTTCAATTTGCCTAAAATATCCCTTAGCCATTTTCCATTTGATATTTGTATACCCATATCGACATCAATATCATCGTCATTGGACATATATGTTTTTGTCAAAGCTTCCTTTAAAGTAATAGTTCCATCATATTGTTCCATTTGTTCAAGAAGTTGTTGAAGCTTGTTATGATTAATTTCTACCCATTGACCTTTAAGCCATGCAAGGCCTTCTTCCATTTTTAAAAGTTCACTAATTTCTTTCTTTGTAAGGGCATGACCATTAACAATTAGAGATGGTTGTAAGGATAGTATGGAGTCAAATCCAAACATGGATGGTTTGGTATCCCCAATATTCACATTGATTTTTACAGAAGAATATTTCTTCTTCCACCAATTTGGTACTCTACACTTAATGCCACAAGCCTCAATGTCAGGCACACTCTTTAATAGGGAATAGGCTTCTTTACTTGTCAATTTGATGGGATGAAATAAATCACCTGTTTCCATATATTGGGCAATCAAAGTATTCTTTTGAGCTACTACATTTAGACAGGATAATAAATTCAATAATTGTTCTTGATCATTTTTATATTCGATGAGTGCATGTTTTAGTGGCATATGAACAATTCGATTTTCTTTGTCTTTTGTGGCATACGTCGCTAAAAACGCAAATGGAAAGTCTGCATCTTCTTCGTTTTCGACTAAATGAAAATAGATTCGTTTTGCGACTTTTAAATCTTGGGATTTTTCCTGAAGATACATTTGAACTGTACCCTTGTATGATTTCATGTCCCACCTAAACTGAGAATTTAAGTGCTGAAATATATTTTGAATCCACTTTTCATCAATGAATTCAGTACCAATCGCAAAAGGAATAATAGACATTAAATATTCTAAATCTTCGCTTGATGCTTCTACTTTAGTATCTTCTCTAGCTACTTCTAGTTCAGGACGATTACTTAAAAGTTCAATGAATTTCAATGATAGTTGATACAAATAAAAAGCACTAGGCGTCAATCCCTTTAGATTGTTTTCAAACCCTAATTCATAGAGTGCCAAATATTTGTCTTTTTTGAATGATTCAGCCCATTTTGAAGTATTCTCTTCTTTTGTTTCATCAATATGAAATCCGTTCTTGGTAAATATAAAATTAATTTTTTCCATACACTGTTTGTCCTTCGTCTTATTGCCTTTATATATTTTAGCATATACATAATTGATAAACATATCAATAATGCTTTAAATGAAGGAAAAATGTTTTTTAGAAATCTTTGCGATTTAATAATGTTTTCACATTGAAGTTTTATAATGGAAATTGGCTACTGGATGTAGTAACGTCTACCCTTGGAATTAAAAATGATATCTGCTTGCGTTCTCGCAAGATTTTGATTGTGTACATTGATGTTGCTCTTGAGTAATGTTTTAAGTTGAATTACTAAGAATTATACTGATTATCATAGAAAAATGCAAAAGACACTAGTTCACCTTTCCCGCAAAGAAGTTAAACTAGCGCCTTAGCATTAGAATGATTTCAGAGTGACCACTGTATCCAGTAGTCTTTCTGTATATGTATTATAGCTATAAATAGGGGATTATGCAAATGAGGTAGTTCTTTTTAATTAGCGTTTGTTGATTATTATAAAGGTCATTTAAATATAAGAAGATTGGAGTATATATGAACAATGAAATAATTAAGTTTAATAATGGAAATTTAGAATTAGACGTTACGGTAACTCCAGATAAAGATACTGTGTGGTTAACCGTTGATCAATTATGTACTTTATTCAATAAAAATAAATCAACAATTTCTAGACATATAAAAAATATTTTTAATGAAGGCGAATTAGATGAAATTAGCTCAGTTGCAAAAAATGCAACTCAACTAAAGCGTTATGATCCACGTACTGGAAAAGATAGAATTTCAAATGTTGAAATTAATTACTATAATCTAGATGTAATTATCTCTGTTGGGTATAGAGTAAAATCACAAAACGGAATTATCTTTCGTAAATGGGCAACATCTATATTGAAGGACTATATGATAAAGGGATTTGCAGTTAATGAAAAGAGACTTGAGGCTTTAGATAAAACTATCCAAATTCAGTCTAGAATGCTTGCTTCTGCTTTAAACATTGAAGAAAAAGAAGTATTGAATGTTGTTGAAGCCTATTCGAATGCATTAACTCTTCTAGATGATTATGATCATGGAACTATCCCTAAACCGGATGGCATTGCTTCTGTTTATAAGTTAACCTATGAAGAATGTCGTGAAATGATTGATTCTATGAAGTATGGAAACTATTCAGATGTATTTGGTGTTGAAAAAGAACTGGGTAAATTAAATGGAATAATTGCAGCGGTATATCAAAATGTTTTTGAAACTGAATTGTATCCAAGTATTGAGGAAAAGGCTGCAAACTTACTTTATTTCTTGATAAAAGATCATCCTTTTGTGGATGGTTGTAAACGTATAGGTGCATCTATATTCTTAGAGTTTCTTAATAAGAATAAACATCTTATTATCGATGGAAAACAGATTATTTCAGATAGTGCACTTGTAGCCATTACTTTAATGATTGCAGAGTCTAGACCGGAAGAAAAGGAAACGATGGTCAAACTTGTCATGAATTTTTTGAAATGTGAATTTTGTGTAAATTAGGATCTTTTGATATAGTGGAGGATTATTCAATGTTGACAACGAGTATTAAATTCAGTAGAATAATCATCAGTTAGTCATCTCTAACAAGAGGTGACTTCTTTTATGGAATATAAGTTAGTATATGCTAACTGCGGAGGTATAATGAAAAAGATTCTATATATTATGATTGGATGCATATCATTAGAATTAGGAATTATTGGTGTAATATTACCGATTCTTCCAACGGTTCCTTTTGTATTGTTGGCTGCTTTTTGTTTTGCAAGATCTAGTGAAAGATTGGATGGTTGGTTTAAGAATACGAAGTTGTATAGAGAGAATAATATTAAGAATGGTATGACAAAACAAGTAAAGATTCGTATTATGTGTTCAGTAACTATATTGATGAGCATTGGATTTATCATGATGGGATTAAAGGGGGTTGTGATTGGTAATATTGTTTTACTCATTGTTTGGATTTTTCATATGGCTTATTTTACATTTGGAGTGAAGACTGTATGAAAAGGGTTTTGAATTATTTACTCGCAATTAGCTTTATTCTTACAATCATGGTTCCAATCACGGGAATCATTGTTCATAAATTAGCTTCTACATTATTCTTAGTATTGGCTTTGATTCATGTCTTCATATATAGAAAGAGATTGGATTTGAAGTATATTCTTATTATTGTATTAACCATAGTATCTTTTGTATTAGGAATATTAGGATTAATTATGGTTGAACATCCAATAATACTAATTCTTCATAGAACAATTTCGATTGTATTAATAATCTTATTGGCTATTCATATATATAAGTTTCATAGAAGGCTTGCCGTTGCATAATGTGACGGCTTTTATTATATATTAAAGTAATGGCAAATATGATGACGGATGAGTTTGAAAAAGAGATTGGTATGAAGGGATAAGAACTCTGTCGTAAAATATTGAATGATTCAGGATGGTATTATAATTCTAAGATGTTTTCAATTTGAATTGACAATTTTTTTGGGTAGGAGTATGTTCTGACTGAAGAGAAAATAAGTAAACTAAAACAAATGTATTGCAGTTGAGTTTGGAGATGATATTTTGTATTCAGAACTAGAATATTTAAATTGGATATTTCGTATCGTGTTGGCTACTTTATGTGGTTGTGCCATTGGATATGAAAGGACTAGTCGAAATAAATCGGCTGGGATTCGAACGCATGCGATTATTGCACTAGGATCTTCAATGTTTATGATTATTTCTAAATATGCGTTTTTTGATGTGTCGACGGCGGATGGAGCTAGAGTGGCAGCACAAATTGTTAGTGGAATTGGATTTCTTGGTGCTGGCGTAATCTTTGTGAAAGATGATTTGATTCAAGGGCTTACTACAGCAGCTGGAATGTGGACTACTTCTGGCATAGCTGCATGTATTGGTGCTGGATTGATTTTTATTGGTGTTTTTGCGACATTATTTCTAGTCGTTCTTCAAAAGATATTTCATTATCCTTTTTTCAATCAAATTGATCATCCTAATGTATTGATTCAGACTAATATTGTTTCTAAGAATGATGAAATATATAAAATATTTGAAAAGTATGGTATAGAGGTCAATGAAATAAAAATTGATAAGAATCTAGATTTAATGACTTTTGATACAAATAGTAGGTGGATTGATCATAAAAACGAATTGTTTCAGGATTTGATGTCAATTGACACAGTAACGAAAGTATCTATTCTCTAATTGATAAAGGGACTATGGCGGATGATTTTGATGATGTGAATCATCAGCTGGAAAAATTATTGAGAGGATTGAAAATCATGAAGATTAAAGATGTAATTGAAATTCTAAAACAAGAGGGTACTTGGGTACGTTGGGATCGTTGTACTAGAGATCGTATTTTGTTTGGAAATGAGAATCAAGAAGTAAAGAAGATTGGTGTTTGTTGGGTGGCTACAAATAAGGTGATTGAAAAGGCATTAGAAAAGGGGATTAACTTTATTGTTTCTCATAAGAATATTTTCTATACAACAGGTACGCATTTGGAAACTAAATTAGTAGAGTCTATAGAATATAAGAAGGAATTATTAAGTAAGGGAAATATTTGTGTATATCGTTGTCATGATGTTTGGGATTCTATTCCTGAATATGGTGTGAGTGATGTATGGGCTAAAAAGCTTGGTTTTGATTTTAATGATAGAGTTATTAATTCGTATTATCAATGTGCAGATATTCCTAAACAAACCGTTTCACAATTAGCAAAACATGTGGCAAATGTATTAAAAGATGATGGTGAAGAGGGTGTTTATGTTTTTGGAGATGTAAATAAAGAAGTATCTCGTTTAGCTATTGGTACTGGTGCTGGAACAGATATATTTGAAATGTTAGAATTTAATCCAGACGTAGTTATTGTGGCAGATGATGGTATCACAAATTATAAGGATGCTCAGTATGCGATTGACAATGATTTGCCAATGATTGTAGTAAATCATGCGGGTTGTGAGATTGGTGGCTTAAAAAACATGGTGAATTATTTTAATGATAAACTTCCTGATCTTAATGTTGAGTATTTGGATGAGGGGTTTAAAATTTCTTATTTTAAATAGTATATTAAAAAGCAAATTCAAAATCGAATTTGCTTATTTTTTTAGTTTGTCCACTTCTTCATAGAATAGTGTTCCATTTAGTTTGTTTACTTGAATTGTCTTTTCTATCCATAATCTTAATACGTCAGATGCAGTTGAGATTTCGTCTAGTTTTGTACTGATTAGAGCAAAATCTGGAATTTCATCATCCGATATTTTTCCGTCCATTGTGATTTGAATCAATCGATTTACTAATGGTTGGATATCATTTAATGTTGCGACTGTACTTAATATAATGCTTGGTAAATCTTGTACGTCTACTTGTGGAATGTATTTTTGTCCAATTTCACATTTGTGTGTACAGTGATAGTTACATAGTTCAGGTGCGTGATACAAATCGGCTAGTTGTAGAACAATATCTGGTGCAGCCGTTTGTTTACCTTTTTCAATTCGGTAGATTTTGTCTGGTGAAATGCCATTTAGTTCTTCACTTGCACTTTCTCTGGTATATCCAGCTTTTACTCGATATTCTTCGTAGGGAGTTTGAAACTCCTTTTTGTTTTGTTCACTCATTATTATGCCCTCATTTCGTATTTCGCAAAAAGTGCGAAAAAGTGTGTTTTTTTACGCATTCTTTTGTCTGTTGAAAATGCTCCAATGAAATTATGATATAGATGCTTGAAGATATCAAGAAGAAAGATTGGTGTTAGTTATGAAAACTGTTGATAATCGTTTACGCATGATTCGTTTAATAGAGAAGATTGAAAGAAATAGAAAGTTGGCGGACCAGATGCATGTAAAGGATGTGTCGGAGTTTAAAAGGCAGAGTAATGCTAATAAGTAGGAGGAAAAGAAAATGATGAGTAGGGAGAGTTTATTAAGTAGTTTGAAAGGTTTAAGTAAGAATGTTTATTCTAGAGAAGAGCTTCTTCCAGAGATGGATCTATTAGAAGAAGAGATGGCTCAGATTGTGTTTGAAGATGGTTTGGATATTCCTAGTGAATATGTTCATATGTCATATATTATGAAACGTTTGCACATCATGAATAATGAAGCTGGAAATGTAGCGAATCAAGAATTGAAGAAGTTGTCTAGATTGGCTTCTATATTTTCAAATCATGTTCGTGCTCAACAGTCTGGGATTACTGGTGAAGATAGGGTTGAACAATATTTGGGTTATATGAAATCCAATCATGTTGTTCTAAGAAATCTTCAGTTGTCAGATGGTGTTCACAATACAGAAATTGATTTTCTTGTATTGAAACAGGGTGTGGCAACAATTGTTGAAGTTAAGAATTCTAAGAGAGATGTTTATATTGATGAGGCTGGTGACATGTACAAGGTTGGTAGATATGAAAATTTTGATAGTCACTTGGGTGCTAAGATGGATTTTAGAGCGGAAATCATTCAACAACTTCTTAAGGATGCTGGTTTTGAGAATATGAGAATTGAAAAGGTTGTTGTATTCACAAACAATCGTATTCAAATCAAGAAGGATTATCATGGATTTAGAGTTTGTTTCTTATCTAGACTCCCTCATTTGATTGATGATTTTTATGGGACTGGAGTGATTCAATTCACTAAGCATTTACAGCAGATGGCTGATTATATCCAGAACAAAGATTTGAATGAGTATTATCCGTTTGAAATGGATGTACAAGAGTTTAAAGAAGCTTTTGTGGATGCTTACTTAAAAATCAAAGGTTATGATCAACCAAAACCAATTGAAGATGGTTTGTTTACTCGAGTAAGAGTGTTTATGAACAGTTTATTCAACATGCCTAGTACACAACATGTTTCATATTAAAAATAGGAGGAAAACAAAATGAATTATTTAGATGACAGAGATTATGAAGATGTTTCTTTTATTAAAAAGCATCCAGAGATTAAGGGAGTTTTTATTACGATAGCTGTATTGGTTATTTCTTTTTCAAGTATTGGATTATACAAGGCTATGAATCCACCTAAGGAAGAGGTTAATACTATTAATGTTGAGATTGAGAAAAGGGGTAAGTTGATTGTTGCTGAAACAGAAGCTCATGATACAGATATTGCTACATCACAAGCTATGGTTGGACCCGTTCCATTGTGGTATGACAATTCTGTTGAGTATGATTGTTGTGCAAAATCTACTGTGACTTATGATTTGGATCAGACTAAGGCTACTGCCAATACTTTAACTAAGGTAGTAACTGTTAAGGCTCCAAGGCAAGAGGTAGAAACGCATTTGATGCTTGATACTTATAAGAGTATTAAGGAGAATCAAACTATTTTCAATCCAGTAGATGACAAGGATTTAAACAAATCTCAAAGGGAACTTCAGAAAAGATTGAATGAAGCAGCGTTGCAGTCTGAATTGCCTCAAGAAGCTCAAACATCATTTGAGGAACATATGACCAAATGGATTACTAATCAGGATGCTTACAAAGATTACACAGTTAAGTTTAAATATGCATAGTCGGTTGGCTATGCATATTTTAATCAACAGTATTTGGAAAGGATGGTTAGAAAAGGAAAAAAGTATTGACATTATTTATTATCAAGATTATAATGTAAGCGAATACAGGATTGTTACTCTTTGAGGCTTTACCTACATGTGTTTTTGGATTGCATGTTTGCGAAGTTTCGAAGAGTTTTTTGTTTATAAGGAGTTGGTGTTATGTTAAAAAATCTATTCAAAGTACAAAAAAAGATTCAAATATATTCTCCAGTTAATGGGAAGTGTGTAGATTTAAAAGATGTAAATGATCAAATGTTTGCCGAAAAAATTATGGGAGATGGTATTGCATTTAAATACAATGAAAATACTATATATTCTCCGTGTAAAGGTAAAATTGTTGCAGTGGCAAGTACTAAGCACGCATTAGGCATAGAAACAGAAGATGGTATTGAAATTTTGATTCATGTTGGGTTAGAAACCGTTGAATTTAATGGAAAGGGATTTGAATTGTTGGTTAATCAAAATGATAAAGTGACAACAGGACAGCCATTATTAAAAATTGATAGAGATTTTTTTGAAACACATCATACTGATTTGACAACACCTGTTGTTGTGACAAGTAAAGGATTGAATATAGAATTCACAAATAAAGAGGAAGTAACTATAAAAGATGTTGTAATGATGATAAATAGGTGATAAAAGATGAAAGTTGTTAAATGCATTAATAATAACGTAGCTATATGCCTTGATGATGATAATAATGAATTGGTTGCTTTTGGAAAAGGGATAGGGTTCAAAAAGCCTCCTTTTGAAATTGATGTAGCCGTTATTCAAAAGACATATTATGGTATTGATGAAAACTATGTTCATATGATAAATGAAATTCCTGAAGAAATTTTGTTACTCTCTGAAGAGATTATAAAATACGCAGAAAATGAACTGGATTATATCTTTAGTCCTAATGTTATCTTTACATTAGCTGATCATATCAATTTTGTTATAGTAAGGTATAAGGAAAGATTAAATATAACTCTTCCGATTGTTCAAGATATAAAATTCTTGTATGAAAATGAATATGCTATAGGAAAATATGCGTTGTCTTTGATAGAAAAAAAATTAAATATAAAATTACCATTAGAAGAGGCTAGTTTTATTAGTTTACATATTATAAATGCAGAAGCCAGAAAAGCAGGAGAAATAGATGGCTATGCAGAAAATAAAGTGATTATTAGTGAAATTACAAAACTGATAGAAAATAAATTCGATATAAGTATTAACAAAGATGGAGCGAATTATTCAAGATTTGTTTCACATATTCAATACTTATTAAAACGAATTGGAAGTAAGGAGGAAATAAAAAGTGAAAATAAAGAGTTGTATATGACAATGAAAAACTCATATCCAGATACTTCAGATTGCGTAGATTCAATTTCTGAGTATTTATTTGAACTTTTTAAATGGCGATTGTCAATTGAAGAAAAACTATACTTGATTTTACATATAAATCGATTATGTTCACGAGAGGATTGTTACCAGTAGGGCTTAACCTAGAACACAAATCAAATTGTTTTTTGATTATGTTTTAGGTTTTTTTTGTTAAATGAAATTAAAATAGGCGCCTTTTAATGGCATTTAACACATATTTATAGGAGGATGATACTAGAGAAAAGATATTGTTGATAACTTATTTTATGAATCGAATTTAATCGTATACGACATTAATGAATTTTTAAATTATGAAAGGAGAAAAATAAATGTCAAATTATTCTAAAAATGCAGAAGATATTATTAAATATATAGGTGAAGGTAAAAATATTGAAGAAGTTAAGCATTGTTTTACCAGACTGAGATTTAAAGTAAAAGATAACTCAAAAGTAAATGTTGAAATGCTAGAAAAAATACCTTGCGTAGTTCGAGTTATGAAAACAATGGGTCAGATTCAAGTTGTTGTAGGAAATGAAATAGATGAAGTTTATAAAGCTGTAGAAAAATACTTGGAAGGAACAAGTATAGATGTTTCCAAATTAGAAGAACCAGTAGAAACAAAAGAAGAAAAAGGACCTAAAGGAATTAAATATTATGGTAGTCAAATATTAAATGCAATTTCACAAACTATCAGCCCTATTTTGATGGGAATGGTAGTTGCTGGATTATTTAAAGCAATATTAACTATTTTAACTTTGACAAATATTGTAAGTACAGACAGTCAAACTTATACTTTGCTAAATTTAATGGGTGATTCGTTCTTCTATTTTATGCCTGTATTAGTTGCATATAGTGCATCAAAATATTTCAAATGTAATACGGTATTAAGTTTAATGTTAGCTGGTATTTTACTGCATCCTAATTTCATTAATTTAGTAAATAATGGAGAAAGTATTAGTTTGTTTGGTCTACCTGTTCATGCTATCTCTTATAGTTCTTCATTATTGCCTGTATTGTTTACTGTTTGGGTTCAGTCAAAGCTTGAAAAACTAGTAAGTAAGACATTTTTCACTAAATTAGGAATGCTATCTTTATTCCCAACGTTTTTAATTATGGCTCCACTAACACTGGTTGTAACAGGTCCATTTGGTTCAATTGTCGGAGAATTGATTGCAAATGCAATGTTAGTAATTTATAACAAATATGCAGTATTGGGTGTATTTGCAATTTGTTTCTTGATGCCATTATTTATTTGGACAGGAAGTCATTGGGTTTTTATGCCAGTAGCATTATCAAATATGACAAATTTAGGATTTGATCCATTCTTATGGCTTGGATTTACTGCATGGAACTTTTCACAGTTAGCTGTATCAACTGCAATTATGTTGAAAACAAAAGATAAAGATTTAAAACAAATCGCTGGTTCTGCTGCATTTTCTATTGCAACCGCCGGTATTTCTGAACCTTGTGCATATGGTTTAACATTAAAATACAAAAGACCAATTATCCCTTCTTTTATTGGATGCGCTGTAGGCGGATTATTCTTTGGAATCTTTAAAGTTAAAGTATTCCAAATGATTAATGTTTCTCTTTTAAGTTTGCCTCAGTTCTTGGATCCAGCAGGTGGAAACAACTTTATGCTTGCTATAATTGGAATAGTATTAGTATTTACTGTAACGTTTGTATTAACTTGGTTTTTTGGTTTTGATGATAAGAAAGATTTAGGCAAATAGGTGATTATATGAAAATTAATGATAGAATTTATTGGATTTCTGGAGGACCTTGGGGATATTTAGGTAATGCATACGCTATTAAACATTCAAATGGTTATGTGTTAGTTGATACAGGAAGCCCAGAAGCACTAGATGTAATTGTTAAAAATTTAAAATATTGGAATATTGATGAGAACAAAATTACACATGTATTAATTACTCATGCCCACGACGATCATACTGGATGTGCACATTATTTTCAGAAATGTGGTGCAAAAATTGTAATGGGAAAAGAAGATGCTAAAATGCTAGAAGATGGTCATTTAGGAGAATATAGTCCTTGTACAAATCATGTTATGCCAGCTTGTAAAGCTGATATTTTGATTGATAAAGATGAAATATTACAGATTGGTGACTTAGAATTTGAGATATTATGCTTGCCAGGACATACAGATGGAACATTATTATACTTTGTTCGAATTGATGATGAAAATGTTATGTTTAGTGGAGATATGTTTTATACAGATGGAAAATGGGGAGAATTTACAAGAACCGGATGGAAAGGAGACTTGTCTTATAACTCTAAAAAATTAGGCGAATCCTTTGAAAGATTATATAAATTAAAAGAAGAACCGGATCTTGCATTGGCTGGCCACGGAATTCCTCGATTTGGTAAAGAGGCAGAAGTGATTCGTTTAGCTTATAAATACTATTTGAAATTTGATAGATAGAATTTATAATGGAGTGCTTGATTTAAATTTAAAAGATATTATGATAAAAGCAATTATATTTGATTTTAATGGTACTATGATTTTTGATCAAGAAATTTTAGAAAAATCATGGACATTATTTTTAAAAAATTTAATACATAGAAAACCAACTGATGAAGAATTCTCCAACTACATTCATGGAAGAAATATAGAAGAGAGTATACATTATTTTTTAGGTGATGATGTAGAAAATATCAATACATTAAAGCTAGAGAAAGAAAAAATATACAGAGATTTTTGCAAGGCAGACAAAGAAAATTATAAGTTGGTTGACGGCTTGCCAGAATTTTTAGATGATTTAAAAATGAAAAATTATGTATGTGCTATTGCAACAGCATCGGGACTAGATAATATTAGGTTTCATTATGAAAATTTAAAATTATATAAATGGTTTGATTGGAATAATATTATTTATAACGACTATAGTTTCAAAGGAAAACCTTCACCTGAAATTTATGAGAAATGTATTCAAAATCTTAATTTAAAAAAAGATGAATGTATAGTATTCGAAGATTCTATATCAGGGATTATTGCAGCAAAGAATGCTGGAGTTTATAAAGTGGTAGCAATAAATAAAAATAAAATGCTTCCTTGCGAAAAAGCAGATTATATCATTTCTGATTATAAAAATGCGATAAAAATAATCGAATAAAAAATTATTTGAGTTCCCATTTCATTCTCCTAAGTTAAAACATCCAATTATAGACATCCTATTTTAAAGAAGTAAATGCGACAATATTTCTGCAAAGGGGAAACAGGTGGGTACTCAAAAAATTATAACTGACTATCAAATATGAACTGGCAAGTAGGCATAAGTTGTATGGTCAGTTATATTTGTAACCAAAAATTTTGATAATTTTAAAGAAAAGTATCAAATTTTGTATATCTATGAGGAGAAATAATGAAAAATATCATTTTAACAACAGTTTCTGAACCAAAAAAAGATTGTAATGGCAGTCCTGTATTTTTAACAGATGAAACAATAGAAGAAAGAAAACAAAAAATACTTACCAGAATGCGTAAACTTCATCTTGATAAATTAGTTATTTATGGTGATGTTGAGCATGGTTCTAATTTTGAATATTTAGTTGGATTTTTTACTCGTTTTGAGGAAGCATTATTAATTATAGATAAAAGCGGTGAAATAAATATTGTTCTAGGTAATGAAAATTTAGGTAAAGCTGGAAAATCTAGAGTAAAAATCAGTAAAACTATACATGTGTCTTTATTTTCACTTCCTAATCAGCCAAATCGTACAGATATATCATTTAAAGATTTACTTATTTCTGCCGGTTTAGATAAAGGACAAAGAATTGGTTTAGTAGGCTGGAAAAACTTCACTTCTATTTTAGAGGATAACAAACACACATATGATGTTCCATATTATATTGTTAAAAATATTATTGATATTATTGGCGATGAATACTTATTAAGTAATGAATGTTCAATATTTATTGGTGAAAATGGCGTCAGATGTACAAATAATCCAAATGAAATAGCTCATTATGAATATGGTGCAGCATTAGCTAGTGATTGTATTTTAGATGCCATGAATGATTTAAATCTTGGCATAAATGAACTAGAACTAGGTGATAAACTTGTTAGAAATGGACAACATACTTCTATTGTTACAATAGCTTCTAGTGGTCCTAGATTTATTAAAGCAAATATGTTTCCACGTGATAATACTGTTAAATTAGGTGATCCTATTTCTTTAACGGTAGGATACCGTGGTGGCTTAAGTTCAAGATGCGGATTTGCTGTCGAAAATGAAACACAACTTCCCGTTGATCAAAAAGATTATTTAGAAAGAGTTACTATTCCATATTTTAATGCTTATGTTGCCTGGCTTGAAAACATCAAATGTGGGTTACAAGGTCATGAAATATTTGATTTAATTGAAAGTGAATTACCAAAAGAAAAATATGGTTGGTCATTATGTCCTGGTCATTTAACTGCTGAAGAAGAATGGATGTCTTCTCCTATTTATGAAAACTCAACTGAAGTATTACAATCTGGAATGCTATTACAAATCGATATTATTCCATCAGTTTCTGGTTATACTGGTTCTTCTGCTGAAAGTACAATTCTTTTAGCTGATGAAAATTTACGTAATCAAATCAAAAAAGAATATCCAGGTATGTATAATAGAATGACTGAAAGAAGAACTTATATAATTAATACTTTAGGTATCAATCTATCAGAAGATGTTATGCCTATGTGCTCTACTGTCGCTTATTTAAGACCGTTCTTACTAGCTCATGATAAAGCATTGGTTGTAAAACAATAAATAATCTTTAATCACGAAAATCCAAAGATTATTTCATGTGTAATCACTATAAGCTCAATTGTAAAACTAAACCCTATTAAGAAATAGTAAATACCACGAGGTTGAATTTAGTAATTCCAAATTTACTGAAATTCAACCATTTTTTGAATTCTGCCCATTGCAATTAGAATTTTTAAAAGATAGTAACAATAATAAAGATAAGACTTATGATTTTATAGGATAATAAAATTAAAGAATAGATATTCATAAAATGAATGATAAATCGAAAGAATCCATACTATAATTAGTAAAAACGGAGGAATAAATATGTTTGGCTTTTTAAAAAAAAAAGAAGTGTTCTTATGTCCGGTAGACGGAAAAATTTTACCAATTGGTGAAGTGAATGATCCTGTGTTTTCACAAGAAATGATGGGTCCAGGATTTGCGGTGGTTCCAACATCAAAAGTTGTTGTTGCGCCAATGGATGGAGAAGTTGTAACGGTATTTCCTACTTCACATGCCTTTGGTATTAAGTCAAAGAACGGTATTGAAATGATTATTCATATTGGTATTGATACAGTTGAATTAAATGGAAAAGGCTTTAAACCTTTAGTAAAACAAGGGGATGTTGTTAAAGCAGGAGATGCTTTAGTAGAGGTTGATTTTGATGTATTGAAGAGTGAAGGTAAAGACCCAACTTGCATGATTATATTCCCTAATAAAGAGAAATTTTCAATTATTAAATCTCACAGTAATGTAACAACTGGCCAAGATAATATTATTGAGTTTAATAAATAGATAAAATCAAAAAGAGTAGGAGATTCTTTGTAATTTTTCCTACTTTTTTAAATAAATATTCAGAATTTGAATATACAACCATAATGATTTAGATGCATTGTTGCTTTAATTTTTCAATGATATGATTTGGTTGCTTAAAGGAGTATTAGATTAAAGGAGTATTAGATATGAAAGTAGATGTAAAAAGAATTCAAAATGATATTGAGACTTTAGCCACATTTAATGAAACTCCTGGTTGTGGTGTAACTAGATCTTCGTACACAAAAGAAGATAAAATGGCTAAGGAATATTTAATATCTGAAATGGAAAAAATTGGATTGACTGTTTATGAAGATGGCATGTCAACATTATTTGGACGTCGTGAAGGTAAATTAAAAGATGCGCCATGTGTTATGTTAGGATCTCATTATGACACAGTTTATCATGCAGGCGCATTCGATGGAGTTGCCGGATCCGTTTCGGCATTAGAAGTTATGCGTGTATTACACGAAAATAATTTTGAAAATGATTATCCTCTTGAATTGATTTTAATGAATGCTGAAGAAGGATTTACTTTTGGGCCAAGTACAGGTGTTACAAACTCAAGAGCTATGATGGGAACTCTTACTTATCATGAGCTAGAGACTCGTAAAAACCGTTTTGGACAAACTAAATTAGAGGCTTTAAGAGCGTATGGTGTTGAACCAGATTTGGAAAAGGCAAAAAGAGATCCAAAAACAATTAAAAACTTCTTAGAATTACACGTTGAACAAGGTCCTGTTTTGGATCGTGAAAATATTGAAGTTGGATTAATTAAATATCTTGCTGGTATTGGAAGATATACAATCAAATTCCATGGAAAAACTGCAGATTCAACAGAATTAATGAGTAAAAGAAAAGATGCTCTAGTAGGAGCTGCTTATTTCATTGAACAATTCAATGCGGTAATGCGTACATTCGGTGATGATGCTACAGGAATGGTTGGACAATTGAATATTGTTCCTAACTCAAATCAGTTCGTACCAGAATATGTTGAGGGTAAAATTGAAATTCGTACTTTCACGAAAGAAGTAGTTGATAATAATGATTTCAATAAGATTATTACAGATTTATTAAATGAAGTAACAGAAAGATATGGTATTCAAACCGAGTTAGAAGAAATTCGAAGAGTCAATTATCCAAACCCAACAGGTCCTAGTATTATGAATTATGAGAATGTTGAAAAAATGGAAAAAATTTGTGATGAACTAGGCTATAGTCATAAACAAATGAACCAAGGAACAGGACATGATTCTATGATTATGGCTGATTTTGTAGATACAAACATGATTTATGTACCTAGTAGAAATGGTGGAGTATCTCACTGTCCAGAAGAATGGACGGAGTATACAGACATTGAAAAAGGTGCTAACGTATTACTTGAATTAGTTAAAGATTTATCCACAAAATAAATAAACACATAAGCAATTTAGAGAAAATTCTTTAAATTGCTTTTTTTTGCAAATTAAAAAAAGAATGTCTACTTTGCATTCTTCTTATAGTTAATATAACCCTCATACAATAGTGTAAATATAAGCATTAATGTACAGAATGAAGAATTATTCAATCTTGTCTCTTGGTTAATATTTGATACTTGGTAGTATAAAGAGTATTTAGCCATGTGAGATAATTCATTCTGTGAAAATAGTGTAATCGATATAATTGGAGTTCCTTTTAATTGAACGGTTTGTATATCTGTTTTAAGCTTTGAAACATTACCAGACAGAGAAACGATAAATAATAAATCGTTCGGCTTTAATGTGTTTGAAATTAAATTAAGTTCAATCTGTCCAGGAATAATAATCAAGTGAATTCCAACATTGATTAAGCATCTAGAGAATTCTTTTAACATCAAGGATTGTCCATATCCAGTTGCATAAGCATAGATTCGATTTGAAGTTGCCATTAGTTTATAAATATCTTCAATAAATTTATTTTGTTCAAATAAACGAATTGTAGATGTCACATCTTCTAATACAACAGAAGAACCAATCTTATTCGTGTTAATAACGTTTGCACGATCCTTTCGATCTAGTTCGTTTCTTAAAAAATATCTGAATTCACTATAGCCTTTGAATCCTAATTTTTGAACAATTCGAATAATACTGGATGCACTCGCATTTGATAACTGTGCTATTTCGGATACTGTTTTTCCTTGACATAATTCCATATTTTGGAAAATAAAATTTAATATATATAAATCGTTTTCATTTAATTGAGTATGATGTTGATTTACTAATTCTTCAAGTGTCATATATATCTAAGTCCTTTACTTCATATATCTATCATATGTCAACTTTTATAAAAAATAAACCTTAATTTTTTTCTTTAAATGCATGTTCTTACGTATTTATATTGTTGGATGAAAATTCAAGAAATGGATGGAAAAACAGACTTTGATAAACAATTTTAAAGACCTTTGATTTATTGAATTGAAATTTATTTTAACGTAGCATATGAAATGTAAGAGCTTGCAAGTGATCATTACACATTTTGGAATTGTAAAGGAGAGAAGATTACATGAGAACTTTTATACAAAAGCTAGGTAAGTCCATGATGGGACCGTTATCTATAATTGTAGCAGCTGGTTTGTTGTTAGGTATCACTACTATTTTAACCAATGCTAGTTTAGTTGGAGAAGCATTTGCAAGTGCAGCAGGTGTTCAAGTTGTTGTTGGTGCAGTATCTGCATTAGTTGGAAAGGTATTTGGATTATTACCAGTTTTATTTGCGATTTCTGTTGCCACTGGTATGGTAAAAGAAGATAAGGAAATTGCAGGATTTGCAGTTGTTATCTGTTTCGTTTTATTCCACGTAATGCTTAACTACATGTTAGGATTAAATGGAATTACAGCTGAAAACACAGCTATTGATTATTTAACAAGTCATGGATCAAGCACACTAGAGGCATATAAAATTAATGCAGCTTATGACACACAATTAGGAATTTTCACTTATCGTATGGGTATCTTTGGAGGTATCATTACTGGTTTATGGACAGCATTTATTCACAATAAATTCCATACACAAAAATTACCTGTAGCATTTAGTTTCTTTGCTGGTAACCGTTTTGTTCCAATTATGATTATCTTAACAGTGCCATTCGTAGCAATTGTTTCTTACTTTGTATGGCCATTCTTCAGTATGTTGATTGATGGATTAGGAAATGTTATTAGTAAATCTGGATTATTTGGACTATTCTTATATGGATTTACAGAACGTTTATTGATTCCTACTGGTTTACACCACGTATTAAACCAGTTGATTCGTTTCACTCCAGTTGGTGGAACAGCTATGGTTGATGGACAAGTTGTTTCAGGAGCTTTGAATATTTTCCAAGCAGAATTAGTTTCGAAATCGATGGACTTAGGCATTTTCCGTCGAGCTACCAGTTTTTTAACTCAAGGTTATCATCCATTTATGTTATTTGGCTTGCCAGGTGCTTGTTATGCAATGTATAAGACAGCTTATGCTAAAGAACAACCAAAAGTTAAAGGTATGTTATTAGCTTCTGCATTAACTTCATTCGCAACTGGAATCACTGAACCAATTGAATTCTCATTCATCTTTATTTCGCCAGTATTATGGATTTTCCACGCATTTATGGCTGGTATGTCTTTCTTGCTTATGTCTTTATTACAAGTTGGTGTTGGTAACGCTGGTGGTGGTTTCGTAGATTTATTTATCTTTGGAATCCTTCAAGGTACATATACTAAATGGTACTTCTGTGTAATCCTAGGAATTGTTTACTTCTTCGCTTACTTCTTTGTATTCAAATATGTAATCGAAAAGAAGAACTTAAAAACTCCTGGACGTGATGTAGAAGATAGTAGTGATGATGTAGGACAAGTTGAAGCTAGTGAATTGGGAACAACAATTTTAAAAGCTATTGGTGGTAAAGAAAACATTCGCGACATTGATAACTGTATTTCAAGATTAAGACTAATTTTAAATGATACTTCAGTAGTTGATGAAGCTGCATTAAAAACAACTGGATCATTAGGAATTATTCGAATTAATGAAAATAATATTCAGGTTGTATATGGTCCAAAAGTAGAAGAAGCAACACACGCTTTAAAACAAGCAGCTGGTACGTATAAATAATAACAAAATATCTATAAGTGTATTCTTATAGATATTTGTTTAGTTAAGGAGATTAGATTTATGGAAGTAAAATATGAAAATGTAAAATTACCTGAGTGCGATTGCACAAATGTTCCAGTGCAGTTAACTGATGAAACAATGCAGGAACGATTAAATAAAGTGCTAGATAGAATGAATCGTGAAAACTTTGATTCATTAGTGATTTATGCAGATTTAGAACACGGTAATAATTTTGAGTACTTGACAGGATTTTTACCTAGATTTGAAGAAGCATTATTAGTTTTGAATTCAAATGGTAATCATTATATGGTTCTAGGAAATGAAAATTTAAATAAAGCTTCAAAAGCGAGAATTAAGAATACATCTATTCACTGCCCACACTTTTCATTACCTAATCAACCTATGGATGTTAAAGAAGGAATCAAAGATATCTTAAAACGTTGTGAATTTAAAAGCGGCGATAAGGTAGGCATTGTTGGATGGAAAAACTTCACTAGTAAGTATGAGGATAATGCTCAATTATTCGATGTTCCATATTATGTTGTAGATACAATTAAAGAACTTGTTGGAAGTAATGTATTTAATGCAACAAGATTATTTATTGGAGAAGATGGTGCTCGTTGCACAAACAATGTAAATGAAATTGTTCACTATGAATTTGGAGCTGCCCTTGCGAGTGACTGTATTTTGGAGGCTATGAATCACTTGGATGTAGGTGTTTCTGAAATGGAATTGGGAAACATCTTAAATGCATATGGACAAAGAAATAGTGTAGTTACAATTGCGGCATCTGGACCTAGATTTATCAAGGCAAATATTTATCCAACAACGAACACAGTGAAATTAAAAGATCCAATCAGTTTATCGATTGGATATAAAGGTGGATTCTCATCTAGAGCTGGTTATGCAGTTCATGACAGTAATGAATTGGATGAAGCTGTTCAAGATTATTTAGATGTATTAGTAAAACCATATTTCTCATCCGTAGCAGTATGGCTAGAAAAAGTTCATTGTGGAATGCTTGGTGGCGAAGTTTATGATTTAATTGAAGAAACAATGCCAAAGACTGAATACAATTGGAGCTTGTGTCCTGGGCATTTAACAGCTGATGAAGAGTGGATGTCATCAAATATTTATGAGAATAGTAAAGAATTAGTACAAAGTGGCATGTTGTATCAAATTGATATTATTCCATCAAAATCAGGCTATGCGGGTACAAGTGCAGAAAGTACAGTTTTATTAGCGGATGAAAATCTACGAAAACAGATTGCACAAGAAGAACCGGAATTGTGGAATCGAATTCAAAAGAGAAGAAAATATATAATTAATGAATTGAATATTTCATTAAATGATGATGTTTTGCCAATGTGTTCAACAGTCGCATACTTAAGACCATTTTTATTAAATAAAGAAAAGGCTATGAAACTATGAGTCACAAATTGAATTTTCTAAAGAGTTATATCTTAAATGCTTTGGCATTTGTATTTTCTTTTTGTATGCCGGTTGCAGGATTCTTTATTCTTGGCTATGCATTGAAAAAGGATTTACCTCAAACAAGAATCTATGCGTCTTGTGGAGTCCTTCTTGCGTTTTTAACACAAATCGTAACAAGATTAGTTTAAAATCTTGTTTTACTTAGGAACTCAAATATGGGTTCCTTTTTTTAATTACAGTTTTATAACAATTTACGATTGTGTAATTTTTTGGAAATAGTGTGGTGTAGTAGGGAATGTAGAATACAGCGAAACTTAAACTTGCCACTTTAAAATTTGTTCAATGATGCAGTTTGTGTGTTAATAAAATTGTTGTGAAACCGCAATCATTTTAAATTAATTGTTAAAAAAAGTGCCACATTGCTGGTTTATATTTTGTATTGAGGTAAAATTTTAAAATGATTAAATTATAGATGAGGTAAGAAATATGATTGCATTAACTTTAAGACAGAGAAACATTATTGAATATTTATTAAGCCGCGATTCGTACGTGACTAATGATGTGATTGCGTCTAATTTTGAAGTGAGCAATCGTACGGTGCGTAAAGACTTAGAAGTAATTTCTGCTTACTTAAAAGAACAAGGAATCTCTTTGGTTCGAAAGCCTGGTAAGGGTGTATGGATAGAGAATAAACAAGAAGTATTGTTTGATGATTTAAGCTGTTCTTATTCTAAGAATGAGCGAATTGTTATTTATGTTACATCATTGTTATTGAATGATGTGAATACATTTATGACTCTTGCTTCTAGTTGTGGTGTAAGTAAACAAACAGTAATTAATGATTTAAATACTATTGAAAAATTTCTTGATGGATATCATCTTTCATTAATAAAAAATCAGGGTGTTGGTACAAGCCTTGAAGGAGATGAGACTGATATTCGGCGTTTGTTTATTGATTTGTTGTTTACAAATGATCATTCGAAAATTGTTTATGAACTATGCATAAATAATGATGGTATTCAAAGAAATCTAGATGTTTCATTTGAGCTGATAACAGTAATTGAAAATGAATTTCGATTTAGATATGTAGATAGAGATCGAATTTCCATTGTTTTAAGCTTTTTGTTGAATCGATTGGGTTTAATGAAAACAAAAAATTCGACAATTCAAAGTCCAGACATGGAAAGAATCAATTCTATCTTGTCTACGAAAATTTCGGATAGTAATGATCAAGAATATATTAGTTCGTTCTTATTAGGTGAACGAGTGGAGGGGTCTTTAACTTTGGATTCAAAGGTTGAAGATGAGGCAAATGAAATAAGTGAACATTTGATTTCATCTTTAAAGAAGATACATTACTTTGATTCTGAAGATATGAAAGATATCATACGCAGTTTAACAGTACATGTTCGAGCAGCAATTTATCGATGTAGGAATAACATTCATATTCGTAATGAATTGGATGAGCAGGTGCGTTTTGCGATTGGTGTTATGTATGAATTCACAAAAAAAGAATTGAATGTGTATGAAACTAAATACAATTTAAATTTTGATCAAAGTGAAATATCGTATATTGCATTATATCTTGCTTCTATTTTTGAAACAGGAGTACAAGAAGATTTAAAAGTAGTTATTATGATTGTTTGTACTTTTGGGTTGGCAACAAGCTCTATTTTAAAATCTCGTATGTATCAAATCTTTGGAGATTGTTTTATTGTAGGACCTTATTCGATTGAAGAGGCGGAGAAATATTTAGAGAGTCATGAGGTGGATTTGATCATATCAACAAATTATATGAGTGTGAAATCAACGAATGTGATTTATATCAATCCATTATTAAAACAGAATGATATTGAAATGATAAGAAATACATTGTTTCAGGAATCCTTTATGAAAATGTGTTCTTTGTTCTTTAATAAGAATAAAGTTGTAGAACATGATTATCATTGTTTAGGTGAGTATATTTCGAAAAATGATGTTTCAATTTCGAAAGGAAAAATATCTTGGGAAGATGCAATACGAAAAGCAGCAGCACCTTTAGTTGCTAAAGGAGATATTGAAAGTAAGTATGTAAATACGATGATCCAGGCAGTAAATGAATTTGGAACTTATATGGTTATTACTCCTAAAGTTGCTTATGTGCATGCTGGCAAAGATGATGGAGTGAATAAAAATTGTGTATCATTATTGCTTTTGGAAAATGAAATACCTTTTGGGTCATTTAATACAAAGCCAGTTATTGCGATTGTTGTTTTAGGAATTTGTGATAAGGAAGAATCACAATTGTTAAATATTGCCAATATATTGGATATACCAGAAAACATAGAGCTATTAAAAAATAGTAAGAATATAGAGTCGATTTTGAGTTTACATGATTGAGGAGAAAATAGAGATGAGTACAGGAATAAAATTACAAAATATTCAAATTGGTTTAGAAGCAAAGGATTGGAAAGAAGCAATCCGTATAGCTAGTGTGCCTTTAGTTAAATGTGGTTCAATTGAAGAACCTTATGTTGAAAATATGATAAGTAGTGTAGAAACATTAGGACCATATATAGTGATTATGCCCCAATTTGCGTTGGCTCATGCTGCTCCGTGTGAGTATGTAAAAAAATCAGATATTTCAATCGCAACGTTTAAAAATGATATTGAATTTCATTGTGATAACGATCCCGTAAGAATTGTAATGTGTTTGGCTTGTACAGATAAAACAAGTCATATAGAAATGTTACAAAGTGTTGCCACTACACTAATGGATGAAGAGATAGTGGCAAAGATGGTTGCCTGCACAAGCGAAGAAGAACTATATTCTTTGTTTCAGGATAAATAGAGAAAGGAGTGAGAAAGAATGAAAGTACCAAAGATTCAAACTGTTTGTGGATTTGGATGCGGCTCTAGCTTGATGCTTCGTATGAATGTAGAAAAAATCGCAAAAGAACATAATTATGAAATTGAAGCATTTTGTGGAGATGTTGGTTCATGTTGTGCAAACCAGTGTGATGTAATTTTTATTTCTGAGGAATTGGCTGATCGAATCAAAGATCGTGCACAGGTTCCTGTTGTGGCTATTAAAAATTTCATGAACAAAAAAGAAGTAGAAGAAAAAACTTTAGCTTACTTAGAAGAAAATTGTAAATAAGGAGAGTATGTATGGGAGTATTAAATTTTATTATTAATGAAATCTTCAATCAAGGCGCTATATTCCTTGCCTTGATTGCTTGTATTGGTTTGATTCTTCAGAAAAAATCATTTTCTGAAATTGTACGTGGAACATTAACTACGGCAATCGGTTTCTATATTCTATCTTGTGGTACTGGTTTAATTACTGGTAATTCTATTGATGGAATTTCGGCTGCTTTTAATGCAGTAACACCAAGTGCAGTTGCAAGTAAAACAGTGGATATTGGAGCTGAATTTGGAACACAGATTGGTATTGTAATGATCATTGCGTTTGCTGTTAACGTATTAGTGGCTCGTTTCACAAAATGGAAATCTATTTTCTTAACTGGACATATGTTATATTGGTTCCCATTTGTATTTATTGCTGCAGGTGTAGATGCTGGATTAACTGGTGGTAAATTAATTGGATTAGCAGCTGTATTTACTGCAGTATATATGATTGTTTCTCCAAATTTGATGAGACCATTGGTAAAATCTGTTACTGGTGATGATTCATTCACAATTGGACACCCAACAACATGTTTATCATTATTATCTGCAGGATTAGCAACTTTATTTGGAAATAAAGAACATTCTACAGAAGACTTAAATGTACCTAAATCATTAGGATTCTTAAGAGAAATCTCAATTACTGGATCAATTACTATTGCGATTACTTACATTGTTTTATATTTTATCTTAGTAGCTAACGGAAAAGATCCTGGAACTGTTTGGGGATATGCAGGTGGAACTACTGGTATTTTCACATATATCTTTACACACGCTATTTACTTTGGTGTTGGTATTACTGTAATGCTTCAAGGTGTTCGTATGATGATTGCTGAAATCGTTCCTGCATTTAAAGGTATTGCGGATAAGATCGTTCCAAATGCTATTCCAGCATTAGATGTTCCAGTTATTTTCCCTTATGCACCAAATGCTTTATTAATTGGATTTATCGTTGCTATGATTACATCAATTATTACTTTATTACTAACTAGTGGAATGTTCCCAACAGTTGTAATTCCATTGATTTCAACTTGTTTCTTTGAAACTGGATGTGCTGCTATTATTGGTAATGCCAAAGGTGGAGTTCGTGGATGTATTATTGGAGCCGCTGCATGTGGTATCGTAATGGTATTCTTAGTTGGATTTGGAGCTTACTTCTTCAATAACACAATTCAACAATGGATGTTAGTTTATGGTGGTCAGGACTTCTCTTTATGGGGAATTGTAGAAGGATTTATTGCTCGATTAATTGCTTAGTATGGAATTCAAATATTTAGAACGCATTCATGAGTTAATGGATGTCATCGAAAAAGATGAAGCAAAGTCCATGGAAGAGTGTGTTGACTTACTGACCACATGTATCTTAAATAAACATTCTATATATACTTTTGGTGCAAGTCATGCAGGCATTTTGAGTGAAGAATTGTATTATCGTGCTGGAGGTTTGATGTTATTTAATCCAATCTTTGGTAGAGAGATTATGCTTGATACATCTCCAATTACTTTAACAAGCAAAATGGAAAGATGTGTTGGTTATGGAACAAATCTAGCACAAAGTAAAGTTAACTTTAAAAAAGACGATGTATTAATTGTTCATTCTGTTTCTGGAAGAAATCCAGTAGCCATTGAAATTGCAGCAGAAGCGAAAAAAATGGGCGCCAAAGTAATAGCTATCACAAATTTATCTTATTCTAAAAGTGTGACTTCTCGTCATCCATCAAAAAAGAAATTGTATGAATTTGCTGATATTATTTTGGATAATCATGGTGATGTTGGTGATGCTTGCGTAAAAATTGATGGTTTAGAACAAAAGGTTTCTCCAACTTCAACTGTAATCGGAGCAATGATGCTTAATTCGATTGTTGCTGCTGTGGCACAAAAATTAGTGGATTCAGGCATGAAAAAACCGCCAATCTTTTATAGCGCTAACTTAGATGGCGGCGATGCATTGAATCAAAAATTGTATGAAGAGTATAAGGAAAGTATTCATTATCAATTTTGATTCAGCAGAACAATTATAACATAACAAACAGGAGCTGTAACGGATAAGGAAGTTTCAGCTCCTTTGTAAAGATATGTGCCCTATTTGGCGCTTACAAAAAACGGTTTGGCTGTTTATGGTCAAACCGTTTCTACATTCCATCCATATCAGAATAATAGTGTTGTAAATCTTCTTGCATTTGTGATTTAACTCTATCCCAATCTTCTTTATTCATCTTACTATATAGAGCATGATTCATTGCGATAATGCTTAAATCTTTTGAGTAATATAAGAATCTTTTTCGTTCAAATTTTTCAAATGGATTTGTTAACATATTTCTACAAATTGCTTTTCTATCTTGTAGAGTGGTTTCATTGTATGGACAAGTGCTGCGATCTACTTGAAGTCCTCTATCAATTCGATCTTGATAGAATGCAATATAATCATTTAATACATCGTCTATTTTAGCATCGCCAATAGTATTAACATTTTTAATAAAGGCTAATAGGAATGGCATTTTATAAGATAATGAATAATCTCTTTCTTCTAAGAATTCAAAGAAGTCTTGTTTGATTGTATTGTTGTTGTGTTCTTTGATTCCTAGTTCATTTCGATATTTTTCAACATCATCAGGACTAAATAAATATAAGGATTTATACTAAATTTATATTCTACGCTTGGTTTTATTTTGCCTTTTTTAATCCAGCTTGTAACAGTTCCGGTATTGACAAAATATTCTCTGACTAACTGTTCCTGACTTAGATAATCACCATACTTATCTTCAAATGTATTGATATCTACTTCAGTGATACGTTCAATACGTTCTTCAATCCCATCAATAACTAACATGTCTCCAGGAGTGTAATTTGTTATTGTGATATCACCAAATGGTACATAATATGGATTAGCAAAGATTGTATGCATATTACAAGCTTTGATCATAGCCCCATATTCATCAACAACATCAATCACAATTACATTTTTCTTAATGTCTGTCTTTCGTAAACCTCTACCTATTTGTTGTAAATACAGAACTTTAGAAAGAGTAGGTCTAGCCATAACTAAAATGCCAAGTTCAGGATAATCCCATCCTTCAGAAATCATGTTACAAGTACAAAGAAAACGGATTTTCTTGTTCTTGAAGTCTTCCATGACAGATTCTGGCTTTTTTGTCTGTCCAGTATAGCTAGATGCAACAATGCCAGCTTTGTTTAAAAGCCATGCCATTTCATTTGCGTGAGCAACATTAACGCAAAATATAACACCTTGGCGTAAACTTGCTTCTCCAGTAGTAAAGTATTCTTTTAGTACATCTACAATTAATTCGTTTCGAGAAGTTACTCTGATTCTTTTTTCTAAATCTGCATTCACATAGTCTTTACCATTAAAACGCACTTTTGATAAATCAATATTTGTTTTAATTCGATAGACATTTGCCTTGGCAACGATACCTTTTTCCATAGCTTCTTTTAAAGATAATGAAGTGGAATACGTACCAAATACAGTTTCCAATTTTTTCTTATCCGGTCTTTGATCTGTTGCTGTCAATCCGATTGTGAAATCTGTATTATAATATTGAATGACTCTTTTTAGTATTGGAGCCACCGCATGGTGAGCTTCATCAACAACTAAATAGTTATAATAATCAGAAGATAATTCTGTATAATGTCTTGCCATATATGCATAGGTTCTTATATCAATTTTATCTTCTAGTTCAGGTAAAGAATTATGAATTCTTTGGATCCAGTCTGCAAGAATATTAATTCCTGGAACTAGTATTAATCCTTTAAAATCTTTCTTATTCTTGGCAAACTCACGCAAATCTTCTTCAACAATTTTTGATTTACCAGCCGCTGTTGGTAATACAATTAAAAATGCTTTAATTCCAGCAGCCCTTCTTTTTTGGATTTCTTGTAAACTGATAGATTGGTGTTCATATAATTCAACAGATCGATCTATTTTTAAACCATTATCAATAAAATTAGATGGATCATTTCCAAAATATTGTTTAATATCATCTTCAATGCGATTTTCAAATGCACAATCCTCCGTTGAAAAACGGAATAATTTGATTCCCCATGAAGCACATGTATTTTGTTTTCTTAATTGTTTTTTATATTTTTCTTCACCTATAATTTGAGGATGATGATAAGTTACACCATTTTCTTCAACTGCATATTTTTCATCTTTTGTTCGCACAAAATAATCAAGAAAATAATTCTTCCCATTTTCATCGCAAATGCCATATTCTCTTGTGATATATTTTAGTGCATTCATGCCATACGCATTTGAAAAACTCTTTTCGAAATGTAATTCAAGTGGAGAAACATCAGATTGTTCACTTCTGTCTCCAACATTTCTTGTAGGATTTGTAGGCATTATAATTTCATTTCTTGAAAGATATTTATCAACTTCTAAATGAGAGTAGCCTAAAAAACGGAAAACTCTGTTGAATTGATGCATATAGTTATTTTGTTTATCTGTAATAAGCATATATGAAAATACAGGATTACTTGAATTATGCGCACAAATATCTTTATCAATAATAACCATGTCTTTTCCATTATCATAGAAATTAGATGTTCCACCATTTGGATATTTGATTTTTTCTCTTAAAGAAAAATCAGTATGTTCAACTAAGAAAGCATCTTTTGAAGGAGTAGGTTCAACCATTTTTCTTCCTCCCTTCCAGGTCTAACATCTGTTGTGATCCAATATTCTTTAATCATTAGATTATCTACGTCTTTAATGAAGTTTTTAAAAATATCCAAAGTGAAATCTGTAAAGAATCTTCCATTTCTTTCTCCTTCGAAATCACCATATTTAAATGATGTATAAATAATTCCATCATCCTTTAAAGCTCTATTCATTTTTGATAAGACACCTTTTAGTTCTGACTTTGGTAAATGTAATATAGAAGAACATGCCCAGATTCCATCATAATAATTTTCTTTAGGCTTAACTAGCAATTTGGTGACTTTGCTATAATTCTTCTTTTTATCACTTACA
>OLQN01000603.1_pt1 | contig 30655 bp, 30 predicted proteins | sample 1673181 | NCBI WGS metagenome assembly OLQN01 (sample SAMEA3136763, study PRJEB25190) | human gut metagenome | biome: human gut; feature: human-associated habitat; material: faeces | place: Austria | collected 2013
TAAAAAACTCAATCTGGTCGTCCTAAGTCAGCTCGTGGGCTTTTTCAACAATCTCCTTTTGTGCGTCCAGATCAGACAAGATGTGGAGAGAAGAGACTTGTTCCCGATAGATCTATTCCTCAGACTAAGGATACGACCCAGCTTGGAGCGGATCCGCTGTGGGAATATGTCATCAAAACAACATCAGAGACAAAAGAATAGAGCCTACGATGCGCTCGCTCTCATTTCGAGCTCGCTCTTACGGGACGATCACCTTGCTATTGTCCACGATATAGACGCCTTGCGGTAGATCACGCATCGCCTCACTGTAGTCATCAGCAATGCGCACGACCTCGCCCGACATGGTGTAGACGATGTGACGACCAGCGGTCGGCACTACGGGCGCAATGGCTTTAGGAGTAGCTGGCAGGTGATTATCAAACCAGTCTACATTCCGCCGAAGAGCAGTCGTAAGCTCCTCCGCTGCGCTGTGCAGAGGCTTGAAGTCGCCCTTAGACCAGCGCTGCTTGTCCCGCTGATAAGCCTCCTCATAAGGGGCAAAGCAACTCTCCAAGTAGCGCATCCACTCATCAGAAAGCACGGGGTGCACCTCTTTCCACACCTTGCAGACGGCTGAGCTAAAGTCTTCATCCTTAAGCAACTCCCCGATCCAGTGAGGCGCAAAGGCGTAGTGTACCTTCATCCTAAAGGTGTAGTCCGTCTTCTCCCGATTCATACAGGTGAGGTCCCAGATAGGGCCTGCCACCCACTTGCTCCCCTCGCCCTGATCTTTGTGTAGGTAAAAGCTCCCGTGGAAGCCATCGGGATTGTCCATAACCTCCTGAATGATGAAAAAGCGAGCCATCGCATCGACATCGAGGCGATCCTTCCAGCGGCTAGTCGCTTTGTTCGGAGCATAGATATCATCGTTGAGTCCCTTAAACTCATCAGTCAGCCAATCCCGCTGTGCCGTCGAGAGCACCTTCGGTGAGTGGTAAGTGATGTTGATGATCCAGCGGTCATTCTCTCTAAAGCTAATTTGGTTCTGCTCCTTATAGTTGTCCACCTCTACCAGCCAGCCACCCGGGATGGTCGCTGCATCTTCGTTATTGTCTGGCTGCTCGTAGATGTTGACACGATTCTTCCCGATCCGTATCGTCTCCGTCAACAAGTAGAGACCGATATAGTCGCCATTGAGCACCACCTCAATAGGCTTTGTAGAGGGCGTCCAAGCCATCCCCATCAGCTCGCCTAGCTTCATGCCAGCCATCGTCGGTGGCCAAAACTTCAGGAGTGCCCAGTGCTTATTCTTCGGCATACCCATGAGTGACAGCTTCTCGTCCAGCTTGAGCTTATAGGGCTTCTTGTCCCCCTTCCACGAGGAGTGGCCTCTGCCACGAATGTTCATCCCTAGGGGCTCTACGGCAGTGCCTAGACTCACCTTCCCAGCGGGGTCGGTAATGTAAAACGTAGCTCGCTTGTACTCTTTCTTCGTGATGATAGGCTTGCCATCGGCCGTGGTGATATACATGATGGGGATAGTCTGTGACGGCTCCACCACAGCATCGGAGGGCAGCTCCGCATCACCCTGCCCACGACAGGGCAGTAGTGCCGTAAGCATCACGCTCAGCGTCAGCAGGATCACTGTACCAATCGAATTGCGTCTCATAGCTTGATAACTTATAGTTGACTGTGAAGAGGGTCCCCTAAGAGAACCACGACTCTACCTTGCGAAACGCTAGGTAGAAGGCATCTAGCGTGAAGGTGCAAAACAGCGCAATCGGCACAAAGCAAAAGAGGTATCTCTTCGCAGAGTAAGCAATCACGTTGTCTATCGAATCCCAAGAGTAGTTGATATGGTAGAGTAGCAGACCGTACAGTAACAAAGGCAATACGAAGGCCATAGTCACTTGCCCTAGACGCCCCCAGTGCTTACGCTTTATCATGACCGGTAGACTGGCGAGCAGCGATATCAGCAACAACAAGAAGCTCCAGCCGTAGAGCTGCGTATTGGTCAGATGCCCCCACAAGCCCTTGACGATCAGACTGGCTTTATCGCCATCACGTAGGAGCGAGGTGATGACAATACTCTCTGAGGACATGCCTGTCCACTTTTGATGCAGGAACCAGCAGCACATGGGGAGGAGTATGATCATCCCCCAACCAATGAGGTACCACCACTTCAGTCGCTTGGCACAAACTGGGTATAACAAGTAAAGCCCCATCGCCATCGGAAATACAATCCCGTCATACCGAGTCAAGATACTACCCAAGAGTAGCACGCCACTCACCCAGAGGAGTCCGTAGTCAGCAGTCGGTTTGTCGCGAGAGCAACTTTTCAGAGCATAGATCACACCAAGTGAGGCGTAGATCGCATGGATCACATTGGTTGCCGAGAGGGACGAGAAGGCTATCATCTCTGGCGTGATAAGGACGAAAAAGGTTGCGATGATGGCACCCGTACTCCCCACCACATCTCGTAGCACACCGTAAAACGAGATCAAGAAAAAAAGAAAGAACAGCCCAGGGATCAGCTTAGAAGTCTCAGCCCCCAGCATATAGACTATGCTATAAGAGAGTTGTACCAGCGGAGCGTAGGTGATGTAGCTACCCGCATTGTGGATCAGCGGATTCTCCTCAGGACTAAAGACAGAGAGACCACACATCGTGTGCTCTTGCGCAATGAGGTAGCCCAAAGAGTCAAAGCCAGCAAGGCTATCCCTATCAAAGGTGGGGAAGAACATACACTTCCTAAAGTTCATCACCTCGATGACCACCACAAGGACGAAGAAGATAAGCCACACAATGTTGATCTTGCCCAACCACCCCTTTAGCGTAGCCCGCGAAGGCAAGCTGGCGGTGAGCCTTTTGCTCTTATATAGGAGCAGTAAGCCCGCTACCAGCACGAGGAGCAGACCCACGACGACCCATACGAGCGAGAGCCTCTGACGCAGTAGATCTTGTAGCATCATAAGCCCGACGGCAAGCAACATGCCGACGGGAAACGATAGCCCGACGAGTTCGACACGACTGAGCGAACCTCTCCCTACCACACTCAAGAGAGTCACTCCAGACAAGCACAGCAATATGACGAATAGTATAATGGATAGCATAGCACAAGGAGGTTATTGGATAGAGTCGTTTGTTAGAGGCACGATCGCAACTTCGATGGATGGCGGAAGCGCACCAGCCGGGAACATCTCACGTCCCCCCTCGCCCACGATCAAGACATGCGTTGGCACCCGATGATTGATCTGATACTCTTCACAGGTCACGACTTGCCGTGGATAGAGGAAGCGCATCGCCCAGAGCTTATTCCACGGCTCTCCGGCTATTTCCTCTTGCTGAAAGTACTTAGCCGCAGGAATATAGATGATCGCATCCTCAGGGGTCTTGTCACGCACATACTTGTACACAGCGTAACCGTTGCCAAGCTTCATCTGGTAGCGATCGCTCAGCGAGGACTCTTTGTACTCGCTTGCCACCTTCCAGTTGCGTCGTAGCATAGACCAGACGAACTGATACCCCTTCTGCTCAAAAGTGTAGGAGATCAGTAGCACCGCAATACACCCTCCGAGAAGGTTACAAAGGACCTTACTTACTTTCATGAGACTTCTTCTTAAATCGATATTTAAGTAGCGTAGAGATGGCCGTAATGCCATCGCGCCAAGAGATCTTCTTCCCCTCATCCACCGACCTCGGGAAGTAAGATATAGGGATCTCCTCAATCTTTATTCCTCGCAAAGCTGCCTTTGCGGTCACTTCGGGACAGAACTCAAAGCCCTCACACTCCAGATCGAACGACACTAGCAGCTCCCTTTTGAAAAGCTTATAGCAAGTCGGTTCGTCCGTAAGACGCTGCCCGTATAGCAGGTTGGTAACCTTCGTGACGAGTTGTCCACCAAGGTAGAAAGAGGTCGGGAAGCGCCCTTTGCGATGCGCTACAGAATACAAGTAGCGACTCCCGTATAGGACGGGCAAATCAGACTCTATGGCATAGCTCAGCATCTTGAAGATGTCATTGGGGTCATACTCTAGGTCCGCATCGTGGATAATAACATATTCACCCGCACACAGAGGCAAGCCCTGTCGTATGGCATACCCCTTTCCCCGATTGACCTCATAGCGGAGTACTTGGTAGTTGCCATCGGCAAACCTGGCCTTCAGGACTTCATTAGCAATCGCTGTGGTATCATCAGCTGATCCGTCATCGACGACAATCAGCTGACAGTTTTGCTGGGACGCTCGTATGGCTTCGATACATCTCTCTAGAGATAAGCCGATAGTCCCAGCTTCATTATAAGCTGGGACTATTATAGAGAGAGAGTCTATGCTCTGCATAATTATATTAGAATAATGTATTAGTCGCTTCCTATTATGGGAGCTAAGATACAAATAATAACTCTATCCACCAATGGTTTGACTTAGGCTCGCAGGGCTGACGCATTATAATCGCTCAGGAGCGATAAGCAAGGACTACTAGATGTGCTCATTATAATCTAATGTGTCGGCATATACAATGTGTCACCACTGCCCTCTAACTTCTAACCTCTAACCACTAATCCCTATTTACATATCTTTACGGGGAAATTCGTCCGATCCCCTCCTTTCTCGAATATCCACGTGGAAAATCTCAAATCCCCACGTGGATATTTTTCTTTTTCCACGTGGGGACGTTTTGATTCTTCCGAAGTTTCATTTCATTCCTCCGAAGTTTCATTTCATTCCTCCGAGGAATTTTTCATTCTCCACGTGGAGATTTTGAAATATCCACGTGGAAATCACTTTTCACCGACACGGCACCGTTTTGATATGTAGTCAGTTCTAAATTATCGTAACAAACCGACGTCAAATTTGCCCAGCTAGAGATGACGCCTCATAATCGCTCTGTCAGGAGCTACACATGAGCGACAAGCGAGGAGTGGAGAGGTCCATGAGCTCATTGTATATAATGCGTCAGCCCTGTAGGAATATCGGGATTTTGCCCCATTTTTTGTATCTTAGTAGAGGAGCTGAGAGGTGTTCAGCTTCTTTGTTTCATCCCCCCTATTAACCCGAAAACGTATGAAAAGAAACTTATTTGCAATAACCCTGCTCGTACTTAGTATGCTTCTTCTGGTCGCTTGTAATCAAGACAGCGGTCTAAAGCATAGTGAACCAAATACGAAGAGTATCAATAGTCTCACAGCTCTCTACCCTAGTGCCACCGATGTAACCTGGCGCGTCAAGGGACAGTACGACATAGCTTCCTTCAAGCTACCAGCCTCTGCTACCCGACAAGCGAGCACATCTCAGGGCGACAATGAGATTGACATGGAGGCGTGGTTTGTCTCACAAGACGGCTCGTGGCGCATGTCCAAGGAGAGCGAGATAGACTTTGATCAGCTACCCGAAGCAGTGCAAAAGGCCTTTAAGTAGAGCATCTATGCCGAGTGGAAGGTAGACGATGTCGTATGCCTCGAGCGCGAGGGAGCCGAGACGCTCTATGGCATCGAGGTGGAGCAAGGCAATCAGGAGATGCATCTCTTCTATAGCGTTGACGGCATTCTCGTACGTGCAGAGGCAGACCTAGACGACTACGAGGGTCAAATCGTAGGATCTGTGCCAAGCTTTGTACAGGCGTTTCTCCAAAAAACCTATCCCAATGCGCGCATCATAGAGATTGATGAGGAGGATGGCATGATCGAGGTAGAGATCTTAGATGGTCGCATACAGCGTGAGATCCTCTTCAAGCAGGACGGCACGTGGATCTCCACATGTACAGAAGACATCTTACTGTCAGAGGTAACTGAGGCAGTACTCACGGCATTCAAGAACTCTGAGTATGCCAACTACACGATTGACGAGATCGAGCACTTTATCATCCCTGACAAGGAGTTTTACCGCTTTGAGCTTGAGCTCAAGGGCGCGAAGGATATCAAGATTGATATTACCCTAGCGGGAGAGATCTCCATCGCTCCAAGTAAGGATCAGGACAATCATAATGGCTCAAAAAGCTATAACCTGCCAGATGCTGTGCGACAGATCATTGAGTCAAAGTATCCTGGTGCCCAAATCAAAGATGTAGACTATGAGAATGGGCTGCTAGAGGTAGAGATCATCCATGAGGGTCGTGACAAGGAGGTATACTTCACAGACAGCAGCGTCTGGAGCTACACCAGCTGGGAGCTTTCCAAGCAGGAGGTACCTGCAGCGGTGCTGGATGCGCTAACCAAGGCTTACCCCAACGATGTTATTGATGATGACATTCACTTTGTTGAGACGCCACAGGGACAGTACTACGCCTTCGAGCTAGAGCGTGGCAACGACATTGAGGTCTTCATCACTCCAGCGGGCGAGATCGTGGATAGCCCCATACCAGGCATCAAGCTCTAATCACGCATCCTGCTACACCTCTCTCTCCGAGGTAGCAGACACCGCAAAGAGAGTAAATTGGTCTGTATGTAGCAGCAGGTCATCTCTATATCAGGCTAGTCATAAGATTTGCTGATAAAACAAAGCAGTCCCGCAAGGCGTCTACAGCGATGTAGTGCTCCCTGCGGGACTGCTTTATTGAGACTGTCGCATAAAGGCGAATCGCTGTGTTGCTTTCGGGATTCGGCTTCGGTCACATACGGAGGTATGCTCCCTTCAGACCTCACCCTCAGCGCCTTGCGCTTCATCCTTTCTGCAAAGTCTAGACAATCTTGCAAGCAAGATTATGAGACTGCTAACTTTTGCAACAGTCTCTTATTTGTGTTTGTGCGAAGCTACTGCTCGGCAGCGACCCAAGCGACACCGACCGTCTCGATGCCCGCTAGCGTTGCCTGCCCCGTCGCTTGCCTTAGCTCGATGGTGTAGAGCCCTGGGTGAGGAGGGGTCAGCGAGGTATTGACCTTATATAGTCGCTGACGTAGCGCATAGCCCTCCCCAGCCCATACGCCTGGCTGCTCGGCGAGGGGTAGTGTCACGGAGGTCGTAGCACGCCACCCTAGAGCGGAGCGGAGCTCGATGGTGAGCGGTAGAGCGGTGTATGCGTAGTGGCTGTTGTACCGCACGTAGAGGTAGAGCGTGTGGGGCATCTGCGACTGCTCGACGAAGCTGTCGAATGTGACCCGATGCTCTGTAGACCATACAGCTTGTGGTAGCTCCGCAGTCTGCATCTGCTCCTGATAAGCTACATAGTGGCAAGAGCCAAGCGTCAGGACGGCTAGCAAAACTAGCCCCCCTAGGATGCACCCTCTGCAGGCTCTGCTCATAGCTGCAACAGATCTAGTCGTGGTGGATTACTCCTCCTGAGGCTTCGTGCGTGGACGGCGACGATGACCACCCGCCTGAGGCTTGCGTCTCGGCTTGCGATCGGGCTGCGTGGCACCCTCCTCGTGCGAATCGGCTCTCTCTGGGCCCTCTTCGGCTGCGTTGGTAGGCTCCTCGCTACGATCACTCGTAGGGTTGCCATCCTTCGCTCTAGGCGCATCGGTGTTGCTGCGCGCTCTCTTTCTATTTGTCTTGCGACGCTTACGCTTCTTCGGCTGGTCAAAGCGATTGATCGCATTGTCAAAGAGTATGTCCTTAGGCTTCTTCGGAGCCTCCTGCTGGTCAGAGAGTGTCTCTGGTGTCTCGCCACGCTGGTTCATCTCTATGATCTCCTTAGCCCGCTCTACGGATATGGTCTCAGGCTCTTCGAGACTCTTAGGCGCCAGGCTATAAGTGATCTCGCCCGCTAGGAGGTCGCACTTGTTAAAGTAGTAAGTGCCGCTCTCTGTCTCTAGGGGCGTACGACTCGAGGGGAAGGCTTTCTTTGCCTCCATATAGACGTCCACCTCGTAGTTGGTACAGCACTTGAGCTTGCCACACTGACCGGTGAGCTTGAGCGAGTTTTGGGCTAAGTTCTGAAAGCGTGCCGCAGCTGTACTGACGGAGTTAAAGCGTGAGAGCCAGGTAGCGCAGCAGAGAGCTCGACCACAAGGACCGATCCCCCCGATACGCCCCGCCTCCTGTCTAGCCCCTATCTGGCGCATCTCCACACGTATGTGGAAGGCGTCCGCCAGAAGCCGTATCAGCTTGCGAAAGTCTACTCGCTGATCCGCTATGTAGTAGAATATGGCGCGCGTCCCGTCAGCCTGATACTCCACATCGCCGATCTTCATATCTAGTCCTAGCGAAGTGGCTATCTCGCGCGACTCGATCATCGTCGGGTGCTCGCGTAGCTTAGCAGCGCGATAGTGATCCATATCGGCAGGACGAGCTTTGCGGTAGATGGCCTTCGCATTGTCCACATACTGCTCGTCATGGTTGGCCCGTATCTTAGTAGAGACGAGCGTCCCCGTGAGAGCCACCATGCCGACATCGTAGCCGCCGCTATCAGCCTCGACGACCACATAGTCACCTCGCTCGAGGTCGAGATGATCCACGTTGCGGTAGTAGTTCTTACGCGTATTCTTGAACTGCACCTCGACGATCTCCTGCTGCTGTACGCCATCTGGCAGATCAGCTAGCCAGTCAAAGGTCGAGAGCTTGCAACAGCGTGACCCTAGGCCTTTGCATCGAGGACAGTCTATCTTATCTAGTAGGTCTGGTTTGTATTCCATCAATTAGTTTCAAAAAAGGGAAGGAGGGAGGAAATTACTTCTTCTTTCGTCCAGTCACCCGCTCGAGCGAGTCAAAGCCCTGTCCATATACGCCATGCACCGTAGACTCGGAGATAAAGGCATCGGGGTCTACCGAGTTGACCACTTGGTAGAGGCCTCCGCGCAGGCTCTTGCGGATGGTCACCAGCACCACGTGCATCTCTTGGTGACTATAGCCGCCCTCGCCGTGGAGTATGGTGCAGCCATGTCCTAGACGACGGGTGATAGCCTCGCTGAGCTGCTCGTACTTAGTGCTGACGATGAGTAGCTGCACAGACTGCTTGTTGGCCTCCATGATATAGTCCAGCATCTGCCCTACGATCGTGATCTCGATAAAGGAGAAGGCGAGCTTGCCTAGAGCCGTACCCCAGCTGTACTGAGGCCCGAAGAAGTGGCTCACGACTGCACCCGTCGTGACGATGATCGCATCCATAAAGATCATGGCACGTCCCAGAGAGAGCGTGCTGTACTTATTGATGATAGCCACGATTATGTCGGTGCCACCCGTACTACCATTGGCAGAGAAGACAATACCTAGTCCAGCACCACAGAGCCCAGCACCAACGATCAGAGCGACAAATGGCTCGTCGGGAGCCAAGAGCGGCCCGAAGTTGGGGAGTGTACTGGTCAGCCAGGTGGGCAGATTGTGATACACCTCTAGTCCCTGTCCCACCATGGGGGTAAAGAGTGCTTGTCCCACTGGGATCGTGGCGGTAAGCATCAGGACGGCGATGATCGTCTTCATCGAGAAGCGCCACCCCAAGATCCATATAGAGAGGAGTAGCAAGCCGACATTGATGATGTTGTAAGGCATGCTAGCTGGGATATTCGTCGCCAGCTGAATGATCGTGGTCAGTCCAGCCAGTCCTCCCGAGGTGATGTCTTGTGAGAGGATGAAGGCTGTCCAGCCAAACGTGTAGACGACTACACCGGCGAAGATGAGTAGGACATCCTTTAGAAAGCGCGCAGACTTGCGTGGATCGGGATAGCGTAAAGGTCTTTCAGTAGTCATGAGTGACATGTTTATTACTTGGCGAAGGGGGGACACGACCCTCGGACGCCAAACTCAGAAGTAACACAAAGGTAGCAAAAAAGAAGACTGACACAAAAAGAAGTCGATCCTTGAGGGGAATATTTGTAGCTTTGCCTTTGTAAAAGTTGTTAACGAAGACGTCTTATGCTGGATCACCCACTCACCGCCCTGATCCCTGAAGAGGTCTACGATGCCTCCACGCTCGACTGCTACGCTTTCCGCCGTGGTGGTGACGTGCGTCGTGGCTTATCGTTGGCTCTGGGCAACATGGTCGCGGGCTTTGGCTTTGACCTGCAGGGAGTGCACTTTCACAATAGCGAGTGCGCCTACATCGCTGGCATGTTTTCGCTAGGCACCCCCGAGCATACCGCCATCGTGCGTCAGCTCGTCGCATGTGATGATGGCTGGGAGGCGAAGAAAAAGATCCGCAAGGCACACGAGCTGGAGCGACGAGAGAACTGGCTCTCATTCAATGTCCCATGGATGCACTACCTGGTCTGGCAGAAGTGCCTGACGAGCGAAGCTTTTCGCAAGCTCCTCCTCGCCTTCCCGCCAGAGGCGATGCTCCTCGAGGACAGCACCTACGCGACCAGCGCCACCGCCACCAAGTGGGGCATGCGCAATGCTGAGCTGAGAAAGCGTCTTACAGCGATGAAGCGCGAGCTTACAGCGCAGGGAATGAACAAAGCCTCCATAAAGCGTGAGCAGGACAAGATGAGACTGGGACCTTGGTCGACCATCGGCGAGTGGCGTGGGCAAAACCTCCTCGGCAAGATACTTATGAACTGTCGCGATGCTATGCTCCATGATGCAGAGCCGCTGATCGACTATGCTCCGCTGCGAGCCGCTCAGATACATCTCCTAGGGCGGGAGCTCACCTTCCCAACCCTCTGACCCGACGAAGCCTCCTCCTCGCCGAGCTGTGACGGGAGGGCAAAGAAAAAAGGTGATGGCCGAACGACTTCGACGATCACCTTGAGTCGGGATGAGAAGACTCGAACTTCCGACCTCCACGTCCCGAACGTGGCGCGCTACCAACTGTGCTACATCCCGAGAGAGACTACCGCCCCATAGGCGACTAATCCCTACTTGTGACTGCAAAGGTACTAAATAATGCGACACCACATACTGCCCTGCTTATCGCTAATTGAAATACTTGTACTTTTGTGGTACATCCTTGCAAGATCTGTGAGGAACCCCGCAAGAAATCAGCTACTAATCACATAACATAAGTCACATGAAACAGAAAACATTGCTTATCGCACTCATCGTTAGCCTCCTGAGCGTCTGTAGTCTAGAGGCACAGAGGACGGCGGGACGTCGTGAGGTCACTGGTACGTTCAGCCTCTCAGCTGTTGGCAGCGAAGGAGGAATAGGTATCTTCAACGTACTAGTGAACCCCTCTATAGGTTGGTTCGTCAAGGACAACCTCTCCGTAGGAGCTACGATCCACTACGAGGGTACTGGTGAACTAGGAGGCCTCGGACTAGGGCCACAGGTTGCTTACTACTTCCCCTCTCAGAATAATTTGAACTTCTTTTTGAATGCCTTCGGAGGTCTCCAGATGATTCACTTCTCGGGCTACAACTTCGTCGGAGGTGCTGTCGGTGTCGGTGCTGGTCTCTCTTGCGCCATTACTCCACGTGTGGCATGGCGGTCTGGCGTTGACTACAAGATGGGCATCTACTCAGGGCCCAGCTTAATTCATCGCATAGGCCTGGACATGGGCTTTTCGGTCAACTTCTAGCGTCTAGAGAACACTCTCTGACCCGATCCAGCAGACGATACCCCTAGGAGGCTCAATCGCACTATCCCGCGGTTGAGCCTCCTTTTTTATCCATATCCGCTACACAATCATGCCCGCACACCACTTCTGAGCCCGCAATGTGAGACTTGCTCGACAAATGCTTGTAGCATAGTACTAAGCAATTACGTATATTTGCCTGTGAATAGTCCGAGTTACTCCTTCATTCACTGATTCTTATCAATAGGTAAGCTACCGACGACACCAACTTAAAAACAGATATAAGTCATGAAAACAGCTACGAAAACATTGCTCTGTGCCTTACTCCTGACATGGCCACTCTTGGCTACTGCTCAGACTCCTGGCGATAAGACACAGACCACCACCCCAACGATCGTGCTCACCACGGAGACTTCTGTCGGAGACACCATTTGGCTTTCCTTCGAGACAGACAACTGGGAGGATCCAATTATCGAGGGACTCAACCCTACGGGCGAATCAACCTTCGAAGGTAATCAGTATACGGTGACCTCGCCTACGATCAAGCTGACGGGGGAGATAACCGACCTAGGATGCAAAAAGATCAAGCTCACAGCAATAGATCTATCTGGCATCTCATGTCTACAAACGCTCAACTGCTCAGACAATCAGCTCACGGAGCTAAAGATAGGAGAAAACACGAACCTATCGGGACTCTACTGCCAGCAAAATAAGCTCCAGCAGCTGGACCTATCTAAATGTAAGGCTCTATACGAGGTTTACTGTTTTGACAACCAGCTTCAGAGCCTCAAGCTCGGAGAGAGTCACCCCTCCTTTACAATGCTCAAGGCGGCCAACAATCAGCTGACAGCTATCAATCTGAGTGGGTGTCCTAATGTAAAGGTTGTAGATCTAGGAAATAACAATCTAGAACACCTAAACCTAGCCAACAACGTAGCTATCACCTGGCTACTCGTAGCCAATAACAAGCTCACGGATATAGACCTCTCTGCACAGACCAAGCTCGTACGACTAGATTGCTACAAGAACGAGCTCTCCGCGCTAGACCTTTCTAAGCTTGAGCAGCTCACCGTACTAGCAGCTGAGAGTAATCAGCTACAAGAGATTGATGTGTCACACTGTCCTAAGCTACAGGTGATGTCTGTAGAGCATAACTCGATAAAGAAGATAGATCTGTCACAAAACCCCGAATTAGGCAGTTTATGGTGCATTGAGAATCGTATCTACCCCAACGATATGCAGGCTCTCGTGACATCTTTGCCACAAAAGAAGTCTGCCAAACTGGTTGCAGTCAATACGCATAGCGACAACGAGCAAAACGTAATCCTCAAAGCTCAAGTCGCAGAGGCAATCGCCAAGGGATGGACTGTCTACGACTTCAACCCTGAGACCAAGGATCTCATCCCATACGAGGGGAGCGATACAACATTCCTCCACGTGACACTATCTGTCGGAGAGGGCGGCACAGCAAAAGTACTAGACGTGACTGACCCTGAGCGGATCCCCTTTGCTACCGAGATAAAGGTCGAGGCGACACCTAACGAAGGCTATGACCTAGAGAGTATCAAGGTTGGAGATCAGGACATAACGGAAGACAAAGTTTACCTAGTCACCAAGGATGTCGAGATCACCGTCACATTCCGCAGTGTTAATAGCATAGCTGATCCGACGAAGAGACAGGAGCTCACAATCACACCCAATCCTGCAAGAGACTTAGCGAGAGTGTATGGTCTCAAGCCCTACAGCGACATCTCTATCTATACGCAAGAGGGTAAGCGTATGGCAACCATTCAGGCAGATGCTCTGGGACACGGCGAGATAGATCTGTCTACTTATCCATCTGGTAAGTACCTTGTGATCACCGAGGAGCATAGCGGATGGCTCATCGTACGATAACACAGTTGACTAGAGACTCCCAGCACGCTCCACTTATGCTCGGATCGTAGCTCTGCGGAGGCTCTCGTACCCTCGCCTCCGTAGATTCACCTGGGGCTCTACACCATTGAGCTAAGGCAATCAACGGGGCGGCAACACTAGCGGGCATCAAGACGGTCGGCGTCACTTGGGTCGCTGCCGAGCAAGAGCTTCGCACCAACAAATAAAGCAGTCCCGCAGGGAGCACTACATCGCTGTAGTCTCCTTGCGGGACTGCTCCGTTTTATCAGATACGTCTTCTAGCGGACGAATCGTACGGTGCTAACGCCACGCTCCGTGACAACCTGACCAATGTAGAGACCCTGAGCTATGTCTGTCAGGGAGAGCCTTGAGGCAGCTACCAGCGTATAGCTGTCTAGTAGTCGACCGGCCATGTCATACAGATAGAGCGTACCCGTAGCAGGCTCTGAGAAGAGAAGCGCATCGCCCTGCCAGCGGATCGAGAGTCCGTTAGGCTGCAGCTCTACAGGAGCAACGCCTAGAGGCTGAGCGAGGAATTGCTTGTCAATACGTAGATACGCATTGCGATAGTAGTTTGTCCCCGTCATGTCCACAGCGCAAGCTGCGATAGTTTTGCCATCAGCAGAGATCGCGATGGTCCCCATATCAGTGATGCTCTTTTGCTCCGTCTCACCATCAGACGTGTAGGAGTAGGTGAAGAACTCAGACAGATCCTTACCCGTCACACTCTTGAGATACTCCAGTATCGTGAGCTTCCGACCATCAGGATAAACGACATAAGTCGTACGATCATTGGGATCCATACTACCATCGGGATAGCAGATCCAGCCACCATCCTGGGTACGTCCTAATCCGCCGAGACCATAAGCCTCCTTGATATTGATCCGCTCGATGCTACCATCAGCGACATTTAATGCTCCAGGATAAGAGACAGTCGTATAGTCATCCCCCTCACCGATTAGCTCTTGGATAGAGATCATCCAGTATCCACTTGCTGGAGACATAATCTGCCAAGCCTGATCAGGAGCAACACCCTTGACCACCTTATCATACGCCTCTAGCCAAGCATTGTAAGCCTTGTTGAACTCAGCTTCTTGATTTTTGTATAGGACCGAGTCTTGCTCATAGTCTGCCGTTACGAAGTCGTCCCAGTCGGGCTCAGGACCAGGCAGTGGGGCATCTAGATTGTAGATGAATGAGTCGCAAGGTGTAGAGCACTGATACTGTCCCTGCTCATCCAGTTGCCAGAAGAGTGGTCTGTCAGAGCCATTGCGGGTGTTTTGTCGACCTAAGATCTTCTTGCCATCAGACGAGCAGAAGAAAGCCTGCGTATAGTTAGGTTTGTTGCCCAGATAGTCTTTGTCCAGCACGGGGAGTGTCTTGACCGTCCAGGAGCCGTCCTCAGCTCGTGTGCCATAGATCGGGAGCGTCATACTCGCCTGAGCGTAGGTCGGATCCATCACGTACCCCACGAGGAACTTAGCGTCAGGAGTCACATAGACAGGTCTTACGTCAGGCCAGTCGCTCTCAGGAGTCTTGATCTCGTGTAGCTTCTTTTGTGCCAGATTGCAGACAAAGGCTCCTACCTCATCCTGAGCAACAAATATCTCACCCTCATCAGAGACCGCGTAGATCATATACTTCTCAGCACCCGTCTCAGAGAGGAAGAGCGAGGTGGTGTCTCGCTGTGTATCATAGCAGAAGGCTGTCGAGTTAGGACTGCCACCATAGATGTAGCGCCCATTGGGGCTAGTACCGTAGATGGAGAAGTTGCACGCCTCGGCAGGTAGGGCCTTCGGCTCTTGCGTGATCTTACACCCAGCCTGCTGAGCGGTCACTGCGTAGCTCAGAGCAAGGAGTAAGAGTAATGAAGATAGTAGTTTTCTTGTCATACTATTTGAATCGTTTAAGAGTTGATGTTACCACAAAGCTACCACTTTTTTCGAGAAAAACAACGCCCCCAACGTGGATATCGTGCTAAGGGGAGTAGATCGTAAGAGGTCCTCTCTGAATTGGTCGAATCATTAGCTGGATCGTTGGTCGGACGTAACCCTCGCTATATAGCTAGAAATAGTTACCTTTGCCCTATCCTAGTGTAAAACATAGTACAGAATGAAACGAATCTCTTGGACTCTCGGCATCCTGCTCACGCTCGCCCTCCTCATTGCGGCAGGTTGTAGTGGCGAAGACCCCATCAAGGCTAAGCGTATCGCTATCGAAAACGGCACCTACAAGCCAAAGCCCAAACCTGAGCCAGAACCTAACCCTAACCCCGACCCCGATCCGAACCCTAATCCCAATCCAGATCCTAACCCCGATCCTAATCCAGACCCTAATCCCGATCCTAATCCCGATGACAAGATCGAGCTGAAGGAGGTCACCTTCACCTTTGACGAGTGGGTCAAGCCCAAGGGAACCTACCAGCTACCCGTAGAGAAGAGTCTCTCGAAGCTACTCGCGGGCGACCCCTACTGGATGTCTGCAAGCAATGTGGGTGCTGCCAAAGCACTAAAACCCACCTCTCCAGTACGTCCTCTGACATCTGGTCGCACGGGACAAGCTCTTGAGCTGGAAACCATTAGGGGAATGACTATCGTTCGCAAAGGCATCATCGCTGGAGCTCTCTACTGCGGATCACTGGATGAGGGCATTATGGCCACCCAACCTATAGAGTCTACAAAGTTTGGTCAGCCCGTCTTTGCCATACCTATCTCTATCAAGGGATACTATCAGTGGCTCCCTGGCAAAGATCTTGTCGATGGGAAGAAGAGTAACCAGGTGATCAAAGGAGAGCAGGACGAGGCTACGATCGCCTGCGTCTTTTACGATATCTCGCAAGACAATAGTTACCTCAATGGTAAGACGCTCTACACCGATTCACGCATCCTAGCAAAGGTGCAGATACACCCCCAGCCTACTAAGGAGGGTGCGTGGACTCCCTTTGAGAGCAAACTGGAGATCGTCAATGAGGCGGCCTACAAGCAGATAGATCTGCAGAAAGGCAAGTACCGTATGGCACTTATCTTCTCGTCTAGTGCTCGTGGCGACGAATTCATCGGAGCTATCGGTAGTCGCCTGCGCATTGACGACTTTACTGTGACACTAGGCATACCCACCAAGAAGTAATCCGCTACAGATATGACTACACGGCAACTACACACAGGGATAGTTACCCTCCTGCTGGCACTCCTTACGGCACCGCTACTGAGGGCACAAGCTCCTGTGGAAGACAAGGACGACCTAGAGTTTGGTATCAAGGCTGGTCTCAATGTCGGAGCTACCACGCCCCTACCCAAGCCGAAGGCTATCGACAAGATCTACACTTGGAATCCCCACATGAACATCGCCATCAAGGGATGGCTCTCCTACCACCTCCCCGACACCAAAGGGTGGCACCTAGACACGGGACTAGAGATGGAGCGCAAGGGTATGTACGTCTGTACCCATGCCACAGATATGCGTATCAATATAGGCGATGGGCAGGAAGCTGCGTGGGGACTCTTTACGGGCAATAACAGCACCGAGTTTATCAACTACTACCTCACGCTCCCGATGCTGGTCGCCTACCACACGAGCAAAGATAAGTTTCGTATGCAGGTGGGCTTCTACCTCTCCTATCTGATGCAACAGAGCTTTAAGGTGACACTCGATGGAGACGGTACGCTCAATGGCGACCCCATCTCTCCAGATCACCTCGTCGACTACGACCTGTCAGACCACTTTAATAAGCTAGATATGGGTGTCAGGGTAGGCTTCGATTACTTCTTTCATCAACGTCTCGGTGTGACTGCACAGCTCAATATGAGCTTCGAGCCAGCGCTAGATCGGAGTTTTACGATGATGCCCTTCCCGCTCTACAATATCTACGCTTTTGCGGGCTTTGCTTACCGCATCTAAGTAGAGCTGAGAGAGGGCTCTGTGATCCCAGACAGCGCAGAGAGCTGATGCATGATACCTGAAGAGAGTTTTTTACTACCTTTGTAGTGCTGTGGCAGGGGGGCATCTAGTCGCGCTCCCTACCCTACGCATGACCACTCACAGATACCCTTCACGCTATGCACGCTAGCCTTGTCATCATACCCACCTACAACGAGCGCGAGAATGTCGCCGAGATGATTCGAGCCGTCTTGGCACTGCCCGAAGCCTTCGATCTGCTGATCCTAGATGACAATTCGCCTGACGGGACCGCTGAGATCGTGCGTACGCTACAGCAGGAGACGACCTACGCCGATCGCCTGCACCTGATTGTACGCCCCGGCAAGATGGGACTGGGCACAGCTTATCTTACAGGCTTCGAGTGGGCACTGGAGCATGGCTACGACTACATCTTTGAGATGGATTGCGACTTCAGTCACCCCCTCTCGGCGCTACCACACCTCCTACGCGCCGTCTCGGAGGAGGGCTACGATGTAGCGGTGGGCTCTCGATACGTGCGGGGTGGAGGGGTCAAGGATTGGCCTCTCGGTCGCATACTTATGAGCTATCTCGCATCAGTCTACGTGCGCATCATCACCTGGCTACCAGTACGAGATACGACGGCTGGCTTCGTCTGCTACAGACGTGAGGTGCTAGAGACGATGAGACTAGACGAGGTGCACTTCAAGGGCTACGCCTTCCAGATCGAGATGAAGTACACGGCGCACTGTCTAGGCTTTAAGATCAAGGAGGTACCCATCACCTTTGTCAATCGTAAGCTCGGGAGCTCGAAGATGAATGGTTCGATCTTTGGCGAAGCCTTCACGGGTGTCCTCAAGCTACGCTACTGGCAGCTCTTTAAGGGCTTCCCCAAGCGTCGTAATCCAGCTAAGTAATATGCGACAGATCATACTCGGAGCGACCATTATCAATGAAGGTCGGCAGGTCGTCGGCTCCGTATGCCTCTCCGACGAGCGAATTGAGTCTATACATATAGGTGTCGACAAAGTGTCTGACCTCCCCAGCGAACTACTCCAAGGAGCAGAGATTGTGGAGGCGCACGGGCTTTGGCTACTCCCTGGCTGCATCGATGATCAGGTACACTTTAGAGAGCCAGGACTAACCAACAAGGGCGACATAGCGCACGAGAGCCGTGCTGCCGTGGCTGGCGGTGTCACCTCCTATATGGACATGCCGAATGTAAAGCCCCCGACGGTCACCCTCGAGGCACTCCTCGACAAGCGTCAGCGCGCTCAGGAGACAAGCTGGGCAAACTACGCTTTCTACTTCGGCGGGACTAATGACAACGCTCCCGAGGCGTGTACCATTGACCCAGCTTTGATCCCTGGTTACAAGCTCTTCCTAGGTGCCTCCACGGGGAATATGCTGGTAGACAGCGAGGAGGCACTCGACTACTTCTTCTCCCATGCGCCCAAGCTCATCGCCACGCACTGCGAGAGCGAGGAGATCATTACACGCAACAAGGAGATCTACCGTCAGCGATACGATGGGCACCCACCCATCGAGACGCACCCACTGATACGCTCTCGCGAGGCGTGCTACGAGTCTTCACATAGTGCCATAGAGCGTGCCAAGCGTCTCGGTGCTAGACTACATGTGCTACACCTATCGACAGCGGAGGAGATGGAGCTCTTCTCGGCTGCTCCCCTGACGCCCGAGAAGCGCGTCACCGCCGAGGTATGCGTCCACCACTTATGGTTTACCGACGAAGACTACAGCCGCCTAGGCAACCGCATCAAGTGGAATCCCGCCGTCAAGACGGCTCGCGATCGTGAGGCTCTGCGCCAAGCACTCGTCGAGGGTCGCATCGATGTGGTCGCCACCGACCACGCGCCTCACACGCTAGCCGACAAGGAGGGCCATGCGCTCACGGCAGCCTCTGGCGGTCCACTCGTACAGCATAGCCTCCTGATGATGCTGGAGCTGGCTCACGAGGGGCTTTGGTCACCTGAACTAGTTGTTGAGAAGATGGCACACGCTCCCGCACAGCTCTTTGGGGTACGTGAGCGAGGCTACATACGCACAGGCTACTACGCCGACCTAGTCCTCGTCGATCCTCATCAGGAGACCACAGTAACTAAGGAGAGCCTCTACAGCAAGTGTGGCTGGTCTCCTCTAGAGGGCTATACCTTCTCGCATCGCATCGTAGCTACCTGGGTCAATGGTCAGGTCGCTTACCGTGAGGGACAACTGACCAGTCGTCCGCTGGTACACGCGCTCACCTTCGCCTGATCTAGCTCTTTCTAGAGAGCAAATCAACATTTGAGCCCAGGGCTGACGCACTATAATCGCTCTGTCAGGAGCGACAAGCAAGACATAGAAGAGGTCACTATATATAATGTATCAGCCATGGATTGGCTGTTGGCTGTTAGCTATTGGCTGTTAGCTATCGAAACCATCGGAGCTATCAGAGTGATCGGATCTCTAACTTCTAATTTCTAACCTCTAATCTCCATTTACATATCTTTACGGGGAAATTCGTCCGATCCCCTCCTTTCTCGAATATCCACGTGGGAAATCTCAAATCTCCACGTGGATATTTTTCTTTTTCCACGTGGGGGCGTTTTGATTCTTCCGAAGTTTCATTTCATTCCTCCGAAGTTTCATTTCATTCCTCCGAGGAATTTTTCATTCTCCACGTGGAGATTTCGAAATATCCACGTGGGAATCACTTTTCCCCGACACAGCACCGCATCGATATGTAATAGGCTCTAAATTATTGTAGCAAGTCGGTATCAACTTTGCCCAGCCAGGGCTGACGCATCATAATCGAATTTTCAAGAGCTACACACAACAATAGACGAGGCATAGAGAGGTAAACGAGCTCATTGTACATAATGTGTCAGCCCTGTTTGTATGTCACCCCTTTCGCTACGTGAGCGATTATTCTTATATTTGCAGTCGGGTGATGATCTTTAGAGAGATTATCCCCATAGGGACTACCCCCTTTGAGTAGTTTGAGAAGACACATAAATCAAAAAACAATATAGCGTATGAATCTGTCACACATCGAGCATCTTGGGATAGCAGTCAAGAGCATAGAGGAGGCACTACCCTTCTTCGAGGGAGTCCTCGGACTAACCTGCTACAACATTGAGGAGGTCGCCGACCAGAAGGTGCGTACCGCATTCCTCAAGATAGGCGAAGTCAAGCTAGAGCTCCTAGAGCCTACGAGCGATGAGAGCCCTATAGCCAAGTTTATCGAGAAGCGTGGCGAAGGTATCCACCACCTAGCACTATCATCAGACGATGTAGCACCAGCTCTCGAGGAGCTCAAGGGCAAGGGCATACGTCTCATCGACGAGAAGCCTCGCAAAGGTGCCGAGGGGCTCAACATCGCCTTCGTACACCCCAAGAGTGCACACGGCATACTCCTAGAGATCTGCGACTGCAAGGATGTCGCTAAGTAATATCGTCCAATCAAACAAACGCTACATAGAATAATGAGTGTACAACAAGAGAAGATAAAGCAACTCCTTGCTAAGCGTGAGGAGGCTCGTCTCGGAGGAGGCGAGGAGCGCATTGAGAAGCAACACGCCAAGGGCAAGTACACAGCTCGTGAGCGTATAGCTATGCTCCTCGATGAGGGTTCCTTTGAGGAGATCGACATGTTCGTCCAGCACCGCTGCACGAACTTTGGTATGGAGAAGAAGAAGTTCCTCGGTGACGGTGTCGTCGTAGGTAGTGGTACCATCGACGGACGTCTCGTCTACGTCTTCGCGCAGGACTTCACCGTCATCGGTGGCGCACTCGGTGAGATGCTCGCTGCCAAGATCTGCAAGGTGATGGACCTAGCTATGACTATGGGCGCACCCTGTATCGGTCTCAACGACTCAGGTGGTGCTCGTATCCAAGAGGCTGTCAACGCTCTCTGCGGCTACGGTGAGATCTTTGAGCGCAACATCCTCGCTTCGGGCGTCATACCTCAGATCTCTGGTATCTTCGGCCCCTGCGCTGGTGGTGCGGTCTACTCGCCCGCACTGACCGACTTCAACATTATGGTGCGCAACTCCAGCTACATGTTCCTCACAGGTCCTAAGGTGGTCAAGACGGTCACCGGCGAGGATGTCACACAGGAGGAGCTAGGTGGTGCCGATGTACACGCATCTAAGAGTGGCGTGGCACACTTCGCTGTAGACAACGATGAGGCTGGCCTTCAGCTCATCCGTCAGCTGCTCTCCTTCCTACCACAAAACAACATGGAGGAGCCACCCTTCGTCGCTTGCGACGATCCCGCAGACCGCTGCGAGGATCTACTCAACGATATCATCCCCGACTCACCAAACCGTGCTTACGACATGTACGAGGTGATCGGAGCGATCGTAGACCACGGCGAGTTCCTCGAGGTGCATCGTGACTACGCACGCAACATCATCGTCGGCTTCGCTCGCTTCAACGGGCAGAGCGTCGGTATCGTAGCCAATCAGCCCAAGGTGATGGCTGGTAGCCTCGACTGCAACTCCTCTCGCAAGGCAGCGCGCTTCGTACGCTTCTGCGACTCATTCAACATCCCCATCGTCACACTCGTCGACGTGCCAGGCTTCCTTCCAGGTACTGGTCAGGAGTACAACGCCGTCATCACACACGGTGCTAAGCTCCTCTACGCTTACGGCGAGGCTACCGTGCCTAAGATCACGGTCGTCCTACGCAAGGCATACGGTGGTGCCTACATCGTGATGGGTTCTAAGCACCTACGCGCAGACATCAACTACGCTTGGCCCTCTGCTGAGATTGCCGTCATGGGTCCATCAGGAGCCGTTGAGGTAGTCTTTGCCAAGGAGGTCAAGGCGAGCGATGATCCCGCTAAGACAGCTCTGGAGAAGGAGCAAGAGTATCGTGATGCTTTTGCCAATCCATACAATGCTGCTTCCTACGGTTACATCGACGATGTCATCGAGCCAAGGAACACCCGCTTCCGCATCGTCCGTGCGCTACAGCAACTACGCACGAAGCGTCAGACGCTCCCCGCTAAGAAGCATGACAACGTACCGCTCTAACCCCTCCTACCGATGGCTACCAAAAAGATAGAAAAGGGTAAGAAGGCACCCGCCAAGAGAGCCAAAAAGGCCGCTATAGCACCCTCTCCCGAAGAGGTCGCTATAGCACTCGCCTTAGCGCAAGCTCTAGGCTCCCCTCACGACGAGGAGTCCTATCAGCTCACGATACGACGCAAGGAGTTTGACCCCTGGTCGCTCAAACTACAGAACATGCGTGTCACACCACAGAAGCAGTATTACATCTAATCCTAAACGGCAGTACCTTAGCAGGCCAACACAGTAGCTTGCTAAGCACCCATATCAAACCCCTTATGAAAGAATATAAGTATAAGATCGATGGCAAAGAGTACGCCGTCAAGATTGACAAGATCGAGGGTGACCAAGCTCAGCTAGAGGTCAACGGCACCCCATACAGCGTCGAGATCATACAGGAGAAGAAGAAGGAGACCCCAAAAGTCGCCAAGCCTGCTCCTGCAGCAGCTCCCGCTGCCACGGCAGCTCCCGCACCCGCCGCGGCTCCAGCCTCCACAGGCAATGGCAAGGCAGTCAAGGCTCCCCTACCTGGCGTTATCATATCAGTAGACGTACAGGTCGGTCAGCAAGTCAAGCGCGGTCAGCAAGTCGCTGTACTCGAAGCTATGAAGATGGAAAACGGCATCAACGCTGAGTGCGACGGCACCATCACCGAGATCAAAGTCAAGGCTGGAGACTCTATCCTAGAGGGTACAGACATCCTTATCATCGGCTAAAGACTCCGTAGCACATACCACATCACTCCTAGACAGTGGCTAGGAGTAGCTATACAAGGCGCAGGGGGAGAACCAATGCGATACAACGCATCGGGGAGCCCCCTCGCCTTTTTTTTTGCATACACTAGACAGCAGTCTCCATAGATAGGCTAGACCGTCTGCAGACAGCACCTTACAAACAATCATTTAAACCCTATTCAATCATGACAAACTTACAACGACTCCTAGCAGCACTCTCCGCAATCGTCTGCATAACCCTTGCTATGAGTAGCTGCAAACCCAAGTCTGAGCCTACTAAGCCTACAACTACTACAGAGATTCTGCAGATCAAAGACTTCCCCTATCTCAAGAAGGAGTCCAAGATGAGCTCCTACACCTTTGAGGAAATCGAGGCTTACGAGAAGAACCTCGGACTGCGCAAGCAGACCAAGAAGACTGACACCTATGTCATCTATGAGGCTATCGACCCTAACAAGGTCAACCTCACTTATGTTAACTACAAGATTATCCCTGGGGATGAGATCAAGTCTGAATTTTTCGTACGAGCTGATCGCTTCACAAAGGATATGTGTAAGCAGCCTGAACTACGCTCTTACTTTGCGCTCAACGGCTTCACCTACGAGGGAGCATCTCAATACGATGTGGAGAAGTTTGTCAATAAGGATCTCGCTGTACGCTTTTATCTCTCTGGTACAACGTCTTCAATCGTCCTCATCTTTACAGACGCTCCCGATCTCTATCACAAGGAGCCAACCCCTGAGAAGCCAACCTTCCAAGCACTCTACCTGCCACTGCTAGACGTCTTCGGTCAGCGGATTAGCAAGGACAGCCCCATCTTCGCTCGTGAGCGAGAGATACACCCCGACTGCGAAGTCAAGTTTAGGACTGCCGATTCAATTTATACGTATGATGCCATTGTAGTCGATATGCCCTTTGTAACGAAGCTGGATCCCGCTGACCGCAGCAAACCTCGAGCTAGGAGCTACTCCTACGAGTCAAAAAGTGGCTCAACCATAGAGAAGATCACTTACGTCTTCTCTCAAGACTGGGAAAAAGCTAAGATTGCAGGCGATGATGCCCTCATCAAGGACTTTATGACGAAGCACGGATTTACTTACAAGGGTAAGGATAAGGTCGACCAGCCCCCTATGAACGCCGACCGCTATCAATACTACAACGCTCAGCTAGGCGTCTACTTTGAGTACAGCCTAGTATCTAGCCCGTTCCCAGGTTCAATGGGCGTCTACACCAAGACCCCAACGATAACGCTCTAGTCCTGTAGAGACAGAGCCTTTACACACAGAGCCAGCTCCTCGACCAGTCGCGTCGGAGAGCTGGCTTGCTGTTTGGCCCAGCCAAGAAAAGGAGCTGCTCTTTGCGCAGGATCGGGACAGCGTGGCCCGATCTTGCGCTTTTCTTTCATCGTTTTGGCCCGATTTGATGCTGTTGCCGACCTTTATCGTAGCGTGTGCTTTTGGTGATGTCGAGACTTTTGTCTATCTTAGAGGGCGATTTTAACGAGTATAATAGATGAAACCAATACAATTCATACAGAAGTCTCTCCTACTCATGGCTGCGCTACTCACGCTCAGTGTAGCCTGCACAGCTCAGAGCAAGAAAGAGACGCCTAAGGCCGAGATACTGCACATCAATGCTAACTATATGCGCGAGCATATCTACGACTTTGAGGCGCATCCCGACACCTTCGTATACAAGGGCGACAAGCCTGCCATCATCGACTTTTACGCCGACTGGTGCCGTCCCTGTCGCCAGCTTGCTCCCAAGCTACAAGAGGTCGCCGACCGATATGCTGACCAGCTCATCGTCTACAAAGTTAATGTGGACGAGAACCCGCAGCTGGCCTCACTCTTTGGTGTACAGAGCATCCCGATGGTACTCTTCGTACCACTCAACGATCTACCCTACAAGAGCCTCGGCGACCTCCCTATGGACCACATCGAGGGGCTCCTCGGCAAGATAGGTGTCAAAACCGATAACCAGTAAAACACTTAATACACAGTAACTATAAAACCACTACAAACTATGTCTACAGTAAAGTTTCAAGATAAGATCACTATCACCCTCGCTGGTGAGCAACCTAAGGTAGGAACGATGGCTCCCAACTTCGAGCTAGTCCGCAAGGATCTCTCCACGGCCAAGCTCTCAGACTACCGTGGCAAGCGTGTCGTCCTCAACATCTTCCCCAGCATCGACACTGGCGTCTGCGCAGCATCTGTACGTCGCTTCAACGCTGAGGCTGCTAAGCTCGACAACACCGTCGTCCTCTGCATCTCTCAGGATCTGCCCTTCGCACAGGCTCGCTTCTGCGGTGCTGAGGGTCTGGACAATGTCGAGACGCTCTCTACCTTCCGCTGCTGCACGGTTCCCTCTTCAGAGCCTGCTTTCTGCAAGAGCTACGGACTGATGATGCAGGACGGGCCTCTCGCTGGGCTACAGGCTCGTTGCGTCATCGTCATTGATGCTGACGGCAAGGTCATCTACGAGGAGCTAGTCCCCGAGATCGCTCAGGAGCCTAACTACGACAAGGCTATCGCTGCGCTCAAGTAAGCGCACGCCAACACACGAGGCGACAACGGCATCACAGCCACCCGCCTCCTCACATACGACAGCGGCACCACACCCCATAGACATGCTATGGTGTGTGGTGTCTCTCTTTTCGGTTCTGCCGAGATGCACTACCTGTCGTAAGACGGATAGCCCTCGTAACCTCTTTAGAACTTCACTAGAGGAAAGTCCTATTTTCTTCGCGGATAGTCTTCTTTATCGAGGGTCGTGAGGCGGGGAGAGCGTTCATTCGAAGATTATCGTTACTTTTGTAGCATTAATCAGTAGAAACTATGACGCAGGTATCAGATCTAGAGAATCGTCAAGCATATATCACCCAGCAGAGCGGCTTCATACGCCAGCTGCAGGAGGGGATGCACACCACGATCATCGGGCAGGAGCATCTTGTGGAGTCGCTCTTGATCGGTTTGCTAGCCGACGGACACATCCTCCTCGAGGGGGTGCCAGGGCTTGCTAAGACGCTCGCTATCACGACGCTCGCTAAGCTCATCGATGCAGACTACAGCCGCATACAGTTTACCCCCGACCTACTTCCAGCCGACCTCATCGGTACGCTGATCTATAGTCAGCGCAGTGAGTCCTTTTCGGTCAAGAAGGGTCCTATCTTCGCTCACTTTGTCCTCGCTGATGAGATCAACCGCGCTCCAGCCAAGGTGCAGAGCGCACTCCTCGAGGCGATGCAAGAGCGACAGGTGACGCTCGGTGAGGAGACTTATCCGCTGCCCTCACCTTTCCTCGTGATGGCGACGCAAAACCCGATCGAGCAGGAGGGTACCTACCGACTGCCTGAGGCGCAGGTAGACCGTTTTCTCCTCAAGGTGGTGCTGGACTACCCCTCGCACGAGGAGGAGATGAAGATCATTGAGATGAATCTGGCTAGTCAGCTACCCACGGTAAAGCCTGTTACAACTGCCCAGCAGATCTTAGCAGCTCGCGAAGCGGTGCAGCAAGTTTATCTAGATGAGAAGATACTCCGCTACATTGTGGATCTAGTAATGGCGACACGACAGACGGAGGGCGTCCCCGCTCTACAAGGGATGATCGCTTATGGGGCTTCGCCACGTGCGTCGATCTCGCTAGCAGCAGCTGCACGGGCCTACGCCTTCATCGCTCAGAGAGCCTATGTGATCCCTGAGGATGTGCGTGCCGTGTGCCACGACGTGCTACGTCATCGTCTCGGCATGAGCTACGAGGCCGACGCTGTCGGTATGAGTGCCGACAAGGCGATCGACGAGATCATCAACGTGGTGCCGGTACCTTAATTGGCTGTTGGCTGTTAGCTGTTGGCTAAAACGACTAGTGCTCCTAGTGCCACTAGAATCTAAGGTCTAATCTCTAACTTCTAACCTCTAATCTCTAAATGCAGGATCTCCTACGCAAGGTCAGACGCATCGAAATCAAAGCTCGGGGTCTCAGCCAAAACATCTTGGCTGGGCAGTACCGCTCGGCCTTTAAGGGGAAAGGAATGGCTTTTAGTGAGGTGCGGGAGTACTACGTAGGAGATGACGTGCGAGACATTGACTGGAACGTGACGGCACGCTACGCACAGCCGCATGTCAAGGTCTTTGAGGAGGAGCGCGAACTAACTATCATGCTCCTCGTGGATGTCTCTCATAGTCTAGACTTCGGCTCTACGAGTGAGACGAAGCGGGATCTGGTGGCGACAATCGCTGCAACGATCGCCTTCGCCTGCATTCACAATAACGACCGTGTCGGACTGATGCTCTACACCGACCGTGTGGAGCGCTACATCCCCGCCGGGCAGGGGCGTAAGCATGTACTGCAGCTCATTAGCGAGATCCTGACTTACCGCCCTGAGCGTCACTCTACGCAGATCTCCTCTAGCCTAGAGATGCTCTCACGAGTGGTCAAGAAGCGCTGCTCAGCCTTTATCGTGAGTGACTTCATCACGGAGGCACCGACCGGTGCGGAGCGCGCCCTGATCCAGCGCACGGCTCGGAGGCACGACCTGCTGGCCATACGCGTTGTGGACAGACGTGACTACGACCTCTCAGCTATGGGCCTGACGCTCATGCGTGACCTAGAGACGGGAGCAAGTCGCTACGTGGACACCTCGTCGGAGCGACTTCGTGAGCAGTACGCGACCAACTATACGACCTTTGCCGCCGAGTGGGAGCATCTAATGCGTGAGTCGGGCATCGACCACGCCATCGCCGAGACTGGCGAAGACATCATCCCCGTCCTCTCGCAGCTCTTCCGCAAGCGCATCTAACTAAACGAGAGTGGCCGAAGACTCACTTCACTCTTGTTCATGATACAGACATCTATCATCTGCAAGGGGACACATCTCGCACGTAGCACACGATAGGCATTAGCTATCAGCAAGATACAATCACTAGATCTAAACAAACATCTAGCACACTGCCCGAACAAAGATCTCTCATCTCAGTGAAGCTTTCGGTGCTTATTTACCTCCCAGGCTGACGCATTATAATATAATGTGTCACCTATGGATTGGCTGTTGGCTGTTAGCTATAGGCTGTTAGCTATCGGAACCATCGGAGCTATCAGAGTGATCGGATCTCTAATCTCTAACTTCTAACCTCTAATCTCTAATTACATATCTTTACAGGGAAATTCGTCCGATTCCCTCCTTTCTCGAATATCCACGTGGGAAATCTCAAATCTCCACGTGGATATTTTTTATTTTCCACGTGGGGGCGAATCATTTCCTCCGAAGTTTCATTTGATTCTTCCGAAGTTTCATTTCATTCCTCCGAAGAATTTTTTATTCCCCACGTGGGGATTTCGAAATATCCACGTGGAAATCAGTTTTCCCCGACATGACGCCGTTTTGATATGTAATTGGTTCTAAATTATTGTAACGCGCCAACGTTGTATTTCCCCAGCTAGGAATGACGCATCATAATCGATTTTTCAGAAGCTACACATAGCGACCAGAGAGGAATCGGTGAGTTCATTATATATAATGCGTCAGTCCTGGTGCTTCACCAACCATTTTGACCTTTACGCCGTTTTTTTCCTACATTTGTAACCGTGTTGCAGTTGACACTGGACTGTGCGCAAAGCTAATTAACAAAATAGAATTACGGCATTAAATGCCGTAATTCTTCAATAAGACTATTGAATGAAAAAAGAACCAATGTGGAGAACGGTTATTCATTGATGAGTTTGGGGATAGATGCTTATGCATTCCCTAAACAGCAGGCACTTAACATAATTTCTAGATTAAGAAAGAATCACATCCCTATTCTGGGAGGTGATGTGTACTGCTTTAATAATGGACTTTTAACGGATAGTTGTGATAGTTGGTACTGCAACTTGGAAATAGGCGAAACTCAGCAACAATTTGTGCAAAGGAGCTGTCTTGTAGCTGAAAAGTATATTGAAAGTTACCCTGAGAATGACATCGTCAAAAATCTGTTTTCAATAGTGATAGAAACAGATATTCTTGAGTATCTGGATAATGGGTAAAGATCAATAGTGTCCTAAACGTTTTTGGAGGACGATGGGTGTAAGATCGCTGTCAAGCGGGTCAATCGCCCCTTGACGTTTGCTGTAAAAACTGGCCCCTCCTATGCTATTTCGGTCTCGTCTGGAGGCGGTAAAAACTGCTCATTTATCCACTGAAAGAGGGCGATTTTGGTGAACGTGTTGAGTCTCAAAGATGCTGCTAAATTAGAGAGACACCAAGGGCATTTTGCTATTCGCTTAAGATATTGAAGTAAGAGAATCGTAATCAGAGCCGTCCAGATCTGAATCTCGACAGCGTTTTGAGAGGTTCCCAGGGAACTCCTATTGGCGTTTTGGTAACTGATGTTGGATTTGGAGGGAGCTCGTGATAGACCTAGGTGGTTGAGATTGCCTGTGGCTGATTGTAGCCCCTCTGAGATTTGACGTAGCGACACGCTACCCGAGAATTGGCTGAAGATCATAGTCACCAAGTGGCTCCACGAGTTAAAGCCCTTTGCATGCTTGTCTGTGTCATGCTTCTTGACTAATCGTTGGATGATTTCTCGAGGTATGAGTCGGATTACTTGTGCGAATAGTGTTATATTTGCCATTGAAAAGAGTGGTTTGTGACAGCTCTCACTAGCTGTGCTTTCTTTCCAAATACAAACCTGCCCTTTTCTCTTTATCCTGCAAAACGTTTAGGACACTATTGTCGCGAAACATTAATGAATATAGAAACCCCTGATGGTGTGAAAGTTTACGGAGATCTAAGAGATAGGAGAAAATGAGGAAATTGTTTATTATGCTAATAGTCGTGTCTCAACTTCTTTATTGCTTTTCAGTAAAAGGGCAAGAATCAAGAAACCGAGATATTGCAGGGATTTATTACTTAAAGAGCAATAAGCTGTACCAAGCTTTGTCGGATAAAAACTATTCGAGCATAGAGATTAATGAGGATGGGACATATACTCTAAATAAAGCAGACATCTCTTTTTCCCCTGTAATTGAGCAATGTAGCTATGCTTCAAAAGGCAGATGGTCAATAATAGAAGACAATTTGCTGGAAATAACAAGTGAAGATTACTATATAAAGCAAAGGGGATTTGATTATGAAATTAAGAAGGAAAACAAATACTCCCAGGATAGTTTGTATATACAAGTACTTTTTCCTACTGACTTCCACCCCGTAACGTTAAACCTGACATTTAACTATCTCAACAATAAGTCGGTTACAACAGATAATCCACGCATCGTATTATCTAAATTAGAGTATCTTTGGGATGAGAAAAAAGGGATTACTACTAATCAAATTGACTTCAACTTAAATGCTAACATCGTGGGGACGAAACTTTATAAGGGAAGGATATGGTTTGATATTTTCAACGAAACTATTGATACAAAAAAACACAACTATCTAACAATCTTTTTGCCCTACTTTGACCGGTGTTTTTTTGAATTTGAGCCTTACTGTCAAGAGCTAATTTATATAAAAGACTCAGGTCAATTATTTTGGCAAGGAGAGATATGGGAGAAAGTAAATTAAAGGAATATTGTAGCACTAAAAAGCGGAATGAACAAATAAAAGATTGACGAGGGTGATACCCGACGGAACAATTACCACCAGCAGTAATCCACCTGACGATTCAAAACAGATAAGAATTGAAACTCCGAAATGATGAAAAGACTCCTGC
>OLQN01000606.1_pt1 | contig 30581 bp, 19 predicted proteins | sample 1673181 | NCBI WGS metagenome assembly OLQN01 (sample SAMEA3136763, study PRJEB25190) | human gut metagenome | biome: human gut; feature: human-associated habitat; material: faeces | place: Austria | collected 2013
ATGCGTTTCTCACCATTTCAGCGGTAACGAACGCCTCACGGTCGGAAAGCCGTTTCTGCCCGTTCCAGTTTTACAGCCATCGGCATTGAAGGATCAACGCCGAAGAAAGTAGATACAGTACCGTCTAAATAATAACCGGTGCCGATTGATTCCCATTTAATGATACTGAAATTAACAGAAATTTCATTATATCCACTAGTGTATTCACTTACATTATCACCACTCACGGCCAGCTTTAGATTATAAAGAATCCCTGCTGTCGCTGATGGAGTCTCCACAGTCAACGTCGTAGTTGCCTCTCCGGCAGCAAATGATGCTGTAGAAGGGCATATAAATATATTCTCTTCGTTATTCAAGACCTTTATATCCACAGAACCAGCTGCATCAGTTACAGAACGTTTTAGTGTAAGGATAAAAGAAGTAACTCCAGGTTCAACTTCTACCGTTTGGGTATAATTACCTGCAAAACAAATTCCTTGGTTGCCCTCCTCTAATCCTCCCGGAATATAACTTTCCGCATCCGGATCGCAAGCCACAGCCATCAATGCAATAGCAAACAGGCTAAATATTTTATTGATATATTTCATATTCTATCCTTTTTATAATTAACTTATTCTTCATCAGGTATCGGAGTTGGAGCAGATACCAACGGATTATTTTCCAACAATGGATTGTATTGTACCTCTTTGTTGGGGATACTGTAAATTTGGACCGGATCACCTGCAGCAATGTTAAATACCGCAGTTTTTGGGAATCCGCATCCCAAACGATTAACACCTTTATTCAGGCGCATGATATCGAAATAGGCTAAACCCTCACCCCAGAATTCGATACGTCGCTGATGCCAAACAGCTTCCTGCACAGCTTCACCTGTTGTAGCTGTACATTTATAAGACGGATCACGATAGGTATTTACAAAAGAATTGAGAGTGTTCACACCACCGCTTACATCATTGTTCATGGCTTGTGCTTCTGCTTTAATTAGATACATTTCCTCTACACGCATCAAAATTACATCAGTTGCATTGTTATTTGATCCCCATTCGTCATTCATTGGGCCATATTTCACTTGTGTGTAAACCGGAGCACCTTTTTTAGTAATATAAGCCTGTGCTGCTGCCGGCAGATTAACAGATACGCCTGTATCATCCAGAAACCATCCTTTACGTACATCACTTTCAGGAATCTGGTTGTAGAGTTTTGGACTGATTCTGCGCCATCCTCCCACAGAGGCATAGCCATAATTCAGTGATCCCATGTGAGATGGAAAATTACAAATACCAGTAGTACTTACACGGTCTTTATCCGTAATTAAGATACCCCACATCCATGAAGCATCTTCAATATCAATGAAAGTTGGTTTGCTCACCGCTGCGCTACTATATGGAACCGAAGATGTACTGGCAAGTGCAGCTTCGGCATCTTTCAATGCATCTGCATAATTGTGCATAGTCAGGTGAACACGAGCACGTATACCATAAGCAACATCAAGACTAACATAACGCTTGTCGGAACGGGTTTTCTTAGTGTTAGCCAATAACTCAATAGCCTTATTCAAGTCACCCAAGATGAATTCATAGGTTTCCTTTACCGTAGAGCGAGCGCAGCCATTTGCCGCTACCTCTTCCGCATTCTCGGAAGTAATAATGGGCACCCCTGGGGCATCTTCATGTCCCTTATAGTTAAACTGATACAACTGTACCAACGTAAAGTAATCGAATGCACGGATAGCCAATGCTTGTGCCAAATAAAATTGCAGAGTAGGGTCAGACGTTTCATTATCTACAGTACCAATAACAGCGTTGGCTGTATAAATTTGGTTGTAAAGCGTACCCCAAAATTCGATGGTAGCCGTACTCGTACTTAAGCAATCGCTATAATTGGCTGAATTAGAATACCAATTGTAGCCTGTTATATCAGCTACAAAATCCGTAGTTCTTGAATCAGTAGCTAACATAATAGTAGGATAACCTATATCACTATGTACGTTATCATCTTCGGTATAAATTTTAGCATATTGTGTAAAGTTAGCTGTAATAGCAGTTACGCTGGCTTCAATTTTAGAAGGGTCAGCAGCAACCACATTCTCTTTTTGGTCGGCTGTAATAGTAGAACTTAGTGGGGCAGTATCCAAGTCAGTACACCCGACTATAAATGCACCGAATAGAGCAACTTGCGTTATCTTATATATTCTTTTCATATTCTTTCTTTTTTATAAAATTCAACCATTTATCAGAATGTTACTTTCAGGCCACCAGAAATGGTACGTATAGGAGTGTAGCGGTCTGTTGAGGCAGTCGTATAGCTCATACGTGGATCAAGTCCTCTGCGGGCAGAGAAAAGAGCTACATTATCGGCTGCACCATAAACACGCAAGCTGCCGATACCCAAATTTCTCAACCATCTTTGGGGCAGTGTGTAACCTAATGTAATGTTATTGATAGCGAAATAGTCAGAACTTGTTAACCAACGATCTGAACTAGAATTGGTATATTTATCAATTGCATCTATACGCGGTATATCAGAATTCGTGTTTTCGGGTGTCCAGGCATTCAGTATATCTTTGTGCCAGTTATAACCAAGGTCATGTGAGCCACCACCATGCATCAACGCCTGATAACCACTATCATATATCTTTCCACCTAACTGATAAGCACACTGGATAGAAAAATCGAAACCGTAAAAATCCAATGTAGTGCCGATACCTCCATAAATAGTGGGGAGAAGATCACCGCTGGCCTGGCGGTTTGTGTTATAAGCAGCCGACCAGTCACTGGTTTTATATTCTGCTCCGTCAGTATCTTTAGCCCAATACTGTGCCTCACCACTTTCATGGTCTACACCTGCATATTTCGTCAAATAGAACTGATATAAAGATTCACCTTCACGATATATATAAGATCCATTAATCATTTCCCCTTTCAGGTCAGGGTGTAATTCAAGAATCTTATTTTTCATCATAGTTCCGTTCCAATTGATGACCCATTTGAAATTGTTAGTCTGAATCGGAGTGTAATTCAATTCAATTTCAACACCTGAGTTACGCACTGAACCGATGTTCATCGGGAACTGTGTATAACCATTGGACATAGCTACCGGCTTGTAATACAACATATCTTTCGTCTGGCGATTGAAATATTCGATGGAACCATCAACGCGTCCTTTCAGAAGAGCAAAGTCCACACCAACATTGAATGAATTGGATGTTTCCCAAGTGATATCTTTGTTTCCTTTATAGAAGAGTACACCGTCAGAGAATACTCCTTCCGAACCGCTCACTGTAAATTGATCTTGATAAGGATAATAGTTTGGGTATTCTTTATAAAGAAGGTTATCGTTACCTTGTTGTCCGAAAGAAGCTTTCAGTTTCAACATATTAATCCAGTCAATATGAGAAATAAAGTTCTCTTTAGCCATATCCCATGCAGCACTCACACTCCAAAAGTTACCCCAGCGATTATCCGGATGGAAACGTGAAGAAGCATCACGGCGATAAGAAGCACTTGCATAGTACTTTTCATCGAAATCATAGCTGGCACGTGTGATGATACCGATAGTAGCATATTCATCGTAGCTACCGGAACCATTTTTACGGTCGATCACATTTGAGGCAGTCCAGTTTTTATCACTATACATATTGTAGCCCAGAATATAATGAGATTCAGTATTATAATCCATACTCTCATATCCGGCCAAAATATCAATATGATGCACGTCAAATGCTTTTTTATAAGTCAGTAAATATTGCTGGTCCAGAGAATACGTGCGTGATGAATACTGTTGCACAGAACCGTTTTGGGATGCAGACTGGCCATAATACTTGTTACCTACAATATGTAAACGCGTATTGTCCACATGCAAACCTAAAGAAGCAGTTAAAGACAGACCATCCAAGATGTCTACTTTAGCATACCATTTCCCATTCAGGATATCCATTAAATATTCTTCCGTATCATAAAGGAAACTACTCATTGGATTAGACATACTCATAAAGTTACGAGTGAAGTTTGTACTTTCACCATCACCATAATCATATATCCGATAACCGGTATTAGCATCATGCATAATCTGACCTTCAGCATTACGAACATACATTGGATAAATGGGGGCAATGAAGTTACCTACAAAAAAGGCATTACCCGATGAAGTGGCTGCATCTGTGTCCTGATCTCCAGGATAGCGACTTTTTACATTTGCATAGCTTAAATTTACACCGAACTTCAGCCATTTCTTAGCTTGATAATCTACGTTTATACGACTAGAAATACGTTCGAAACCAGAGTTCTCAATAATACCGTCATCGGCAAGATAAGCAGCAGAGAAATAATAACTCAATTTGTCAGTACCACCAGATACGCTCAGATTGTATTCCTGACGCATGTTACTTTCAAACATTTCATCTGACCAGTTATCCGGTGTATAATAGTAATCACCATCACTATAACCTAACGTTGCATATGGATTCAGTTTGCCATCCCGACCTATCAGGTTCTGACCATTGGGCACATTGTAAATCTGATATCCTAAACCTGGAATCAAATCGGCATTAGCCTGTTGATAGGCTCTCTCAGCTGTATATTTACTATTATATACATAACCATTATATATGGCAGAGTATGCAGTTTCCATGTAAGTAGCTGCGTTTTGCAATACATCATAGTTCTTCACTAAACGCGAATTAGCTCCCCAACGTGCATCCAATGATACCAATGTCTCTCCGGTTTTTCCTTTTTTAGTTGTTACCAAGATAACACCATTAGCGCCACGAGCGCCATACAAAGCTGCCGCTGCTGCATCTTTCAGTACTGTCATTGACTCAATATCTTGTGAGTTGACGGCAGAAATGTCACCTTCGTACGGAATACCATCTACTACATACAACGGATTATTACTGGCATACATGGAGCCAATACCGCGAATACGTACTGTAGCTTTTTCTCCCGGCTGTCCATTTGTACTTTGTGTCTGTACACCTGATACTGTTCCGGAAAGAGCATTTGATATATTTGAAACCTGGCGTTTCTCCAGAGTTTCGGACTTTATCACAGAAGCTGAACCTGTAAATGCCGATTTCTTAGCCGTACCATAAGCGACCACCATTACTTCATCAAGCATTTCAGAGTCGGACTTCATGAAAACTTTTACAGTCGACTTTATAGCCACCTCCTGCGTCTGCATACCTATGTAAGAGATTTGCAATGTTTTCGCAGAACTCGGTAGGTTGCATCTTGTTGATAATCAATAACAAATATATATTTATAGAACTCAAATCAAGACAAATATAATTTATTAAATATCTAGAAACTAGATATATACAAAACATGAACATATATTTGTATCTACCTAAAAGCTCCTTTATTTGATTTTCAAATATCTAATTATCAGCTAGTTGTTTTTTTGAATGTGAATATAAATGAGTGACAAAACTAATACTATGGGTTCAAGTAGAGATTGAAATGTATGAAATACTTGAATTTTCTACCCAAACCAGATTGGTAAATTGCATGCATATCAATAATTTACCACGTAGTCTTGATTTTTCAATAAAAAAGTACTATGTACAGTTGGGCTTAATACGAACAATTTCATTCTCACAAACAACAAATAACAGTATCGATAAAAACGATAAATAGAACATTTACTCTAACTTCCAATTAGCCTATATTAAATCAATATTTATTCTCTTATATAATAGAGAATTACAGGTTTAATTAGAGAAAATAAATATAAGAAAACACCCTAAAAGTCATATATAAAACTTTTAGGGTGCATTTCAGCTAAAACAACTTTATTTTAAGAAGACTTTATTCGTATCCCGGATTCTGCTGCCCTTGAATATTAGGGTTAACATCAACTTCTGCTTGTGGAATAGCTAATATTATTCTGTAATCATCCCAGTTCGGAGATATTAAATCCGTTGAATTTAAGTAATGGTCAGTACCCTCACCTGGTGTTTTTTCACGGTTTAGGGTTAAACCTAGTCGCATTGCATCGTAGAAGCGATGACCTTCCATGACCAGTTCCTTTCTTCTTTCTTTCAAAATAAGCTCTTCTGTCGCAGTAACATCTGTTAACTCGGGAACTGCACGTTTTCGAATCTCATTCAAATAGAAATCTGCTTTATCCTGATTGGGAGTTGATTTTTTCAGTGCAGCTTCAGCAGCTATTAAGTAGATATCTGATAAACGAAGTACGCGTACATTATTAACCGGTAATTTCCCATTATAGCCCGGGTATTTATTGATAAACCTTATCTCTCCATTATTATCCGCTTCAAAAAGTCCTGCACGTATATCATTTGGATATTCAGATATTAAAGTAACAAATGCTTTTGTAGCAATTAACTCGCCATATCCATCAGGACCTGCTACATAACCAAATAATTCAAGGTTACCTGAACGAGTTTCATCAATGTCAATATCAAAAACTGATTCCGAATTTTCTTTTTGTGCCCAAATAGAAAGATACTCTGCATTGGAAACCAATGAATAGGGGCCATCCTGTGCTACTTCATCAGCATATTTGAAAGCATTGTCCCAATCTCCTTTATAAAGATAAACACGTGCTAACAAAGCTTTTGCTGCCCAACGATTAATATGCCCATAGTTCGTTTCTTCATTTAAAAGACCGATGGCCTTCTCTAAGTCTTCTATGACCATCTTATAACCGTCAGCCACACTTGCACGTGAGGGTAGTTCATCTTCTGAGATAACCCGATCCGCCAAAGGAACCCCATAAGACGTACCATTATCTTTCAAATAAGGTGTACCATAAGTTAGTAATAAATTGAAATGGCAAAGAGCACGGATAGCAAGTGCTTCACCTTCCGAATTATCACGTTCAACTGTTTCTGGAATATTATCAATAACAGCCAGCATTGTATTGGCGCTATTGATAATTCCATAAGGAATACTCCAAAGACCTTCAGGAGAATTGTTAATCCGGTGAATAAAACGATAATAATTCTCTGTGCGAGAAGCGGTCTGACCTATAGGCTGTATATCATCGCCACCGACTTCACCTCGTACCAAGAAATTACATCCATAAAAACTGGTATTTGTCAGCGTATAATACATTCCATTCAGCGCTTTGTCCAAGTCTTTTTGCTCGCTCAAAGCTTCTTCTGGGGGGAGAGCATCGTCGGGATTTACCTTCAAGAAATCATCACAGGAGGTAAATACAATGATCGACACAACTGTAGCTAATATTAAAGATTTGATTTTCATATTTGTTTCTTTTTTAATGTCAGTTAATTATAATCCGATTTCGAAACCAAATGTAAAGGTCTTTAATGCCGGAAATGCAAAGGAGGTGACTCCATTGATAGCTTGTTCCGGATCTACATTCTTATAAGCGGACCAAGTCAATAGGTTACTTCCGGAGAAGAATACACGTACATTATTCATTTTGGCAGAACGAACCCATCTGGATGGTAAGGTATAGGATAAACTTAAAGTTTTCAGACGGAGATAATTGGAACTTTTCATATAGCGGTCGCTGGCATAACGAGCATAGGGATTGCCATTAACACGACGAGGAACATCAGTTTTATCACCCGGTTTCTGCCATCTGTTCAACTGGTCAGCTGAGATATTGTAGTAAGGAGTTTCACCATCTGTTCCCAAATAAAGTAACTCAATATCATCCATGATATGTCCGCCCAGTGAATAAGTAAATAAAGCATTTAATTCCACACCTTTCCATGAAAGAGTATTTCTCCATCCACCAATAATAACCGGATCTGGTTTTCCTATAATAACACGTTGTGCTTTACTCGGGTCCTTGGTCAATTCTTTATTAAGGCTTCCATCATTGTTCTTAGTATTTAAAACCCATTGCTCTTCACCGGTTTCCGGATCAACACCGGCCCATTCGCGACTCCACCAAGAGTAATAAGACTCACCTTCACGAAGAATACTGGTACCATCAATAATATCTTTGCCTCCATATAATTTTTTCACCTTATTGGAATTATGTGATAGGTTCAGGCCAGTAGTCCATTTCAGAGGAGTATCTCTAAATACATCCACATTTACATCCAACTCTACACCTTTATTTTGCATTTCACCCACATTTTTCAGAATTGAGGAAAAACCTGTAACTAAAGATACCGGTTGACTCTGAAGCAAATCTTTTGTGTTGCGATTATAATAGTCGAATGTAATACCTACTCTATCGAAAAGTCGTGCATCGAAACCGATATTGAAATTATAATTCTTTTCCCATGATAAATCGGGATTTGCTAACTGACTAGGGAATGAACCAGGATTCTTCATATAGTTATAACCATATCCGATGAGCTGCATGTGTCCGGTCAGACTATTGGGTAATGTACCATTAACACCATAAGATGCACGGATTTTCAGGTCATTGATATAAGCAAGATTCTCCATAAATGCCTCTTTGCTGATTCTCCAAGCGGCAGACACAGACCAAAAGTCGGCCCAACGTTGATTTTCGCCCAAACGGGAACTTCCATCACGTCGATAATTAGCAGAAACATAATATTTGCTATCATAATCATAATTAATACGAGAGAGGAATGATAACATACGGTCATCGCTATGGCCAGAATAAGCGGTTTGAGGATCTGAAGCATTCCCCATTTCCGGTAATTTATCTGTTGGATAATTTTGGTTTACAGCTTGAACCATTTGCGTATGACGCATATCTATATCCCATCCAATCCAGGTTATGCAAACCACCAAATGAATGATTGTAGTTTAATACAGTGGAAGAATAAAGATTCTGGAACTGATATGGAATCTTAATCATCAAACCGTTCTTACCCGCATTTGATCCATTTTGGGAATTGCTTGGCCACCACGTTTCTGAATTATTGAGAATGAAATCATAGCTAACAGTTTCTTTCAAGGTTAAGCCCTCAATAAATTGATATTGTGCCCATAAGGAGTTGGCACTTCTGAATACATCCGAAGTATTCCTTTCCAATCCCATATTTTCAAGTGGATTCATCATTCCTAACTGTGGGAAGGGAAAATCATTGTAATAAGAACCATCTTCATTATAAATAGGGATATTCGGCATACATACCCAATTTACCAAAAAGTAGGGATTAGCGTATGAACTTCCTTCATCTGCCATTCTTGAGAATTGCTTGGAGAATGTCACATTAGCACCGAATTCCAACTTATTATCTGATGATTTATGGCTAACATTCAAGCGACCGGTAAAGCCTTCGATACCAGTATGAATAGCCTTACCCTGCTCATCTTTATAAGCAAGGGAAGCATAAAACTTATTTTTCTCATTTCCCCCCTGAGCAGAGAACTCATAATTCTGACTGAATCCGTGATCTCTGAAAAGTACATCTTCCCAATTAGAATATTTATCGAGTAGAGGAGCATAAGAATCGGCCAGTTCTTGCGCATAAGCTTTTGCATTGGCATCATCATAACCGCCATAAATAACTGCTTCGTTATATCCGGCTTCGAAAACCAGTTCATGTGCTTGTTCCCCATTCACTTTCGGATGATTATTCACCGCCCAGTCTGAAAAACCAAAACTAGCTTTGAAATTTACGCTTGTTTTTCCTTCTTTTCCTCTTTTGGTCGTAATCAAGATAACACCATTGGCAGCACGCGAACCATACAAAGAGGCAGCAGCTGCATCCTTCAATACCGTGATGGATTCAATATCATCAGGATTAATCGATGCCATTACATTATAGGCTTTACTGTCACCACTAACACCAGATACAGCGATATCACCTGAGATGACAGGGACACCATCTATAACATAAAGTGGATTATTTGAAGCATTCATAGAACCTGTACCACGAACACGTATACTTAAGCCAGCTCCCGGTTGGCCACTACTTTGATTTACGGTTACACCTGGAGCACTACCTTGCAATGCCTGTTCAAATGTAGTTACAGGAATGTCTTTCAATGCTTTCTCTGCATTCACGTTACTTGCAGCTCCAGTGAACGAAGATTTCTTAGCTGTACCATACGCAACTACCATAACTTCTTCAAGCTGTTGTGCGTCGGCTTTCATTACAATCTTTAAAGTAGTTTTAATGGCTACTTCCTGAGTTTGCATACCAATGTAAGAGACTTGCAATGTTTTCGCAGAACTTAGTACGTAATATATTATTGATTATCAGACTTGTGTTTTCAAGAATAGAACTATATTATAGATAGCAATAAGTAGCTAAATATCTGATAATATGTGATATAAAAACAGTAAGATATATCTGCATCTACCCTATTCATCCTATTTTTATCCATATATGCGTGATAATAAAGACAATACAACTATTATGGTTAAAATAAATAGTTCTAAAATGGCTACCATGAGTTTCTGACAAGACATGAATGTATGAAATAAATGATTTTTATAAAAAAACTATTTATAGCTAATGTATGAATGAAAAGCATTTTATTATGTCTCTTTTTTTGTATAAAATAGTATATCTAGCAAAGTTGAATACATATAGTCTTACTTTTATAAATAACAAATGATTTTTTAGGCAAAAAAACGAATAACAGAGTATTCTTATTTACCTGTATCCTACTTACATAAGCTCAATATTTATTCTTATGTGTTATAACTTAGGAAGTGAAGAGTTAAACTTGATAATATAAGATTATTTATTTACTACATATAAATACATATTCTAAAAATTCTCATAATCCTGAGTCAGTTAAATGATGAAAGAAAAACATATTATATTAATTTATAAATATGAGAAAAAGCAGGTGTATCTCACGACATACCTGCTTCAACACTTTATTTAAAAACTCAATGAACCAAAAGTTCAAAGATGATTATCTTAATTATCAAATGGGTCAGAAATAGCTTCTTTAAACACTTTAATAACATTTGAAGGATCAGACGTATCAGTCATTGTTATGACAGAAGGATTCTTTTCATCATCTGCTGATAAATTAAATGTCACTCCCGTTGTTCCTTTAGAGAACGGGTAAATCATAAGATTCCACCCCAGTTGTTGGTAGAAATCTATTCCAACCTGATTACCACTCAAAGCAAAAACAATTTTGACTTGATTATCCCCCAATGTTGTTACATTAAAGAATAAATAGCCATCATTAAATCCTTCACACATCCAATAGAACGCCATTTGAGAACTTGAATAGGGGGTAAGAAATGCCATATTCAAATTTATACCATTAGGATCCAAAGCCTGCCTCTTAACGGCTGCCCAATAAAGTTGTCCCAATTCACCCATATTTTTATATGAGAAGAACCATTCGCCATTAATGAGGAAATAAGCCAAGGGGAATTTAGGTGTCAAGACAACTTCTCCTGATACAAGCTGTCCGTCATCTCCTACATCTTCAAATTCCAAGGTCTCTATTTTTTTTCCATTCAATTCCAGTGCCGTCATAAATCTTAATCCTGTAGGAGTCATTATATATGGAACTGTTACATTCTTATCTTCTCCATTTTCCTGATATGTAACAATGAAAGTCCGATAAGATTGTTTCACTGAGGCAGTAAAATCTCCATCAGTATAGGTGAACTGGGCGAGTCTTGATATCTTTCCATCCATTTCAATAATACTGTTCAGGTAGTCCTCCCAGCTTTCATTGAATGGAGTCATAATAATTTTATTTCCTGTTTTTTTCCCCTTCAGCACTACTTTTTCGGCAGTTGCTTCCATTATAGTGAATTCATAATCACCTTCCATTCCTTTTCCAGCCGTACCTATCCCCAGGTCATTTTTAGGGTCAGAGAATATATGGAAAATTTCATTATAAGTATCAAAACTCAATGTGGGGCCTGCTTGCTCTTTCATTCTGTAAGTACTTGTAGCTTTGGATGTAGCATCACCTGTAATGTCTGCAGATACCGTCACCTTACCATCTTCACCGAAGAAAGCCAATACATTATAACCACCATAGATTTGTCCACTTGCCGGATAATATTCCATCAACCAACCGTTCTGAGCTCCAACCAATACAGCCTTGTCCGCTGCCAATCTCTCTTCTATTCTGGTTGCTGCGTTTTCACCAAAAATATCTTCCGCTTCCGGCGAACATGCTACAAAAAGAAAAGAAAAGGTCAAGAAAAAGAGATAAATATATTTTTTCATATTCTATTTTCAATATTAAAGGGTTCCTAAATCCAGATCACCAATATTTTCTTCACGCTCTTGGACAATGTTATGCAGCATATCTATATCAATTCCCCAAGATTCCGCCAGATATTCTTTCACCATCTCAAATTTCTGAAGGATGATAGCAGCACCTGCCTCGCCGGCTTCATTCAAGATATTTTGCCATTGTGCTTTGGTGTAAGTCACATAAATAGCTATTGTCTCTACAAAATCTTCCTGAGTTTCCGTACTGGCATAGTTGGAGACAAAGCCCATTTGTCTGGCCTCTTGGTCCGTAATATTCATCCAGCCCGGTCCGGTATACTTACCAGCGGATATTGTATTGAAATCCGTAGAATAATTTTTTGTCTGGTGCAAGATATGTGCAAATTCATGGTGCATAGTTTTGAAATACCACTCATTTAGTATTTCAGCATCCGGATTTTCCGGATTCAGACCGTTAACATTGAAGAGCGTGATCTTCAAACCACCTTCTGCTGTTCCCAATACCATGGATCCACCCGACTTCTCATATTCCGGTGAACCGACAAAATGCAATACTTTAGGACAGTAAGTCGCTACGAATTCTTGACCTACCAGCTCTTCATAAGCTTCAATCCACAAATATTTCACTAATTTGGCCAATGCCACCGATTTATCATAAGCAGCCGGTGTCACATTGTACTTCATATCTGATTCTATGTCCTCAAATCTGTACTTCAGATCAATATTGTATGGTTCGGTATAGTTATTCAAAATCCATGTTTCAAAAGCATTGCGTTCCGGAGAAGACGTATCAAAAATGCTTTTGGAATCCAAGTCTTCTTCACTGCAAGACACTGCGGCCAATGCTAAAGCTAATAATATAAATACTTTTATCTTTTTCATACTCTTATTTTTTATTAGTTTCTGGGATTAGCGTCCAAACCTGCATTAATTACGTCCTGAGGTAATTGGAATGCTCTTCTGAGGTCATTTTTAGTCAGTATATCAGGACTTAGCCCCTCTCTATTATGTGAAATCTCAATACCGTAACGTTTGATGTCATACCAACGCAGACCTTCATGAATCGTTTCTATTCTACGGAGATGAAGAATACAATGGATCAGGTTCTCTTGTTTCTCATCAACAAATTGAATAATCGGATTCAGCTCTTTTTTTACAGTACGCTGTGCAGCGCTTTCTATAGGAATCGGTGTGTATTCTATATTTTTATAAAAAGTATTGATATCATCCTCTGTAACGACAGGGGCTTTACCTACATAACAAACTGAAGTCAGCCAATCATTGATATCCGACACTGCCTTCCCATACTCAGGTTGTGCTTTCATGATGTATGCTTCGGCACGGCAAAGCAAAGTCTCATTGGTTGTAAAGGGTACTATGACCGCATGACGATAACCGATTCCATTTACCTTGTCTGTATATTCGAAATACATAGCTAATTTAGGGAAAGGCATTTTCTCCTGCGGGTTCCAAATTGTATTTGCAGCCACTAGGTTTGCAGCAGTGCCCCAAATGCCATCAGCACGAAGATTTTCATTATCACACATTTCCTTGGCTTGCCCATAACGTTGTGACATACTATAAGGCCCATAAATGTAAGGCCATGAACTATTTATTGGAGTAATCAGCAAGTTGGCGGGAGACTTTGCCGCGATAAATGCGTCTCCTACATTCGTAGGATTAGATAATGTGCCAAAGTCGGCATCATAAGTACGTAACACTTTAGAAGGTACAGTTCCCAATACCACACTTGCATATTCTATTACCTTTTCGTAGTTTGATTTATCTGCTTGTAAATAATACAGATAGAAGCGAGCTGCGAATGCATGTGCAGCCTTTCTGTTGAAGTGATATTTGGGTACGGAATACAGATTGTCATTGATTAGTGGAAGTCCCTCTTCGATATCTGCTGCTATTTTAGAATAAGTTTCTGCCAATGTACCTCTTACATAGTGAGGAGCAACTTCTGCTTCAGGTGTAATTGAATAAGGAATACCCAATTTATTGCCTGCTGTTTCATAGTTGTATGCTTCGCAAAAAGTAGTAGCCAATACAAAGTGGCCATAAGCACGGCATATCAAAGCTTCGCCTCTCTGGGCAGACAAACTGCTTGGATTCCCCATTTGTTCAATAGCCTGTAGGGCATGATTAGCCGAAGCGATTGCCATGTAGCATGCATCCCAGATTCCTTGAGGAGCATCTCCATCCGTATCGGTAACAATGTCTTGCCACAAATATGCATCTTCTTGTGACTGGCTTTCAACAGAATATAAAGAACCGTTATCCATAGCATTATCTGATGCCATTTCAGCCATCATGATCGGGTAAGCAGTAGGATAGGCTGAAACCAGCAAAGAAGTGATTTTAGCTTCGGTATCTATTTCTGCTCTGTTATCTGGCATAGTGTCCAGAAAGTCACTACATGATGAGAGCATAAAAGCAGCCGTTATAGCTGAATATAGTATATTTATCTTTTTCATGTTTCTAAGATTTTAATATTTAAATTCCCATTCTTAATGTTAATGTAAACTGCTTGGGTACCGGAGCTGCAACACCACCTGTATTGAAGAATTCCGGATCTTGTCCGTTCAGTTTGTCATCAGAATAAATCAGGAAAAGATTGGTTGCCTGCAATTTTAAAGACAGGTCACTCAACTTCAAATGACTGATCCATGATTTCGGGAAATCATAAGACAATGATATTTCTTTCATTCTAATGAAGTCTCCCTTAGCTATACGGGCAGTAGAATAGTTGTATGCATTATACGCACGACTCAAATATTGATCTTGCTGATTCATGCGTCTATCTGCAATGACAGGGACATTGGTTCTGTTTTCATCACCTGTAACAGTCCAGCGATTTTTAAATTCTTTAGGCATAGCGTCCAAATCAGAATATTTATTGCTGAAAACAGGATCCAGGCGTACTACATTGCCAAAAGAGTAAGTAATAAAGGCATTCAACTTGAAGCCTTTATAACTAAACACATTACCAAAACTTCCTGTAATAGTAGGATCTGTAGGACCTTCATAAACTAGATGATCTTTATTATTACGTTCTTGGAAGTTGATGTCACTTGTAGTCAATACACCTTTCTCATTGATGAAAGTCGGTACACCATCTTCATTCAATCCCTTGAAGTCCATAGAGAACAGTGAACGTACCGGATAACCTTGCTGTGCAAATCCTGATCCTGAAATCATGTCAATCACACGTGAGTTTGAGTATAACTCCGTAACTGTGTTCTTTGCATGAGAGATTATAAAATCGGTATTCCACTTGAAATCCTTAGTCGCAATGTTGCGGGTAGAAAGGGTGAATTCGACACCATGCGAACGCATACTTGCGACATTTGCATATTTGGCAATCTGCCCTCCTACACCCATTGTGTTGATAATACCGATCAGATCATAGTTATTGCGTCTATACCAGTCAATCACCAAGTTAATGCGATTATTAATAAAACCGATATCTGCACCAAGGTTTATTTCGTGTTTCTTTTCGTAGGTGAGTTCACTGTTTTCCAAATCGTATATTTCCAGACCTGACTCAGATACACTGGCAAATGGTCGATAAGGATTATATGACTGGATTACCACACGTGAATTGGTAACATTAGCCGGACCACGATCAGCTGTTAAAGAGTAGGACGCTCTTAGTGTCAAGTTGGATAAGGTAGGGGTAAGATCTTCAAAGAAAGCTTCCTCATGCATGTTCCATGCACCCGAAACGTTCCATGTAGGTAACCAGCGTGAAGAACGGCTCTTACCTAATTTATTAGAACCTTCATAACGCACTGTACCGTTTACAGTATATCGACCTTTGTATGAGTAAGTACCAGTTGCAAAGAAGGCTACTTCACGAGAACGGGTCTCTTCAACTGTATAGTACTGAGAGTTTTCTTCTTTTCCTTGTTTGAAGAACAAATATTCATAAGAAGGCAACATACCCATATCATATTGCATACCTACACCATTGAACCAAGTCTTGCTTCTATCAGTTGCAGTCAACTGCATACCACCAAAGAGGTTGATTACATGATCTTCTGCAAAAACATCATTATAGCTGATAGTGCCACGGAAGTCATAACTGTTCATTCCATACTTGGTTTCACGATAGAAACCACCAACTGGCAATACAGACAGCGGTAATGAATTGGCAACATCTGGGTCTGTATACAACCATGGGTTAGCATCTCTCATGGTAGCATCATCCATGGCGCGATAAGCCCATGCCTGATTTGAATAATCGGTAATACTGTGAGATTGCGTTGTAGAAGAATGTTTATAAGCACCCAGAGCTGACAATTCCACTTTTTTGAATGGCTTCCATTTCAATTCACCTTGAAATTTTAAATCTACTACATTCAAGTCCATGTTATTATTATCCAATTCATGAAGAATGTTGAATGGAGCATAGTTACGAACATAGTATTCATTTGGATCAAGAGCGCGTGAAGTGTTCAATGCATAAGAATACGGATTGATATCAAAGTCACGTCTAACCTCACCACTTACTACGTCTATGCTGGAACTTAATGTTCCGGGAGCCTTTTGTTTACGATAAGAAGTGCTTCCAATTAAGTTCAAAGAAACTTGTTGCGAAATATTATATAAAGCATTGATATTGGCAGTATAGCGCTGAACAGAGCTTTGCTTGGTCCATCCCGGATCGCTCATCGCACTAAGAGAGGTGTAATACGAAGCTTTCTCAGTACCACTGGACATGCTGATAGCATGATTCTGCGAGATGCTATTATTAAATAGGATATCAAACCAATCAGTATTTCTGTATTCAGCCTGCTGTAGGTAACCATTTATTGCCTCTGGTGTATTAGCCAAACCAAATTTACCGTTAGAGTAATCATTGATAAGGTGATACATCTTACCGTATACACCACTATCAGAAGCACGATACACGTCAGAAAAGTTTAGATAGCCATTACTGGCCATTGTTTTGTACACGTCCATTTGTTCCTGAGAATCCATGATATTGAAGTTTCTATAGTTAGGCTTCATACGCATTGTGAATTCTCCTGTATAACTGATTTTGTTACTACCAGCTTTACCTTTCTTAGTCGTTACAACAATCACACCCGCCATAGCGCGTGCTCCATAAATAGAAGTAGCAGAACCATCCTTCAAGATTTGGAAACTTTCAATATCATCTGCATTTAATCCAGCTATAGCGGAACTGATCAATGTAACAGCATCTCCTGAAGACAAATCGTCAGCACCTACTTCCGTCACGTCTTCCATGATGACACCATCTACCACCCATAATGGCTTCGAACTACCATAGATAGAAGTAGCACCACGCACGCGAATTTTAGGTGCTGTACCAAAAGTACCGGATACGTTCTGTACAGATACACCGGCAGCTCGTCCTTCTAAAGCACGGCTTATTTCTGCCATACCGTCCATTTTCACATTATCTGCAGACAATTTTGTTGCTGCTCCGGTAAATAAGCGCTTATCCATACGTTGCATACCGGTAACAACAACTTCTTGAAGTATTTCGCTATCAGTCTTCATTGTTATCTTCAAATGAGACTTAATGCCTACTTCTTCTTTTTTCATACCAATGTAAGATATCTCCAATGTTTTCGCAGAACTAATGCGGTGTTTATTTTACTAAAAATCAATCAATTAACATATATTGAAGGACTAAGTATTACGTACTTTCAATTTTGTAATTATTTGAATATAAGTATTTTATATATACCTAAATTAATTAAAGTCTACCAGCATTACCCCATATTAAGAAGATATCATATTGAAATTCAGCAATATACTGTTTTAATTAAGGCGTAAATGAACTATCAAATGATTACTGTGCGTTTAATTCACTGCACGAATGTACAAAATAATACATAATTGGAAATCAATTATGATCAGTGGTTCACGCGTAGAGGCAAATATAATTGGAAGTCTATATTTTTCAACTAAAAGTCATCATTCACTTTTTCACTAAATTCATATTTAGAGAACAAGAGACAAGAAAAATAGAAAGGCGAAAACTAAATAGTACAATTTATAAAAAGGCTACCTCAAAAAAATGAGGTAGCCTTATTCATATCTTTTGTATCAGATATACTCTGTTACAAACTTATTTTCCAAATAACAGGAATAGTAGGAAACAATTATTCCGGTAATTCTAATGTCTCTGTAAAGCCACTGTATAGAATTCCATACCCGCCTTCTACAGCAACAGCTCCACGCATTGCGAATAGCAACTTATTGCCTTGACGTTGCATGTCGGTAGGAGTGAAATACACCATTCCATAAGTAGCATGTTTATATCCAGTAGCTTGTAAGTCCCAATTAACCAGAGTTTGGCCATCTTCACTCAATGTAAAGACCATGGGATATCCTTCTGTTATACAATCCGGCAACTTGTATATATTACCTTCTTTAGCTTTCAATATAGGCTGTTCCCATGCTTGGCCGAAAAGTTCTGAAGTATATATCCCCGTTCCGTAATCCTCCCATGTCAACTTTCTCTGAGCAGTTACAGTTATTTCACCGGATTTAGAAGGTGACAATGCATCCTTGTCATCTATGGTCAGTACAATCTCATATTTGCCAGTAGCGCTCAAGTCATCTATAGAACCGAAAGCTAATTCTGCGTACCCCACTGCTTCGCCTTTTGCAAAGGCTATATTGGAACTTTTCAAGGTGAATACACCTTCTTCTACTGTAGCTTCATCCATGCTAATGCCGACTGAAGCCTCTGCACCTGTATTTCCACGATACACGGGAACCCGGATGATACCATTGTCTTCAGCACTTACTTCCACATTCATTTGAGTAGATGCAAAAGCTGCTTCAACTCCGTTTACACCATATTTCGTACCTTCTGCATCTGTATCGCAGGAGGTAAAAGCTGCCAAACAGAGCAATATAGCAGCATATTTCTTTATTGTATATAGTTTCATATTTTCCTTCATTATATAGGTTTATAAATTATTGAACTATAGGATTCTGATCCGCAGAGGTAATATTCTCATTACCATCTATTTCAGACTGCGGCAGAGGAAGGATAAATAATGGAGAAGCGGCATTAGTGTTCTTTGTCGTTACCTTCTCTGTATGATTAGAGCCTTCATAATTACGATTATACCCCAAACCTAAACGCTGCATATCAAAGATACGTCCCACTTCACCCCAAAGTTCAACACGACGTTGGAATAAAATCTCATCCATTAATGTTTCCAAAGGAGCATTAGTGTCAGAATTATAAGTATTTGCATCTGTACGGGCAGCTAAACGCTCCTCAAACTTACTATCTCTCGCGTTTCCTAAAGTTTTTATTGTGGTACGGGCAGCACCATATTCTTTCTGATGACATTCGGCTTCAGCCTTTATTAATATCATCTCTTCTGCTCTCATAAGTAAGTAATCACCTGTACGGGTGGTGTAATCTGCCATTTTAAACTTAATTTGGCAGTAACTCGTATAAGATGAAGCTGTCTTTTCTTCATCAGAAGGAATGGCCCCACGGAACCACGCTGTTTTACGCTCATCTGTATCAGAAATCAGTTTATACAACCCTGTGCTTATGCATTGGCGTGCTTTAGAAGCATACATACCCGGTGCATCAGCATCCATATGCGAGAAGAAGCTTGCAAAACCACTGGACTGATCGGCTATAATTTCCATTCCCCATAAAACATCTGCTGTTTTTACACTATTATTCCCGCCCAATTCGGCTATAGTGGCAACTTTCAATGAAGGTTTCTTTAAGGCTTCAGCAGCTGCCGTCGCAGCACCTGCATAGTCATGTTGAGTAAGGCAAATACGGGCTTTGATGCCATTAGCAACATAATAATCTATATGAGATATATGCGTTTGCACTTTATTACTGATACTTCCTAACAGATCAATAGCTTTTTCTATATCAGAATTGATTTGAGTATAAACTCCCTGAACGGTTCCACGAGGACTTCCCTCCGAACCGGCAACCGTTGCCCCTGTATACAAAGGTACACCGGGTGCATCCTCATGTCCTTTATACGTTTGTTGGTACAATTGTATCAGATAGTAATAGGCAAACGCACGCATGGCATAGGCCTGCCCTACAACGCTGTTCTTAAGTTCCGGATCGCCTCCCATTGTGTTTTCTGAAGCAATGATATAATTTACATTACTAACAATAGTATAATAGAAGTTCCAAATAGAATAAGGACGTCCAGCTTTATTTGAATAGTCTCCATGAACATTCAAACGATAATCTTCATAAAACCAGCCTTGTCCCTGCTCTTTCATTAAATGATCTTCAGCCATCAGATCCCCAAGCAATTGGATAGCTGTCTGTCCGCAGTTTTCTGAGCCCCAGTTTGAACTCCACCCTGCTACATATAACATACGGTATACACCGTTTATAGCAGTTTCTGCGCTACTTGCATCTGCAAATATCGTAGAACCTGATACCTTGTCAGTCGGTTCCGTATTCAATTCATCGGCACATGAGCTGAATGCAAGAAGGCCGATTAAAGAAAATATATATAATACTTTTTTCATCTTTTATATTATTTAATCAGGTTTAGAAAGTGATATCAATTCCGAATGAAATTGTTCTGACAGGTACGTAACCAAAATCAGTTCCCCCAGTGAAGTTATATTGAGGGTCCATACCTTTTAGGTGATTGAACAACACAACATTATCTGCCGTTGCAGTCAGGCGTGCAGAATCGAATCCGATAGATTTCATCCACTTTGAAGGCAGAGAATATCCTAAAGCAATATTTTTAATAGCAAAATAGGAAGCGTCAATCAAACTGTTATCAGTAACAATGTAACTCTTTCCGATTTCAATACGTGGGATGTCTGTGATATCCCCCGGATTTCTCCATGCACGTTCCAGCATTTTGCTCTTTGCCTGTCCTACATAATTACCATATAATAAGGTATTATAAATACCATCCAATACTTTACCACCAATAGAATATGTACAAAGGATACTCAAATCAAATCCTTTATATTTGAATGTATTATTGATGGAACCATATAAATCAGGAATACGGCTACCCTGAATTTCTTTGCATGCAGTAGCCTTGGCCATATCGTTAGTTATATACTTTTTGCCCTTAACTCCGTTTTCATCGGTATCCCATGCCCAATACAGTTGTTCTCCAGTTGCGGGATCAACGCCAGCGGCAGTTGCAGTATAAAATGAATATAAAGTCTCACCTTCGCGAATGATATAAGATCCGGAAATGATTTCCGGTTTATCTGCCAGCTGCAAAACCTTATTCTTAATCGTAGAGCCAAGGAGTGTTAAGTTCCAGGTAAACGGAGTATCTTTAAAGATATCAACTCCCAATGTAAGGTCAATACCTGTATTGCGCATACTACCAACATTCTTGTTGTAGCCATCAAAACCGAGTGAAGTTGCCATTGGGAATGACATTAACATATCTGTCGTCTTACGTTGATACCATTCGATAGTAGCAGATACACGATCAAACAATTTTGCTTCAATACCAATATTCAGGTTAGCATTTTTCTCCCATTTCAATTCTTTATTTTCCAAGGAAGTTACGGCCGCACCGCTCATCGACGAGTTTGCATAACCCAAATCATAAAATGACTGCCAAGCATAAAAATTCTGTTTGGTACCATTTAATATGGCATCATTACCCTGTACACCGTAGCTGGCTTTTAATGACAGATTATTAATCCAAGTAATGTCACTCATGAAAGATTCGTGAGAGATACGCCAGTTACCACCGACCGACCAGAATTTACCCCAACGGTTATCCTTATAGAAACGAGAAGAACCATCGGTACGGAAACTGGCAGAAAGGTAATACTTATCGGCAAAGTCATAATTCAAACGTGATAACACAGATTGAACTGCATAATTGTTCTGATAAGAAGATGCTCCTGTAATCGTTGTAGCTGCATCCAGTTCATAAAGTCCACCAAATGGGAATCCCGTCTTGGTTGCTGACAAATAATCATATCTGTATTTATAAAATTCATGTCCAACCAAAGCTTCAAAATGATGATCACCGAACTTTCTGTCGTATGTCAACAATTGATTGAAAGTATAGCTGAATGTACGTGCAGTAGCTTTCTGTATAGTACCTTTTACGGCTACAGAGTTGCCGTTGTATGGATTATAATAAGTTGCTCCGGCTGAATTGATTAAGTCAAAGCCATAATTAACAGAGAATTTCAATCCTTGCAGGAATGTATTTTTCAAATCACCTAATTCCGCATATACACGTCCACTCAGGTTATCGCTTTGAGTAGAATACATATCATCATATAGGGTAGCAATTGTGTTCCACTCTGAACTGGCACCGGCCGGTCTGTTTTTACCATAGTCAAAAACGGCATTTCCCAAATTGTCATAAACCGTAGCACCATTGGCATCTTTCTCAAAGACAGGAAAAATAGGAGCCATTAATTGTGCACTGTACCAAACATTGGATGAACCGGATGAATTTTCAACAGCTGTATTGCTCTCATTGCGAGAGTAGTTGGCGCTCATTCCGGCTTTTAACCAGTTCGTAACTTCAGAGTCTATATTCAAACGTCCATTATACCGATTGAATTTTGTTGTCTTTAACAGACCTTCTTCATCAAGATAGCCTAAAGAAAACATATATTTGGTTTTGTCGCTTCCACCACTGAACGAAGCAACATACTCTTGACGTAAAGGATTGCTTTTTAAAGCTTCATCCATCCAGTCTTCACTATATCTTAATTTGGCATCACTACGTACTTTTCCTGTCACAGGATCGATCAGTTCTGTAATACTATAATTAAAAGGGTTATACTGTTCATTCTGGCCCAGCATAGCAGTGGATCCACTTTTCATAGCCTCTAATGCGGCAACACCTGCCAACTCCGGAGAAACTCCACCGTTGATAATCTGATTATTCTTATATGACTGGAAGATTGTTTCTAAATAACCGGCTTCGTCCATCGTTTCATAACGTGGAATAGCGCGTGAGGAAACACCCCAATTTGCTTTCAAGTTCACTTTTACCTTACCGGAATTACCTTTTTTGGTAGTAATCATAATCACACCATTTGCACCACGAGAACCATAAAGAGCACCAGCAGAAGCGTCTTTAAGCACTGTCATCGTTTCAATGTCATTAGGATTGATTGCTGAAATGTTACCATCATAGGGAACACCATCCACTACATACAACGGTGATTGTGATGAATTGATAGAGCCATAACCACGGACTACTACAGAAGAGCCTGATCCCGGCTGCCCTGAACCTGAAGTAGTTTGCACACCGGCAACCATACCGTCCAATGCTTTCGTAACGTTTGCAACTGGTCTTTCTTTCAACTTCTCAGACTTGATAACTTCCGCAGAACCAGTAAAAGACTCTTTCTTTGTTGTACCATAGGCAATAACCATTACTTCATCCAGCATTTCAGTATCCGACTTCATAATAACCTTTACATTCGGTTTTATTGCAACGTCCTGTGCTTGCATACCAATATACGTAATCTGAAGCGTTTTCGCAGAACTTGGTACGTTCGATAAAGTAAAATCACCATCTACACCGGTAATAGTACCAAGTTGAGTACCTTTTACCAATACAGAGGCTCCAATAACTGGCTGCCCATCTTCTTCAGAAATCACAACACCCGTGATTGTCTGAGTTTGGGCAGTTACTAGGCCTATTCCAACAAAAAGACAGGCCAATAACAGCATTAATTTTCTTTTCATAAATTCTCTCTTAAAGTTTAACTTTACATTAATTGTTTCTTTACTCTAACAAAATGCAAATATATTAATAAAACTGAAACGAACAATTATTTTGTTGAAAAAACCTTGTAAATCTATCAATTTGTTAATCAAATGCTTGTTTTTATGCTTAACAGCAGCTTTTTTGCACTTAAAAAACCTAAATGACATTCTGATTGCTATCACTCTGAAGCACCTCTCAGGCTATCATTCCTTAATAGGTACCTCACCTTTTAAACTAAAAGTGTTAAAAATGTGCATTGGGAGGATTAATTTGAAAGTCATTTTACGTAGATTTACCTTTTTTATAAAGGAAATACAAAACAAAAAACACTTTGTAAAGCGTACTTTTACAGATATTAAGTCTTCTTTATTTCTTGTATAGCACATTATTTCGTCTTATTTGTTCATAGTATTAACTAAAATAACTAAAGATGAACAAGATTATTTACAGTTTAGTGTACAACCGGAAAAAGAGCCTTAATAAACGAGGCGTAGCTTTAGTACAGGTAGAGGCTTACTTGAATAGGAAGAAGAAGTACTTCTCTACTAAAGTCTATCTGAGACCGGATCAATGGGATGCGAAAAAACTACTAGTAAAAAACCATCCTAATGCAGATGCCTTAAATCGATTGATTTATGAGTTTATGGCCATGATAGAAAAGCGCGAACTTGAGCTCTGGCAACAGGGTAAACCTATCACTTTGGAGATATTGAAAGAGATGCTTTCTGAACAGCAAGAACAGGAAGATAAATCTTCATTTATACCTTTTTTTAAGCAGGAAGTGATGACTTCCGGCTTAAAGGAAAGCACCAAGCGTAATCATCTCTCTACGCTTGCACTATTGCAAGATTTTAAAAAGAATGTAACATTCTCTGATTTAACTTTTGAGTTTGTATCTTCATTTGAATATTTTCTGCAATCGAAAGGGTATCATACTAACACCATAGCTAAACATATGAAGCATTTAAAACGGCATATCAATGTAGCTATTAATAAGGAGTATATGGATATACAAAAATATGCCTTCAGGAAATATAAGATCAAAACCGTAGAAAATGGACATACGCATTTGGCGCCGGAGGAGTTAGAAAAAATGGAAACGTTGCAATTGACTGGAAGATATATAAAATACCAGAAGACATTGGATGCATTTCTGTTCTGTTGTTACGCAGGTATGAGATATTCCGACTTTGTAAATATGAAGCCGGAAAACATTGTGGAAATGCATCAGGAGACCTGGTTAATCTATAAGTCTATCAAAACCGGTACAGAAGTCCGACTTCCATTATATTTATTATTCAACGGAAAGGGAATTCAGATTTTGAATAAGTATCAGGCAAATCTACAAGATTTTTTTCATTTGAGAGATAATTCGAACGTGAATAAAGAGTTGATTATCATTACCCGATTAGCCGGGTTATCTAAAAAAGTGTCATTCCATACAGCACGACATACTAATGCAACGTTATTGATTTACAATGGTGTTAATATTACAACCGTGCAAAAACTTTTAGGGCATAAGAGTGTGAAAACTACGCAAATATACACTAATGTTATGGATATGACAATAATAAGTGATTTGGAGAAAAACCACTCATTAGCTCATCGTAAAAAAGGAAAATAAGTCTCGTTGAATTAAGGTGTAACCGCTTGCCATGAAGCTTTAGGAATATTGGATAATTGAGTTACACCTTTTTTATGACTTCACATATCTGGTCTATTTGAGATTCTGTTCTATTTCTCTTCTTTCTCAGTTTCTTGTATTATCTGTCTTTCATATTTAAATAGTAATATAAAGGAACTTAAGAAGCATCACATGCAATGTTGCCATAATATGCCTATTCCATAGCCCAAATACTATTTAAAGAATAATCTAAAATGAGAGTTATAATTACAAATAAGCAGATAACAATCTTTAGTAACAATGCTAATAATCAAAGTATTACAATGTGTCTATTTCTTGTCGACAAGAAATTAAGAGTTTGTCGACAAAGAGTTAACTTCTTGTTCTCAAACTCCTAACTTCTTGTTAGCAGTAAACGACATTCCTGACTTTTATTCAACAAGGTGTTCCATATAAAAATTCTTTCTGAATCACTTGGAAGATTATCCTATTTTATTATCTGTGTAAATGAATATATCCATATTTAGAATTAATATATGTCAAAAAAACAAGACCATATAATATACTTCCCTTATGTATGTAATTTACCGATATGTTCCCAATATACTCTTCAAGCATTTCATACATATAAATGTTTTTTCGAACCTATAGTATTGGAATTATAATTCATCGCTTAGCCTTATTACCTATTAATATCTTGATAAACAGAATCTTGATATATAAATAAAGGATCATTTGAGTATATACATGCTTACAAAACTATTTATTATATATCTGGTAATTAGCTATTTAACAAATTGCAAATATCTCATAAAAAGTTCTTCTGTCATTTATTTCTCATTGATTATCAATAAAATATCACCTACTAAGTTCTGCGAAGACTTTGCAGGTTTCGTACATTGGTATGCAGACACAAGAAGTGGCTATTAAACCTACTATGAAGGTCTTTATGAAGGTGGATTCAGAGATGCTTGACGAAGTTATAGTGGTAGCTTACGGTACTGCAAAGAAGTCTGCATTTACCGGATCTGCGAGTGTTGTAAAGGCAGATAAACTAGAAAAGCGCCAAGTATCCAACATTACCAACGCATTGTCGGGTAGTGTAGCCGGTGTACAAACTACAAGCAGCAACGGCCAACCAGGAACTTCAGCCACAGTACGTATTCGTGGTATTGGTTCTATGGCATCCAGCAGCAATCCGTTATATGTAGTAGATGGAATTCCTTTTGATGGTGATATTTCTTCTATCAATTCACAGGATATTGAAACTATGACCGTACTGAAAGATGCTGCCGCAGCAGCTTTGTATGGTGCCCGTGGTGCTAACGGTGTTATCTTGGTTACCACTAAAAAAGGTAAGGACGGTAATGCACGTGTATCTGTAGATGCACGTTGGGGTAGCAATTCCCGTCAAGTAGGCAAATACGACGTAATGGAAAACCCTGATACGTACATGGAGACTCTCTATAAGGCTCATTACAATGCCGCTTATTACAAATTGGGACGTACCCCAGAAGCAGCGCACACTTATGCTAATACACAGTTGTTCCCGGCAATCGGTTACCAAATATATACATTACCTCAAGGTGAGGGTCTTATCGGTATGGATGGTAAAATCAATCCAAATGCGAAGTTGGGCTATAGTGACGGACAATATTACTATACTCCGGATGATTGGACAGATGGAACGATCTCCAGTCAAATGCGTCAAGAGTATAACTTGAGCGTATCAGGTGGTACAGATCGTTTGAACTACTATTTCTCTGCCGGTTACCTGGAAGATAACGGTGTTATCGAAAATTCAGGTTTCAATCGTATTTCTACGCGTTTGAATGTAGACTACCAAGCAAAAAAGTGGCTGAAATTCGGCACCAGCTTAGGATATACTAACTCTAAGAGCAAGTATCCGGGCGACCAAACAGCTACGGCTTCTTCAGGAAACGCTTTCTTACTGGCAAATAATATTGCTCCAGTTTATCCGATGTATGTACGTAACGCTGATGGTTCACTGGCCTACGACAAGAATTCAGGCAACAAGATTTATGATTATGGTGATGGTAGCAGTACAAACAGCACGCGTAACTTTATGTCCATGTCAAACCCCAAGGGTGACTTGCTTTATAATAAGGAAGAATACCTGATGGATATCCTTAACGGTAAATGGTTCATCGAGTTGTCCCCAATTGAAGGACTGAAACTAACAGGTTCATTAGGTGCCTATATTGATAATACACGTTATAATGTTTTGGGTAACAAGTATTATGGACAGTCTGCAAGTTACGGTGGTACTGCACAACAAGAACACATACGTACATCCGCCTTCAACCAGCAATACCTGGCTACTTATAAGAAAAGCTTCGGCATGAACAATTTCGATGTTCTGTTAGGTTATGAGAGCTATGACTACCGCTATGAATATAGTTATGCAACCGGGCAGAATCTTTATAAGGATTATGACTTCACGGTAAACAACACTATCGATAACAAACGTGGTGGTGGTGCTCGTGACGAATATTCTACCAGAGGTATTATCAGTCGAATCAATTACGACTTTGATGAAAAATACTTTGCCAGTGCTTCTTACCGTCGCGACGCTTCTTCTCGTTTCCATCCTGACAAGCGTTGGGGTAACTTCTGGTCGGCCAGTGTCGCATGGGTTATCAGTAAAGAAGCATTTTTGGAAAATACAGAATGGATTGATATGTTGAAGCTAAAGGCTTCGTTTGGTCAGCAAGGTAACGATGCATTGCTGAGAAACGGTTATGCAAACTACTATCCGTATCTGGATCAATACTCCATGACCGGTGCTAATGGTATATTCTCGGATGGTACACTTTATTATAAAGGCAATCCAGACATCACTTGGGAAAAAAGTAACTCTTTCAATATAGGTACTGACTTCACACTGCTCAACCATAAATTAGAAGGTACAATAGAATATTTCAACCGTAAGACTAGCGACATGCTTTATAATAAGCCGGTAGCAAACTCCAACGGTTACAGTTCTATTCCAATGAACATTGGTTCGATGACTAACTCGGGTGTAGAAATTGAATTGAATTATACTCCGATTGATATCAATAATTTGAAGTGGAACATTTTTGGGAATGCTACTTTCCTGAAAAATAAAGTAAATAAGCTGCATCCTGATTTGAATGGTGAATTAATCAGTGGTTCACGTATTTATCGCGAAGGTGAATCTATGTACCAACTTTATCTAGTGAAATATGCAGGTGTTGACCCCACTACCGGACAATCTTTGTTCTGGGCGAAAGATGATGAAGGAAACGCCTATACAACAGCAGACTATGCTGTCGCTTCTAATTGCAAAGAAGCTACCGGTGATTTGCTTCCGACCGTCTATGGTGGTTTTGGTACTAGCTTAGATTTCTATGGTTTTGATTTTTCTATCCAGTTCTCTTATCAGCTGGGTGGTAAACTGTGGGATTATACTTATCAAGACTTGATGCATGGTGGCAGCAACAGTAATGCCGGTTACAACTGGCATAAGGACATTGCAAAAGCTTGGACGGCAGAGAACCCGAATACAGATGTTCCTCGTTTGTGTGCAACCGAAAACTATGATGCAGGTTCAAGCTCCGACCGCTGGATTGTTTCTTCCAACTACTTGTCTATTAACAATATTACTTTAGGTTATACATTGCCGAAAAGAATCGTACGCAACCTGGGAATAGAATCACTTAGAGTTTATGGTGCTGCCGACAATGTTGCATTGTTTGCTGCACGTAAAGGATTAGATCCACGTCAAGGTTATGTATCATCTACCACCTCTACGTATGGTGCATTACGCAGTATTTCGGCAGGAGTGAAATTAACGTTCTAAACTATACTAACTATAAAGCAGAATAACAATGAAAGATATAAAATTTAAAATATTCGCATCGGCACTTGCAAGTGTATTGCTTGTGGGGTGTAATGATTTGGATACCGAACCACTAGGTGCTGTTGTTACAAGCGACCAGAAAGAAGAAGTTGTTAAAAACGACCCAGAAATGGTATCGGCAAGTGTAACGGGTATCACTGCGATGTTCAGTGTATATGGCAATGCCATCCCCACTTCTTTTGGACACGACGACTTCGGTTATGGTTCAATTATGCTGAACTTGGACAGCCGCGGCACAGATATGGTTGGTTTAGATATAAACTATAACTGGTTTACCCGTTCTATGACTTTTGAGGATCTTTTCTTTAACTATCGCCCGACAAACATATTATGGCGTACGATGTACAACCAGATCTATACCGCTAATGGAGTAGTGAGTACCATCGACCCGGCTACGGAAGATAGCTCTCTAAAGTACTACCTGGCACAAGCTTTGTCTATACGTGCATTCGATTATTTCGTATTGGCTCAGATGTATCAGCATACTTATAAAGGGAATGAAAGCAAGCCTTGTGTGCCTCTGATTACAAACGAAAATGCCAATGAGGCTGCTGCTAATGGTTGCGCCCGGTCTACCGTGCAAGAAGTTTACGATCAGATCATGAGTGACCTGAACAAAGCTGTATCTTTATTAGAAGCTACTGACAAAACCCGCGGTACCGATAAGCGCTATATCAGCAAGGAAGTGGCTTATGGTTTACGTGCACGTGTCAATCTGACCATGCAAAATTGGACTGCGGCAGCTGAAGACGCTCAAAAAGCCATCAACGGTAGCGGTACACCTTATAGCCGCGAAGAAGCAGGTGCTCCGGGCTTTACGGAAAGCAGTGACCACTCTTGGATGTGGGCCATTGTAATCGCTGAAACAGACCGTGTAGTAACTTCCGGTATTGTGAATTTCCCTTCACATATGGGATCACTGAATTATGGATATGCTTCAGTAGGATCATGGCGTATGATCAACAAGAAGTTGTATAACGAGATTCCTGATACAGACGTTCGTAAAGGATGGTGGCTCGATGCCAATAAGCACTCTGACAATTTGAATGCAACACAAGTAGCCCAAGCTACGAAATATGGTTGCCCCGCTTATACCCAAATGAAATACGGTCCTTATAAAGGAGTAATGGCTCAAAGCACTAACGCAAGCGACATTCCTCTGATGCGTGTGGAAGAAATGTACTTGATTTTGGCAGAAGCACAAGCTATGGGGGGAAATCCTTCAACCGGTGCAGC
>OLQN01000625.1_pt1 | contig 29950 bp, 30 predicted proteins | sample 1673181 | NCBI WGS metagenome assembly OLQN01 (sample SAMEA3136763, study PRJEB25190) | human gut metagenome | biome: human gut; feature: human-associated habitat; material: faeces | place: Austria | collected 2013
GCATGATTTCTGTGCATCGCGAAGCGCGTTACTGTGAACGGAGTGAACAGTAACTAAAGACTACATGAACAGTGGGGCGTGCAGCTTGCGGGAATGCTTTTTCAAACAGGCTCTGGCACTGTAAGGCTGTAAAGGGGAGGGGAGAATATGCAGGAATGGATAGTTGCCATGCTCGTGATCAGTGTGCTGCTGGTGTTGCGGGACATGGCAAAAGTTTTTTTCAGGGGAAGAAGTTTCCTTAAGGCGGAGCAGCCGGCCGAAGAGAAAAATCCCCAGAAGGAGAAGGTGGAGCGGTATGCTGCTTCTTTTCGGAAGCTTGCAGACAGTTTTTACGGATTACCCTACCGAAAAGACTATTTAAGCAACGGCCAGGTGGATGGAATCATAAGGGAGACCTGTGATGAGATATGCAGCCACTGCTATCAGCGGGAAATCTGCTGGGGCACCCAGTCGCAGGAAATGTACAGAGGAAGTGAGCGGATGGTTCGTTCCCTGGAGGAGGGAAATCAGGAGAAAATACAGGAGGCAAAAAGCGACTGGATGAGTGTATGCAGTCGTTTTTCCCAGTATTATGAGACTATTGGTAACTCTTATATGAGAGAGCGGCAGAAGCTGATATGGGACAACCGGATGATCGAAAGCCGCCTTGCCGTGGCACAGCAACTCCAGGAGATGTCCAGAATCATGGATATGGTGGCAGAAGACCTGTACGACATTTCCATTGCGGATCCCCAGCTTATGACAGAATTGCAGAAGATTCTTAGGAAGCGTCACATTGTGGTGAGACAGGTCTGGGTGATGGATAAGGTGGAAGGGAGACGTGAGATTTTTCTAACCATGCGTGCCAGAAGCGGACAGTGCATTTCTGTTAATGAGGTGGCACAGCTTTTATCCCAGGAATTCGGAACTCCCATGGCGGCAGCTGGAGGGGGAAGAAGAATTGTAAATGGAGAATACCATACGGTTCATTTTGTGGAGGATGTAAGTTATCAGGTACTTTACGGAGTGGCAAAACTGACCAAGGAAATGGAGAAGGTTTCCGGAGACAATTATATTTGCAGACAGGAAGAGGCAGGACGTTTTGTAATGTGTCTTTCCGATGGAATGGGCTCTGGGGTGGAGGCATGCCGGGAAAGCGAGGAAGTGGTAGAACTTCTGGAACAATTTCTGGAATCCGGTTTTACCCAGGAGACGGCGGCGAAAATGGTGAACTCTGCTCTTGTGATGAAGGGACAGGAAGGGATTTTTTCAACAGTGGACATCTGTGCAGTGGATTTATATACGGGAATCTGTAATTTCCTGAAAGCGGGAGCTTCCGCCACTTTTATCAAGAGGGATCACTGGGTGGAGGCCATTTCTTCAGAGAGTCTGGCAGCAGGGCTGATACAGCAGGTGGATTTTGAAACATCTTCAAGGAAGCTGTATCACGGGGACTATCTGATCATGATGACAGATGGCGTTTTGGATGCGCTGCCAGCCATGCGGGAGGAGGAGACCATGAAAGAGATCATTATGGATATCCATGAAGAGACGCCCAAGGAGATGAGCCGGGGGATTCTGGAGCGGGTGCTGGGATACAGCGATTACTGCGCCCGGGATGATATGACGGTTCTTGTAGCTGGAATGTGGAAGAAATAGAATAATTATTTTTGGAGCAAAAAACAGATATGGAATCATATGAGCATATGAAATATATTTGAAAGAAGTAATATTGTTACGGTTCACGAAAGAATCAGTAACGTATCAGAGGCAGAGCTAGTATGTATCAGAAAGTGAAAGCATATATGAAAGAACATGGCATGGTAGTGGATGGGGATGTGGTCCTTGCTGGAGTTTCCGGAGGAGGAGACTCCATGGCTATGCTGGAAATGTTAAAAAGATATCAGGCTGAAGCAGCTTTTTCGCTGTGTGCGGTACATGTGCATCATGGAATCCGCGGCGAGGAAGCTGACAGGGATGAAAGAGTAGTAAGAGAGACCTGCGAAAAATGGACGATTCCTTTTTTATCCTATCATTACCCGGTACCGGAGCTTGCAAAGAAATGGAAAATGGGACTGGAAGAGACAGGAAGAAAAGTCAGACAGGATGCGTTTTCCAGGGCAGAAGCTGATTATTTTGGAAAATCAGAAACTGCCGACCTCCAGGGCGGAGGAAGAGTCTCTGCCGCCAGAGAAGGAAAATTACGGATCCGTATTGCTCTGGCCCACAATGAAAATGATGTGGCGGAAACTTTGCTCCACAATCTTTGCAGAGGAACGGGGCTGAAAGGTCTGGCTGCTATTTTGCCGGTGCGGGATGGAATTATTCGGCCCATTTTGTGTTTAAATAAACAGGAAATTGTCAATTATTTAATAAAAGAACAGATTCCCTATGTAACAGACAGTACCAATCTTACAGATGATTATACAAGAAATAAGATCAGACATCAGATATTGCCCATTCTGGAAGAACAGGTGAATACTTCTGCTGTCCGCCATATGGCGGAGACGGCCAGTCTTGTTAGTCAGGCAGAGGAGTATTTGTCCCGCCAGGGAGAACGCCTTGTGAAAAAGTATGGGGAAAACCGGGAACGGGGAATTTTCCTGTCAGAAGCATTCTGGCGGGATGAGCCTGCCATAGCTTCTTACGGAGTGCTTCAGGTTTTTGAAGACCTGGCTGGGAAACGTAAGGATTTTACAGCTGCTCATGTAAAAAGTGTGGAGAGCCTTCTGAAGCTTCAGGTGGGACGACGGATCAATCTGCCTTATGATCTGGCGGCGCTTCGAACTTATGGAGGAATTTTGCTGGGAGAAAGACAATTACTGGGAATGTCAGATAGAAATCTGAATCCAAAAGAGTACGATCCAGTGAAATCTGAAAAAAATCAGGAGAGGAATGCACTGCAAAAAAGTGTTCAGTTGAGTAAAAAGGAGCTGGAAGCTGTTTGTGAACAGGTACTTTTTACAGATAATGGTTTTCATCTGAAAATATTTTCTAATGAAGGCCAGAAGATTGAAGAAAAAAAGTATACGAAATGGCTAGATTATGATAAAATAAAACAGGAACTGTCCATCCGGACCAGACAGCCGGGAGATTTTCTCATTGTAGATGACAAAGGGAGCAGCAAGAAGCTGAACCGTTATTTTATAGATGAGAAGATCCCATCAGAGGAAAGAGACAGCATCTTGCTTCTATGTACCGGTTCTGAGGTTTTGTGGGTGGTGGGAGGCAGAATAAATGAGAATTATAAAATAGCTCCCAGAACCAGGAGAATATTGGAAATACAATACCAAGGAGGAAAAGATAATCATGAGTGAAAAAATCAGAGTTTTACTGGATGAGGAGACTGTGGAGAAGCGTATCTGCGAAGTAGCAGCCCAGATCAGTGAAGAGTACAAGGGAAAAGAAATCCACATGATCTGCGTTCTTAAGGGCGGAGTATTTTTCATGTGTGAGCTTGCCAAGAGAATCACAGTGCCGGTAACTCTTGATTTCATGTCTGTTTCCAGTTATGGAGATGACACCAAATCAAGCGGAGTTGTAAAGATCGTCAAGGATCTGGATCAGCCTCTTGAAGATAAAGAAGTTCTTGTTGTGGAGGATATTATTGATTCCGGAAGAACCTTAAGCTATCTGCTGGATGTTCTGAAGAGACGTAATCCAAACAGCGTGAAACTTTGCACCTTGCTGGACAAACCGGACCGCAGAGTGGTAAAAGGGGTTGATGTGGATTATTGCTGTTTCAATATTCCAGATGAGTTTGTTGTGGGCTATGGTCTTGACTATGCCCAGAAATACAGGAATCTGCCATACATCGGAGTGGTAGAGTTCGAATGAAAGGAGAATTATACAAGTGAATAAGCAGTCAGGCAGAATTGGCTTGTATCTTGTCCTGATCGTAGCTTTGATCGCAGGTTACCTGTATCTGAACAATCAGGTAGCTGTCCAGAGTGATTATACTTATGGACAGCTTGAGCAGGCAGTGACAGACGGTAAGGTGACCAGTGCCACGATTCATCAGAACAGTGAGGTTCCAACAGGTTCTGTGATCGTGAATATAAGCGGCGAGGGACAGAAGCGTATTTATGTGGCAGATGTAAATGAGGCAGAGCAGCTTCTTCGAGAGAGCGGGCTTGATCCTGCTGTTGAGGATGTGCCGAAGCAGAGTGTATTTCTGAATTCTGTTTTTCCGGTACTCCTTACCTGTGGTCTTATCATCTTCCTCATGCTGATGATGAACCGTCAGATGTCAGGTGGGGGCGGTGGTACCAATGCCAAGATGATGAATTTCGGCAAAAGCAGGGCAAGAATGTCCATGCCGGATGATAAGAAAGTGACTTTCCAGAACGTAGCGGGCCTGGAGGAAGAGAAGGAGGAGCTGAAGGAGGTTGTAGATTTCCTGAAGGATCCCCAGAAGTATACCAAGGTGGGAGCCAGAATCCCGAAAGGAGTTATCCTTGTAGGACCTCCAGGAACTGGTAAGACGCTTCTGGCCAAGGCTGTTGCCGGGGAAGCGGGAGTTCCGTTTTTCTCCATTTCCGGTTCTGATTTTGTGGAAATGTTTGTTGGTGTAGGTGCTTCACGTGTAAGAGATCTTTTCGAAGAGGGCAAGCGTCACGCACCTTGTATCATCTTCATTGATGAGATCGATGCTGTTGCAAGACAGCGTGGAACCGGCATGGGAGGCGGCCATGATGAAAGGGAACAGACTCTGAACCAGCTTCTTGTAGAGATGGATGGCTTCGGGGTAAATGAAGGCATTATCGTAATGGCAGCTACCAACCGTGTGGATATTCTGGATCCTGCAATTCTTCGTCCGGGACGTTTTGACCGCAAGGTTGGCGTAGGACGTCCGGATATTAAAGGAAGAGAAGAAATCCTCCATGTTCATGCCAAGGATAAACCTCTTGGCGAGGATGTAGACCTGAAACAGATCGCTCAGACTACAGCTGGCTTTACAGGTGCAGATCTTGAGAACCTGATGAATGAGGCGGCTATTGCTGCAGCCAGAAAAGGTCATGTATTTATTCGCCAGAAAGATATTAAGAATGCCTTTATCAAGGTTGGCATCGGTGCAGAGAAAAAGAGCAAGGTGATCTCCGAGAAGGAGAAAAGGATCACCGCTTATCATGAGGCAGGCCATGCAATCTTGTTCCATGTGCTGCCGGATATGGAGCCTGTTTACACCATTTCCATTATCCCTACCGGAATGGGAGCAGCTGGCTATACCATGCCTCTTCCAGAGAATGACGAAATATTTAATACTAAGGGTAAAATGCTTCAGGATATTACCACACTTCTTGGAGGACGTGTGGCAGAGGAGCTGATTTTTGGCGATATTACAACTGGTGCATCCAACGATATCAAGCGGGCTACCAGCGAAGCAAGAGCTATGGTGACCAAGTATGGTATGTCCGATAAGATTGGACTGATCTCCTATGGAGATGATGACGATGAGGTATTTATTGGACGGGATCTGGCGCACACCCGCGGTTACAGCGAGGATGTTGCCAAGGCAATTGACAGTGAGATTCACAGTATCATTGAGGAGTGTCATGACAATGCGAAGAAGATTATTTCTGAGCATATGGAGGTTCTTCATGGCTGTGCCAAGCTTCTTCTCGAGAAGGAAAAAGTTCATCGGGATGAATTTGAAGCACTTTTTACAATGGAAAAATCGGGTGAATCAAATGAAAGCATATAACATGCACAAAAAACAATAGCGATTTTTGTGAAGTTTGTGCACACTTTTTGGTGGACACATGGTACTATATACATCGTAAAAACCCCCCAATACATTATATAGTTTTTGCTACACCCCATAAGAAGAAATACCTTCTCCAAAAAAGACAGCTTTTACCGGCTGTCTTTTTTACGTTAAATGAATAAGGTATTTTAGAGTGTGTTTGAAATGTGGTGGGAGTTCTTTGGTGAAATCGTCGGTAAGATGGGCGGAAGTTTGGAGAATAAGCCGAATTTTAACAGTTGTGGGAAGAAACGTTTTCAGTTAAAATATAGAGTGTAATTTTTTAGAAAGAGGGATGTTATGGATCATAATAATGCAGATGTAATGAAAAAAATGCAATATATATTGAATATGAGGCCGGTTTTGAATACAGAGGCATTGTTCAGCGATGGTTCTGATTATTACCGTTGTCCGTCAAATCCCAAAGCAGGAGACAAGGTCCGTATCCGTTTCCGCACCAAGCGGAACAACGTAGATATGGTTTATTTAGTATACGATGGTAAGCGTCAACAGATGGAGCGTGTGGCCAAATCTAATGGATTTGATTATTATGAGACTTCTATTATTATGGGAGAGGAGATTGTCCGCTACCATTTTGAGATCACATACGGATGGGTGACCTGTTATTATAATTATCAGGGTGTTTCCATGAACCCGGAGGAGCGTCTGGAGTTTGAGATTTATCCGGATTATGATACACCCCAGTGGGCGAAGGGTGCTGTTATGTACCAGATTTTTGTGGATCGCTTCTGTAATGGGGATCCGACGAATGATGTGGAGGATCGTGAGTATTTTTATATTGGCGATATGACTTCCAGGGTAAGAGACTGGGGAAAAGTTCCGGCAGTAATGGGTGTGCGGGAGTTTTATGGCGGTGACCTGCAGGGAATTATGGACAAACTGGATTATCTGCAGGATCTGGGAGTGGATGTTATTTATCTGAACCCGATTTTTGTTTCTCCAAGTAATCACAAGTACGATATTCAGGATTATGAGTATGTGGATCCCCATTACGGCAAGATCGTGGAGGATATGGATGATGGCCTTCTGAATGAGGGGGACCGCGAGAATGCTCATGCCCGGAAATTTATTAAGCGTGTGACTGATAAGCGGAATCTGGAGGCAAGTAATGAACTGTTTGCAAAGCTTGTGGAGGAAATCCATAAGAGAGGCATGAAAGTAATCCTGGATGGTGTGTTTAACCATTGTGGATCTTTTAACAAATGGATGGACAGAGAGCGGATCTATGAGAACCAGGAGGGATATCCAAAGGGAGCGTATATTTCTGCAGACAGTCCATATAGGTATTACTTTAATTTCTATGATGAGAACCGCTGGCCGTACAATCCTACCTATGATGGATGGTGGACTCATGATACTTTGCCGAAGCTGAATTATGAAGCCTCCAGGGATCTGTATGATAAGATTCTGGAGATTGGTAAGAAGTGGGTTTCTGCGCCTTATAATGTAGATGGATGGAGATTGGATGTAGCGGCAGATCTTGGGCACAGCAATGAATTTAACCATCAGTTCTGGAAGGATTTCCGGAAAGCTGTAAAGGCGGCAAATCCCAATGCGATCATTCTGGCAGAGCATTACGGAAATCCGGAGAGCTGGCTGCAGGGGGATGAGTGGGATACGGTTATGAACTACGATGCCTTTATGGAACCTCTGACCTGGTTCCTGACGGGCATGGAGAAGCACAGTGATGAGTGCAGGGATGACCTTTATGGAAACAGTGATGCCTTTATTGGGGCTATGAAGACTCATATGAGGGCACTTCATATGTCTGCACTTTATACGTCCATGAATGAGCTGTCCAATCATGATCATTCCAGATTTCTCACCAGAACAAACCGCCGTGTGGGAAGGATTTCCTATGCCGGTGCGGAGGCTGCTTCCCAGAACATCAATCCTGCAGTGATGCGTGAGGGTGTTGTGGTGCAGATGACCTGGCCGGGAGCACCAACTGTTTATTATGGTGATGAGGCAGGTGTCTGTGGCTTTACAGATCCGGATAACAGAAGAACTTATCCATGGGGACATGAGGATCAGATGATGATTGCGTTCCACAGAGATATGATTAAGATCCATAAGGAATATGATTTCTTAAGTAATGGTTCCCTTGTGTTCCTCTGGAATGATTATCAGGGACTTTGCTTCGGAAGATTTTCCCATGATGAAAGAATGATCGTGATTCTGAATAACCGGAATGAGGATCGGGAGGTTGAGATTGAGGTCTGGAAGACGGGAATCAGCAGACTGAAGGATTCTGTGTTGAAGCGGATCATGCTGTCTTACCGTGATGGATATACTACGGAGGAATATGAATATACAGCCAAGGCAGGTGTGATCAGGGTACCAATGCCAGCGTTTGGGGCGATGGTGTTGTATCATAAGTGTGAGAATCCGACTATATTTGTGGAAGATTAAGGGACGCCGCGAGGAGGAACCTATGGGCTGACGGCCAGAGCTGCGGTTCCGGGATTTTCCATATACGCTTATTTGCAGGAGGTGGAGCAAACTCGGCCACATGGTGGCCTCAGACAGTGCTCCACCTCCTGCGCGTATATGGAAAATCCCTGGAATCCTCGCAATGGCCGCCAGCCCATAGGCCCCTCCTCGCGGCTGAGTATTCCAGGCGGAAAAAGAAAGTTTGGTATCAGGGCGCTTCGCTGCTGATACAGAGAAGAGGGATAAAAAACTCCAGAGCATATTCGCTCTGGAGAAATAGTGGATGGGGAAGGATTCGAATCGCTTTGGTGTATGACAGAAAAACTCCAGAGCGAATATGCTCTGGAGTAGTAATGGATGGAGAAGGATTCGAACCGCTTTGGCGTATGACAGCAAAACTCCCAGGTAAAAATACCTGGGAGTTTAGAATATAGTGGATGGAGAAGGATTCGAACCTTCGAAGGCATCGCCAGCAGATTTACAGTCTGTCCCCTTTGGCCACTCGGGAATCCATCCGTGAACGAATTTATTATATACAAAGAAGAAAGTTTTTGCAAGATATTTTTTCAGTTTTTTTGATATTGTACACGCGAGGGGAATGAAAAAAGAATCAATAACTCATTTTTTTTGCAAAGAGGTAGACGAATGGGGAAAAATCTGCTAAACTACAGACAATGGAAATAGTTAAGGTGTTTCCAAAGATAGGAGGAATTTTATCATGTATGAGTTAGTTAATGCAACAGAAATGCTGAAAAAAGCAAAAGCTGGACATTATGCAGTAGGTCAGTTCAATATCAACAACCTTGAGTGGACAAAGGCTATCCTGCTTACAGCACAGGAACTGAACTCCCCGGTTATTCTGGGCGTTTCCGAAGGCGCTGGTAAGTACATGGCTGGTTATAAGACTGTTGTTGGAATGGTTAAAGGTATGATGGAAGAGCAGAAGATCACTGTTCCGGTTGCACTTCACCTGGATCACGGTTCATATGAAGGATGCCTGAAATGTGTTGAGGCTGGATTCTCATCCATCATGTTCGACGGTTCTCATTACCCGATCGAAGAGAACGTTGCTAAGACTAAAGAACTGGTTAAGATCACAAGAGAGCACGGAATGTCCTTAGAGGCAGAGGTTGGCTCCATCGGTGGTGAGGAAGATGGCGTTATCGGTATGGGCGAGTGCGCAGATCCTAAGGAATGCAAGATGATCGCTGATCTTGGTATCGATTTCCTGGCAGCAGGTATCGGTAACATTCATGGTAAATATCCGGCTAACTGGAAGGGCTTAAGCTTTGAGACTCTGGATGCAATCCAGCAGCTTACAGGTGATATGCCGTTAGTACTTCACGGTGGTACAGGTATTCCTACAGACATGATCAAGAAAGCTATCGACCTTGGAGTTTCCAAGATCAATGTTAACACAGAGTGCCAGCTTTCTTTCGCAGATGCTACACGTAAATACATCGAGGAAGGCAAAGATCAGCAGGGTAAAGGATATGACCCACGTAAGCTTCTTGCACCTGGCTTCGATGCAATCAAGGCTACTGTTAAAGAGAAAATGGAAATCTTCGGATCCGTTGGAAAAGCCTGAATATGATTTTTCTCCGCATATGCGGAACGAGAAAGGGGACTGCGCAAGCAGTCCTCTTTTGCATATATGAGATGTTTCACAGACTGCTTTTTCCAACAGGTTCTGGCTTGTGACCCGAATTATTATTCAAAGTCCGGACCTGATAAAAATTGTAATGTTTTGTACAAGTTGCGACAAAATATCCATATTCAAATATCACTCTCTAAAAAAATGAACATGTTTCTTGATTTTTTATCATGGTTTTTTAACAGAAAAATCAGTATTATATAAACATCTTAAGAAACGGTTCTCAAAGAAAAGGAGAGTAAAATTATGAAGATGAGAAAAATCGTAGCAATGGGACTTAGCGCAGTTATGGCAGCTTCTATGGTACCGGCATTACCGGTTATGGCTGATGATGCATCTGGAAAGGTTTACTACTTAAACTTCAAACCAGAGCAGGATGAAGCATGGCAGAATCTGGCAGCAAAATATACAGAAGAGACAGGTGTTCCGGTAACAGTTGTTACAGCAGCTTCCGGACAGTATGAGACCACACTTCAGTCTGAGATGGCTAAGAGTGATGCTCCTACACTTTTCCAGGTAAACGGACCTGTAGGACTTAAGAACTGGAAGGATTATTGCTATGATCTGTCCGGATCTGATATCTACTCACAGCTTACATCTGATGCTTACACTGTAAAAGACGGTGATGCAGTTGATGGTATTGCATACGTAATCGAGTCCTATGGACTGATCGTAAACAAAACATTACTGGAAAAAGCTGGTTATACAGTAGACGATATTAAGAGCTTTGATGATCTGAAGAAGGTTGCTGATGACATCCAGGCAAGAAAAGATGAGCTTGGAGTGAAAGGTGCTTTCACAAGCGCTGGTATGGACGGATCCTCTGACTGGAGATTCAAAACACACCTTGCAAACCTTCCAATCTACTATGAGTATCAGGCAGATGGCATCGATGATACAGATGCAATCAAGGGAACATACCTTGATAACTATAAGAACGTATTTGATCTTTACATCACAGATTCTACCTGCGATGGAGCAGAGCTTTCTGCTAAGACAGCAGATGACTCCCGTAACGAGTTCATCAACGGTGATGCAGTATTCTATCAGAATGGTTCCTGGGAATATGGCGAACTGTCCAAGACATACAGCGATGATGAGCTGGCTATGATCCCGATTTACTTCGGTGTTGATGATGAGAACGAAGGTCTTGCAACTGGTACAGAGAACTTCTGGTGTGTAAACAAAGAAGCTTCTGAAGAAGATATTCAGGCAACACTTGATTTCATGAACTGGTGCGTAACTTCTGAGGATGGAACAAAGGCTATGTCAGAAGACATGGGCTTTACAATTCCTTTCAAAACAGCACAGGAGCCCACAAACGTATTTGTAAAACAGGATGCAGAGTATACAGCAGCTGGCCTTACACCTGTATCATGGAACTTCACAACAATGCCATCTGAAGAGTGGAAGAACGGTCTTGGTACAGCGCTTACATTATATGCAGCAGGAAGCGGTTCCTGGGATGATGTAGTTTCCGCATTCGTTGACAATTGGGCAACTGAGAAAGCTCTTTCCGAATAATCGTAACAGGTAATAAATTTCTTTCCAACAGCATATAATATGTCCAGAAGAAATTCAGGACATAATATAGAATGGTGAACAGGGTGGGGAGGCGAAATACAGCCTCCCCATTTTAATGGGAAAATGATGTAATGTTTTGGGGTGGCGGATAACTTTCCGCAAAGGTGTCATAACAGGAAAAGGAGGAGTGAAAAATGGTAGGAAAATCTCTGAAAAAATGGTGGCCGGTATTTGTTCTGCCAACATTGGCTGCATTTATTATAGGTTTCTTATGGCCGTTTATCTGGGGTATTTATCTTTCATTTTGTAAATTTTCAACTGTAAAAGATGTAGTCTGGGTTGGACTTTCCAACTATCAGAAAATTTTTATCGGCGGTGACTTCAGTCATGCATTCTGGCTGACCGTTGTATTCGCATTTGTTTCCAGTATTCTGATTAATGTGTTGGCATTTTCCATTGCATTGGCTTTGACAAAAGGCTTCAAAGGAACAAACGTGTTCCGTACTGTATTCTTCATGCCGAACCTGATCGGTGGTATTGTACTTGGTTATATCTGGCAGACACTGTTAAACGGTCTGCTTTCCATGTGGGGACAGCCTCTTCTGAAGTTGTCTGCAACAAATGGTTTTATTGGAATGATCATCCTGTTGTTATGGCAGCAGATTGGATATATGATGATCATTTATGTGGCTGGTCTTAATAACGTATCTCCGGATCTGATTGAGGCCGCACAGATTGATGGCGCAACCGCATCACAGATCCTGTTTAAAATCAAGATTCCGATGATCATGCCATCTGTTACAATTTGTACATTCCTTACTCTTACAAACGGATTCAAGATGTTCGACCAGAACCTTTCCCTTACAGGCGGAGATCCTGGAAAACAGTCACAGTTACTGGCACTGAACATTTACGATACATTCTACGGACGAAGCGGCCCTGCATGGAAGGGGATCGGCCAGGCAAAAGCAGTTGTATTCTTTGTACTGGTTGTTGTGATCGCGTTGATCCAGCTTCGTGCAACATCATCTAAGGAGGTGCAGGCATAATGGCAGATAAGAAAAAAAGTATTATCCCAACTATAATTCTTTCCGTAATTTCAATTATCTGGATCTACCCGATTGTTATGATCCTGTTTAACTCCTTAAAAGTGGAGTCCGCAATTACTACATCTGGTGTTTTCCAATTTCCTACATCTGAGACCTGGAACGGAATCCAGAACTTTATAGCCAGCGTCACACAGATGGATTTCCTGAAATCCTTCTGGTACAGCCTTGTGATCTCAGTTATGTCTGTTGTTTTGATTCTGCTTTGCTGCTCTATGTGCGCATGGTACATTGTACGTGTAAACGGCTTGCTTTCCAAGGTTCTGTATTACCTTTGCGTATTCAGTATGGTTGTTCCTTTCCAGATGGTTATGTTTACCCTGGCAAAAACAGCAGATACTTTGAAACTGAATAATCCATACACCATTTGCATTGTTTACCTTGGATTTGGTGCCGGACTTGCAGTATTTATGTTTACCGGTTTTGTAAAAGGAAGCCCGCTGGAAATTGAGGAAGCTGCCATGATTGATGGATGCAGTCCTCTGCAGGTTTTCTTTAAGATCTTGATTCCGATTTTGAAACCAACCATTATCTCTACTGCAATTCTGGAGCTGATGTGGGTATGGAACGATTACCTTCTTCCAACACTGGTTCTGGATATTAAGAAGTATAAAACAATTCCAATGGCAATCCAGTATTTCCGTGGAAGCTATGGTCATGTGCAGATGGGACCGATGATGGCAAGTATTATGATCGACATTATCCCGATTATTGTTGTATATCTGGTTTGCCAGAAATATATTATCGAGGGAGTTGTTGCAGGTGCAGTTAAGGGTTGATTTCTTTGGGTAAAAGAACGGTTTTTACCTGAGAAATTTGGAGATTATTCCCTTTTCAATATGATACCAGAATGTTAAAATAAAGATAGTTCTTTGCAGAGATGCGAGGGGCTATCTTTATCTTTATATAAGATTTCATGTGCGCCAGACAGAAAAAATGGGGCGAAGCAACAGGCGATATGAAATTTCTGGCTTTTCTGACAGACGGACATAAATGACAGTTGGAAGAGTTGTCCCGGTGTTAAATATAATAAAAGATCGGAGTACCAATATGTACAGAGTTTTGATAACAGACGATGAGAAAATTGAGCGGGAGGGAATTAAATTCCTTCTGGCACAGGAAGAGGGAGAATACGAGATCCATGAGGCTGCCAATGGCAGGCAGGCACTGAATGTATTGCGAAGTGAAGAGATTGATTTTCTTTTAACAGACATAAAAATGCCTCATATGGACGGTTTGGAGCTGGCTAGCAAGGTCAGAGAAGAGTATCCCAATCTTCCAATTGTAATTTTTAGTGGATACAGTGATTTCGCTTTTGCCCAGGAAGCTATGCGTTACGGAGTGAAGGATTACGTGCTGAAGCCGGTTGATCCGGATACATTTCATACAACTATCGGGAAAGTAAAAGCAGAGCTTCAAAGTATCCGGTCCAAGAAGCAGAAGGAAGAGAAAGGGAAGAATTTTCTTCTTCAGTATTTTCTTCAGACTTACCTGTATTCCGGAAATGAAGAAGTGTTGAAAAAAGCTGGGGAGATTTTAGATGAATCTAACTGGGAGCAGTGGCACTGTGCGATTCTTATCGAATCAGATAAGGCATTTTTTGATAATGTTCCAGATAATATTGATGAGGAACTGATGCAGGGATTGCACCGGAATTTCTTTTACCTGAATCTGAATACCAGACAGTCTGTGCTGTTTTTTTCTGATGTGTACTGCGATTATCAGCTGGTTGCCAAGCATTTATATGACATTTTGAAGCAGAATTACTCTGCAAGTTTTCACCTTGCAGTGAGCAGCCGGTTTGAAGGGCATGAGGCGCTGCCTGAAATTATGTCCCAGCTGGAGCAGACCATGGAGGAGAAATTTTATCATCCAGATGTGCATGTGTTTAATAATGAGGCCTCTGACAGCCAGCCGGTGAATGCGGAGACACAGGATTCCCGTCTGATGGAGAAGATTTCCGAAGACATTTCCCGCAAAGATGTGGAGCAGCTGAAGAAGCATTTTGAGTGTCTGGTGAAGAAATATGAGAATGATACCCGTTTCTCTGCCATGTATGTGAAATTTGTTTTTTCCAATGTGATCCAGGAGCTTTTTCAGGAAAATCAATTCTCTGAGGAGCGGAAGCTGGATCATGAGGTAGAGCGGCTGTACAGTTGTACCAATCTGAAGCAGATCCTTGCAATCACCCAGGAGAATATTAAGGAGTACGAGGAGTTTCTGGAGCGTTCCATGAGTGATTCCAGAGATGAAGTTGCTTCTGTGAAGAATTATATTTACCAGCACTATGCGGAGGATTTAAGTCTTGAGACATTGGCGGAGAAGGTGTATTTGTCTTCTGGCTATCTCAGCTTTATTTTTAAAAAAGAGACTGGTATGAACCTGAACCGCTTTATACGTGTGGTTCGGATGGAAAAGGCGAAGGAGCTTTTGTGTAATTCCAATATGAAGGTGGCACAGGTCAGTGAACAGGTAGGAATCCCCAATGTTTCTTATTTCTGCAGAAGTTTCAGGGAATATTATGGAAGCAGCCCGGAGTCCTATCGGAAAGGAACCGGTGAAGAGGATGAAAATACCGGCAGTCATAAAGAACAAATTTGAGAATATGAAATATCGTCATAAGCTGACTATTCTTCTTGTGACAGCCAGCCTGGTTCCCATGATCCTGCTTGTATTGTATAGCCATGACCGTATGAGCAGTTTGCTTCGGGAAAAAGAAATGGAGGATATGTATTCCATTCTGGAGCAGACCGGAGAGGGAATCGACAGCCAGATAGAAGTTTTTTCCAGTCTTCTGAATTATCTCACTTATTCCCCGGATATTGAGGAGCTGATCACTGAGAAAAATATGGATAATTATCAAGCTTATAAAAAATATACAGAAGTAGCAGATCCTCTTTTGTCTGTACCAAAGTCTTATCATGATGCCATTATACAGATCCAGTTGTTTGCAGAAAGCATTAAAGTGCGCCATGAGTATACACTCGTGCCTTTGTCCGAGGTGGATAAGGAGTGGTGGTATGACAAACTGGAAGAGGATGTGTCTGTGCAGTGGGTGGTGGACAGCCAGATACCGGAGATTGCAGCTGTAAGGCGGATTTATACTGGCAGAGAGCAGACCGCAGTTCTTTGCGTTACACTGGATTATAATAAGATTTTTCAGCCCTTTGAAAAGATTATTTCTGCAGAATCCGGGGGCATGATCCTGGATAAAGGAGGAAATGTTCTGTTTCAGAAGGAAATGCTGGGTGAAAAGGAAGAAAAGGATTCGGGAGAGGCTGTCTCCAAGGAGTTTCTGGAGTCTGGACAAAGAGATTATGCTTTTGTAAACCGGAAGAACGCAGCTTGCGGATGGAGTTTTTATCTGTATAAGCTGCAATCAGCAGTGGACAGCTCTGTATCAGAAATCCTGGTCAGCGAGATTCCCCTGATTGCGGCCTGTGTAGCCATAATTCTGGTGTTGGGACTTTCTTTTTCCCGACTTTTTACCAGAAAGATCGAGGAGCTTACCGATAACATGAACCGGGTAAACCAGGGCAGCCGTGAGGTTACGGTGAACAGCAATGCCGGAGATGAAATTGGTCTTCTGGTGCGCAGCTTCCGAAGCATGATGGACGAGATCAACCGTCTGATCCATGAGGTTTATGAGAATAAGATTGCGTTGAAAGAGTTTGAACTGAAGGCACTGACTGCCCAGATCAATCCTCATTTTTTGTATAACTCCCTGTCTGTTATCAACTGGATGGCTATTCGAAGCAATCAGAGGGAAATCAGTAAGGTTACCTTGTCCTTATCTATGTTCTACCGGACTGCTTTAAGTAAGGGGCAGGATATGGTAACTGTGGATAACTGTATTCAGAATATTAAGGCGTATCTGGATATCCAGCTGGTGATGCATGACAATGATTTTCAAGTGATCTGGGACATTGACCCGGAGGTGAAAGGAGATATTGTGCCTAAATTGCTGCTGCAGCCTGTTGTGGAGAATGCATTGGAGCATGGGCTGGACATGAAAGAAGAAGGAGAGAAGATTCTGAAACTGTTTTTTGTAAAGGACGGTGAGGATGTGCTTCTTGCTGTGGAGGATAATGGACCAGGAATGGAACAGGAAGAGGCAGATAAGCTGGTAACTTACAAGGCTTCCGGATATGGTCTTAAAAATGTCAATGACAGAATGCAGCTTCTTTATGGGATGGAGTACGGAATCAAGGTGTTTAGCCAGATTGATCAAGGTACCAGGGTAGAAATGAGAATTCCAAGAGAAAAAGCGGATGAGGAGGCTGTGGCAGCCGGAGAGTTTTCTACGAAAAAGTTTTTGCAGGAACCGGAAGAAGACACAGAGGACACAACAGGAAAGAAAGGTGGAAAAAGTGAAGAAAAAAAATAGAATTCTGGTATTGGGACTGACTTTTTCCATGGTGATTTCGTCTGGTTCATTGACAGGCTGTGATAGCGCAGCTGGAAATATGGGAAAAGAGACAACGGGTGTGGAATACGAAGAAGCAGATTATGAGCTTTCTGAGGAATCATGCAGTGATTCCGGAATTGATGCAGCTGACCCAGGCACTGTAGACAACGAGACGGAAAAGACAGCAGAAAACAGAACGGATGCAGAGAAAAGTACAGAAACAGAAGAATCCCAGACAGATAATTCTACAGATAGCGGATTGTGGAAAAAAGCTTCCACAACTCCGTATGGAAAGTACCCGGAGCTTGTGACTTATACTTTAGGACAGATGAGCGGTGCCAATAATTCCAATCTTCCAGCAGGAAATACCTACGAAGACAGCGCTTATACCAGATATCTGAAAGAGATTCTGAACGTGCAGAATGAAAATGCCTATATGGAGCGGGAGGATCGCTACGACGAGTATGTGAATGTGCTGGTAAATGATCACACTTTGCCGGATGTACTGGTGGTTTCAGACAGGGAGACTTTAAATGTTCTTGTGGAAAATGACATGGTGGAGGATCTGACTGAGGTTTATGCAAACTGTACCTCCCCGAGAATCAAGGCCATGTATAACAGCTATGGTCCACAGCTTCTCGGTGCAGGAACCTTTGATGGTAAGCTGATGGCGCTTCCGGAAGCAGTAATCGACCACGGTCCCTGCCTTTTGTGGATGAGAAAGGACTGGATGGACCAGCTAGGCCTTGCAGAGCCAAAGACTCTGGAAGAGGCTATGGATATTATCCAGGTTTTTCAGGAAAACAGGATGGGAGCAGAGGAAGGGGAAGATCCTGTGGGACTTGTGTGTGATACCAATTTTGTGTCTACTACCAGTCAGAATTATTCGGTGGAACCTGTTTTTGAAAAATTTTATTCTTATCCAAGAAGATGGATCAAGGACAAAGACGGGGAAATTATCTATGGCTCTTTGACAGAGGAGACCAGATCTGCCGTTGCTTATTTGCGGGAGCTATATGAAAGAGGAATACTGGATCAGAACTTTGCCCTGCGTGCTCAGAATAATCTCCGTGATCTGGTAGTGGAAGGTAAATGCGGTGCGTTTTTTGGACTTTGGTGGGCGCCGAATAACCCGCTTATGGATGTGGCTGAGAATGATCCGGAAGCAGACTGGGAGCCTTATTACCTTACTGCTGAATACCAGGAAAAAGATAACGTTTATGCTTCTTTTCGGGACAACAAATATGTGGTTGTGAGAAAGGGTTACGAACATCCGGAAATTGTAATGAAAATTATCAGTGTTCTGTTTGATTACAGCAGGTTCGAAGATGAGGAAAATGCGGATGAGATCAATAGCTATTTTGCTTTGAATGTGGACCCTACAGCCAGACCGCTGGTTATTAATGTGGATTATAATGAGGCGATTTATAATGTTACGAAGGATATCCGGAGAGTAATGTCCGGCAAGCAGAAGGCAAGTAATTTAAGCGCACTGGAGAAGTCTTACTATGATGCCTGTATGAAGTATTTGAGCGGGAAAAATGTAACTGTAGAGGACTGGGCTGCGTACAAGTCCAGAATTTCAGCAGTGGGCGTGCTGGTTGACGGCCATTATAGTTCGGTGCGCAGACCATATCTGGTTGATTCGGATGGAGAGATTCCCAACATGCTTGCTTCCCTGGAGAAAAATGCTTTTATTCAGATGATCATGGGAGAGCAGCCCATGGATTACTTTGATACCTTTGTGGAAGAGTGGTATGACCAGGGGGGAAGGGAACTGACCGAGAAGATCAGAGAGGAGAATTCGTAATTTATGCGAGAAGAATTATTTAAGAATTGTACCTTATGTCCCCGGAAGTGTAATGTGAATCGTCTGGAGGGCAAAAGAGGATATTGTGGCATGGACAGTACTATAAGGGCTGCCCGTGCCGCTCTTCATATGTGGGAGGAACCTTGTATTTCCGGAAAAAAAGGATCAGGGGCTGTTTTTTTCTCTGGCTGCGGCTTACGGTGCTGTTTCTGCCAGAACCGGGATATTGCCATTGGGGATTCCGGAAAAGAAATTACAGTGGAGCGGCTTGCTGAAATTTTTCTGGAATTGCAGGAAAAAGGGGCGGCAAATCTGAATCTGGTCACTGGGGCGCATTATGTGCCGCATATTATTTCGGCGTTGGAGCTGGCCAGAGGAAAGGGAATGAATCTTCCGGTCGTGTACAATTCCAGTGGGTATGAGAGCGTGGAAACTATCCGGAGACTGGATGGTTATGTGGATGTATATCTGCCGGATATGAAATATATGGAGCCTGAATTGGCTGCTGCTTTTTCCAACGCAAGGGATTATCCGCAGGCGGCGCAGAGTGCAATTGCCGAAATGATGCGCCAGACCGGTCCCTGTCAGTTTGCGGAGAATGGATATATAAAACGCGGGACAATTGTTCGTCATCTGATTTTGCCAGGGCATACCAAAAATTCTATTGCAGTATTGAAATATCTGTACCGGACTTATGGGGAGGATATTTTTATCAGCGTAATGAACCAATATACGCCTGTCTGGAAGAATGAGAAATTTCCGGAACTGAATCGGAAAGTGACCAGACGAGAGTATGAAAAGGTGCTGGACGCTGCCATTGAGCTTGGAATTGAAAATGGCTATTTTCAGGAAGGGGAGACCGCGGAGGAAAGTTTTATACCGGCGTTTGATTATGAAGGGGTATGAAAGAAAAAGTATTATGCACGAATCCGATGATATAGTTCCAGAGGATATTTGTGGTGACTTTGAAGTTGAGTAAACGAACAATTGGTATGGGGAGAAAAAGCCTGCTGACTACTGTTTTGAAGCTGCCCAGCAATTGCCGGGCAGTATTAGAGCGTGTTTAAAAAAGGTTTTCTGTGAGATGTGTATTGCTGTTACGGTTATCTTTATGACCAGCAGCATATGCTATTTTGCTTCAGGTGCACAGCTTGCAGAGCAGGGATTGTCAAAGCCAGGATTGAAAGCGTAGAAGTTTTTAGCGTCCAACTGTTCCTGGATGGAGCGAAGTGCTTCGCCAAATCGCTGGAAATGTACCACTTCCCTTGCACGCAGGAAACGGATAGGATCAGCAACTTCCGGGATATTTCGTACTACACGGAGAATATTGTCATAAGTGGAGCGTGCTTTCTGTTCTGCTGCAAGGTCTTCAAATAGATCCGTGATCGGATCACCTTTACTCTGGAATTCGCAGGCATTAAAGGGAACGCCTCCTGCTGCCTGCGGCCACACGCCAACTGTGTGGTCAATATAATATGGTCCCAGCCCGGAATTCTCAATTTCTTCCATAGTGAGGTCACGGGTAAGCTGGTGAACCATGGTGGAAACCATCTCCAGATGTGCCAGTTCTTCAGTACCGATATCATTAAGCACAGCTGCAGAGGTTCGGTTCGGCATGGTAAAGCGCTGGGAGAGATAGCGCATAGAAGCACCGATTTCTCCATCCGGGCCACCGGAGTCCGATACCCTATAATAGATAAAATTCACTTGTTTTTTGGAAAAAAGTTAAATCTGAATTAAGAAATAGTACAATCGTAACCAGTGAAAAATTGATATGTTTTAGATGATAATATCAAAATACACCATTTCAGCCTCTTTGTCAAATACAATCTGATCGACTATAGTTCGAATAAAGTTCCCTTTTGTACTACTTTCGGCAGCAGGATCCAGGAGAACATCATACACACTTCGAATCTGTGAAAGGACATTATCCCTGGATGGATCTTCTGGTTTTTGTGTTTCCAGTTCCTTGATATTCTCTAAAAGAGATTCCCTTTGTTTCTGCAGTCTTATCTTGTTTTCTTTGTATTCTTCCAAAGTATCAATCTCATTTTCATAGGCAAGCTTAATTCGCAGCTCCCTGGTTGAAAGTCTGGCCAGTTCCTGCTTCAGCTGTTCCAGTTCTCCATTTTGCACCGGCGCAGTTGTCTTGGGAACATACTGGAAATCCGCGCCATCCAGAAGCTGCTTCAGGTAATCGATGACAAGCTGCTCCATTTTCTTAACTGAGATGGCCACGGAGGTTTTGTGATAACCCTTTGCGTATTTCCAGCACTGAAAGTAAGGACAGGCTCCAGATCCGGTGTAGGAGAGGGTGGCGCCACAGATGGAACATTTGATCAGACCGGAAAGCCAGTGCTTACAGGTGGAGGCATTCCGGTGTTTTGCTGGTCTTCGTCTGGCATCCATAAGCTTGATGCGCTTGTCAAGCTGTTCTGTGGTATAACGTGCTTCATGGGTTCCCTCAAAAGTCTGTCCATTCCAGTTTACAATGCCGGCATAAAAGGGATTGCGCAGGATATAGTCAATATTACGCCGCTCAAACAGATTCCCCCGCTTGGTCCGGTAGCCCAGATCATTACATTTTCTGGCAATGGAAGTGGTGTCCTGGCAGTAATCATCATACTGGGACATGATGTAAGAGACAATTTTGAATTCCTTTTCATTGATCTTATATGGCTTTCCGTCCCCGACTGCATCATACCCAAGGGGAGGAGAAATCTGGTACCCCTGTTTTAATGCCTTTTCGCCCATGCCGCGGAGCACTTCACCAGACAGGCGGATAGAGTAGTATTCATCCATCCATTCAATAATACGCTCAATCAGACTGCCGAAAGGTCCATCTATAACCGGCTCAGACACGCTGATCACGTCCACACGGTCCTTTTTCAGCATACTCTTATAAACGATGGATTCCTCCTGGTTGCGGGCAAATCGGCTGAATTTCCACACCAGGATCACATCATAGGGATGTTCCGGAGACTTGGCCTGTGCAATCATTCGCTGGAATTCTTTTCGCTTTTTCACATTACGTCCGGAGACACTCTCCACAAACACGGCGTCCTTCTGGACCACGATTCCATTACTCTTGGCATAGTCCAAGAGCAGACGCTTCTGCGCGTCCGGAGACAGCTCATCCTGATCATGGGTGCTGACACGGATATACAGTGCTCCCATGCACAGATCATCAGATTTTTGTTCGGTCATGGTATCACCTCGATTATAATTATGTAAAAATAAGTATAAAAATAACAGCCGGCGCGAACAAAGGTTCCGCTTGCATGGCTGCCCCGAAGATGATACAATATTTTTGCTGAAAATAAGGTGCATCTTCGGATGTGCTGGCCGGTTCCTGTTGGCGCAGGAGCCGGTTTTTCTTTTATAAAATTAGATTGCCGACTGCAAAGCCGGATAAGCGTAGCTGTGCTCATACATGTATTCAGGAGCACAGTCAATGTCCTCATCCATCCATGTAACAATACCATCTACAACCTTGCAATCCTTAAAAATCTTCTCATCAGACAGTGGAGCGAATGCAGGACCATTCAAAATGGTTGCATCAAACAAGCGCTGTTCTCCCGTGGAGAAAGTAAGAAGCATCATCATGTCATCCAAAGGTTTTGCGGAAAGTATCTGGATGTTTTCTGGTTTTTCACTGGCATATACAATTCCATTCAATGTGAACATAAAATTTCCTCCTTACTGTAATGGTTTGATTTTGTCAAAGTGTTCGCCGCGAACTGCTTTGTTCCAGGCCGCATAAGCTTCATCTTCGTGTAGAGCAAGCCAACCAACCAGCATTTTGAATTGCTTCTGAGGAAGTGATCCGGCAAGCAATTCACCATCAATACCTACGGAAGCACGATATTCTCCGTAAGTGACATGTACATGCGGCTTATTGTGCTGCACAGTATCGTTAAAAAGCATTTTGATAACCATTCCTTCAAATCTACTTAATTCTGGCATAGATATGAGTCTCCTTTCTTTAAGCATCGTCATGTTCAAGTTCTTTTAACAAATCTTCCTGGGAAATGGAAGGCTGATAGTCTGGATCACCAGCCTTGTAAGCTGCTATTGCAGCAAGCTCATCCGGATAAGGGGCAACTTCTTCTGCATTGCTTAAAGCAAATGCTCCCTGGATTAAGTGCGCTTTAGCTGGTTTTATCTCGGAGTGAGTAGTTTCTGTGCCATCATTAAGTGTCATAAATGGATACATCATAATTTTAGCATCTTACCTTTTATAATAAATGTCTCGTTGTTTGTTCGATAATAAGGGCAACATTTGGGAAAATTATTTAGTTGATAGGAACATTAAATATTGCAGAGTATTTTGTATAGCTGTTTCCTGCATAATTATCAATATACACTTTTAAAGGTCCTTTGTGGTCTACTGCAATGCAACTCTGTGCATGGCATTTAGCCCCAACAGGAATACACTGTGGAAAATATGTAGGAGAGTTTGGATAGTCATATCCTGCATATCCATTAGAATCTATAACTCTTTCTATACCTAATGATATAAATAAACCATCCATCATGTCGTCAGTATATCCAATGTTTTCATAAGTATAATCAATTAAATATACAGCCGCAGGATTTTTGTCTGAATATGGATTCCTTTCTGACATTTCGGTAGCATAATTAATCGTAATTTTCCACTGACCTGGAACCGTCCATGTTTGTCCAAGGTTGAATACTGGTGTTGAAACGGTTATGTCATTGCTATTGTTTGATGGTGCAGGAGTGGTCACGGTCAGTGACTGCGAAAACTCATAAGTAGAAACTTTTGCGGTAATAAAAACAGTACCAGCCTTTTGGGCAGTTACTTTCCCTTTTGAGTTTATGGACACAACAGAACTATCACTGGAAGTCCATTTTATTTTTTGTTTTGTTCCAGAAACTTTAAACTGATAAAATTTACCAACTGATAGAGAAGCTGTTTTCTTTGACAATTTAGGCGTTTCTACAATCAGCTTACATTTGTAGGTGGTTTTCCCTTTTTTTGCGGTGATTGTGGTTTTTCCTTTTTTCTTAGCAGTTACAATTCCTTTAGAAGATACAGTTGCAACTTTTTTATTAGAGCTTGTCCATTTAAATTTAGAACCAGAAATTTTAAATTTGGCAAGTTCTGTAGTACAGATATATGCCGTAACTGTTTTTCCCTTTTTTAATTTGATTGCTGAACGATATCCGCCACCTGTTACTGAACTAGCTCCGGAAACATTCTGACCAGAAGAATTAGTTCCTGGAGTAGAGGCAGTGGGAGTATCGCTGAATCCACTTCCATCTCCGAAATCTTCTGCATATACTGGTGTAAAGGCTAGTAGTATGCACATAACTAAGGAAACTAGTATTGACTTTTTCTTTCTCATATAAAACCCTCCCATGATATATTTTTTTATTAAAACGCCGAAGCGAATTAATTTGTTTTGGATACTGTTTTCATTACAGTAAATGAAGGTTCAAAGAAAATTATGTAGTTGTCCAAAGTAGCATAAACCCCATGTATAGAATGATAACAATCCAGTGCTTCTTTCAAATATTCTTCTGTAGCATCCAGGTATTCTGCCATTTCGTATAAGCTACGGCATCCGGCTTCATAGGCATGTACAATCCCGATCAGTCCGATCTTAAGGTTGTAACCAAAGAGCCGGGCTCTGTATTCCTGTTTTCGGTTGCTGACCTCAGATTGATCAATAATGTCACCAACAGTAGTGTAGTGGTGGCCAAGCTCTTCCGCCAGGATACAGGATTTTTCAGCCTGGGTAGAAATGGACTTATTGATTGCTACAGTGCTGTTACAATATAAGCCTTTTATGTTTGGACTATTAAATTCATAGTCCATTACGTCTATACCGTCCGCGCAGGCCTGGTCTTGTAATTCCTCATATGTGCTCATGTAAACACCTCCCGCTCTAGTATATCTCAATGCGTGTACAAAAATCTGTACAGCTGCTTCAGGAAAAAAGAAAATTGACAAATATTTCAGAGTGACATATAATATATTTAACAAGGGAGTTGGAAGGTGACTGCACTTCACCCAACCCAGTGAAAATAGTTAGCTAAAAAATAGCCGTTGATCTCGCCAAAGATTAGGACGGCTATTTTTTATGCGAAAAAGTAATAACAAGAAATAGCTCCCTAGATAAACATATTATATTGTCAATGTACAAATGGTATTTGACAAATAAAAATCCATGACTTATAATATATTCAACAAGACAACTGGGACGATAGCTGAAACCTATCCGTTTCCGGTGTAATAAGAGTTATAGAAATAGCATCCTACTTGACCAGAGCGGGGATGCTATTTCTTATTTTTCAGATTCAGAATGGCTACGATTAAAAGACCCGTATTTAGGATAATCATAAATTCTTCATATGTACTCATAAGCCCCACTCCTTCCTGCAAGACTCAGAAACGGAGTGGTACCGCATCCTCCCAGTTGCCTGGGTAAATATATTATATTGTCAATGTACATTCTGGCAGATCTGCCGATTATTTCCTTTTATTTTTTACAAATTCTGCGAACTGGCGAATTTCGTCCAGTTCATCTTCGGTGTATTCTTCGCCATCAAAATGAGCGGCAAGAGTGGTAGGTTCATTAGAGGAATCATCCGCTAAATAGTCAATAGAACAGCCGAGGTATGAAGAAAGCTTTTTTAATGTAGAAAGCTTTACATTATCTGTTCCCTTTGTATAAAAACCTGCAATTGTTGTATAAGGAATACCTGCCTCTTTTGAAAGAACAGATTTGTTAATTCCCTTTTCAGCCATTAATTCATCTAACTTATCTGTGAATGACATATCTAGTACCTCCTGTTATCTCTTATTATACATAGAAAAATAACTTTGTAAAGTAAAAAATTACCCCACAAAGTAGAAAAAATTATTTTAGGGGCCGGCAAATTACCTTGTAACGTATAAATTATAATCAAAGTTACTCCACGGGGTAATAGAAAGGAGGAAAGATGTTTTTTAATTTAAATGCTGAAATGGGAAGAGCAAAATTAAACATCAAAAAGCTAGCTGAAATTTCTGGAATAAATTATGAGTCTTTGAAGTTAAAGCTCAGAGGAGTAACGGAATTTAAGTTATGTGAAATGATGGCAATTAAAAAGAACGTCTTCCCAGACAAGACACTTGACTATCTGTTTGCAACAGATGAGCGGAAGGCGGTGAGCTGAAAATAAAAAAGATAAAAGACTACAGGCAAATACAGGAAAGGAGATGAGAAAAGATGTGGCCTTTTATGAAAAGGCAAAGAAAATTTGAAAAGAAAAGTGCCAATCCAGAGTGTAACACTCAAAATAGGCACATACAGGAATATCCAAAAGAAATGAATTTACCAGATCCTGTAACAAGAATTCCAACAGAAGGATATGTAACAATTAACTATATTTTATCTGATCACATGGCAGTGCTATTTGCTGTACCTTCCCACGAGTGGAATGAACTTGTAGAGTCAAAGGAGTGGAAGGATTTTCAAGCTCTTTTGGAGAAAACTCAAGAAGCATTTTACCAGCGAAGGCTCCCAATTGTTGAATCGTGATGGGAAAGTTGAGATTGTATAAAAATTTTCTATCGACAACTTCTGATCCATGACGATGGGTATATTGACTGACACATATTGGGTATTTCGCAGCAGACAATTCATGTCCATTTAAGAAAATACGCACAGATGTTATAGCAATCGGAAGTTGGGAACGGTTTTCGAATGCAAGAGTTAATAGCATTTGATTTTGATTTTTGTTGTATTCTGCGTCGGTAATATGAATTTTCAAATTTTTTCTTTTATGTAAAAAAGAAGAAATAAGAGTAATACATGTGCCTAGTGCGCCGATGACGGAAAGCAATAATGTAATGTTGTCGCGTGTGATGAGTGATTGAGTTTGTGCAGAAAGAAGTAAATTCATAGATATCTCCTTAGTGTAGCTGCTAGTTGAGAATAGGAACTTGTAATTACAGGATAGGGGAAAAGCAATAAAAAGTCAATGATGTTTGCAACAGACAACGAATCGAGAGAGAAAGGAGAGTAGGTAAAATGGAAAAAGAAATTGTTCACCTGCAAAAACAAGTAAAGGAATTAAGAATAGCTTTACTTGTTACGCAGGTGACAACGATCGTAATGACTTTTTTTCTTGGGTATCAGTGTCTTCGGTCGATTTGGAATTATCAGTACCTTCTTCAACAGGTGAGCATGTGTCTTGAGTCTGTGAATACTGTTTATGCAGCTCTTCGACAGTTTCTTTTAACTCTTTGAGGGTTTGAGCTTCACTAGATGAAGCAACACAGTTCGAGACATTTCGACAGAAAGAGGTGATTGAAATAGTTAACTGTAGCACTGAATTAAATGCATTCTTATGTTTTCTTCGTACCTGTGAAGAGTCTAATCGGCTGGCAATTCTCACAGAAAATGATATGGATCGCCAGACACAGGATATTTTACATAATATTGAGCTCAACGAAAACAGCCAGTATGACTATATCTGCCAGGGATTTACCTTGCGGGATATACGACGGAAGCGGAGAAAGGCAAAAGACATGAAAGAAGCAACAGCTCCAATCTGTAGCTGGATGAAAGAGAACCGAAAGGTGATCAGTGATCTGGAACGGCTGCTTGGAGATGTAAGAAAACAGGAGAAACAAGCTCAGAACCGTTCGTACACAAACCGGACAGGGGTTATGAAAAAGCTTAAGTAACTCCGTACAACCATGATCCATACCATAGTAGCAGGGGAGGTGATTGTGATAGGAATCAAATTTACTCGCAGATTTATCATAGACGGCGTGCCATACAGGATAGATCAGCTTCCAAAAGCGCAGGTGACGAAGGAACGGGCACTGAAAACTGAAGCGGAGCGAGTTGATCTGGCAATGGCTATATATAATTTCGAAAGAAAGAAGGCTACCGGGTAAGGCAGCAGAAAGGAGGCAAGCTGTGAAGCGTAACATAATTATATCTGCTATCATAGGCACCCTTGCTACATACCTGCCGTTCTGGCAGTGGGACGGACTGCAGGTTGCAGGGGCACTGGCATTATCAATGCTTGCGTGGATGCTAATACAGGGAACAGAACCGGAAAGGAGGAGACCATGATTTTAGAAAAAATGATAGATGAGTTGTATGAGCTTTCGAAGAAAGCTATAGCAAGCGGAATCCATGTAAGTTTCGAAATAGGATTAGCTGGATATCCATGCCGGGTTTGGGTGAAGGAACCAACAGAAAGCAAAATGACTACTTATGATATTTATCGTGATGAAGTATTGATGGAAGAATTCGTTAAAAACTACGAAGCAGCTAAGGAACATCTTACCAGGATGCTGAAAGAAAATGGATCCTGAGAGTGGGAGCTCATCAGGATCCGGCGTCCAAATGGACGTAAACAGTTTAGCACCCTCTTATTGTAGAGGAGAAAGAGAGAAAAATCAAGTATGAGAAACAGAATTACAATTGCTTATGCAACCCAAAATGACCTGAGCTCTACCAATACCAAAGTATCAAATCTTGAGACCTGGAAGTCCCAGGCCGCATTGAAGATCACGGACTCCGCAATTGTCAGCACTGTAACCAGTTCTACATCCTGGAGCGAGAAGGCAGACAAGGCCAGTCTGATCTCCCAGATCAACCAGTCTGCAGAAAGTATTTCCATTAACGCGAGTAAGATCAATTTAAATGGTGTGGTAACCGCCAATAGCTATTTTTGCATTTTAACCGATGGAAGTATAAAAAGTGTCAAAGGTACGCTGGGAGGATGGACGATATCATCCGATAAAATTCAGTCGCGTTTTGCCGGAATAGATGCGCTGACTATACACTCGGATGGATATTTAAAATTCGGAACATGTAAAATAAGTTCAACCGGAGGAGCGCTTACAGTAAAAAACGGCTTACATCTTTACACAAATGTAAATACAGATAGCAGTGGCTTTGACGATGGTACGGAGAGATTCAAGATATTCGGATTAGGTCATGTATCGTCTGGAGGACACCTGGTATTTGACAGTGATGGGGCTACGGTTTCTTATTTATCCAGTTCATCCAGAAGATACAAGAACCATATCCGGGACATGACAGATAATGATATACAAAATCTGTATAAGCTTCCAACCGTGTTCTTTGTTTATAAGCCTGGCTATCTGGAAAAAGACAGTGCAGTTCCCATTCCCGGGCTCTATGCAGAGGATGTGGAACAGTACCTTCCTTTAGCTGCCAGATACCAGAACGGACTGATTGAAGACTGGAATGAAAGAGCTGTGATCCCGTATCTGATCAAGGCAATCCAGCTGCAGCACGAAGAAATTGAAGCATTGAAAAGAAAGGTAGCGTGAAAATTATATGAACGAACCCAGGGCGAGACCGTGTAACAGGTCTTATTTTTATACCATAAAATAATATAATAAGAAGGAGAACACATAATTATGAAGGTGATTGATACGTATAATGCTATTGTTGGCGCAGCTGTTGCTGTATTGAGCTATATCTTTGGAGAACACTGGATCCTGTTTGCATTGTTCCTGGCATTTAATGTTGCCGACTGGATCACAGGCTGGATGAAAGCCAGACTGACGCACAAGGAAAATTCCAAAGCCGGCTGGAAAGGAGTCCTGAAAAAACTGGCTTACTGGATCATGATTGCGGTAGCCTTTGGGGCATCTGCAGTGTTTGTGGAGATTGGAAAGACGCTTGGCGTTGATCTGGGAATTACCACATTACTGGGCTTCTTTGTCCTGGCATCTCTGTTGGTAAATGAGATCAGGTCTATTTGTGAAAACCTGGTGGAAATGGGAGTGGACGTCCCGAAGATCCTGATCAAGGGACTGGAAGTGGCAGACAAGGCAATCAATAAAGATGGAGAAGATATTGACGAGGGCGAGTGATCGCCCTCCTTTTTGAAAGGAGAATTTCAACATGAAATATTTTATCTGTGTAGGTCATGCAAACTATGGCGGTGGCGTCATCTCATCTGCAGATGGCACCAGCAAGGGTGGTGTGAACGAATACAAATACAACAAGGAACTGGCGCCCTATGTGTGCAAATGGCTTAAGGCAGCAGGACATGAGGCAACCCTGTGCATTGCTCCGGAAGGTCAGCTGCATTCCCTGAATGATGAAATCAAGTATTTCATTGAAGAAGAGCATAAACAGAACTATGATCTGTCAGTCCAGCTTCATCTGAATGCCTTTAATGGAGAGGCGTATGGCTGTGAAGGGTTGAATGAAAAAGTAACTTCCACCATACATTGACACAGGTAAAATAAGACTTT